>Ga0075021_10000843_pt1 | contig 15785 bp, 11 predicted proteins | sample ColStrG_CSR_2012_FD_72749 | JGI IMG/M metagenome (GOLD analysis project Ga0075021, IMG submission 72749) | Freshwater sediment microbial communities in response to fracking from Pennsylvania, USA - Cold Stream Run_MetaG_CSR_2012 | ecosystem: Environmental > Aquatic > Freshwater > Creek >...
ATCTCGCGCGGAGCCACGATCTCCTCGGGCACGTCGACAATGCCCGGCCTGACAATCTCAGCGGGGATGATCTGATCGCTCGGAACTTCGAGGTGATAGGCCGCGGCCGGCGCCACCATCGGCTTGGCCAGTGCCCCGAGTCCCGACGAACGGTTTCCCGGCGACCGGAACCGGGCAATGGCGGCGTCATCGTCGTCGGTGCCGTCGTCAGCCCCGTCGGCGTCGGCGTCGGCCTCACCCGCACCCGGGTCGGGATCGGCGACGTCGGCATCAGCATCGGTGCGCTCACCCGCCGCGCTCTTCGTCCCCGAGGGGGACGACGTCGGCTTCGCTGCCGGTGGGTCGGTCGGAAACGAGGTGGGCGGGGACTTCAGGAACTCGTTGGCCCCGATACCGGCAAGGTCGCTGGCCTGAGATCGGGCCTTGGACCTGATCATCCCTACGGCAACAAGGATGATGGCGATGATCGCCACCACCACCAGCAGTACAACTACACCCATTAATCACCCGATGCGCTCGGGGAGCCCGACCCAAGGGCCAGCTCCCACCGATGTGAGCCTCTCGAGGACCGCAGCACTACGCCCTCGCTACTCCGAAATCCGATCTCTTTCTATCGGAAGCCGGGGAGTCTTGCGAGGATGCCCACTCACCGTGGTCACAATACAGCTGTTCGTGTTCGTTTAGCCCGCGGCCCGAGCCCGTAGGGCGACCTTGACCTGTTCCAGGCGGGCCGCGCCACCGCTACCGCCCATGCCCGCATCGAGTTCCTGCACGGCCTTCCACTCCGGCGCCTCGTAGTCGTGAGCCACGTCGTCGACCGTCACCTCGGTGCCGTCCATGGCCACCTGTGCCGCCGGCCACGCTTCGGGATCGTCGCCGGCGCGGAGAAACACCCGGATCTGGATGGCGGCCCCATCGGGCCCGGGGATCATCAGAAAGGTCCAGCGTTCCATGCGAGCCTCAGATCGGGGTAGCGGGACGAGTAGCGGGACGAGTAGCGGGGCGGGTGCCGGCGGGTAGGAGCGGCGAGCCAATTTTGGATGGCGTCACGGATGACGCGGAGGCCGATCGTGGTCGAGCGGGAACTCGATGGAGTCGGCCGTCATGCGCAGAAGTTCCGCCAGGCCATTGACCAACAACTGCGGCTCCTTGCCGTCCGCAGCCATTCGCCGCAGGACCGGGCGGACGTCGGCGCTCATGAACCGACCGAACGCCTCGACGAACGCGGCGCTGACGGCGCGACCGTCCTTGTTGTCGGCCAGGGTCATCCGCTCGATGACCACCACGTCGAGACCGTCATCGGCACCGTCGTCACCCATCACGCCCCCGTCATCCTTCGGTCGTCCTCACGAGCCCACGCTCCCCGTCGATTTCCGCCCGTCCATCATTGCCCAAAGATTCGCTCCCGGCCAAAGACCCCATGTCACGCCGGGGACCCGACGGCGTCGATTTCCCCCCGGGTGGGCATGGCCTGGGCGGCCCCGTCACGTTGCACCACCAGCGAGGCGGCGTCGTTGGCCTTGACCGTGGCGGTGGCCAGGTCGGTCCCCCGCGCCAGTTCGGCGGCGAATACCCCAGTGAAGGCATCACCCGCGCCCGTGGTATCGGTCACCGGCACATGGTGACCAGGAACTGCCACGATGCCTGTCCTCGTCACCAGCACCGCCCCCGCCGAACCCAGCGTCAACACCAACGCTTCGGGCCCGGCCGCCAACACCCCGGTGACCGCCTGCACCACCCCCGGTCCGTCCAGACCGTCGACATCGCCCACGCACCAGGCAGCCAGGTCGAGCAACTCCGCATCGTTGACGACGAGCACGGTCGTGGCCTCCAGCATCCGGGGCGACGGAGGAACGAAGGGGGCGAGATTCAACACGGTGCGCGCACCCGCCCGCCGGCCGGTCACCAGGAAGTGTTCCGTCACCTCCACGGGAATCTCACCCTGGGCCACCAGGACATCGTCCGGTCCGATGACCAAGTCCTCAATGTCGCCGAGGCGCAACTGACCGTTGGCCCCGGCCACGATGATGATCGAGTTGGCCCCGTCGGCATCGACGAACACTGCGGCCATGCCCGACTCAACCGCGGCATCGACCCGCACCGCCGAGCAGTCGATGCCGTGGCCCGACAGCGTGGCCAACAGGGCTACCCCGGCGGCGTCACCGCCGACGCAACCGATGATAGCGACGGCGGCTCCGGCACCCGCGGCCGCGACGGCCTGGTTGAGGCCCTTGCCGCCCGAGCCCCGACTCCGGCCATGGGCCGACACGGTCTGGCCCGACGTCGGAAGGCGATCGACGCGCAGGACGAGATCGGCGTTCAGGGCGCCGGCGACCAAGACCTTGCCAACCGCGATCTGATCAGCCATGAGGGAAGGGTAGGACTGATTGCGCCGTTGCGCCCAGCGGACGCGGTAGGGCCCGATGACCACGTCGCCGGCCCGATCCGATCGGCTCCAGCCGCGGTATCGGGCCTGCTAGAACAGGGACCACATTTCCGGTTGCCAGGGACGAATCCATGCAGGTCGTGATCATCTACGAGAGCCTCAGCGGCACGACCGAAGCCGCGGCGCGGCTGATCGCCAACGAGTTCTATGAGCGCGAGGTCGCCTCCAAGGTCTACCCCGTTGGGGGCTTCGACCCCGCGGCCATAGCCGAGGCCGACATGGTCATCGCCGGAAGCTGGACCGATGGCCTGTTCTTCATCGGGCAGAAGCCGGCCAAGCGCAAGAAGTTCACCAAATTGCCCGAGCTCGGCGGCAAGAAGTGCGTGGTTTTCTGCACCTACGCCATCGACCCGGGCAAGACCCTCGACAAGTTCACCAAGGTGCTCGAGGAACGGGGCGCCGAGGTCCTCGGGGGCCTGGCCATCAAGCGGACCAACCTGGCCGGCGGTGCCGTCGATTTCGTCGACCGGGTCATGGCCGTCGCCAACGCCTGAGCTCTAGAGCTAGACGGCCCGCCAATAAATGAGGGCGTCTTCGCCGTCGACTGCCCGAGGCACCCGACCGATCTCCAGCCAGCCCAGTTCCTCGTAGAGACGCCGCGCCGGGTTCGACTCGAACACCAAGTTGAACTGGATGGCATCGAAGCCGAGGACCGGGGCGCGCCCGATTGAGTCGAGCACCAGCGCCCGGCCGATCCCCCGGCTGCGGAAGCGCCGATCGACGACGTAGCCGGCGTTGGCGATGTGCGCGGCGCGTCCCGGCTGGTTGGGTTTGAGGTAATACGCACCGGCGAAGTCCCCTCCCACGCGGGCCGCCACCACGACCGAAACGGGCTGCACCCAGGTCGCATCGAAGACGTCGGGCGTGAGCGGTGGCGCCTGCGGGTAGCCCTCGAGGTCTCCCACGATGCGGTCGAAGAGTTGGTACAGGGCGCCCTGCTCGTCAGGACGGATCGGTCCCAGCTCCAGATCGGGGTCGGACTGGTCCATCCGTCCACTCTCCCACTCCCTCACGGGATTTCGAGTCTGTGGGCGTCGCGCTAGTTTGGCGGCCGAGTTCACCCGCCACTTCTGAGGAGCACGCCATGCCCGCCGATACCTTCTTCGCCTTCATCGGGGTCTACAACGACGTCGACGACGCCAAAGCCGACTACGACGCGGTCAAGGCGCTGCACACCGAAGCCGGACTGATCGACGCCTACGACGCCGCCATCATCGAGCGCAAGGATGACGGCAAGGTCAAGATCGTCAAGAAGCACGAGACCCCGACCCGGGTCGGCGGCGTGATGGGTGGCGGCGTCGGTCTCGCCACCGGTCTGGTCATCGCGCTGTTCCCGGCGGCGGCTATCGGCGGTGGCCTGCTCCTCGCCACCACGGGGGGCGGGGCGCTCCTTGGTTCTCTCGCCGGTCACGCCGCAGCCGGGATGAGCCGCAAGGACCTGAAGGAGGCCGGCGAGCACCTCGATGAGGGCACCGCCGGTCTGGTCGTCGTGGGCGTCTCCGACATGCAGTCCAAGATCGAGCACGCCATGAAGAAAGCGCAGAAGGTCGAGGCCAAGGAGCTCAAGGCCGACACCCAGGAGATCGAAAAGGACGCCAAGGCCTCCTGAGTCCTCCTTCCCCTCGGCTCGCGTTGCTCGCTTCCCCGTGAACGAAGACCTCGGTGCGAGCACCCGGGACAACCAGCAGCATCTGGCCTAGCCTTCGGTCTTCCGACGGAGGCAGGCCAGACGCCTGCGGGTGTCGGGGAACAGGGGAGACCGAGGTCATGGGTGCGACCACAGTGGGACCGGGGATTCCGGCGACACCCGAAGAGATCACCGCCGAATGGCTGACGGCCGCCCTGAACGCCGGCGGCACGGGCGACGGCGCCGTCGTGACTGGGCTGGCCATGGAGCCGGTCGGGGTCGGCGTCGGCTTGATGGGCCTGCTCTTCCGGCTCACGCCCACCTATGGCGCCGGGACCGGCCCGGCCACGATGGTGCTGAAGATGGCCCCTCCCTACCCGCAGGTACGCGAGATCGCGTCGGGCTACGGCTTCTACGGTCGGGAAGTCTCGATGTACCGGGAACTCGGTCCCGAACTGGGCTTGCGCCCTCCGCAGCTGTTCTACGGCGATCATGACGCCAGCTCCGACGACTTCGTACTGGTGATGGAGGACCTCGGCCACCTCCGCAGCTGCGACCAACTGACCGGCTGCTCGGTCGCCGATGCCCAACTCATCGTCACCGAGTTGGCCCGACATCACGCCCGGTGGTGGGAGGACCCTCGGCTGGAGGCCCTCCCGTACGTCCAGTCGTTCGCCGATCCACCATTCCCTCAGTACCACGACCAGGCCTGTAAGCAGTCGTGGCCCATCGCCGTCGAGCGGTTCGGCCACCTCATGCCGCCGCGGATCATCGCTCTCGGCGAACGCTGGTCTGAGATCGGTCCGGCGCTCATGGAGGATGGCCCCAACCACGCCCGAACGCTGTGTCACGGTGATGTTCGACTCGACAACGTGTTCTTTCACGATGACGGAGACGACCCCGTCTCTATCGTCGATTGGCAGATTGCCGGGCACGGTCCGGCGGCGAACGACCTCGGCTATTTCATGAGTCAGAGCCTGACCGTGGAGGACCGGCGCGAGCACGGGGAAGCCCTCGGCCTCCTCTACTACGACACCCTCGTCGACGGCGGGGTGCGCAACTATCGCTTCGCGGAGTTCTGGGACGACTACCGCCGTGCCGCGCTGTTCTGCCTTTGCTATCCGTTGCAGGCCGGCGCGGTGGAGCTGGCCAACGATCGCGCCTTGGCCCTCGCCACCTCGATGTTGGAACGCTCCATGGCCGCCATCATCGATCTCGACGCCGACGCGCTCGCCCCCTAGAGACGGGCTCGGAGGCGGACGACCTGCAGTTCGAGGGCGGGCAGGCTGAGACCCGCCATGGCGCCTTCGGCTTGGTCCACCAGTTCCAGGGCACGCGACGCCTCACCCCGTTCACCAAGACTCTCGGCCCAGTCGAGCGCGCATCGAGCAATCCACAACGGGCTCTCGAAGGCCACGCTCTGCGCCAGCGCCTCGCCGAAGTGTCGGTCGGCGTCGTCGGGCCGGTCGAGCACGAGCTCGAGGCGAGCCAGCAGCCGCGCCGAAGGGCCCATCATGATGCCGCCTGTGCCGAACTGGCGGAAGCCATCGAACGGCAAGAGGATCTCGACGAGCTCGGCGGCGACCGGGCGAGAACCGACGCCGGCTGCCACCTCGGCCGACAGGCCGATGGCGATGGGCCAAGCGGCATCATCGGGCACGCTGGCGAACCGGTCAGCGGCGGTGAGGTCGAGCAGCGCCGCGGCCTCGTCCAACTCGCCGATCTCGGCCAACGCGAACGCCATCATCGAGCGCACCACCGCGGGCTGGGCCACCTCCTCGACGAGGGGGCGAAAGATGGGAACGGCGATGGCCAAGCGGGCCTGCTCCCGCGCCGCCACGAACTGCTGGACAGACCGGTAGGTCGAGGCCTCGGCCACGCCCGCGGCGCGCCACGACTCGTACTGTTCCGCGGAGAGGGCGGCCGCCTCGGCCAGGCGACCGTCGACGGCGGCCAGGTGCTGGGCGGCGAACAGCAAGGATCTCCCCGTCAACGGGTGTTGGCGCTCAGCGGCCAGCCGTTCCAATTCCGCCAGGGCCGACAGCAGGGCGCCTCGCTCTCCGAGGATGAGGGCACGGAAACAGGCCCCGAACCTCACCTGGGTGAGCAACGTCGTATCGTCCAGCTGCTCGGCCGCCGCCGACGCCCGCTCGCTCAGCATGCCCATGTCGTGAAACGCGTCGAGGCTCCAACTGCTGCGCCCATGGGCGTTGAACCAGCAGACGCTCGCCTCCACGATGGCCCGGGGATCACCCGACGCGTCGGCGATCGCCACTGCCTCGTCGAGCAGAGCATCGCGTCGCAGGTCACCCACGAAGATCAACTCGACGGCCAGGGCGCCCAAGGCCCGCGCCCGCAGGGCGGGCTCGTCGCCGAGGTGGTCAAGCACGTGTTCGAGCATTTCGATCTTGAGGGGATCGCTGGCCTGACCGCTGTCGAAGGAGGTGCGGCCGCTGACCACCAAGGCTTCAGCCATCGCCGCGTACAACCGCGCGTCCCGCGCCACCACGGCGGCCCTCCGCAAGGTGTCGGTGGACGTCCCCGTGCCGGCGTAGAGCTGCGCGGTGCCGAGCCGGGTGAGCAGGTCGACCTCGAGCGCCTCGTCGCCGTCATCGAGTTCGAGATACTCGAGGGCCAGCGCATACCAGCGGGCGGCGTCGCCCGGGGCGGAGGCCACGGTGGCCAGGTCCCCCGCCCGACTGGCGTAGTACACCGCCTTTTCGGCCACGCCTCCAGCGGCCGCCTCCCCGTAGTGATAGGCCAGTTCGGTGACGGCGGCATCAAGATCGGCGGCGTGTTTCGCCTCGATGATCTCGGCGATCTTGCGATGGGCTCGCACCCGACGACTGGTCGTCAACTCCTCGAGCAGCGTCGAGCGCAGCAAGGCATGACCGAAGCGGTAGCGGTCGAGGCCCACCTCGATCACGAGGCCAGCGGCCAGGGCGGCGTCGAGCAGATCGAGGGCGGTATCCACGGTGACGTCAGCCACCGCGGCCAGCACCGGAAGGGAGAACTCGTAGCCCATCACGGCGGCCACCGACAGCAGCCGCTGGGTCTCGTCGTCGAGTCGTGACACCCGCCGGCCCACGACCTCGCGCACCCCTTCGGGCAGGCCGATCTCGTCGAGGGTCAGGTCGCTCACCCACCGGCCGTCGCGGTGCACCAGGGCGCCGCTCTCGACCAGGTGGCGCACGATCTCGCCGACGAAGAACGGATTGCCCCCGGTCTCGGTCGATACGGCCTGGGCCAAGGCCATCCCCGCCTCGTCGAGGTCGTGACCGGCCGCTCCCCCTAAGAAGTCGGCGACCCCGTCGCCGGTCAGCCCGTCGAGCGCCAGACGCTCGACCGATCCCTCTCGGCGAAGGTCGGCCAGCGTGGCCGCCAGCGGGTGGGCCCGGTCGAGGTCCGTGCTGCGATAGGTGCCCACGATGAGCAGGGCGTCGTTGGCGGTCTCGCGCACGAGGTGGCGCATCAGTTGCAGCGTCGGCCGGTCGGCCCAGTGCAGGTCGTCGAGGACGAGCATCACCGGCACCGAACTGGTAGTGGCATGAAGCCAGGCCGTCACCGCGTCGAACAGCCGGGCCCGTTCCGATTCCGGGTCCGAGCTGAGTCGCGGCGGAAGGCCGGCGAGGTGCCCGCTCAACTCGGGCACCAGGCGGGTCAGCTCCCCCGCCAACGGCCCCAGCCAGGCGAGCGGCAGTTCGTCACCGAGGTCGACCTGAAAGCGCAGGGCCTCGACGAACGGCTGGTACGGCATGTCCAGCTCTTCGTCGCAGCGCCCGGCCAGCACCAACGCACCCTGTTCGCGGGCGACGAGCGCGGTTTCGGTAGCGAGGCGGGTCTTGCCGATGCCGGGCTCGCCGGCCAGCAGGACCACCCGGCGACGCCCGGTGGCCGCTTCCTTCCAGGCGTCGATGAGGGTCTCGAACTCGGTGGCCCGTCCGGCCAGACCGAATCCGGTCGGGCTCGACAACGTCGCCGGGAGCGGCATCTCCCGGGGCATGACGGCCTGCACGGCCGGCTCCCAGCGCACCTCAACGGTCGGCACCGGCTCAGGGATGCCCTTCAGTTCGAGGTCGCCCAGACTGGCGAAGTCGTGACCACCCCGACCGCGAGCCAGGTGTTGGACCAACTCGGCGCACAGGATCTGGCCGCCCTCGGCTGCCGCCTCCAGACGCTGCGCCTCGATGACCGGCAAGCCAAAGCAATCCAGCCCGTCGAAGGTGACGTCGCCGACGCTGATCCCCACCCGGACGTCGAGGCGCTCGGTCGCAGCCCGCTTGTTGTGGCGATCGACGGCCTGCTGGATGGCGACAGCGGCCGCCACCGCATCCACGGCGGCTGAGAACGTGGCCATCACCCCGTCGCCGGTGTGTTTCACCACCGTCCCCCGCTTGGCCACAATGGCGTCGTTGACCAGGGTGTCGTGCGAGACACGCAGGTCTTCAGCCGCCTCCTCGCCGATTCGCGCCCGCATCTGCGTCGAGCCGACCACATCGGTGAACAGGACGGTCGCAGTATCGATGTGCTGCTCGACGACGGCCACGGCCAGAGCCTACGTGGTCCCGGTCCATCCTTGTCGGTGCCACCACGGCGGCCTGACGGCGACGTTCCTGCCGTATGATCACCGCCCAACTGACCGGGGGGTCGTCATGGGTCTGAACTTCGCGGACATCTTCGAGACGGTGGCGGCCACCATCCCCGACAAGGTCGCCGTGGTGGTGCGAGCCACCAACGGCCGCGAGCTGCGTCTCACCTTCGCCGAACTCGATGGCCGCGCCAACCAATTGGCCCATGCGCTGGCCGACCTCGGGGTCGGCGCCGGCGATCACGTCGGCTGCCACCTCTACGACGGCAACCAGTACGTCGAGGCCACGTTGGCCGCCTTCAAGCTGCGGGCCGTGCCGGTGAACGTCAACTTCCGCTACATCGACGAGGAGTTGACCTACCTGTTCGACAACGCGGACCTCAAAGTGGTGATCACCGAACCCGATCTCGAAGACCGTGCCGGCCGGGCCGCGGCCACGCTGGGCTGGCCATGCCCGATCATCGTGGCCGACGATCGCTACGACGAATTGCTCAACGCCCAGCCAACCTCGGTCCCGGAGGTGGGCCAGCGCTCCCCCGACGACCTGTATGGCCTGTGGACCGGCGGCACCACCGGTATGCCCAAAGGCGTCATGTGGCGCCACGAGGACATCTATCTCTCGGCCGTCGGCGGTGCGGGCAACCCCGCCCTCGGCATCGACCCGGTCACTGATCTCGATGACGTCGCTCGCCGGGCCGTCACCCCCTCCCCCATTCCCGTCACCCTCACCCTGTGTCCGCTGATGCATGGCGGGGGATGGTGGCTCGCCTTCAACGCCATCCTGGCCGGCGAGACCAGTGTCGTGATCCGCGACCTCAAGTTCGATGCGGCGTATGCGCTGCGGGTGACGGACGAGGAGAGTGTCGGCCTGCTCATGACCATCGGGGATGCCTACGCCCGACCCATCGTCGACACGTTGGACGCGGCCGAGCCCGGCGAGTACGACCTGAGCTCGCTCCGCATCTACGGCTCCGGCGGAGCGATCCTGTCGCCTGCGGTCAAGGAAGACCTGGCCCGCGTGATGCCCAAGACGTTCGTCCACGACGGCTTCGGCGCGTCCGAGACCGGCGGCCAGGGGCGCCTCACCGACACGGGTGCCGACGGCGCTCCTCGCTTCGACATGGACGCCTCCAACGTGGTCATCGCCGAGGACGGCACGCTGTGCCAACCGGGCGACGGTCGCATGGGACTGCTGGCCACCAGTGGCCACATCCCCCTCGGCTACTACAAGGACGAGGTGAAGACGGCCGCCACCTTCCCGGTCATCGACGGCGTGCGCTACGCGGTGCCGGGGGATATGGCTTCGGTCGACGCCGACGGCATGATCGCCGTGTACGGCCGAGGCTCCGTTTCGATCAACTCCGGCGGCGAGAAGATCTTTCCCGAAGAGGTGGAGAAGGCACTCAAGAGCCATCCGGCCGTGTTCGATGCCACCGTGGTCGGCACCCCCCATGAGCGCTTCGGCTCGCAGGTCACCGCCGTCGTGGAGCTGCGGTCGTCGGCCCGAGAGACGCCGCCTTCGGTCGCCGAGTTGCGGGCCCATTGCGGCGAACACCTCGCCGGCTACAAGGTGCCCCGGGCCATCGTCTTCGTGGACGCCACGGTCCGGTCGCCGTCGGGCAAGCCCGACTACCGGTGGGCCCAAGCCACGGCGCGGACCGAGTTCGACGCCCTCGCTGCCCGCGCCTGACCATAGCCAGAGGCACGGTGTGCAAATCGGACGCCTGAATGATGGAGCAGGTACCATCACCTCGGAAGTCCGTGGCGAGGAAGGGTAGGCCTTGCGATCGGCGCATGGGACAGTGACGTGAGTACTCCCGGTGGTACCCCGGACCCCGCCGGTCCGTCGGTCAATGACGCTATCGAACCGGCCCCCATCACCCTGTCGGCCAGCGCATTGCCAACGGGCCGGGTGACCTTCCTGTTCACGGACCTGGAGGGGAGCACCCGGGCCTGGGAGGCCGACCCCGCGGTCATGAACGTCGTTCTGGCCCGCCACGATGAACTGGTCCGTGGGGCCATCGAGAGCAACGGTGGCGTGGTCTTCGCCGAGGCCGGCGACGCTTTTGCCGCCGCGTTCCCCTCGTCCGAGTTGGCCCTCGCCGCCGCGGTCTCCGCTCAACGAGCACTGGCGGCGGCCCCGTGGCCTGGTGATCGCCAGCCGTCGGTGCGCATGGGGCTGCACGTCGGCGACTCCTACGAGCGCGACCAGAACTACTTCGGCCCGACCCTCAACCGGGCCGCCCGCATCATGTCGAGCGCGCACGGCGGCCAGATCGTGGCTTCGGAGGACACCGTCACCGATGGTGCGAGCCTGCCCGATGGTGTGTCGGTTCGGGCACTCGGAACCTTCCATCTCAAGGACGTGACCGAGACGGTGGCCATCAGCCAAGTCGTGGTCGACGGACTCCGGCGCGACTTCCCACCGCTCGAAACATTGGACCGCCGCGACGTGCGCGTCCCGCAAACCCGCACCAGCTTCGTCGGGCGCGCCGACGAACTGGCTGACGTGTCGGATCGGCTGGTGGCTGGTGGGGTGGTCACCCTGGTGGCGGCCGGCGGCACCGGCAAGACGCGGCTGTCGCACGAGGTGGCGCTGGCCTCGGCGGGCTTCTTCCCGGGTGGGGTGTACCTGGTCGAGCTCGAGGATGTGAGTCCTGGGGAGGTCGTCCACCGAGCCGCGACGACGGTGCTGGGCGATTCACCCCTGGCCCGGGCGGAGGCGGGCGACGACCTGGCCGCCGCGCTGCTCGACCACCTGGTGGTCCGCTCCGCCCTCGTGGTGTTCGACAACTGCGAGCACGTCTTGGCCGAGACCGCCGCGCTGGTCGAATCCCTGAGTTTGCAGTGCCCGAAGGTCTCCATCCTGGCCTCGAGTCGTGAACGACTGGGCGTGTCGGGCGAGCAGGTGGTGGCGCTTCGTCCCCTGGCGGTGCGGGATGACGCTGCGGGCGGAGCGCGGCCGTCGCTGGCCGCCGATCTGTTCTGCGATCGAGCGCTGGCCGCTCAGGCGAGCTTTGCTCCATCGGCCGAAGACCGGGTGACGATCGAGGAGATCTGTCGCGCCGTCGATGGCCTTCCCCTCGCCATCGAGCTGGCCGCCTCCCGCGTGCGAACCCTGTCGGTGACCCAGATCGCCGACCGCCTCTCCGATGCCCTGGCGCTGCTGCGTCAACCTCGCTCGACCCGGCACCCACGGCATCAGTCGCTCGAGACCACGATCGCCTGGTCCTTCGATCTTCTCGATCTGCCCGAGCGGCGGATGTTGGCCTGGTCATCGGTCTTCGCCAGCGGATGTTCGATGGAGGCGTTCGAGCATCTCAGCGAGGCTGCTGACCCCGACGAGGATGGCTTGACGCTCCTCGAATCTCTCTGCGACAAATCGCTCCTCACCGCGGAACACCGGGGCGACCTCGTGCGCTATCGCCTCGCCGCCCCGATTCGCCAGTTCGCGGCGCGCCAACTCGACGAGCGAGGCGAGCGCGACGACGCCGAGCTCGCCCACATCACCTACTTCCGCGCGCTCGGCCACGCCACCGACGCCGAGATCAGCGGCAAGCCCGCCCGGGTGCTGCTGGCCGAGCGCAAGGCCGACAACGACAACTTCGTGGTCTGCATCAATCGCGCCGCCGCCCGCGGCGACCGCTCGAACGCCCTGCTCACCGCGATCGGTCTTCATACCTATTGGGAGGAGACGGGCAGCCTCGCCCAAGCGAGCGAGATCATCGAGTCGGTGGTCGGCGACGACCTCACCGACCCCATGACCTTCCGGGGAGTGGGCATCTTGTTGGCCTACGCCCCCATGTGCGGCAACATGCGCCGGGCCATTGAGCTGGGTGACGCCCTCACCCCCGCGCTCGACCAACCACTCCCCCCGAAGCTGGCCGGGCAGCTCCGCTTCACGCTCGGCTTCCTCCATTCGTCGCGGGGCAATCTGGTGGCCGCCGCCGATCTCTGGGCGGAGGCCGGCGAGATGCTCGTCGGCGTCGATGACCAGCTGGCTCGCCAGGCCCTGTTCAACGCCGGACATTCATCGACCCATGCCGGTCGATGGGATGAGGCCCGGCGGTTCCTCGATCAGGCCGCGACCGTGCCGCCCCCGGTCCAGGGTTGGTTCCCTGATCTCACCCGCGTCACCCGGGCCCTGCTCGACATCTACACCGGAGCCGGAGGAGTCGACGAACTTCTGGCTGGCGCCAAGGCGCTCGACAGCTGGGGCCTGCAGTTCCGGCTCATGCTGGCCAGCGTGGACGCGGCGACAGGCCTGTTCCGAGCGGGCTCTCCGGTCGAGGCCGAACAATGGTGGCGCCGCCTGCTCGACATCGGCCAGGAGATGGGAAATGTCTGGGCGGCGCTCATGAGTCTCGAGTTCGCCGCTTGGAGCGAGGTTGCCCGCGGTGACGACCAACGAGCCGCTGAGATCTGGGGTTGTATCGACCGCTTCGCTCTCGACCGAGGCTACGGCTGGTGGGATCTCATCGCGGCAGGGGGAGCCGAGCGGCGTGCCCTCGTGACCTCCCGCTCCCCCGCAGTCTTCGAAGAGGCGACGCGGCAAGGATCCACCCGAACGTTGCACGAAGAGACCGAGGCCGTTCTGCGAACGGCACCACTACAGGAAGGCACCAACCCATGAGCGATGTTCCCCCCTCCAGTGGGCGCCGTCGGATCGCCATCGTCGGCGCCGGACCTTCCGGACTGGCCACGGCCATCAGCCTCACCGACCCCACCATCAACCCCGATTGGCGGGACCGCTACGAGATCGACATCTATCAGATGGGATGGCGGGCCGGGGGCAAGGGGGCGACCGGACGCAATGCCGAGGCCAACGACCGGATCGAGGAACACGGCATCCATCTGTTCAGCAACTTCTACTTCAACGCGTTGCGCATGTTGTCGACCACGGTGGACGAGCTCGAGTGGGACGAGCACGACAAGTACAAGACGATGGACGAGATGCTGCTCCCATCACACGCATCGTCGGCCACCGAGTACGTGGACGGGAGGTGGGACCACACCCTGACCCGCCTCATGAGCACCCCCGGCAACCCCTGGACGGGTGACCCCGGGGTCGATCCGGACGATGTAGTCGGAAGCGTGCTCGAACATCTCGCCCGCATCTTGGGGTCGTCGGTGGAGGCACGCCACGCTGCCGGAGGCTCCCTTTTCGAACGCATCGAGGAGTTCATTCGCCGCTTTGTCGGCGACGAGCTGAAGGCCTGGTCGGAGCGCATCGCCCAACAGCTGGCCAAGGAACGGGAGGATCCCGCCCCTCCTAGCAAGGATCGCCACGGCGACCTCGCCGCCGATCTGACCGACATGGTCGATGTGCTGGCTGAGCTGCTCAAGCGCTACCCGGACAACGCCACGATCCGCTCCTCGTTCCTCGAACTGGACCTCATCGCCACGCTCTTTCGCGGACTCGTCGAGGACGACGTCGCGGCCAAGGGCATCGAGTCGATCGACGACGAGAACTACCGCGACTGGCTGGCCCGTCACGGTGCCTCCCCGATCACCCTGGCATCGGGCAAGCCCCAGGCGCTACCCAACACCGCCCTCGGCTACGAGTACGGCGACACCACCGCCATCCCCACCATGTCGGCGGCGGCGTACGTGATGTTCTTCACTCGCTGGGTGATGGGGAACGGACCCGGGGCCTATTTCTTTCGCCAAGGCACCGGCGACACCATCATCAAGCCCCTGTACCGCCTCCTGGTGCAGCGCGGTGTCCGCTTCCACTACTTCCACAAGCTGGAGGCCGTGCAGCTCGACGCCGGCGGTACGCGGGTCGGGCGCCTGGTGTTCGATCGTCAGGCCACCGTCCGCGACGGCACCTATGACCCCCTACGCCGGCTCGACGACGGCGAGCAGGTGTGGCCGAACCGACCGCTGTACGACCAACTGGTGGAGGGGGCCGAACTACAAAAGGGCGATGAGATGAAGGGGGGCGGGTACGACCTCGAGTCGTGGTGGACGGCGTGGACGCCGGTTGAGCGGGTCACCCTGGAAGACGGGAAGGATTTCGATCATGTGGTGTTGGCCACGCCCATCTCGACCCTCGAGCACACATGCCCCGAGCTCATCACCAAGTCCGATGACTGGCAGAAGATGATGGGTCACGTGAAGTCGGCCGCCACGCAGGCGGTGCAGCTGTGGATCGACCGCCCGACCACCGAGCTGGGTTGGACGGGCGCATTGGAGGGCCACGACCGTTACCTCGGCGGCATCTTCGGCCAGGATCTGACGTCGTACTGCGACTTCAGCGATCTGGTGGACGAAGAGCGCTGGCCCGCAGACACCAAACCGAAGGGCCTCATCTATCTCATCGGCGCGCTCTCCGATCCGGACGTGATGCCACCGTTCGACGACCACGAGTTCCCCCGCCGGGAACGGGCCCGGGTGCACTGGATGACCGTCCAGTTCCTGCGCAACATCGATGGCCTCCTCCCGGATGCTTCGGGCAGTCCGATCGACCCCCGTTCGTTCGATTTCGACCGGCTCGTCCCCCATGACCCCGAACATCGGGGCCGAGGGGTCAACCAGTTCGCCCAGCAGTACTGGCGGGCCAACGTGGATCCCAACGAGCGCTACACCCTGAACGTCAAGGGCTCGGGCCAGTACCGGCTCGAAGCGTGGGGTTCGGGGTTCGACAACCTCGTGTTGACCGGCGACTGGATCTACAACGGATGGAACGTCGGCAGCTTCGAGGGTGCCGTCATGTCCGGCAAGCTGGCCTCGCTGGCGTTGACCGGGGTACCCAAGCTTGACGATGTCTGGGGCTACTCGTTCTTCCAGGCCCCGAGACCCGCTCCGGCCCCGCCGCAGATCCCCCCCGTCGTCCCGGCTGCGGGGATGAACGAGTGACGACATCGAGAATCGACGAGGCCCTCGCCGCTGCGGTGACCACCGGAGCCGTGAGCGGTGCGAGTGCGGCGGCCTGGTCTGACCGAGGCGACTACCTCGGCGCGTTCGGCGAGGCCACGGCCGGCGTGACGATGGCGCCCGACACCCTGCTCCGCATCTTCTCGATGACCAAGGCCGTCACCGCGGCGGCGGTGATGCAGCTGGTGGAGCGGGGGCAACTCGACCTGGACCAGCCTGCCGGCGAACACGTCCCCTACCTGGCC
>Ga0075021_10000846_pt1 | contig 15762 bp, 13 predicted proteins | sample ColStrG_CSR_2012_FD_72749 | JGI IMG/M metagenome (GOLD analysis project Ga0075021, IMG submission 72749) | Freshwater sediment microbial communities in response to fracking from Pennsylvania, USA - Cold Stream Run_MetaG_CSR_2012 | ecosystem: Environmental > Aquatic > Freshwater > Creek >...
AATCTGCTCTATGTGATTGTGGCGGCGATGTTGGCGGCTATCCTGGTGTCGGGCCTGGCGTCGGCGGCGGTGCTGCGCGGCCTGGAACTGGATGTCCGACTGCCGGAACAGGTTTTCGCCGGCCGCCCTGCGCTGGGAAAAATCGTACTCCGGAACGGCCGGCGCGGGCTGGCTTCGTTCTCGATAAGCGTAAGCCCACTCAAGCTGGACAAGCCCTCGGCGCATTGGCAATGGACGCCCGCAACCTTTGCCTTTCCCCCGGGACGGCCGGCTGCGAGGCAGTGGGTAACGCTGCCGGACTGGCAGTTTCGGCGCGTAGTGGATGGTGACGCACCCCCGGCTATCTTCACCGAATCGGCGTATTTTCCCTACGTTCCCGGGGGCGCCGAACTCTCCGCCGAGATGGAACTCTGCTTCCCGCGCCGCGGGCGCTATCAGCAGAACAGCTTCGGTCTGTCCACCCGCTTCCCCTTCGCCTTTCTGACCAAGACGCGGCGCGTACCCCTGGCCCGCGAAATACTGGTGTACCCGCCGGTGGAACCGACCGCCGAATTCTTCGAAGTCCTGCCCCTAATCACCGGCGAATTCGAAACCTTTTTCCGGGGACGCGGTGACGACCTGTATCTCATCCGGGAGTACAAGCCGGAAGATTCGGCGCGGCACGTGGACTGGAAAGCCACGGCGAAATCGGGGTCACTGAAAGTGCGTGAGTTCAGCCGCGAGGACGAACGCAAGGTGCGACTGATTTTCGATAATCCCCCACCTGGAGTGGTTTCCGATAAAGCTTACGAAAATGCGGTGACACTGGCGGCATCCCTGGGCTGGCACTTCGCCGAGAGCGATACCGAGATTTCCTTCATCGCGCAAGCTTTCAAAGCCGATGGGGACATTGGCTCTTTCCTTGGGTACCTGGCCACCGTGCAACCGCAGGCTACGTCGTCGGTGCTGGAGAATCTGGAAGTCTCTGATGACTACAACATCATCCTAACCACCCAGCCGCGCGGAACCGTCCCGACGAATCTTTGGGCCTGCTCGTACTTTCTGTTCATCGGCGATCAGTAATCGCGGCTGAAGGTGGCTGAACGGGGGTGCCCCATTTTTCGCGTTCTTTGCGAAAGTGGGGAATTGGGATCGGCGATGAGGTCGTCAGGTTATGGGGAAGGGACCCACTTTTCACAAAAGAGGCGAAAAATGTGGCACCCAAAACCACATCTTAAGTGCAGCCACGCGCCACGGGCGTGCATCCCAAGAGGGGAGCGCTGCTTTGTCTTGGCCAGCCGAATTCTTAGCGAGGTGAAAAGGACATGAATCGTAAATACTTTCCGCTTGCGAGCACCATGCTGGCGGCTTTCTTGCTGGCGTTTGCGCCTCTGCCCGCGTCAGGACAGAAGAGCCTGGAAATTCCTTCGGGCACCTCGATTCGAGTGCGCATGATCGACAAGCTCAGCAGCGAACAGAACCAGACGGGTGACACTTTTCGGGGCACGCTGGACGAGGCCATCGAAGTCAATGGCAGGCAGCTCTACCCCAAGGGTGCGGATGTAATCGGGCGAGTCACGGATGTGCATCCCACGGGCAGGCTGACTGAACCAGGCGAACTCGACCTGGTGCTGAATACGGTGAGTTCGGGAACCGTGGCCGCGTCGATTCGGGTGGAGCCGCTGGTGATCAAGGGCGAGTCGCACACCAAGAGCAATGCCACCAAGATTGGCGGCGGAGCGGCCCTGGGCGCGGTAATCGGAGCCATTGCCGGCGGAGGCAAGGGCGCAGCCATCGGTACCCTGGCGGGAGGAGCCGCCGGTACCGGCGCGGCAGCGGCTACGGGCAAGAAGCCTGCCCTGGTCGATCCGGAAGCCGTGCTGACTTTTGTTACCTCGTCGGCTTCAAGCCCGGCATCCGCACCCAGCGCCAGCGAAGGGCCGGCGACCCGGGTACCGCCTCCGGTGTCTTCCAACGGATCTTCCTCTAGTAACCCAAATTCCTCTAATAACCCAACTTCGGATTCCGATTCCAATCCCAATCCCAATCCCGACTCCAATCCTCCTTCCGATGCGTCGGCAGGTGGAGACGACGGCAGTCAGTTGTTTTCGCTGCGCGATCGCAGAATTATTCGCAGCTGTGTGAATGATCACGCTTCCGATCTTCCGGCGGGCGCGACGCAGCGTCCCGAGTTGCCTTCCGGAGCGGAACGGCAGATGCATCGTGGGGGAACTTTGACCTCCGATATTCAAAACCAGGCCCAGGCGCTGCCTCTGGCTTGCGAAGATCAGCTGCCCAGGCTGCCCGGCGATCTGGAACGCGTCCTCTATGGCGGGCGCGTGTTATTGATCGACGGCAAGGGTCACATTCTGGACACATTTTTTCTCGACCAGAACCAATAAATCGCCAACTGCCGACCACCAGGCGCCAGGGTCGTTGCTCGCAGTCTCGTCGCTCGCAGTCTCGTCGATTGAGGATAGGGAGCGAGACGGCTGTCCGCCGCAAAACCATTGCTACCATCGTGATACGACGACTCCGGTAACTATTACCCCGGATTACCTTGGTAGGTTGACCTTTCGGTCCAACCTGCTAAGTTTAGGGTTCAGGCGAGACTAGCCGCAGTACTCCGTCAACCGTGCGCCCCGGCTGGCTGGAACAGGTTGATGACCGCAGACCACCAACTCGCGCTCTGGATCGCCCACCCGATACTGCAACTGGGAATCGGGGCCGCGATGTTGCGCCACAAGCTCCATCGCGTTTTTCCGGTCTTCTTCGCCTATATCGGTTTTCAGGTTCTGGCCTTTTCCGTGTTATTCCCGATGTATCAATGGGGCACTTACACGTACGCCGAATACTTCTGGTTCTACTGGACTTGCGCGGCGGTCAATCTCGTGCTGGGTTTCATGGTCATACACGAAGTTTTTCAGGACGTATTCAGTCACTATCACACCTTGAAGGACTTGGGGTCGGTGCTGTTCAAGTGGGCAGCGCTGGTGATGCTGCTGGTGGCATTTGTAGTCGCGGCATCCAGCCCCACCGGGGATGAGGGTCCAATCGTGCAGGCGATCATCACGGTGCAACGTTGCGTGCGAGTGGCCCAGGTCGGCCTGATCATGTTTCTCATGGTGTTCGCCCGCTATCTGGGAGCGTCGTGGCGGCAGCACAGTTTTGGCATATCGCTCGGCCTGGGGCTTTCGGCCGCAGTGGAACTGGGCACGCTGGCGTTTCATGTGAGCGGCCACGCGTCTGAGGTGTCGGTCCACGTGATCAACCTGGTGGCCTACAACGTAGCCATCCTCATCTGGCTCGGCTACGTATTGAGCAAGAGTCCGGTGCGAATAGCGGAAGCGAGCTCGTTCGCGTCGCATCGCTGGGAAAAAAGTCTCACCGATTTGCAGAATCCGGTGCCCGCTGATTCTCTGATCCCCATGTTCGAAAGCATGGTGGATCGCGCGCTCTCGCGCAGCCAGGGAGATTACTCGGCCAAGTAGGCCGACGGCCAGGGTCTTACCGAAATGGGCTTCGACCCCAGAGGCACCTCCGCGGCTGAAGCCGCACCGCGAGGCGCCTTTATTGCAGCGCCAAAGCGCTGCTCCGCCCAAAGTCAGGGTCCTTCCAATCCTGAAAGCTTCACGTGTAACCAACCAAAAATCTCAAATTGATTTGCCTGGCGGGTGGCGGGCTCGCACTCCCGGTCCATGATCTGTATAATTCCGCCACCGTGAGGTTTCCCGCTCCCAGGGGCCTCGCACAGTTAAGGAGATAACCATGAAACGTGCGGTCAGGATGTTGATCCTGATGGTAGGTTTGGCTTGCACGTACGTGGCAATCGCGACCCCGATCCTAAACGCTGAACTGGGCCCGATGCCGCTGTGCAATCCCAACAATCCGAACTGCTCGAAGAAGTAGCACGCGGTATCGAGTGGAAGCGATTTACTGGTGACTAGCCACGCAAGTGGCTTTGATTTTCCCGAGCTGACCGATGCCCATGGCAAGGTCAGCTCTTTTTTTGGCAATTTTCGGATCGATCTTCTCTCTTATTCGATCTTCTCTCTATATATTCGCTCTTCTCTCAGATCGCTTTTCTTTCGGCCGCGAAAACGCGTCCGAGGGTTTGCCTCAGTTGTTCGGGACTCGAGATCGGCGGCTGGCAACTGAACCCCGAGCACACCAGGGCGACCGACTTTCCATCGCCGCTCGCGGACAGATGAGGAATTGTTTCTGCCAGGGCTGGAGGCAGGTTTTGCGGTACTGCCTTGTTCGCCGCCAGCTTGAGTACCGCATTATCGAAGCCGAAGAAACCGGTCGCGACGTTGTAGAGGTGCTCCGCCAGGGCGTCGTCCCCGAGAATGACAACTTGCGTGTGCGGCTGTACGGAATGCACGGCCGCGATGCCATACGTTGCGGCAAAAATCCCGAATTTTCCGGCGAGTCCTGCCAGCAACTCCAGGGTCTGCTCCGCCTTTTCCCGATAACCCGGTTGATTGGTGTAAGCGTGTAGCCGCAGCAGCGCGATAGCGGCCGCGGAGTTTCCGGCGGGGGTCGGAGAGTCCTGAAACGGCTTCCGCCGCGTACCCAGCACGCCGAGCGGCTTTTCCGCTCCATCGGCGGCCGCGGTGTCGAAGAATCCGCCGGACACTGGGTCAAAGAAACGCTCCACCATCTTGTCCGTAACGCGTTGCGCGAAGGTGAAGTAGCTGAGGTCGGCGGTGGCCTCGTAAGCGTCGAGACAGGCGATCGCTGTGAAGGCGTAATCGTCCAGCAAGCCAGGGACAATCCGCCGCCCGGCGGCAGGATCGGAATATGCGACGACATGCTGCAATCCCTGGTCCGGATTCCAGACCTCGGCGAGGACGCGGTCCAGAGAGCGCAGCGCGAAACGCCGGGCCGCCTCAAGCTGCAATACTTTCGCAGCTTCGAGGTAGGCCGAGACGCACAGCGAGTTCCAGCCCGCGTAAACCGTCTTGTCGACGTACGGCGTGGGCCGTTTCAGGCGGGCGGCGTACATTTTTTTCTTGGACGATTCAACAAGCGCATTGATGCGGTCTACGGTCAGGCCTGTCCGCCCGGCGACTTCTTCAATCGAAGCCCGGATATACAGGACATTCTTTTCCGGGTTGTGGTGCATCTCGCCGACTTCGTTGACGTCATAGTGCAGACCGGTGACCGCGGCTTCCTCTTCGGTCAACACCGCCTGCATTTCCGCGCGGGTCCAGGTGAAGTAGTCGCCGTCGTCTTCCATGGAGTAGTCGGCGTCTTGGGAGGCATAGAAGCCGCTGTGCTCGCGGTCGCTGAGCCATTCATCCATCCAGCGGACGATGTCGCGAGCCACCGCCGCGAAGAAATCCAAACCGGTCGCCTGGTAGGCATGAACATAGTTCTTCAGCAGTTCGGAATTGTCATAGCACATCTTCTCGAAGTGCGGGACGATCCAGTGCTCATCGACGGAGTAGCGGTGAAAGCCGCCAGCCAGTTGGTCGTACACGCCGCCGCGAGCCATTTTCTCGAGAGTGGGGACAAAGACATTGCGCAGCTTCTCATCCCCCGAGCGCACGTACTGATCAATCAGCAAATCGAGGACGGCAGGATGAGGAAATTTGGGCGCGCTTCCAAAGCCTCCATTCTGCGGGTCGAACATCTTGAGCGCCGCGTCCACAATCGCGTCGATCACCCTGGGAGAAAACTCGCCGCTGCTTCCGGCAAAAGACTCAGCCCGGGAGATCGCGACCTCCACCATCTCCGCCTGCTCCATCACATCACCGTTTTTCTGGTGGTAAGCGTCGGCGATGGAAAGCAGCACGCGTTTGAAGCTGGGGCGACCGTAGTTTTCGTCGGGAGGAAAATAGGTTCCGCCGTAAAACGGCTTGCCGGCGGGCGTGAGAAATGCGGTGAGCGGCCAGCCCCCCTGCCCGCTGATAGCACTAACTGCGACCTGATAGCGGCTGTCGATATCGGGCCGCTCGTCGCGATCCACCTTCACCGCTACGAAACGATCATTCACGATCTGCGCGACGTCGGGATCGTCGTAAGACTCGCGATCCATCACGTGACACCAGTGGCACCACACCGCGCCAATGTCCAGCAGGATGGGCTTGTTCTCCCGTTTGGCGGTGGCAAAAGCCTCCTCGCCCCATTCATTCCACCGGATGGGCTGGTGCATGGCGGAACGCAGGTAGGCGGAAGAGGCCTTGGAAAGCGAGTTGAGGGTTTGGGTGGTCATTTGCTTAGTGTAAGACCGAGGACGCAAGGTTGCTACTTTATCGATCGCGGAATTGGTAATTCAATGTGGGTAATTATCGCGACGATCTGAGGAAGCAACAGGGCCAGTGAATGAAAACGATCCGCCAGCAGTTCACGGAGGCCTTGGGCTACAAAGGGAAGACAGTTGCCTGGTATCGTAACTTCACACTTACGGTAACCGCAGGGTTGGCCATTTTCTACGGCGCCATGTTTGGGTGGAGTGCCAACTCCACGCATTCTCGATTTGATTTCAAAGTAGCAATAGTTTGTCTTATGGTGGCTGTTGGGTGTGTCATGTTCGCTTCGGATAAGGTGCTGGTTCTGTCTTGTGCAATTATGGTCCCAGCCGCCCTGATGATTTACCACATCGCCTTCACTGGGGATTGGAAAGCTCTGGCGCTTTACCTTGGATCGTTCATGGCCGGGTTCGCGGTCCTAGTCGTGGGCGTATTCGTAAGATCAAAGTGGCAAACCCGGTCGGTTCGCCGGAGTAGATAGCCGTGGTAGCCCTCACTGAAACGTCAATCCGTGAATCACAGCGTCAATCGCTTTGCGACCGAGCAATATAAATCCACCCCGTCCTGCAGCTGTTTCTTCTCCACGTATTCGCCGTCGGTGTGGGCGACGTGGATCGATCCCGGGCCGACCAGCAGGGGCTGCCCCCAGTTGCTGAGCGCGGGGATGTCGGTGGTGAAGGCTGCGACCATCGTGGGGAGGCCGTCCAACGTGCGCAGGCGAACAAAGGGAATTTCCAGCACGAACTCAATCTGCGCCAGGTTTCCGACGACGGAAACGATTTCCCGCTTCAATTCCTCCGCTGGTCCCACCAGGCGGTAGAGAAGTTGCGCTCGCGCTTTGTCGGGGATCACGTTGGGAGCGCGCCCGCCTTCGATCACGCCAATGTTGAGCGTGCACGGCCCAATGCCGTCTTCCGCAGGCAGTTTCATGGCACGCAGTCGCTGCAGTGCCAGCAGCAGCTTGTCGATTGCCGATTCGCCCAACTCCGGATACGCAGAATGTGCCATCCGTCCGTGGGCGAGGACCTCCACGCGCAACGCACCTTTGGACGCAACCGCGACCCGGTTCTCAGTAGGCTCGCCATTGACCAGAAACTTCGAGCCCGGCGGGCGCTGATTAGCCACTTTGGCGCCCAGGCTGTCACGTTCTTCGCCGACCAGAAACAGCAGCCCGACGTGGACGCCTTCCTGCCGCAAACGCTCTGCCGCAGCCACCTGCACTGCGATGATTCCCTTGGCATCGCAGGAGCCTCGTCCCAACACGCGAGTGGAGTCTTCTGACGAAGGAATAAACGGCGGGACTGTGTCCATGTGAGTGGAGAAAACAACTGCCGGCCGGGATTCCTGAGGGGACGTTGCGAACACGTTGCAGCGTGCGCCTTCGACCGGAATTTTTTCTGCATGAAAACCTCGGCGGCTAAGCTCGCGATAGAGGAAATCGCCCACCGGGCCCTCGTTGCCGGTGATCGACTCGATGTCCACGAGCTGGCGGGTAAAAGCTGCGAGGTCAAAATCCATGGGTGAGAGGATACCCCAGAGGGAAGTGAAGAGGCCATTCCAGGCGCGGTCCACGCGATCCGGCGTCGTCGCGGGGATCGTCTCTACTGCTATGCTTGGTTGAATTTCCGATGGAAGCGCAGGCCGGCACAATTCGATCGTTGTTTGTGGAAGGTCCGTCGGGCCGACTGGAAGCGCTGCTCAATGCCGGCGCTCCCGACGCTCAATATGCTGCCGTGGTGTGCCATCCTCATCCGCTCTATGGCGGCACCCTGCACAATAAAGTGGTTTTTCATACGACCAAGGCGCTGAGCGGGTTTGGTTTTCCGGTGCTGCGCTTCAACTTTCGTGGAGCTGGCCTGAGCCAGGGTGAACACGATCACGGCGAGGGGGAGATGGACGACGTCCGTGCCGCGCTGGATTGGATGGATCGAGAATTCCACCGGCCGCTGATCTTTGCCGGATTTTCTTTTGGCGCGGCGGTCGGTTTACGCGTGGCGTGTCCGGATGCGCGGGTGAAGGCGGTGATCGGGCTGGGGCTGCCGGTATCTCCGATCGATGACCGTAGCTACGACTTCAGATTTCTTAGCACTTGTGCTAAACCCAAGCTGTTTGTCAGCGGCGACCGCGATCAATTCGGGACTCCTGCGCAATTGAAAGCTTTGGTTGGTTTGGTTCAGGAGCCGAAGAAGCTGGTCCTGATTGCCGGCGCGGACCATTTCTTTGAAGGACGACTGCGCGAGTTGAGGGAAACCATTGAGCAGTGGGTTGGGGACGCGGTGAATCTTTAGCCGCTGTGTTTTTCTCTTGCGAGGGCGAGATGCCCTCGCTACAGCCGGCGGGCCTGTCCTGAGCGTAGTCGAAGGAACGCCGGCGCTACAACGGCTTCTATAATTCTTTCCATGCCTCCATCGGCCGCCGATCGTAACAAGCTGGCTTTGGAGATGCGCGTTACCGCACGCCATCTTTTCGAGCACGCGCTTGCGGAAGCCAGCATCGACCGCGCGTTTCAGCGGCATGTGGACTGCGACCGTGGCGTGCTCCGCATCGGTGAAGACCTGCACGACCTTGATTCCTACAATCGTGTGCTGGTGATTTCCATGGGCAAGGCGGCGCACACCATGGTCAATTCGCTCGAAATGCAGGCGGGCAATCGCTTCGAAGGCATCGTGGCCAGTGGGGTGGACCCGGTGTCACAGGTGCGCGGCTTCCGCTATTTTCGCGGCGGCCATCCCATGCCCAACCAGGAATCCATTCGCGCCGCTGAGGCAATGTTGAAGTCGCTCAACGCCCAGAATGCCGCGTCGCTGGTGATCTTCATGCTGAGTGGGGGCGGGTCTTCGATCGTAGAGAAGCCTATCGACAACGAGATCTCGCTGGACGATCTGATTGCGACGTACCGTGTGCTGGTGCACTCCGGCGCGCCCATTGCCGAGATCAACGCCATCCGCAAGCACCTTTCCGCGGTCAAAGGCGGAAGGCTGGCCGTCGCCGCGTCCGGGGCGCAACAGGTTTCGCTGCTGGTGTCTGACGTACCCGACAATACGCCGGATGCGCTGGCCTCAGGCCCGACCATGCCCGATTCCACCACCGTAGCCGACTGTTACGACATCGCCGGGAAGCACGGCATGCTCGAGCGTTTCCCCGATTCTGTGCGCGAACTGTTTCAGCAGCACGCACTGGACGAGACTCCCAAGCCAGATGACCTGGTCTTCCACCGTTCGCGCTGGTGGCCCCTGCTATCGAATGCCACATTGCTGGAGGCAGCGGAGGTGGAGGCACAGCGTCATGGTTTCACCGTGACCATAGACAACAGTTGTGATGACTGGGATTATGCACGTGCGGCGGACTATCTTCTCGAACGCCTGCGGGGGTTGCGGAAGAAGTCCGAGCGGGCCTGCCTGATCTCAGGCGGAGAGGTCACGGTAAAAGTGGCGAACGGCGGCACGGGTGGCCGCAACCAGCAGTTTGCCCTGGCGTGCGCGGCAAAGATCTCCGGCGAAGCGATGACCGTACTGAGCGCGGGAACCGACGGCATCGACGGTAACAACCCCGCCGCCGGAGCAATCGTAGACGGCAGCACGCTTGAGCGGGCAAAAGCGCGCGGGTTGGACCCGGAGGCTTATTTGGCGGGTTTCAACGCATACCCGTTTTTCGAGTCGCTGGGGGATGCGGTGATTACGGGTCCCACGGGAAACAATTTGCGGGATTTGCGGGTTCTGCTGGCGTATTGACGTGTGGTCGCGGGCGACTAGCCCGCGGGGGCTCAGGATGGAACAAAGTTTCAGGGTTGGAGCAGCGCTTCAGGTTGGATCAAAGTCTCACGGTTCAGGGTGGAGCAGCGCTTCAGCGCTGCATTAGGCGGCTTGTCAGGCGCGCGGCTTTAGCGAAGTGTGGCACGACTGAAGTCGTGCCCTTCCCAAAACCCCGCACTTCCGCGACGGGATCGATGTTCTTGGCTCTGCGGTGTGTCTAGAAAAACCGGGTCACGCCTTCTTCCAGCACCAGCACCCGGTCTTCGATTCCTGCTGCCCTGGCTTCCTTCTCCAGAAGTTGCAGAGGTTCGTCCATGGGTTCGTGGGAGAGACGGAAGCTGCCGTAGTGCATGGGCACCATCCAGCGGGCGTTCAGGTCGAGAAAAGCGCGGGTGGCGTCCGCAGGACTGGTGTGAACGTTGCGGAAGGAAGGCGGATTGTAGGCGCCGATCGGTAATAGTGCCAGTTCCGGAGCCAGGCGCTGTCCGATCTCGCGGAAACCGGAGAAGTAGGCCGTGTCACCCGCGTGATAGAGCGAATGCTTGTGGTCGCGCAGCACATAGCCACCGTACCCGCGGTGGGAGTCCTGGATGACACGCGCGCCCCAATGCCGCGAAGGGACGTGGGTGACGGTCAGCCCGCGATGGCGATAGCTGTTCCACCAGTCCAGTTCGACCACATTGTCGAAACCAAGGTCGGAAACCAGGTCAAAGACGTGATGCGGAACCACGATCGTGGGCGCCACACCCTGAAGCCGTCTGGTCTGCTGCACGATCGCGCGCAGGGACGGCCGGTGCAGATGGTCAAAGTGGGCGTGGGTGACCAGCACCAGGTCGATCGGAGGCAGGTCACGCACTTGCAAACCTGGCCTTCGAATGCGTTTCAACACGAAAAGCCAGCGCGCAAAGTTGGGATCAATGACGACATTCTGGCCGCTGACCTGGAGAAAGAAACTGGAGTGACCGATGAATGTCACGCCCATCTGGCCATTGGCCACCAGCTTTGGTTTGTGAGCGCGGCCGGTCCGGGGAGTGACTACGGAATGGCGTACCAGGCTGCTGAACTGCCGGGCACGCTTGCGAAGCGCGGAATTCTTCAGAGTGTTCTTTAACATCAGTGGCCAACCGGATCGTAAATGGATCCAGTTACTGCTCCTTGCAGCGCAGCGGCCAGCATGCCTGCCTGCTCAAGACAAGCTCGCTGCTGGTCCGGCGGGCACGTCGCCCGCCTATCGGGCCGGCGCTACGCTTGCAATGCTGTATTCGATTCTAAAACAATTCCGCGCCGGATTGCTTGACCCCTGTTGCCATCGTCGGTTCTAATCGCTGCTGATCATCAATTGTCATTCAGGAGAGACTCAGGATGCGTGTTGCCTTTTTGGGCTTGGGAATCATGGGGCGGCCAATGGCGTCCAATCTGGTCAAGGCAGGTCATGAAGTTGCGGTCTGGAGCCGCACCGCGGACAAAGAAGTAGAAGGCGCACGCCGCGCAAGTTCTCCTGCGGACGCGGCGCGGGGCGCGGAAGTGATCTGGATGTGCGTCTCTGACACCGCAGCCGTCGAGAGCGTTCTCTTCGGGCCGCAAGGGGTCGAGGAAGCGCTGGCCGAAGGCATGACCATTGTCGACTCGAGCACCATCTCACCTTCGGCGACCCGCAAGTTCGCTGAGCGAGTGGGAGCACGGGGCGTGGGTTACATCGATGCGCCTATGACCGGATCCAAAGTGGCAGCCGAAGCGGGGAGCCTCATTTTTATCGTCGGAGGAGAGGAATCTGTGATTGAGTCCGTGAAGCCATTATTTGCGGCCACGGGCAAAGTATTTTTCCGCATGGGAGAAACCGGCAAGGGCCAGGCCGCGAAGCTGGCCATGAATCTTCAAATCGCCCTGATTTATGAAGGTTTCGCCGAGGGCCTGACCCTGGCCACCAAGCTGGGAGTGGATGTCCAGAACCTGATCGCTGTGATTCAGGCGTCCATGGTTCGATCCGGGGTGGTGGACTACAAAGCGCCTTTTGTCTTGAAGCGTGACTTCACCCCCAATTTCCCGCTGCGCCTGATGCATAAAGATATCCGCCTGGCGCTCGAGGCCGCCAAGGAAGTGCGGGTCAAACTGCCGGCCCTCGAAACCGTGGAAGAAATCTACGAATTGGCGACCGAGGACGGACACGAAAATCTTGACTACGCCGCGACCCTCACGCTGCTGGAGAAATGGGCGGGAGTGGAAGTGAAGGGCGCTTCGGCCTGAGTTTCGTGTGGCCGCGGGCGACCTCGCCCGCGCGAGTGATCACTCTAGAACTGTCAAGACATCACAATTGAGACTGGGTTGGAAGGCTGTCGACTCTTCGAGTCGACTGGACAGCCGGGGGCGGCTGTCCCTACGTAGTTCCAGCCTGGCCATCTTTTCGCGGGCGATTCGCCCGTGGCCACATGACCACTTCGCGATTATCCGGGCTAGTACCTCCGTAACGCCTGCCCGTCTTCTATTACACAACTTTTACAGTCAGCCCCACCGGGCACTGCTACCTTAAACGTAGGGAAATTCAATAAGGGGTACGGGAAAAGAACATGGCAATCGATCTCCAAGTGCTGGACCGCAAGGCAGCCGCAGACGACGAAATCAACTGGGTAACCGCGATCTTCATGGGCCTGTTCCATGTGGGTGCGATCGCAGCGTTGTTCTTCTTTTCCTGGAAGGCTTTTCTGGTCTCGATGTTCCTGTGGTGGGTTTCAGGAAGCCTGGGCATCGGCATGGGCTATCACCGGCTGCTTACCCATCGCGGCTACAAGACTCCCAAGTGGGTCGAATATTTCCTGACCACGTGCGCGACGCTGGCCCTCGAAGGCGGGCCGATTTTCTGGGTCGCCACTCACCGCATTCACCACCAGTATTCCGATCAGGAAGGCGATCCGCACTCACCCCGCGACGGCAAGTGGTGGTCCCACATGGGCTGGATCCTGACTGGCAAGTCGATGCATCACGACACCACCACGCTGGCCCGTTACGTTCCCGATCTGGCCAAGGACAAATTCCACGTCTGGATCACCAGGTATCACTACGTTCCCATGATCGTCCTCGGCCTGGTGCTGTTTGCGATCGGAGGCCTCCCGTTCCTGCTGTGGGGCGTGTTCTTCCGCACCGTGATCGGACTGCACACCACCTGGCTGGTGAATTCGGCCACGCATAGCTGGGGCTCGCGACGATTTGTCACAAAAGACCTGTCCACCAATAGCTGGTGGGTGGCATTGCTCACGTTCGGGGAAGGCTGGCACAACAACCACCATGCCCACCCGGTTTCTGCCCGTCACGGTTTGAAATGGTACGAAATCGATTTCAACTGGTACGGTATCTGGACGTTGAAGAAATTGGGTTTGGCGCGCCATGTGTACCGGGTGAAGCTGTCGGAGCTGCGTCAGCGTGAAGAAGAAGATGGAGTGCCGGCCGACGCCCGCTCGGAAATGGTCTCCGCCTAGGAGTGTGTTGTGTGGGGCGGGCGCCCTCGCCCGCCGCCGTTGCTTTTGACTTTAGCCAGTTAAGGCAAGCCTCGCGACCTGTGTAACCACCTCAAGAACCAAACTTCAACACCAACATCAAGGGCGGCGGGCGAGGGCGCCCGCCCCACACTCTTCTCCTACGCGGTAGAATCCTGCCATGCGCATCACCAGCCGCCGCAGGGCGATCGCCTTCTTTGTCGTTCTGGGCGTGTGTCTGGTCCTGCTGGCGGTTGGACTGAATGTTGGCTGGATCATTCTCAACTGGCGCGAAGGCGTCCTGCTGTTTCTGGGCGTAATCTTCTTCGCGCTCCTGATCGCCGGGCTCATCGTAAACACCAGTTTCCTGGTGCGCGAAATTCGCCGCAACGAACAGCATGACAGCTTCATTAATGCCGTGACCCACGAACTGAAAACGCCTATTGCGTCGATCCGGCTTTACCTGCAAACCTTGGAGCACCGTGATGTGGATGAGGCCCAGCGTCACGAGTTTTACCGCCTGATGCTGGACGATACCGATCGTTTGCTGGGCACGGTGGAGCAGGTCCTCAAGGCTGGGGAAGCGACCCACAACAAGCAAGACCGCCGGGTCCCGGTGGACTTCGGCGGACTGGTCCGGGAGTGCGTGGAAGTGGCCCGTACCAGCCACCACCTCCAGCCTGAAGCTCTGCGCTACGAGCAAGTAGCCAGCAATGGCGCGGGCGCGAATGTGTTGGGGGATTCCGAGGAGCTGCGGACGGCGGTGTCGAATGTGCTCGACAACGCGGTCAAGTATTCCGGCGGCCAGGTAGAGATTTCGGTGCGCGTCGAGACTCCGGATGAGAAGCATGTGAGGCTGAGCGTCCGCGATCAGGGCGTGGGCATTCCGGCGGGAGAGCTGAAACGCATCTTCAAACGCTTTTACCGGGTCTCGAACCGCTCCATGAGCCATGTCAAGGGGACGGGGCTGGGCCTTTTCATCGTGCGGGCTATCGCCCGCAAACACGGTGGCCGGGTGTTTGCCGAGAGTGAGGGTGAAGGGCGCGGGACGAAGGTAGTGTTGGAGCTGCCGAGAGTGAATACATAGTCTTGTGTGGGGCGGACGCCCTCGTCCGCAGCCTTTGACTTTGATTTTCAGCCCTCGCGGGCGAGGGCGCCCGCGCTACATGTTCGTTGCGAGCTTCTTGCATGAGTCGGGTTCTGATTGTCGAAGACGAGGCTCACCTGGCCAAGGGTTTGCGGTTCAACCTGGAGGCCGAGGGCCACTCCGTCGCCGTCGTGGGGGATGGCGAGAGCGCGCTCGATCTGCTTTTGGGTAAGTCCGACAGCGGTAAGGGTTCTGATTTCGACGCGGTGGTGCTCGACGTGATGCTTCCCGGCAAGGACGGTTTTGCGGTTGCTGCCGAATTGCGTGCGGCGCACCAGTTTGTCCCTGTGCTCATGCTGACGGCACGCGGCCGCCCGGAAGATGTGCTCAAAGGATTTGCCTCGGGGGCGGATGACTATCTTCCCAAGCCTTTCGAACTGCCGATCCTGCTGGCGCGATTGCAGGGACTGCTGCGGCGGCGGGAGTGGATGCGGCAGAGCCAGACCGCGCCTTCGACCCAGGGCGCCGAATACGAAATGTTCTCATTCGATGGCCGCACCATCGATTTCGGAAAGCTGGAGTTGCGGGTGAACGGAAACACCATTCAACTGACTCTGATGGAGGCGGAACTGCTCCGCCATCTTATCCGCAAGCAGGGACTGGTGGTCTCGCGCAAATCCATCCTGGAGGAGGTGTGGGGCTTGCACGAGGACACTGACACCCGCGCCATCGATAATTTCATCGTGCGACTACGGCGCTACATTGAAGACAATCCTGCATCACCGCGACACCTGCTGACCGTGCGGGGGGTGGGTTACCGTTTTGTGGCGGAGCCGGAGAAGGGCTGAATGCATCAAGGAAAATGTTGCTTCCGGTGGTTTGTGGGGAGGGCACGGCTTCAGTCGTGCCGCCAAAGCCCGCATCTGGCGAGGCTTCAGCCGCTAGGGTTTGCTAACGGCCAAGCTGGGAGATCAGATTCTCCCTGTGGTCCAGCGCGATTTTGTCTATGTGGTTCAGAGTAAGAGCGTACGCTACAAAAGCAAGCGCGGCAGGAATCAGGAAGATCAGAATTTCTGTCCACGAATTCTGGTGGTGGCGCGAAAACCAGAACATCCAAGCCCAGCCGCCGAAAAGTAATCCTCGGATCGCGAAGCTGGCCAGAACCGTGGTCAGGGATGCCCGCTGCCGCCCAAACACTCCTGCTTCTATCCTGCTGGGGG
>Ga0075021_10000847_pt1 | contig 15749 bp, 7 predicted proteins | sample ColStrG_CSR_2012_FD_72749 | JGI IMG/M metagenome (GOLD analysis project Ga0075021, IMG submission 72749) | Freshwater sediment microbial communities in response to fracking from Pennsylvania, USA - Cold Stream Run_MetaG_CSR_2012 | ecosystem: Environmental > Aquatic > Freshwater > Creek >...
AGACCATGGAAGCTGCCACTCACCGCTGCCCGGATGGCGGTTCTCTCGAACAATGGGGTTCGAATCATTTCCGTTTTGATTCGAGAACGCAGAGCGGCCAGGGAGAGAATCGGCGAAAAGCTGTCCCGCCAAGGACATCGAGGCAAGGACCAGCAAGGCAAAACCGATTTTCATCGAAGTGAGACAGCGCATCGGAGAACTCCTTTTTCAAAACTGATAATTTAGAAGTACAGTTTCAAACCAAACTGCAGTTCACGGGGAGAGTTAATGGTGTTCGTAATCTTTCCGAAAGTTGGCGATCCCACGCTGGCATCTGGCCCGCCAAAGTGCGGGTGATTAAACGTGTTGAAGGACTCCGCCCGGAATTCCATGCGCATTCCTTCGCGCACCATGCTCAACGGAAACTCCTTGAATACCGACATAGAAACGTCTCTGGCGCCGGGCTGGCGGACGCTGCCGATGGTTCGAGGGGCGGTGCCGAACTGGAAGTCATCGTTGAATATAGGGCTGTTGGGATTGCTGTAGTCGCCCGGTGTATAGCTAAGTACGCCCGGATTTGCGAAGTAACTCGCGCTGTCGGACACATTCGTAAAGTCCTGCGGGCGCCCAGAAGAACGTCCCAGAGTCCCTATTAAGTTCGGCCGTTGCCCAAACGTGGGGACCGGGCGTGCGTTGAGCGTACCGGAAATGGACGGAATAATGGGTCTGCCATCATCAATGCGCACGATGCCGTTGGTTTGCCAGCCACCCACCACGGCATTGAGAATTGCGGGCATATGGCTTCCGAAGCGCTTGCCTCGGCCCAAGGGAAATTCGTAGATGTAACTGGCCTGAAAAATATGCGGGATGTCAAAAACGGAGAGCGCCCTCTCCCCGCGCAGATTGTAGGGATTTTGCACTCCCAAAGGGACGAAATTCAGATCTCCGCCGCCCAGGAAGGTGACACTGCCGTCGGTCGCCGACGCGTTGTCGATAGATTTCGACCAAGTGTAGGTCATCAAGAATTGCAGGCCACGTGAGAACTCCTTCTCTGCGCGAACCTGGAGGGCATGGTAGATCGAGTTTGCTATCGGAGGCGAATCTCCCTGGAATCCGGCATACTGCGGAAATGGCACCATAAGCTGGGCCGGAGTTACCATATCTCCATAGAGGGCAGCGGTGGGGTCGCATACAAAATGCGTCCGGTCGCACGTAGGTCCGTTGTTGGCCGGGTCATAGTGGAACGGGTTCGGTACAAGGTTGTTAACCAGAGCTGCACGATCTGTCTGGGATAAGTTGAGCACACTCGCAGGCGCGAAGTTGTGTTCGTTGAAACCACCCAGATAAAGATGAGTGCCTTTCTTCCCCACATAACTTGCGTCGAACAATACTTTGGCTGGCAATTCCGTCTGGAAACCGAAACTCCAGGTTTGCTCATAGGGAACATTCTGACTCACGCTGCGAATCGGGCCATTGGCGGTATTTCCAATATCGTTAAAGCCTCCCAGAGTATTGCCGGGGGGAATGATATCGGCGCAGGTATAGGGAGGAGTCCGAAAACAGGATGGGTTACTTAAAGTATTGAAAGGAGTGGCGCCGTCCGAAAGAGTCGTGAGCCATGGCGGACTGACATTGTAACCTTGGTATCCGCCGGGGCCCGTTCCCGCAGCGCCACTCCGCGGAGTTGAGAAATAGATACCGTACCCGCCACGAAGGACAAAATGGTCGTGCACCTGGTAAGCGAAGCCAAATCGCGGCTGGATCGCCTTGTAGTCTGTATAGTAATTGGAACGATCATGAGAAGAGACAAAGACTTCTTGCCCATGCAGCATGCTCAGGGACTGACGCAGTTCCGGCGGAGCCAGTAGCAATTGCGCCGGGGTCAGCTGAATCGGAGCCACCGCATTGGGGTCCAGAAAATTCATATGGTTATGACGCTCGGTCCTGGGCAAGGAGAGTTCATAGCGCAAACCCAAATTCAGGGTCAATTTGGAACTCGCGTGGAAGTTGTCCTGAACGAATGCGGCATAACGGAAGCTCTGCGTACTCACAGAATTGAGCGCATTGGAAATAACCCCGCCAGCATTCCCCCCATAGCCAGTCAAGAAACTGGCCAGGGCGTCTCCTCCAGAATCAATGCTGGAGATTTGGGAAGTGCCTGAATTGTCAAAAGCAAAATTCCCGGAAGGCGAACCCGGCTGAACAAAGTTGATGCGATGGAGGCGGCCTTCACCCCCGAACTTCAAATCGTGCCGGCCGCGCACCCAACTGACGGATCCTCCAAGATCGTGGGATTCCTGGCCCCAGCGGAAAATGGCGAAATTCTGACTGCCAATATTCGTAAAATAGTTACCGTTGATATTGATGTAGGGAAGACTCTTAAAGCCACGATTCAGGTAGGCAGGAAACCCAAGTTGCGTGAAGGTAGCGTCGACATTGGAGAACGTACTGCCTACGCCGTGGGAGAAATCAAAAGCTCTCAATCCACCATAGCTGAGCGTCAGCACCAGGCCGGGATTGAAGATGTGGGTGTGATTGATTGAGAGCAGGTGCCGGGAATTGGTCGCCGGCCCGGATGTGAAAGGATCTGCGGCATTCTTGTAGGCGTTAAATTGGAATGCATCCGAACGCTCCTGCGAATACTTCACGCTCAATAGATCCTGATCGCGAAAGCGATGATCTACTTTGATATCGAATTGATCTTGCGAACTTCCACTCACGCCGGAAACAGAGAAGTTCTGGGTTTGATTCACTGTCAAATCCGAGGAGTTTATGGTGGGCTTTGGGAACAACGCTAGGAAGTTGCTCGCCACGGGGTTGATCAAGTTGCCCGCGCCACCCGGAAGCTGAAACGGAGTTCCGACCAGTTTGGCATTGCCGGGACTGGTATAGGTGGCTAAATTGTTGAACGGGACAAGGTTCGTCCGAACCGCGCCACCAATTGCGTTATTGAAAACACCCGTATAGGGATCCCAGAGCTGACCGGCTGGATCTGTACATGCTCCCGTACCATCAAAACTAGCTCCAAGTCCCGTACACAGCTCGCTGAAGTTACCCAGCGCGCTGGCGCCGACGGGGCAAGGACCAAGTCCCCTTTCGCACAGAGTGGGCACACCCGCTGTAGCAGAAGCGAAATCTCTATTTCTTCGTCCCTCGTAATCGACAAAAAAGAACGTCTTGCCCTTTCGAATAGGCCCTCCAAACACTCCACCGAAAGTATTTCTCTTCACCGGCGGTATCGGAATCCCATTTCTTTTTGCGAACCACTCATTGGCGTCCGTCGCAGAGTTGCGGAGAAACTCATATAACGTGCCGTGGTACTGGTTGCTGCCCGAGCGGGTAACAACATTTAAAATTGTTCCGCCCGCGAAACCATACTCTGCGGTGAAGTTGTTTTGTTGAACTTTGAATTCTTCAATGGAATCCACCGAAGGCTCGTAGGGCACGGTCTGGATGCCGCTATTCTGCTCGAAGTTGGAAGCACTGGCGCCATCGATCAAAATGTCGGCCGTGGAGTTCCGACTGCCATTAGAGTTGAAGTTGACACCAAAAGAGTTCCCGGGAGCATTGGTTTCTGTAACGCCAGGGGCAAGAAAGACCAAGTCCGTAAAATTTCGATCATTGAGAGGCAGATCATTCACAAATTTGCGATTTACAACCTGCCCGGTGACCGCGTCTTCCGTTTGAAGCTGCACACCGTTTGCTTTGATTTCGATCGAGATATCCGCGGCGCCGACCTGCAGCGTGACATCGATGGAGATGTTTTGAGTAACATCGAGCTTGATGTCTTCCTGGGTTTGGCTTCGGAAGTTGGGGGCTTCCACGGTTATCTTGTACGTGCCAGGCGGAATCGAACGCAGAACATATCTGCCGGAAGAGTTGGTACTCCCGTTAAAGGCGAATCCTTTGTTTTGGTCCGCGAGCGTGACCTTGGCGGAAGGAATCACGGCGCCGGAAGGATCGGTGACAACGCCGGTTACGGACCCAGTGTAAAGTTGCGCGTTTGCTCGCGGCGTGCCGAACAAGAACAGAAAACTGGCCAGACTCAGAAGAATACCCGCCAGCAGTCTAGGTACAGAACCGAACGTCATTCTATTTCCCCCACTTCCGGTTGCTACTTCTCGTTATAAACCTGCTTAGTTCCTATCAAGAAACCCTCGGTCCCGCCCCTCACCAACCGGGCCGAGAGAGCGGGACACAGCATGGTTACTGATGCACGAATTGGAAGTCCTGGATAACGACCTCCTGGTTGCTAGCGGGTAATGCCTGGAAGCACCAGAGGTTCATGCCAACCGGCATCGCTTGCTGCGGTATACGCGTGGTGAAGTCGCTCGGCGCGAAAGTCCAGGTATGCAGAACGTTCGCGGTCGTTCCGATCGGCTGCAACCCGCTCATCACGGTAGCGACTACGCTGGTAGATGACCATACCAGACGGGCTGTCGTGAGAGTTCCGCCGTTCAGGTTGACGAGGAAATCATCTTCCGTTGGACCGGTCGCTTTATGCCCCGTGGCGGGATAGAAGGTGAAGTCCGCATTACAGCTACCCCCGCACAGGGTGTTGCCCCACTTCGAGAACTCAATGTCGAGTTCGTTCTCTCCATCCACCCCGATCCCGGCTTGCGGTCCATAAGGGAACAGACCAACGACCGTCGAGGGATCGTTATTGTCGATCGAACCCTGAAGCTGCCACTGGTAGGTTCCAAAGCCCAGGTTGTCTTGGGTAAACATCTCAGAGGCGGTGAACGTACCGCTGCGGTTAACAATTGTCAGGTGCAGGTATCCGTTCGCATCCACGGATATGTTAGCCGGATTGCCCTGTGCTACCCCGGCCATGCCCCCATTTGTGAGACTCCAGCTGTGTCCCTTCCAGTTGGTGGGAACGGCGCCGACCGGATTCACCACCAACGTGACAGTCGTGCTGTGACTTAAGCTGCCACTGGTGCCGGTAGCGGTCAGCGTGTACCAACCCGCTGGAGTTGAAGTGGTTGTGGTGATCGTTAGCGTCGAACTGCCCGTGCCTGAGATCGACGTTGGACTGAATGTGCCGCTCGCTCCCGTCGGCAAGCCGCTCACTGCCAAGTTTACCGTTCCTGTGAATCCGCCCGTCGGGCTCACAGTTGCCGTGTACGTAGTCCCGCTGCCCGCCACCACAGTCTGTTGACTCGGCGACGTCGCCAACGAGAAGTCACCTCCAGACCCGGTACCGACCACCAGCGTTACCGTCGTGCTGTGCGTCAGGCTGCCGTTGGTCCCGGTGATCGTCAGCGTGTACGATCCCGCCGAGGTTGATCCGGATGTGGTAACCGTTAGCGCGGAATTTCCCGAGCCTCCGGAAATCGACGCTGGATTGAAGCTTCCTGTAGTACCCGCCGGCAAACCGCTCACGGTCAACCCGACCGCGCCCGTAAACCCGTTGAAGGGAGCCGCCGTTGCTGTGTAAGTTGTGCCGCCGCCCGCCGTCACCGTCTGCAATGCCGGACTTGCAGTCAGCGTGAAATCCGGCGTGACGCTCTGACTAGCCCACACCTCCACTTCGTTCACGATCCAAGACCAGGAAGCATCTTTGCCCGTCACCCGCACTTCCCCAACGATGCGCACGCCCAGTACGCCGTTCAGGGTTGGGCCGGTGAACGTATACGTAGCCCCTCCAGCCGCGGTGGTATACGGGTAGGCAGGACTCAAGGACCAGCCTGACACGTTCGACCACGATGTCCCGTTATAGGTTTGGAGGGCCATGTTGGCTTCGAAAAAGCCGTTGCCGTTGGTATCGATAGCTCCGTTCACGAAATCCACTTTGGTGATTCCGTTTTGGGCGCTGGCGAAAGTAACGCCGCCCGCCTCATACTGGTTTTGAGACGGCTCGCCTGCGACATCCACGTTGACTCCCACAGTGAGGTTACCGTCATTGACCGGCGTGGAGGCAGTTTGATTGTTCACTCCTGTCTGCGCGGTCATCGAGTGCCAGGTGTACCCGGTACCGCTGCGCGCAATATTCGTTTGACCGGCCCCTGAACTCACGACCAGCGTTACCGTCGCGCTGTGCGTCAGGCTGCCGTTGGTTCCCGTTAGCGTCAACGGGTAGGTCCCTGCCGCCGTGGCCGTGCTGGTGGATACAGTGAGCGCTGAACTGCCAGAGCCTCCCGCGATGGACGTCGGGTTGAAAGTTCCCGTCGCTCCCGTCGGCAGGCCGCTCACCGTCAACCCGACCGCTCCCGTAAACCCGTTCACCGGAGCCGCTATTGCCGTGTAAGTTGTGCTATTACCCGCTGTCACCGTCTGCGATGCTGGCGTCGCCGTCAGAGTAAAATTGGGTACCGGTGCTCCATTGACCACCAGCGCTACCGTCGCGCTGTGGGTCAGACTGCCGCTCGTCCCCGTGATTGTCAGCGTGTAAGTTCCTGCCGCAGTGGCCGTACTGGTAGATACAGATAACGTCGAACTGCCCGATCCGCCCATGATTGACGTCGGGTTGAAAGCCCCCGTTGCGCCGGTCGGCAGACCGCTGACTGTCAACGCAACCGCACCGGTAAACCCGTTCGCCGGAGCCGCTGTTGCCGTATAAGTTGTGCTATTGCCCGCCGTCACCATCTGCGACGCTGGCGTCGCCGTCAGAGTGAAGTTGGGTACCGGTGCTCCATTGACCACCAGCGTTACCGTCTTACTGTGCGTCAGGCTACCGCTGGTGCCCGTGATCGTCAGCGTGTAGGTACCCGCCGCCGTGGCCGTGGTTGTTGCTATCGTCAGCGTTGAACTGCCCGAGCCGCCCGCGATTGACGTCGGGTTGAAAGCTCCCGTTGCTCCCGCCGGCAAGCCGCTTACGCTCATGGCCACGGCTCCGCTGAATCCGTTCGCGGGAGCTGCTGTTGCTGTGTAGGTTGTGCCATTACCAGCTGTCACCGTCTGCGATGCCGGACTCGCAGTCAGAGTGAAATCCGCCGTCTGACCGGCCCATACCTCCACTTCGTTTACGATCCAAGACCAGGAATTATCCTGGCCCGTCACCCGCACTTCCCCGACAATCCGCACCCCCAGTACACCGTTCAGGGCTGGGCCGGTGAACGTATACGTGGCTCCTCCCGCCGCGGTGGTATACGGGTAGGCAGGACTCAAGGACCAGCCTGACACGTTCGACCACGATGTCCCGTTATAGGTTTGCAGGGCCATATTGGCTTCGAAGAAACCGTTGCCGTTGGTATCGATGGCTCCGTTTACGAAGTCCACCTGGGTGATTCCGCCTTGGGCGCTGGCGAAAGTAACGCCGCCCGCCTCATATTTATTTTGAGACGGCTCACCGGCAACATCTACGTTGACCCCTACGGTGAGGTTGCCGTCATTGATCACGGTCGAGGCGGTTTGATTGTTCACGCCTGTCTGCGCGGTCATCGAGTGCCATGTGTAGCCAGTGCCACTTCGGGCAATGTTGGTTGCGCCCGCCGGGCCCGCGCCCTTCACCAAGTTCGGTCTGTTGACGCCAGACGGGAGTGCTGCTGCTGGCTCCGCGCCATGGCTCGGATCGCCAGCCGTGCTTCCGCCTGCGTTCTTGCTATAGACCCTCACATAATCGACATACAACCGTTGCGGGAAAACCGTGTGTTTGCCTACTGGACCTGGGTTATCTCCACCCACAGCAATGTTGAGAAGCATGAAAAATGGATGATTCAACACCCACATATCGTTTCCGGCAAGGTCGAGCGGGGTTAGGGCGCTATAGAGGTCGTCGTCCAAATAGAATCGAACGACATTCGGTTCCCATTCCAGGGCATAGACGTGGTAGTCCTTCGAAAGATCTTTCGTCGGTGGCAGCGTTACCCCTCTCTCCACGCTGTACCCATTGGGAAGAGGCGGAGTCGTCGGACCCCAAATCGTCGAGGTATTTATTCTGGGCTGGCTCCCAATGTTCTCCATGATGTCGATTTCGCCGCAAGCGGGCCAAATGGCCGCGCCGCCTGAGCAGTCGTTACCGAGCATCCAGAACGCGGGCCACAATCCCCGCCCCGACGGCAGCTTCATGCGGGCAACAAATCGGCCGTAGGCCTGGGTGAACTTCTTGTCCGTGTTCATACGCGCGGATGTGTAGTGGCGCGTGATGCCGTCCGATCCTGTGTAGGTCTCTTTGTTGGCCTGGATGACGAGTGAGCCATCTTGAATGTAGGCGTTCTTAAGACGGTCGGTATAGGTCTCCAACTCATGGTTGCCCCATCCGTTCCCCCCTTTTTCAAAATGCCACTTGCTGGGATCGGGAGCCGAACCGTTAGGTCCATTGAATTCATCGGACCACACCAAATTCCATTTTTGCGCTTGGGCGCTTTGCGGAGCTTGAGCAACTGCGGACGCCGCCAATGCCAAGCAGGCAAGCAACGTGAACAGCACGCGCGCAACTTTCGCGGGCCGCAGCCCTGGCTGTGTACGATTGGCTGCAAATGCCATTGGCTTCATCGAATTCATGTCGTCGCATTTCCTTTCTGAGTTGCGACCTAAGTCGCCCTGCGCTGAAAGTGCCGTAGTGTTGGAAAAGTCGTTGGATCGAGCCTTGATAGAGTTCTCGCTCGCCATTCTGGAGTCGGCAAACATTAGCGGTTAAGCCCCCGATAAGATAGGTTCCTAACGGTGCCTAACCGGATAGGGCGACTAGCCTTAACCCCCCCGACAACCATGGCGACCGGGCTGCTTTTTCAATCGGTTAGCCCGGTGTATAGTCCTGATGTGAACCTGCACAGCGAAGGCCGCTCAACTGCAACACCTCTCCAGGAGGGAGGTTCGGGTGTACCCGGAATTTCCCCAGCCGAAGTTCGGGCTGCGCTCCACGACATTCTGCAAAGCGACGCCTTCGGTATGAGCAAGCGGTGCGGCGACTTCCTTTCCTACGTGGTGGAACAGACGGTTGTCGGCTTGCAGCACGAACTCAAGGAACGGACCATAGCGGTCGCGGTTTTCGGTCGCGAAGCCTCCTATGACACGCACGAGGATGCCATCGTCAGGATCAAGGCCAGCGAGGTGCGGAAACGCCTCGGACACTACTATGGCGGGAGCGGCAAAACGGCGTCGATCCAGATCAGTTTGCCTCCCGGAGGCTACACGCCAACCTTCTCCAGAGTGGTTCGGCAAGATCCCCGCGAGGGAGCAGGCGTCGCGCTGATGGTGGAATCCGGTACGGATTCCGTACTGAATCGGATTCCGCCGCCGAAGGCCTTGGAAGCAAGATCGTTCTGGAGGGTGGGCGCGTGGCCGACGATTAGCGTTGTCTTGCTGGCGATCTTGCTATTAGCTTGGTTTAAACCCTGGGCTAAGTCTTCATTCCTGACCCAGTTCTGGGGCTCGGTCCTGCGCGATCCCGCACCGGTTTTCCTGGTGACGGCATCGGCTCCTGTGTATGTTTCCTATGATGACTCCACTGCGTCCCCGACTCACAAGGCGGGAACAGAGTACGTCTTAGTTGCGGATCAGTACATCGGCCAGGGAGACATGTTGGCTTCCGATCTGATCTCATCGATGTTGCGGAACCTCGGCCACAAGTATGAAGTCAAGCTGAGCAGCAACGTGGATTTCCGGGACTTGACCAAGCATTCGGTGGTTCTGATCGGCTATTCGAGCACCCAGTGGCAAGCGATCAGCAAAGACTTCCGCTTCTTCATCGATGACGAAAGATCAGGAATGGTCACCGATCGCGGCCAACCCACGGAATGGTATCCGCACCATCTGACGAAAGACTTGCACACCGATGAGGATTACGCGGTCATCTCGCGAGTGTTCGATCCGGAGACCCGAGCCATGGTGGTCCTGGTCAGTGGTTCGACGCAATACGGTACCGAAGGCGCTGCTCAACTGGTGACGAATGCAGACTTGCTGCGCGATGCGCTCCACGATCGGCCGCCAGGTTGGGAAACGAAAAATCTTCAAGTCGTGCTGCACATGAAAGTCATTGCGAACTCGCCCGCCGCTGCGGAAGCCGTTGCCTCCTACTATTGGTAGACAGTTGTTGATTTCGAGGATTGGGAGCGTGATTCCCCGACTCTTGTTCACACAGGCGGACCACGCGACTAATGTAGATCCGGCCAATGCCGTCGGTACATATCCCGCCCCCGGCGACTCGTTGCAGCCCGCAAACCTTCGAGGAGAAGGGGATGGCCCGAATCCAGAACGTCGTCAGAAGTCCGATCCCCTATCCAATTGAGCTACGTCCCGTCGGGTCGATTATAAAGCTTGTCACGATTTTGCCCTGCTTCAGTCCGCTATAAGACCCCCGTCGCACAGTGTCAGCGTCCGACACCTCTGTCACCCCTCAATGGACGTATCTAAAAGGTCGCCTCTCTAAGTGATCTTGTTCCACACAAGCAACGAACGTTACGGTCGAGTTGAGCTCGTTACGCGAGTTCCCCAAATCCGTTTCGAGGTTTTCTCCCCATGTATTGCAGCTGGTTGTCTTCGCAACACTCGTATTCCCCTTTCAGACCTGTGTATCTTTTGGAAGCTTGCGCGCTTCTCTTCGTAGCTTTGCTTTCTGTTGGTTGCGGTGGCAGCGCTACCCCGCATATCCGTCCTGTGATGGGTCGTCTCACCATCACTGGGAACTTCCCTGCCGCAACGGTCAACACGGCGTATTCGGCAAGCTTGATTGCAAAAGGAGGCGTACCTCCATATCGGTTCTCGATCGTCACCGGCGCTCTCCCGAATGGACTGTCGCTCAATGCAACGAGTGGAGGGATTGCCGGAACTCCGACCAGCAGTGGGGCGTTCAATTTCACGGCTTACGCGACCGATTTGGCACAGGACGCGGCTGGGCAGCAATCCTTGGGCATTCAGGTAAGCCCGGGCGTCATTGCCGTATCGCTGAACCCGGGGAGTACGAATTTGGCCTCCGGTGGGACGCAGCAGTTCACTGCCACCGTCAAGAATAGCCCCAACACAGCGGTGATCTGGGCAGCAAACGTTGGATTCATTTCGAACTCGGGTCTCTACACTGCACCTTCGGTGCTCACGCCAACAACGTTGTCGGTTACGGCTACCAGCGTGAGCGATCCGACGAAGTCCGCCTCTGCTTCCGTCGTTGTGCAGGCCCAAACACTCTTTCTGGGCGCGGACAATCGCTACTGTTTCCCGGGAGACGTGCCAAATTTTGGCACCGGGTATGACGGACCGGCGCAGTTGCCAACCAACTGCATCAACAGTGCGCTTTCCAGCACGCCCTCCAACGGGAATGTGATCTTCGTGGCGAGTGGCGGCGATATTCAAGGAGCAGTAGATAGCGCGGCCTGCGGCGATACCGTGCAACTTCAAGCCGGCGGAGCCTTCGGCCCTTTGGCCTTGGCTGCTAAGGCATGCGATGCGAGCCACTGGATTACGATCCGCACCAGCGCGCCCGACGCGGCTCTACCGCCAGAAGGCACACGCGTTTCACCTTGCTACGCTGGCATCGCTTCGCTTCCGGGACGACCGGCACTTAATTGCGTATCCACCACGAATGTCATGGCCATGCTGGTCTACACTGCGACTTCAGGTTCCGGTCCCATCACACTCCTGGCGGGCGCGAACCATTACCGGCTCATTGGGTTGGAGATTACGCGAGCCGCGAACGCTGCATTTGTTGGTGAACTGGTATCGCCCGTCCTGAGAACGACTGCGGATCACATCATTTTCGATCGCGTTTGGATACACGGCACCGCTCAGGACGACACAACGCGCGCTTTCTACCTGAGCGGCATTTCCTACTTTGCGTTGGTGGATTCCTACCTCAATGATTTCCATTGCGAGGCCGCCTTGGGCAGCTGCACCGACTCGCAAGATATCTCGGGCGGGCTCGGCGACTCGCAGGACAACGCGATTAAGATCGTCAACAACTTCCTGGAGGCCGCGGCCGAAAGCGTCATCTTCGGCGGCGGGCGCGCAACGACGACTCCAGGCGACATTGAAGTTCGCCGCAATCATTTCTTCAAACCGCTCATTTGGATGCCGGGGCAGCAGGGCTTTGTTGGCGGCTACCACGGCAACCCGTTCATTGTGAAGAATCACTTCGAGCTGAAGAACGGGCAGCGCGCGCTTTTTGAGGGCAACCTGACCGAAAATGTCTGGGGCGGGTTCTCGCAAGCTGGGTTCACGCTCCTGCTCACTCCGAAGAATCAGCACACTCCCAACGGAGACGTTTGCCCGCTGTGCCAAGTCACGGATGTTACCGTCCGTTACAACAAGTTCAGCCACTCGGGCTCAGGATTCCAAATTGCGAATGCGGCGGACCGAGGCGGCGGCTATGCTCAAGCCGGTAAGAGGTATAGCTTCCACGACCTAATTCTGGAGGACGTGAACGCTACAACCTACGGCGGTCAGGGACAACTGGCTCAGATTTCCTCGGGGCTGGCAGCTCCTCTGATCTCGGACTTGCTGATTTCGCATGTCACGGCGTTCCCGTCCAAGATGATTTTCGACATCGGCAACGATGTTACAAACCCCAAGATGCCGAACTTTGGCTTCGCGAATAGCATCGTTAACACAGGCGCTTACCCGGTCTGGTCCACGGGGGGCAGTTCGTCCAATTGTTCCTATGCCGATATTCCGAACACTACCCTCACAACTTGCTTCGCGAACTACGCGTTCGGCGGTAACGGCCTGGTTGCAGTTCCCAGCCGGTTTCCACCGTCGGTGTGGCCAACCGGCAATTACTTCATTGCGGATGTGAATTCGGTGGGATTCTTGAACTTCAACAATGGCGCCGGAGGCGATTACCACTTGCTATCCAGCAGTGCTTACAAGAATGCCGGCTCAGATGGCAAAGACCTCGGGGCCGACGTCGATGCCGTCGACATGGCCATCGCAGGCGTCGACTAAGAGCCACAGGAAATCGCTGCAATTGAGCTACGCTCCCACGTACTCAATTGCAGCGATGGCCTTTGAGCGCGGCAGCCTAGTTCGCCTTAGCTTCCAGACGATTCGAGGCTGTCCGCAGCGCCTGTAATTGTCCGGCCAGATCCTGGCCGACGGCGTCCGAACTGCCCCACTTCGGACGCTTGTCCCCCTCATACAGATAGAGCAGTTTGAGCTGCGCCACCGCGGAATCGTAGGCTTCCAGCGTGAACGGCTCCTTCAGATCGCAATCGACCTTCAACGCAGTCGCCTGGGACGCCAGCGATCTGTAAAAATCAGCCAGAGGGCTTACCGGATAGGCATTGAAGAATCCGATGACCGCTACCGCAACGAGACTGGCGACCCCTCCCAGCTTATTCCACGATAAGAAACTTGCAATGCTGCCCACAAGACCGAACAGCGCCGCCGCGATCAACGATCCTGCCGTCAGCGTCGAATACTTGCTGTTTTCGCCCGCTGCGTAGGTTTGAAAGTCATTCACTTTGGCGAGGAGGGCCACCTTCTCACTCGCGCTCACGGCTAGCGGAGGTTGATTCGGGGTAACCACCGGAGCCGGTGCAGCTGCGGGAATGTTGGCAACCTTCTCTTGCACCTGCGGGGAGGCCTTCGCCACCTCCTCCGTAATGCTGTGCCGCATTGCCTGTATGGTTTCGATTTGAAACTTCTTCGGCAACTGCGCGGCCGCCGGACCACTGGTCAAAACCGTGGTCACGATCCAGATGAAGATCTCGCGAAAACATTTGCGCATAATCGTCCTCTCCGAGGCCCAAGGCCACTGGTGGACTTTGCATTTTCAATCCCAAAAGCAACTGCGCGACCCTACCCCCGCATCGTCTTTGGAATGAGCTAGTTGGAAGGAAGCCAGCAGCCCGTCCCGAATCCACGGCAACGAACCAGCTATCCGAATAGATAGATCGCGCCCGAAGTGTTAGTGTGTCATTTCGTCCATATGGAGACGGCGCGAAACAATTGACCGGAACCGCCACAGCGTCGCCCGTTTCCCGCCTCGCCTACATCGACTGGATGCGCGGGTTCGCCTGCCTCTTCATGTTCCAAACCCACTGCTATGATTCCTGGCTATCGCCGGAGGCTCGCAAGGGCGGATTGTTTTGGTGGTCGCAACTCGGAGGAACGCTGCCCGCCCCCCTGTTTCTCTTCCTCGCCGGATTTTCCTTCGCCTACGTCACCAACCGTCTGCGACAGAAGGGCGTAGACGCCAACCAAGTCGCCCGCCAGATGATTCTCCGCGGCGCAGAAGTGCTGGGCTTCGGCTTCCTGTTCCGTCTGATGGAATACACGCTTGCCTGGGGATGGGCGCCGTGGACCGATCTGCTCCGCGTAGACATACTCAACATGATTGGCCTCTCCATGATCCTGATGGGGATCGTGTGCCGACTGAGCGCGGGGGATGGCTCTTCTCATCGGGCCAGCAAACTCAACGCATGGAGCGGTGTGGCTATCGCCGCTGCTATTTCCCTGCTCTCGCCGCTGATGTGGACGACTTGGCGGCCACGCTGGCTTCCCTGGCCGATTGAGTCATACATCAATGGCGTGCACACCTTCGACAAACCGCAACCATGGTTATTTCCAATCTTCCCCTGGGCCGCGTTTGCGTTTCTTGGCATGTCCGCTGGATTCCTGCTCCTGAGCGACTGGGCACGAGCACGCGAACCCAAACTCTTTCTCGGTGTGGGAGCGCTTGGTGCAGGTATGATTGCCGTGTTCCACACGCTGGATGCGTGGCCAGTGCAGATCTATCCTGTCTACGATTTCTGGCACACCAGCCCGAACTTCTTCCTGATTCGCGTCGGAATTCTGCTGCTTATCTTGTCGTTCGCTTATGCCTGGTGCTACGGAGAATGGCGTGACGGGAAATGGCGAGCCATAGGATGGGGGCAGCGCGGCTTCAGTCCGCTCGCGCAAATGGGACAGACTTCACTCCTCGTCTACTGGGTCCACATTGAGTTTGTTTACGGCAAATTTTCGATTCTCCCCAAACGAGCGAGCACCGCATCTGCAGCCACCTTCGGCTTGGGTGTGATCTTCGTAGCAATGCTGCTGCTGTCGATGGCACGCACGCGCTGGAAAGCGCGAACGGCGCACGCTTGAGTTGCGCGAGATCGCGCGCGAAAGGATTATTCCGGAAAGGGTTTGTCATTCCGAACCCTGAGCGTTCTTTGCGAAGGGGAGGAATCCCTTTCGCTGCAAAACACTTTCCCGACTTGCCTCAGCGCGAACCCCCAATTCCGGCGCGCCTCGGTCTCGTCGTTTCCGTAACCGAAAACATAACAAGTGATGTAGAAGCCGTCTTGTTCGTCGCGATCATGAAAGAAGCACCGCCGCACCAGAAACTCAACTGAGGCAGGCATCTCAGGCTCTCCTCTGAGCAGCCCGACAAGACTCTTGACTTCCAATTCGTGCGCCGCAAAAGAAACTCGCGCGTCAGAAGACTCGAAAACAACATCCACGTACGACCCGAACTTCCCGGACTTTTCGAAGATCTCCTCTTCCGGCGCAATCTCTGTCGTAAACCAGGCATCGCACTTCGCGGTTTGAAATACGGACGCTGCGGAGTTTGCGGCACGCAAAAACTCCTCCAGCTCCGGGTATTGCCGCACTTCGACGAGCTGCTGGATTAAGTCAGGATTGCGTTTGAGATCACAGTACGCAAGCAATCCGTCTTCGGAAGCCCAGGGAATTTCGAGGCGTTCATCGTCCGGTCCGCACTCGATCGAGAAATCCGCCTGCACGGACTTAGTGTAGTCGACGAAGGGTTCGAGCGTGCTTTATAAGTAGACTTGTCATTCCGTCTCTAACGAAGCTAGACGCTGTCAAGCAGATTAAGGCAACACTTCTCCGGAGGCGCGAAGGTTTGCGCTTTTGCACTCCCCAGAAAGGTTTGGACTTCCTCGACCAAG
>Ga0075021_10000849_pt1 | contig 15746 bp, 9 predicted proteins | sample ColStrG_CSR_2012_FD_72749 | JGI IMG/M metagenome (GOLD analysis project Ga0075021, IMG submission 72749) | Freshwater sediment microbial communities in response to fracking from Pennsylvania, USA - Cold Stream Run_MetaG_CSR_2012 | ecosystem: Environmental > Aquatic > Freshwater > Creek >...
CCATTTCGCAATTGGCTACCCGGTTCCCGATCCGCGTTTGGAGGCTTGAAATTCAATGGTCGGAATCCTGGTGCATGGAAATAACCACTTCATTTTGTCCGGGCCATCACCTGACGATGCGACCGCACTGGTGTTGGTGCGGCACTGGTCAATCATCCAAATTGGCGAGGCAAGATCGTTGTCTTTCGACCGGTGGGAGATCAAGTCCAAAGAGTTTCGAGAGAACCTGGAATGGGCGGTAGTCGTCTCGGGTGAGCGTGAAGTTTCTCCGGGAGTGGCGCAATTGCTTGGAGAACTTTCCGCTCGCGGCGTCACCATCCGGAGATTGCCTCCGGTTGCTAGTGACTGTCATCACCCGACGCGATTGACGCAATGAGTCAGATGTCTGAAGCCTTATTGTGCTCCACGTCGCGAGACTAAGCCTAGGGCACAAGTGCGGTAGTTGTAGCTAAGTCCCTTATTATGAGTGAGTGGCGGAGAGGGGGGGATTCGAACCCCCGGTACAGCTTTTGACCGTACAACGGTTTAGCAAACCGCCGCCTTCAGCCACTCGGCCACCTCTCCGGCTTTTAGAAACATACACTTGCGAGAGTGTCTCCAAAGATCGTTGCATCATCCCCCAAACTCTTTGAGCAACACGACGCACTTCACATTCGATACTACACCACCGAGATAGTCGACATCCAGCCGAAACGAGTACAGCGCTCTGACCTGCTCAACGCGACGAACGGCTGCGACTTTACTGATACCACCGCTGGGAACGAGAATTACCTCTTGGTCTCGCCCTTCGCTCACAATCGGCAGATCAGCAGCTCGCGTTCGTAAATCATTTCCGGTGGAAGCCGGTCATGCAGTGCGATAAACAGTTCCTCGTGGCCGATGACCTCTCTCTTCCACTGTTCGCGATCGACGGTTTCCAGCTGCTGAAACTGTTCCTTGGAAAATTTGAGTCCGTCCCAGACGATATCGGAGTATTGCGGAACCCAGCCGATCGGCGTCTCCGCTCCCTGCACACGCCCTCGCACACGATCGACGATCCATTTGAGCACGCGCATGTTCTCCGAGTAGCCGGGCCACAGAAATGAGCCATCCTCGCCCTTGCGGAACCAATTGACGTGGAATACTCGCGGCGTTGAGGTCAGCGACCGTTGCATACGCAGCCAGTGACGGAAATAGTCGCCCATGTGGTAGCCGCAGAACGGGAGCATCGCCATCGGATCTCGACGAACTTTGCCCAAGACCCCAGCCGCAGCAGCGGTTGTCTCCGAGCCCATGGTCGCGCCCATGTAGACCCCCGATGACCAGTTGAAGGCCTGATAGATGAGCGGCATGGTCGTTGGCCTGCGGCCGCCAAACACGATCGCGCTAATGGGCACTCCCTCGGGCTTTTCCCAATCGGGATCAATGGTCGGGCACTGGCTTGCAGGTGCGGTAAACCTCCCGTTCGGATGAGCAGCGGGAGTTTCCGATGCCGGGGTCCATTCTTTGCCTCTCCAATCGATGAGGTGAGCAGGTGGTTTGTCCGTCATGCCTTCCCACCACACTCCGCCTTCCGGGGTGAGGGCAACGTTCGTGAAGATGGTATTGCGGGCCAGGGCGGACATCGCATTCGGATTTGTCTTTACGCTCGTGCCGGGTGCCACTCCGAAGAAACCGGCTTCGGGGTTGATCGCTCTGAGCTGCCCGGCGGCATCTGGCTTGATCCACGCGATATCATCTCCGACGGTCCACACCTTCCATCCTTTGAAACCAGCCGGTGGAACGAGCATCGCGAAATTGGTCTTGCCGCACGACGACGGAAAAGCTGCCGCAACGTAGGTTTTTTCGCCCTTTGGGGATTCCACACCCACGATGAGCATATGTTCCGCCATCCAGCCTTCGTCGCGCGCAATGTTCGAGGCAATCCTGAGGGCGAAACACTTCTTACCTAGTAGCGCATTCCCTCCGTAACCGCTTCCATACGACCAGATCTCCCTGGATTCCGGAAAATGAACGATATATTTCTCTTTGTTGCATGGCCACGGGACATCCTTAGCGCCGGGAGCCAGCGGCGCGCCGACGGAATGGAGGCACGGCACAACCCGCTTTTCGTCCTTTTCTATTTCGCGAAGAACTGGGGTTCCGACCCGAGCCATGATTCGCATGTTGACTACTGCATAGGCACTGTCAGTCAGCTGGACTCCGAGCTGCGACATCGGCGATCCGATTGGCCCCATGGAATATGGCAACACGTACATGGTGCGACCCTGCATGCAACTATGGAAAAGGGACTTCAGCTTGCGCCGCATCGTGATCGGATGTTCCCAATTGTTCGTCGGTCCAGCATTATCCTTGGACAACGAGCAGATGAAGGTTCGATCCTCGACGCGAGCGACGTCATCCGGCGACGACCGCGCCAGGAAACAGTCCGGCCAAAGCTTTTGATTGAGCCGCGTAAAAGTGCCCGACTTTACGAGTTCCTCGCACAGTTGGTCATATTGCTTCTGCGAACCGTCAACCCATTGAATTGAGGAAGGCTGGCAGAGATCCGCCATCTTTTCAACCCATCGAACAAGGTGGGTGTTGGAAGTAGGCGGAGTCTTAATAGTGTACTTTTTGAGTTTCATCAGTCCTCGTTCAAGCGAAACGAAAATTAGGCCTAAACAATATTAGCCTAGGAGGCCAATTGACCGCGTTGAGCCCTCTGTTGCGGAGGAGACGCTACTGCTTGGCATCAAGTCGACTAGGGCTCGGGGAAATATCGGGACAAGGACCCAGGTCCTTTTTGTTTTCAATCCTTTGCACAGATTTTGATGTTGCATTTTCGGGCTGATTCGGGTCCGCGGCTGCACTGCGTTTTTTTGGCGCGGCTCCAGACCGCGATTTCTTAGGGGAGTGGCGCCTCTACTTCTTCCAGCACCCACTTGTCGGGCGCCTCAAGATGGCAGTCATAGCCGTAGAACCGGCCATTGAAAATATGTTGGAACAGACATGCTCTCTGTCCCCGCATGATCGAATTCCCTTCCACTTCCTGAAAGTCGCCGTCCGGTGAAGTGGCGGCGAACACTTTGACCTGCCACTCGCCTTCGGGGTCTGTGGTGTAGCGATGCGGATACACTTCGGTCGCCAGGAAATACATCCCTGCCTTCTTCTTTGCGTGCTTCAGATAGAGCAGCGTTGGGGCAGCGATTGTGTCCGTGGCTGTGGTCAGGATTTTTTCCGGGGCTGCATCGAGCTCCAGCACCGACTTCGCGCTCTTGCTGACAATTTCGAAATGATCGCGATCGTTGCCGCGATAAAAGGTGAGGTAGAAGCGGCGCGATTTCGGATCACGGAACAGATTTGGATTCTGATTGCGTTGTTCGGGCACTCCCTTGACGAGGATTTTTTCTTCTTTTAAGTGGATGCCGTCTTCCGAGGAAGCCAGCACGATGTGGCTACTCGGAGTATCGTATTCGCGGGTGACGGCGAAATATAGGGTGTTCTTGTGCTTCGGGTCGGCCTTGGCCACAACGGATGGCCAACGGGCGTTCAGCCACAGCGGATTCGCTTCGTATTTAGTCCAATTCACCAAGTCATTGCTGCGGGCCAACCCGATGCCACGGCCGTTGTTCAGTCCGTACCATCCCCAATAGCGGAACCCGTCGCGCTTGAGTTCAAGCACGCTCATAGTATGGGGGAACTCGTCGCCTTCCCACTGCTGAGCGTCGAGCAGGATGCGACGAGGCTGCGAGAGCTTTAGATACGGGACGGCAGTGGGCTTTGTTTGCCCTGCTCCAGCCGAAACGAGCAACAAAGACAGAGCGGCCCATCGGGGTAGAAAATTGCACGACTTCAAGAACGCTGACATGGATCCGCCTCTCTTAAGAACGCTCAAGGTACAAAACTCTGCGAAGCATGCTAAGAGCTTGGCGGGAAGCCGAAACCAGACGACATTCCCGCCATTCTTACTTGTCGAGCTTCACTGGTTGGTTAGCTCGGTGTTGATCACGTTCCATATGGAACCTGCGGTACCGTTGTAGGGCACTGCGTCAATTCCGAACTCCCAATAGAAACCACCGGCCGCCCAGTTTGTCACGCTTGTGGGTTTAATTCGGGAGTCGGTCTGAATCAGGGTGGTCAGATTGGCATTACTGGGCTTGCTAAAGCTGCTGTCCCACCCGATCTCGCCCATGCCGAGTTTTGCATTGGGGAAGATGCTTCGTAGGTTCGAGAAAACTGTGTTCCAATCCGGAGAATACGTATACGGATTGGATGTACACCATTGCGGGTAGAAACTCACGAGCACATAGTCGAGCCCATTCTTCATACTGGTTGGCACGTTGGTACTCGCCCAACTTGTCATCGTGGGATCGGTGGCTGCGCAGGTGGAGTCTACGTTGAAGAACAAAGTCAGAGCCGTTGCCTTGCCAGCAGTTTTGGCTTGGTTGTAGGCGTCCGTCATCTTTGTGACTACGTCCGCCGGATGCGTATCGGAACCGGAGCCCGAAATGGCGGGCGTGCATTGGGAGGCTGAGAAATCAGGATTAGCGGTGCCATCCGCATTTTTGTTGTAGAGCCAGGAACCGTTGATTTCGTTTCCAACTTCCCAGATATCAACGCTGTTTCCCATTGTGGAAATGTAGTCCTGCCAGCGCGCGGAGTGCTGCGCCACCGTATAGCAGGGCATATAGCCAGAGTCGACTACCTGGCCGAGTATGTATCGATTCGTTTTGATTTGCTGGGTGGCTGAGAGATATCCGCTGGCAGGATCTCCGTTTCCGCCCACGCTGCGCGTGTAGACGATGCGCACCGTCGGAGTAACCGACAGATTGCCCAACGATGTGAGCACCTGGTTGAGATAACTGCTCGTGCGAATGTCGTTGTCATCCGCAACTGTTACTCCGTGCAGCGGGAGAGGAATTGCGCTTACTGCAGTGACGGTAACTATTGCTGTTCCCGACTTTGTGTTATCCGCTTGAGAGACCGTTTGCACGGTAACCGTGGCGGGACTCGGGACCGCAGCTGGCGCGGTGTAGAGTCCTGCGGTGGAGATGGTTCCGACCGTCGCATTTCCGCCCACAACGGTATTCACTTGCCACGTCACGGCGGTGTTCGACGTGTTGCTGACGGTGGCTGTGAATTGCTGTGTGGCGGCGGTCGCCACCGAAGCCGTCGATGGCGAAACGGAGACAGAGACAGGGTTGAGAGTAATGATCGCGGAGGTAGACTTGGTGGTGTCAGCAACCGAAGTTGCTTTCACCGTTGCAGTTGAGATGGAGGAAATCGTTGCCGGAGCCGTATACAGGCCGCTTGTCGACAGAATTCCTGCGCCCGTCAGAGACCATGTGACAGCGGTGTTGGAAGTTCCCGTGACTGTCGCCGTGAACTGCTGAGTCCCGCCACCACCCAGCGAAGCAGATGTCGGTGAAACCGCTACCGAGATCGCCGCAGGTGGATTGAGTGCAACGGTAGCCGCCGCTGACTTCGTCGCATCTTTCGTCGAAGTAGCTGTGACGGTTGCGGTGGACGTCGCCGAAACAGTCGCCGGCGCCGTGTACAAGCCGGACGTGGAGACTGTTCCCAACCCAGTGAGCGACCACGTAACTCCCGTGCCACCGCCGTTCGTGACCGTCGCGGTGAACTGCTGTGTGCCGCCCCCGCCCAGCGAAACGGTCGTCGGAGAAATGGCTACCGAGACCGGATTGATCGTAATGGTCGCAGATGCCGATTTGGTTGTGTCTGCCACAGACGTCGCCTTGACGGTGGCAGTTGTCGTGCTGGCAACCGTGGCAGGAGCGGTGTACAGACCTGCGGTCGAGACCGTGCCCGCACCGGTTACCGACCATGTCACGGCCGTATTTGTAGATCCGGTCACGGTTGCCGAGAACTGCTGCGTGCCGCCCCCGATTAATGTAGCCGCAGTGGGCGAGACCGAAACGCTTACACCCGCGGTGCTCGTGACAATGACTGCTTCGTAGTCAATGTAGGTGTCATCTGCCGCGTTGTTGGAGAAAATCTGCACACGCATCTGACCATCGCTCGCCCGCACATAGTTGGCTAGCGTGCCGGCCGCGCTGAAGTTGAAGACCGTCCATTGAAGCCAATCCAAGGGCGGGGTAATTGCCGAATTGTCGCCCACCGTTACATAAGCATTGGTTGACCAGTTAAACAGTTGCCAGGTCCAAACCTGACGGTTGTGGCTCGGCCCCTGATAATTTACCTTCACCCGGATGCCAGTAACAGAACTGGGAGCCACGCTCGTTGGCAAGGTAAACACCTGGTATCCGGTGTACTGTCCGTGCAACACTATTTCGTCGCTGGCGGTGTTTCCGGTGCCAGTTTGCAACGGTGTATTGCCAATACTGGAACAAGATCCGGTAAAGGTGCTGAGCGTGTTTACGCACGAGGACGGAACGAGGGTGTTGGTTTGGGCAAAACTACTCTGGCTGGCTGCACCAGTGAGTATGAGAAGCACGGTTAGCCTCAATGCCAGGGCAGAGCCTCTGGCCGATTGATTCGAGATATTCTCGTGTTGCATATTTCCTCCTTCAAGGAAACGAGCCCTAGCACGGGCGATGAGTGGTTGGGTTTGGGAGTGGAACAACAGCCTGTCCGCTGGCCCGGCCGAGCCAGTAGGGACAAGCCATCTCCGAAGCGATCGGCGGCGGCGTTATCTGCCGCAACCGGGCGTAACATCTCCGGGGATCTCTTTTCTATCGAGAATCTCTTTACGAAGAATCGTTGTTGCCGAAAATCGTTGCGTTGGTGATGATGGGCTTCGCCCAGAAACCAACGGTCAACACGCATCCGAACGTGACGTACAAGAAGCATAGGCCGGTCCGAAGACCGAAATGGTCACCGATACGCCCGATGATGACGGGAACGACCGCCCCGCCCATGATGCCGGTGCTGAGAATTCCGGCAAAGGGGCCGTGGTGCTCGGAGACGGAGTTGAGCGCTAGTGAAACCAGGACAGGCCACATGATGGAAGCGAAGAGACCCACTGTGGGGAAGGCATAGAGCGCAACTTGCGCCGATCCGAACAGGGCGGCACTGAGGCAGATTATTGCCAACAAAGCGAAAGCGATCAGCACTTTTCGGCTGTCGAAAACCTTAAGCAGTCCCATGCCGATGAAGCATCCCGCCGTCAGCAATCCCCAGAACCAGGAAACCGCCGTTGCGCCCGTAGTGTGCGGATCGTAGCCGTGGTACTTCGCCAAAAATTCCGAGATCCAGTTGGCTGTTCCCTGTTCACACCCTACGTACGCAAATACGCTTAAGAAGAAGAACCACACGATTGGTTTGTGCAGCAGTTCGCTGTACATCTGCCACGAGCCGGCGCTTTCGTCTTCTTTACGCTTGATGATTGGAAATCGCATAAAGGCAATAACCACCATCATCAGCGCAGTAGAGACGGCGAAGATCCAGTACATGGAAGCCCAAGGTAGCGCCGGGGGGGGTAGTCGCCCAAGACCCTGCACGATAAAGTTCTGAGTTTGAGAGCGATTCCCAAGGCTCTCCACCAAATAGGAATAGATTCTTGGGCTGATAAACGACGCGACGCCGAAAATCAGTTGAGCAAATGCCGAATTGAAGGCAAAGTGTTCTTCCCCGCCCGAGACTCGCAACAAAGGGTTAACGGCGACTTGGAGGGTCGCCATACCCGCGCCCATCACAAACAACGAACCAAGCGCGACAGAATACGAAGGATAGAGCGCGAAACTCAGCGCACCAATCGATGCGGCCAGGAAAGCCGCGATCATAACGGGCTTTTCCGAATACTTTTCGACCCAGAAACCGGCGGGAATGGACATCACACCATAGGCAATAAAGAAGAAGAAACCCAGGAACGCAGCAGCTGCGAGGCTGACATTGAAATCGCGAATGATATCGGGAATGATCGGTCCCAGAATGTTGGTGACGAGCGACATCACGAAGAAAACCAGAAATACCAGACCGACCATGTAGCGGTTTCGCGTCATAAATGTCTTCGTCGTTCCGTTACTCTGTGACCGTGATTTTTGTCGCGTGTTCAAACTTCCCAGGCTCCCTGCCTTCAAGCGCGGCGAGTGCCAGCGTAATCATCTGGACCGGCAGTATCTCCAGAATCGGGCGCACGCTGTCGCCGTGGTCGGCGAGGCGAAAGCACTCGAGCGAGCCTTTTTCTCCGATGAGTTCGGCGAAACCGCCACGTTCCTGCATGTCAGCGAGCAGCCGACGATTCAGGTCGCGCGTTTTAGTGTCTCCAGAAAAGACGGCAACGAAGGCTTCCGAACTGAGCATTTCGAATGGACCATGACGAAAAGCTGCACTACTCATGCCTTCCGCATGAAACAGGTCCGCTTCTTTGACAATAAGCGCGCCCGTCCCGACGGCTGCCAAGGACGCTCCCCGACCTACGAAGAAGAGGTGACGGATGTCTCGAAGTTTCTCCGTGAGAGAGTGCACGTAATCTTTCCAGTCAGCCAAGTAGGCGGCGACAGCAGGTGCGGCGGGCCTTAACTCTTGCCGCGTACGCTTTCCGTCGCGCAGGCACAGAACATCTCCCAGCCACTTCAGCGCCATCAGCGCGGTAACGTATGTCTTGCACGACACGGAGTATTCACCTCCCGCACGCGTCACCACAGCCACGGTTGCATGTTTTGCCAGAGCGCTTTCCGGAGTGTTGGTCACGGCGATCACAGCGGAACGTTTCCGATTCGCGGTCGCCAGTCGCACCATCTCAGCACTTTGTCCTGATTGCGAAACAGCGATGATGAGCGTTTTGGGCTCAAACAACCGACTCTTATAGTGGACGAGTTCGGACGTCTCTACCATGAACGCCGTGTGCCCGTGGCTAATGAGTTGCAGGTTCAGTGGATGAAGCGCATGGAAAGACGAACCCATGCCGGTGAGCACGACTCGCTGAAATCTTCCTTTATTCAGCCGCGAGGCGAGGCTTTCCAGCTCTTTCGAACTGCTCAGAGTTGCGAGGGTGTCTTCGAGTGCTTGCGGCTGATGCAGGATATCGCCCAGGTATGGGCCCTCGATCACTTTGAGGTCAGGACGCATGCTGCATCCCCCCGGCAAAGCGGTGATGCCAAACCCTGGCGGCGCCAATCAAGTTGGCGTCTTCTCCCAAAGATGCCATGGCGAGTTCGGTCTTTTCGAAAGGTACGTACCGACAGCTTTCGCGAATCACTTTGCGAATCCCTTCCATAAAGAGGTCTGCACTCTTCATGACGCTGCCGCCCAAAACAATCGTGTCCGGGGTGAAAAGAACCACCAGGTTGGCCAGTCCGAGGCCGAGGTAATGGGCTTCGCGTTCGACAGCGCGCTTGGCCAACTCATCTCCCGCTACCGCGAGTTCACAAATTTTCTTGGCTGTGAGGCTCGTGCGGTAGGGATACTCGGGACCGCACACAGTTTCCATCCACGAAACCATCGCCGGCCCGGCGGCGAGAGATTCCCAGCATCCGTGGAAGCCGCAAAGACACGGCGGGCCCGAAGCATCGATGACGTGGTGTCCGACCTCCGGATGGGCGCCATCCACGCCGCGATAAAGTTTTCCGTCCAGAATGATTCCGCCGCCGATTCCTGTCCCAACTGTGATGTAGATCAATCGCGATTTATTCCTGCCCGCGCCCCAGCCAGCTTCTCCAAGGGCGGAAGCATCGCCATCGTTCTCGATCGCCACGGTGACCCGAAAGAGTCGATTGAGATCCTCGACAAAGTTGCTTCCCCGCCAACTGGCAAAAAAGTTGACGTCGCCGATTTCGCCGGTGAACGGATCAATTGGACCCGTGCTACCGATGCCAATTCCCGTGATTTCCGTGCCCGCGGCTTGAGCCACCTCGCGCAGTAGCCCAGTCGTCCGCTCGAGCGCTTTGGCATAGCCAAGATCGGCGAAGGTAGGCGTTTCCCGCCGCGCCAACACGCGACCGTCACCGTCCACCATGCCCACGGCTATCTTCGTACCGCCAATGTCAACAGCTGCAATCACTTTCCCTCCCGCCATTCTCGCTATTTAAGCTTTGTAAAACTTGGGTCACTGCTGCCATTCAACAACTGCGCCTTCATAGGGACCGATCTCCATCTGCCAGGTCGACCCATCGAGTCTCAGCGATGTGGAATCGTTCGTACCAATTTTGCGCGCGCCACTGAGTGCATGGCTCGAAGACACTACAACTTTCAAAGACTCAGGCCCGTGGTTGGTCAGCACTGAGTAGCCTCGTCTATCGCCCTTCAAAATGGAAATTTCTACCGATGGCTGGTTCGTCCAGAAAAGCGGCTTCCTTCCCGCGACCGCCAGAAATGCCTGGTAGATGCGATATGTGCTCTCTGGCTTGTCGAAAACCGCCGGTGTATTGGCGAGATAGTTTTCCAGGGGATAGGCACTGAGCATTGTCATGCCCGTTCCAAGCTTGCGGACAACAATTGCAGGGCGGTTGTCTTGATCCACTGCGATGACAGTGCCATCTTTCACAGCGAGAATCGATCCCCAAGAGCGCTGCGAAGCGGCGGGCACCGAATAATGAAAAGTATCGCCGACTTTCAGGTCGCCAAAAGGGGTAGCAATCTTGAGTGTGACGTCACTCGCCGTATTCGCATCAACCAGCCGAGCACCGAACAGCGACTCCATCTCTGGAATGGCGGCGTCCGCCGCAACCGAGGCGTAGAGCAGCCCTCCGCGTTGGACATAGTCTTTCGCTTTTTCCCAGAAATCCGAGTGTACGTGCACCAGAAAACTATTGGTGCTCGTCAAAGGCGACGGCAACAGCAGCAGCGGGTATTTCTGCCAATTGTCGTACTCGCGCGGAAAGTCCGCCTTCATCCCGGCCCGATGCGCAAGAATAAACGACGACAACCATGACCCGGTGATCCACTGATTGTCCTCGCTTAGATTGGGTTGCGGTTGCCCGGACACGTTCGCGCCATCATCCGTCGATGTGTATGGAACGACTTCAGGGCCAGTTAGCCCGAAATGCGAGTAGTCTCCGTGGGGTTTCGACCATTCATTCGGAACAATAATTCCGGCGTCGGCGGGTGCTGGCTCGATACCCGCGAGATCGAGGTGGGCAACGACTTTCTCGAAGTCCATCAGCATCTTCCCCGATGGCCGGTCTTTCCCATCCCACGTGGTCACCCCAAATTGTGTTTCGTGTGGAGAACGAAGATAGGGAACCTTGCGATACTGCTCGGGCGCCGCGTCGGTGTAACACCACAGCAAGAATCCATTGGCTCCCGCGCCAAGGCCTGAGTACAGGCTCGCGCGTAAGAACCGAGCAATCTGCTCAGGGTCATATTGCGCCGAGGACGCACCGATCTCCTGTACCATCACGGGACGTCCGGCGCCGGCAGACAACGCTGTCTCGAAGGCCGATCCGTAAGTTCCGCGTTCGGAAAGCATGGCATCGGGGAAAAGCTTCGGCGCGTAAATCGAGTAAGGATGAACGCTCAAGAAGTCTACTTCGTCGCGCACGTTGTCTGGACGAAACGGGCCATGCCCGACGTCTTCCATACTCGTTCCCGCAACAATCGGGTGCAACGAATCCTGGCGCCGAATCGACCAAGACATAAGCCGCGTCCAATTGATTGCCATGGAATCCGTCGTACTATCCGAGGCAATCCAAAACGGAGGCTCGTCAGTCAAATCCCATCCGAGAATGGCCGTCTCTTTTCCGTAGCGTCGCGCCAGTTCCGCAACGTGATCGGTTTCGATTCGCAGCATGTCGGGGTCGGAATGCGGATGCCGACCTTGTCGGTAAGGCACATCCCAGTACGCTTCCCCAACCTCACCACCAATCAAGAGACACGGATGCAGGTAAATGCTGTAACGATGAGCAAGAGAGATCAGGAAATCGATTGCCTTAAAAGCTTCCGGGTTATAATCTCCCGGGCGAGGCTCGATCCAGGCCCAGACGAAGTCAAGACGAATCGTATTGAAACCCAGTTCGTGCATCCGGACAAAATCTGCCTCGATGGCTTTGGGATCCCATTGCGTGGGCCATTGCATGGCTGCTTTTGCGGGCACCCAGTTAGCGCCTACGGGAATGAATCGGCGGCCGTCACGAGAAAAGTAATTGCCGTCGAGACGAACTGATGGAAGCTTGGCGACGGCAGCTTGCGCCTGCGCCTCGACTGGCATGACACCGCAAGCAAGCAGGACTAACGCCGCCAGGAACGATGACGTCCAGCCTCCGCGCTGCGCTTTCGCATTTTTCATGTTGTTCATCCCCGCCCATCCTACTCAGATCTCAGTTCGCGGATCGTGGCTTTCACTTTAGAAGCTAAACTTGAGCGCGAGTTGAACTTCTCTCGAAGCGTTGGAAGTGCCCGTGATCGTACCGGCATTGGGCCCATCTACAGTGTTGTTGGGATTGGCGAATTGCGCATGATTGAACAAGTTGAAGGCCTCCAGCCGGAACTGGAGATTGCGGGTTTCGCTGAACTGGAAATCCTTGAATACCGAGAAGTCCACATTGTAAGCACCGGGGCCGCGTAAAGATCCTCGACGGGCATTGCCAAAGAGTCGGGCAAAGCTCTGTCCCGGAGCAAGACCCGGAGTCGCAAAAGCGCAAGGGTTGTACCAACTGTTGAGTGTGCCAACCGCGGCCGGCGCGACTCCGAGGAGTTGGCTCTTGGGGATTGGTTGACCGCTCAAATATTGACACTGAATATTCGGACTGGCCGCGACGGGGCCAGCCCTGAATGGATCGCCAATTACATCCGGGCGATAGGCACCCGACCCGGTATTTGAAAAATCTCCAGACATCAACGGAGTGACCGCCTCCCCGGTGTGGGCCTCGATAATGCCGTTCAGTTGCCATCCGCCAAGTACCCAACGCGCGGGACCTTTGCTGTTCAGAAAGCGCCTCCCTGGCCCAAAGGGAAGTTCGTAGGACCACGCTGACGAAAATTGATGGCGGAAGTCTGGCGCGTTGTCGCCACGCTCCGCCTTGAGGTTATGCGTGTTTTGCGGCTCGAACGATTCGTTCTCCGCTACCTGTCCCAGCGTGTGCTGCCAGGTGTAGGCATTCAGCATGCTCCACCCGGCCGAGAGCCGCTTTTCAAATTTCAACTGGAAACTATGCGTAGTCGAGGACGACTCGTGAGTCTCCGTGCGGATTCCAGCAACCAGCGGAACCGTTGCGGCGTAGGGGCGCCCAGCATTAGGCTGCGTCGGGTCGCAGCCGCTCGGATCCTGCGGGTCGGGAACGCAGAAATTTGAATCCAGCGGAAGGACGGGCTGATTCTGATTGCTCAGGAAAGCCAGCTTCACGCCACGGGTTCCCACGTATGCAATCTGCAGCGCCACATCCTTGAACAACGCGCGTTCTATGTTCAAGTTCCATTCCTGGATGTATGGGGTCCGGGTATTAAATGGAGTTGCGCTGGTTCGCCCCTGTGGATTGTTGATTAAAGGGTAGGTTGGAGTGGCAAAGACCCCCGACGAGAGAGGCGCACCCGGAGACGACGCTGGGAGATTGATGCTCTGGCTCGAGAAAAGTCCGGTAGGGTTGTAGGCCAGTTCGGTATCGTTTTGGTCGGCTTGCATGTCGTAGAAAATACCGTAGCCGCCGCGCAGTACTGTCTTATTGTCGTCCCACGGCGTATAGGCAAAACCTACGCGTGGAGCGAAGTTGTTGAGGTCGTTCACCACATTCCCGGAACGGCTTACGCCTGGCTGCTGCGGGGCCACAAATAGCCCGGTCGCAAAATTGAAATTCGCCAGACGGTTGCGATCTTCCACCATGGGCGTGTACACGTCGTAGCGCACACCGAGGTTTAACGTCAGATGGCGCGTGACGCGGTAGTCGTCCATCGCATAGCCGCTGGCTTCCCACCAGCTCATACCAAAGGACTGTTTTTGCAAGTCCCGGGCGGAAGAGATGGGATAACCAATCTCGAAGGTCGCCAGAGAGTTGCCGGTACCCGTGCCGGCGTTGGTGAGATCCGAGGTGAATTGCTGATCAAAGTTCATCACGCCCGTCGGGTTCAGAGCCTGGAAGAATCCATGTCGCCGGAGCTTCAGGTCGCCGCCGACTTTGAAGATGTGATGTCCGCGAATATACGTAAAGGCATCCAGCACCTGGTAGTTGTTCTCTTTCAGGAATTCCGGAAAACAACAGATGTTGCCCAGCGCGGAGTAATTTGAGATGTTGATGTTCGTCAAGCCGCCGGTCGCAACCAGGTCCGCGGGGTCGTTGATCCCAGGAATGCCTAAACCCTGGGCTACGGCTTTCCCGCTGAAATTGGAGACGGCATTCACTTCATACCGCGTGTAGCCGATCTTGAATTCGTTCACCTTGGTCGGAGAGAAGGTATGCACATCACTAATACCAGCTGCCTTGGATTTGTTTTTGATCATTCCTGAAAACGTGCCGCCTCCCGCCAAACCGGGCAAGGGGTCCGGATGTGCAGAATTCACGTTGCCAAAACTGAAGAACGCGAAAAGGCTGTCCTTGGCTGTGAGTTGGTGATCGATTCGAATATCGAACTGATCCTGATTGTTCTTCAGCACCGGGTTATAGAGAAACTGGTTCGTGCCGGCGATGTTGGGCGCCGGAAAAAGGCTCAACACGTTCTGCGAGGCCGGATCTAGAGCGTTCGACGGAATCTGATTGTTCGGAAAAGGATTCCGTGGGCCCGTATTCACCACACAAGGAATTCCCGTGATTCCAGTTCCGGGTTGGCAGGGGTTGTAGATCTGATTTGCGACATTGCCGTTGGTGTCGCGATCCAGACAGACTCCCGCACCATCAAAGCCGCTGGCACAAATATCCCCGAAGTTCCCCGCACGCTCCGCTTGCAGGGGGACAAACGAGATGTCCGTCTGCGACTGGCGAATCCGTGTGCCTTGATAGTCGCCAAAGAAGAATGTTTTATTCTTCCGCAGCGCGCCACCAAACGAGCCACCGAACTGATTCTGCTTGAATGGGACAATTTTCGAGGCGCGGTCATCGAAGTAGTTCTTTGCATCGAGCGCTGAATTTCGGAGAAATTCGTAGACTCCACCGTGATAACTGTTAGTGCCCGACTTCAGCACGACGTTCACGACTGCTCCGCCCTTGCCGATATCTGCACCGAAGTTATTGGTTTGAACTTTAAACTCTTCGATGGCATCCACAGCTGGCTGAATGATTTCGAAGCCAATCTGCTGCTCATTGTTATCGAATCCGTTCAGCAGAAAATTGTTGTTCGTAGCGGTCAAACCGTTGACCTGAATCGAGCCATTGCCTCGCTCATTTTCGGGAATGCCGCCCTGTTGAACAGCCCCCTCCGGTCCGCTATTCACCCCCGGCGTCAGATAGGCCAATTGAATGAAGTTCCTACCGTTCAGCGGCAGATCGTTCACCCGGCTCTGCTCAATCACTTGTCCGAGAGACGAAGTCTCGGACTCGATCAGTGGCTCGGCGGCTGACACCACCATCGTTTCTTGCAGCGAGCCAATCTCAAGCTTTATATCAGCGCGCACTACTTGGTTCACATCCAGCTTGAAGGGCGCCTCCTCCGCTTTCTTAAATCCATCGTGCTCCACGGTCAACTGGTAGGTCCCCGGCTTCAGCTCCGTTAAGACGTAGTTCCCGTTTTCATCGGTTGTCGTTTTGTGGGTGGTATTGGTCTTCGTCTCGGCTGCCGACACCGATGCCACCGGAAGAACCGCTCCCGAAGCATCTCGCACTGTGCCAACGATCTTCCCGGACTCGACCTGCGCCTGAACGACGTTGATCGCCAAGAAAAGGAAGAGGATAGCGGCAACTGCGGGCCGGGGGTTGAGGTGGGTTCGGTATCGGATCACTGGG
>Ga0075021_10000850_pt1 | contig 15740 bp, 13 predicted proteins | sample ColStrG_CSR_2012_FD_72749 | JGI IMG/M metagenome (GOLD analysis project Ga0075021, IMG submission 72749) | Freshwater sediment microbial communities in response to fracking from Pennsylvania, USA - Cold Stream Run_MetaG_CSR_2012 | ecosystem: Environmental > Aquatic > Freshwater > Creek >...
CTGGTTCAGGGTGAGGTTGCCGGTCGAGCCGTGGAACACGGCATCCCCGAAGGAGAAGACCCCGCCGTCGGAGGCCACCATCCAGTAGCCGTTGCCGTCGGCCGTGGCCGCCATGCCCACGATCGGCTTGTTCAGGGTGAGGTTGCCGGTCGAGCCGTGGAACACGGCATCCCCGAAGGAGAAGACCCCGCCGTCGGAGGCCACCAGCCAATAGCCGCCCTGGTCGCGGGAGGGGGCCAGCCCGACCACGGGGCGGTTGAGGCGGATGTTGCCGGTGGATCCGTAGAATGGGGCGTCTCCGTAGGAGAAGAGGCCGCCGTCGGACGCCACCATCCAGTAGCCCTGCTGGTCGCCGGACGGGACTACGCCCACGACGGGCTGGTTGAGGGGACCGGTGGGGGAGCCGTACGAGGGGACGCCGAAGGGAAGAAGGGAGCCGGAGCTGGTGGCCAGCCAGAAGCTTGTCTGCAATTGCCCCCCGGCTGTATGGCGGATCGGCGGCGTGGCCGCCCCGGCCGCCCGGCCTGCTCCGGCTCCGGCACCCACCACCACGAGGGCCGACAGGCCGGCGAGACCGGCCCCGACCAGGCTCTGCCACCGCTGCCCCATGCCCCTCACTCCTCCTAACCGACGCGGCTTCTGCTCGCCCTCCCATCGCGGCTCGCACCGCGGCTCCGAACGGCGCGGCAACGGCCGCTAATTGCACATCAAGTGACAATTCTCCCACGTAGAGTGACATTTCCACAAGGTCAAAGCCAGGAGCCGTCTCGGGACGGCCGACGATCTACCGTGGTGCCCGAACAGTGCCGATGAGCAGTGCCGGAGAGCAGTGCCGATCAACAGAGAAAGGGTGTCGGGATGAGCCACCAGGGCGTCGAGGCCATCAGTGCGTTCCTCGCCGAATCCGGCATGACCACCGGCTCGATCCTCGAACAGCGGGCGGCGATGGCGGAAGTGGCGGCGACCCCGCCCCCCGACGGTGTGGTGGCCGAACCGGTCACGCTCGGCGGGCGCAACGCCGAATGGCTGTCTGCGGAGGGGCCCGAGGGCGACGCCGTGATCCTCTACCTCCATGGCGGGGGCTACTGCATGGGGTCTCTCGACACCCACCGCTCGCTGGCCGGCCGGATCGCGGTGGCCGCAGGGTGTCCGGTGGTCACCCTCGACTACCGGCTCGGCCCAGAGCACCCGTTTCCGGCTGCGGTCACCGATGCCACGGCCGCCTACGCCGACCTCCTGTCTCTCGGGACCCGCTCCGAGTGCATCGCCATCGCCGGTGACTCGGCCGGCGGGGGCCTGACCATGGCCGCGCTGCTCGCCATCCGCGCTGCCGGCTCGCCGTTGCCCGGTGCGGCGGTCTGCCTGTCCCCGTGGGTGGACCTGACCCAGACGTCACCTTCCTATGAGCAGAAGGCCGATGTCGATCCGATGGTGTCCAAGGCCGGCCTGGATGTGATGGCGGAGGCCTACCTGGCCGGGACCGATCCCCGAACCGAGCTGGCCTCGCCCCTGTTCGCCCACGACCTGGGCGGCCTACCCCCCGTGCTCATCGAGGTCGGGGAACGCGAGGTGCTGCTGGACGACGCCACCCGGCTGGCCGAAGGTCTCCGGGCCGCCGCCGGCAGCGTCACGTTGACCGTGTGGCCGGAGCTGATCCATGTCTTCCAGGCGTTCCCCGGCACCCTGGTCCCGGAGGCCGATCGGAGCATCGCCGCCGTCGGATCGTTCATCTCCACCCGCCTACGTCCATCCGACACCCCCGTCGGCCGGCCGGGAAGCTGAAAGGCTACCGGCATGCAGGAATTCCGTGGGAAGACAGCGGTCGTCACCGGGGCCGGCAGCGGGATCGGGCGGGCACTGGCCCAGGCCTTTGCCGGAGAGGCCATGCGGGTGGCGCTGGCCGATGTCGACGGCCCGGCCCTGTCAGAGACTGCCGCGCTGGTACGGGCCCAATTCCCCTCGGTCGATGTGATGGTCGACGAGTGCGATGTGAGCCAGGCCCCGCAGGTCGACGCCCTGGCCGACGCGGTGTTCGACCGGTGGGGTCAGGTCGACGTCTTGTGCAACAACGCCGGCGTGTTCGTCGGGGGGATCATCTGGGACCGTCCGGACGAGGACTTCGAGTTCGTCCTGGGAGTGAACCTCTGGGGAATCCTGCACGGCATCCGGGCCTTCGTGCCCCGGATGATCGCCCAGGGCACCGAAGGGCATGTGGTCAACACCTCATCGGTGGCCGGTCTGCTGGGCGCCCCGTTCGAAGCGCCCTACTCGATCTCGAAATTCGCCGCCTTCGCCGCCACCGAGTCACTGGCCCACGACCTCCTGGCCGTCGGGTCGAGGATCAAGGCCTCGGTGCTGTGCCCCGGAATCATCACCACCAACATCGTCGACTCCGACCGCCACCGCCCCGACCACCTGGTCACCCCGGTGACCGACGACCAGAGGTTCGTGACCGACTACCTGGCCACTGCCGTGGCGGACGGCATGGATCCGAGCCAGGTGGCGCGGGCGGTCCTGTCAGCCATCCGCGAGGAGCAGTTCCTGATCCTGACCCACGACTCGTATCCGAAGGAGTTGTTGGCCCGGGGTGAGGCGCTCTCGGAGCGCCGGCTGCCCGACCTGGCCGAGTTCGCGTGACGCGGTGAGGGACTATGTGCTCTCCGTCGACCGGCTGATCCGGGTTGCGCCCCCGGCCATCTTCGATGTCCTGTCGGACGCGTCCCGGCACCCGCTCATCGACGGGTCGGGCATGCTCCAGGGCGCGGTGGAGGGCGGTCCTCAGCGGCTCGCCCTCGGGTCGACCTTCGGCATGGGCATGAAGTTGCTCGTGTCGTACTCGACGGTGAACCGGGTGGTCGAATTCGAGGTGGACCGGTGCATCGCCTGGCAGACCGGGCCGACCGGACGTCTCGGTCGGGTGCTGGCCGGGAGGATCTGGAGCTACCGCCTGGAGCCCGTCGACGGGGGGACACTGGTGCGCGAAAGCTGGGACATCACGCCCGACCATCAGCGGGTGCTCCTGAAGCTCGGCAACATCTACTGGAACAAGACCCGGCGAGACATGGAGCGAACTCTGAAACGGCTCGATGCGCTGGTCACCGACCGGGCCGACGCCGCCGAGCCCGCCGACCCCGCCGACCCCGCCGACACGGACGGGGCGCGGTAGCCCGGATCGGACCCCGCCCCCGGACAATCTTCAGGCGGTGGTGGCGATCCCGCCGTCCACCGGGATGACCGCACCGGTGAGGTAGGCGCCGGCCCGGGAGGCGAGGAAGATGGTCACTCCGGCCATGTCGTCGGGTCGACCGATCCGCTTCATGGGGGCGGACGCGGCGATCCGGTCGCCGAAGGCCTCGAGGGTCGCCGCCATCATCTTGGACTCGAAGGGCCCGGGTGCGACCGCGTTGACCGTGATGGTGGGGGCCAGTCGTTTGGCCAGATGCCGGGTGAGCTGGTGCACAGCGGCCTTGGAGGCAGAGTAGGAGTAGGACTCGAGGACCGGCACATGGATCCCGTCGATCGAGCCGATATTGATGACCCGCGAGGGCGCGTCCGGAGCGGCCGCCGCCTCCAGCAGGGGCAAGAAGAACTTGGTCGTGTGGAAGATCCCCTGCACGTTCAGGTTGAGGACCCGGTCCCACGAGGCGGTGTCGTGCTCGAAAAGGGGTGCGCCCCACGTCGCTCCGGCGTTGTTGACCAGCACGTCCACCTGCGGGTGGTCACGCGCCACCGCATCGGCCAGGGCGGCCGCCCCCGCATCGGTGGAGAGGTCGGCGGCAACGCCGTAGCAGGCTCCGTGCCCGGAGAGCTCGGCAACCGCTTCCTCGACGGCGTCGGCCTTGCGGGAGGCCAGGATGACGGTGGCCCCGGCCGCCACGAATCCCCCGGCGATCATGCGCCCGATGCCGCGGCTGCCCCCGGTCACCACCACCGTCTTCCCCGCAACGGAGAAGAGCTCGGCGGAGGGAGTGGAGGTCGATGGCGCGGTCATGGAGCCGACGGTATCCCAACCTCGCCCGTCGGTTGTTATCGTGCCGGGTGAGAGGGGGACCGTGCATCTGGCACTGACCGCGGAACAAGAGGCGCTCAAAGCCGAATTGCGCGCCTACTTCGCGGCCCTCGTCGAAGAGGTGGGGGACGACCCGGGTGCGTCCAGCTACACCCGGTGCATCCGCCGGATGGGCGAGGACGGCTGGCTGGGCCTCGGATGGCCCGTCGAGTACGGCGGCCAGGCGAAGGGGCCTGTCGAACAGATGATCTTCGTGGAGGAGTCGCACTGGGCCGGCGTCCCGCTCCCGCTGCTGACCCTCAACAGTGTGGGCCCCACCCTCATGGCCCTGGGCACCGACGAGCAGAAGCGCCGCATCCTTCCCGGAATCCTCCGGGGTGAGGTCCATTTCTCCATCGGCTACACCGAGCCCGCGGCCGGCACCGACCTGGCCTCCCTGCAGACCCGGGCGGTGCGGGACGGTGACGAGTACGTGATCGATGGGGTGAAGCTGTACACCAGCGCCATCCAGTACGCCGACTACGTCTGGCTGGCGGCCAGGACCGATTCGGATGCGCCCAAGCACAAGGGGCTCTCGGTGTTCATCGTTCCGACCGACGCCCCCGGCTTTCACTGGTCACCGCTCCCCACGGTTGTCGGCGAGTTCACCAGCACCTCGTTCTACGACGCCGTGCGGGTGCCGGCGGCCAACCTGGTGGGCGAGGAGAACCAGGGATGGAGACTCATCACCAACCAGCTCAACCATGAGCGCGTCGCCATCTGCCCGGTTTCGGGGATTCTGCGCCGTCTGACCGACACCCGGCGCTGGGCCCAGCGGGAGAAGCTGGCCGATGGCCGGCGGGTCATAGACCAGCAGTGGGTGCAGCTCCACCTGGCCCGGGTCCACGCCCGGGCCGAGTATCTCAAGCTCCTCAACTGGAAGGTGGCCTGGGCGGCCGACAAGGGGCTCAACCCGGCTGATGCGTCGGCCACCAAGGTGTTCGGGACCGAGTTCTCGCTCGAGGCCGATCGCCTGCTCCTCGAAGTCGTGGGTCAGGCCGGGTACCTGCCCGAGGGCTCACCCGGTGCGGTGCTCCGGGGCAAGCTCGAGCAGAGCTCCCGCAGCCAGACGATCTTCACCTTCGGCGGGGGCACCAACGAGGTCCAGCGGGACATCATCGCCATGGTGGGACTGGGGATGCCCCGCGCCCCCCGCTGAACACGGAGAGCCGCCGTGAGCCGGGACCCGTCACCGGGGCGCCCTGTGCGACGGCTCCCACGGCGGCCGTAGTCTGAACCCGACGGAATGGGCCCCCGGATCGGATCGGTGTGCGCCCCGAAGCAAAGGAGCCCGGGTGGACGACCACGAGATCATCATCCAGATCGGCAACCTGGCCAGCGAGGAGCAACGCCTCGAGGAGCGACATGTCGGCCAGGGCCTGTCGCCCGAAGAGGAGCGGCGGCTGAAGGCCATCGAGGTCACGCTGGACCGCATGTGGGACCTGCTCCGCCAACGGCGGGCCCTCCGGGGTGCGGGCCGAAGCCCCGAAGAGGCGGTCACCCGTCCGGAGGGGACGGTCGAGGGGTACCTGCAATAGTTGCGCCATCTGTCGGTCACAGTCTGTCGGTGGCCGCCGACGGGCAGGCGAGCGGGACGCGCCTACGCTCGCCCATCGGCCGGAGTGCGGTCCGGGAACGCCGGGGTCGCCGTCGAGACGAGGAGGAGCCCGATGAGGACGGCGACGGTCAACGGTCAGCAGATCGCCTACGACGACACGGGGGGCGACGGTCCGCCGGTCGTACTGGCACACGGCTTCCTCATGGACCGCTCCATGTTCGGACTGCAGGTGGAGGCGCTGCGGCGGCACTATCGGGTGGTGACCTGGGACGAACGGGGGTTCGGAGACACCGTTTACGACGGGGAGCCGTTCACCTACTGGGACCTGGCGGCCGACTGCGTGGCCCTCCTCGATCACCTCGGCATCGACCGGGCAGTGGTCGGGGGCATGTCCCAGGGTGGATTCATCTCCCTGCGGGTGGCACTGGCCGATCCCGACCGGGTGCGGGCGCTCATCCTGTTGGACACCCAGGCCGGCACCGAGGACCCCGATGTCGTGCCCTTGTACAAGGGGATGCTCGCCGACTGGGTGGCCAACGGCCCCTCCGACGACATCGCCGCGGCCGCGGCGGCTCTCATCATCGGTGAGCCCGGACTGGACCAGGACTGGATAGCCCGTTGGAAGGCCCGCCCCCACGAAACCCTGGCCCATCCGGGGGAGACGCTCATCACCAGGGATGACATCACGGCCCGCCTCGGAGAGATCGTGGCTCCGGCGCTGGTGATCCACGGCTCATCGGATGTCTCCATCACCATGGAGAAGGCCGAGGCCTTGGCCGCCGGGCTCCCGGGATCCACCGGTGTCGTGACCATCGAAGGAGGCACCCATTCGGCCAACCTCACCCATCCGAAGCTGGTCAACGAGGCCATCGAGGCCTTCCTCGACCAGCTGCCCGGGTAGGGGGTCAAACTCCCGGGTAGGGCCCGAGTAGGGGGCCGACGGTCCGGATAGGGGGCCGACGGCCCAGGTAGGGGGCCACGGTCCCGGGATCCCGATCGGCGGACGCGCCCCCGGAAGGCGTCTGCTACCGGGCAGCGATGCCCGAGGCCACCGGGAGGGCCAGTTGGACATGGGTGAAGTCGACGCTGCCGCCGAACCGGGGTTGTGCGTAGGACACGGTCGATGCCACCAGCTGCAGCTCGAGGTGGTCCTGGGGCGTCCCGGTGAAGGCCACCATCTCCAGTGGAACGGTGGTGGTGTGCGGTTGACCGTCCAGGGTCACGTCGATCGGGGTGATCTGGTTGCCGAGCACGATGCCGGTGGACTCGTCGACCAACTGGGCGAAGACCCGGGTCGGTCGGGGACCGGGGGGAGTGGTGCCCTGGTAGGCCAGTCTCAGTTGCGGGGCACCCACCACGACCACCGACCGGTTCCCGAAGGTGACGGGGACATTCACGGCATTGGCGGCCCGGGCCGGTACGATCCCCCCGGCCACAGCGGCGAGGATCTGCCCGCTTCCCGAGGTGTCCGCCGGGCCCGACCCGCCGCCCGCAGCCAGTGCCAGCGTCCCCTGGCCGGTGGCGGTCACCGGTTGGCCGCCCGCCAGCGGCCAACCTCCGGCGGAGTAGTTGGTGCCCTTCTGGTCGACGAACCGGAAGCCCGGGCCGGTGGAGACGGACGCATCCCGCTTCACATACCGATCGAGCCAGGCGATGGATGCGGTCGCCGGCAACTGCTGGTCGCCGGGAGGCGTCAGGCAGACACCGTGGCCGCCACAGAACCAGACCATCGATGTCGGGACGCCGCGGTGCTTCAGGATCTGGTAGTTGTCGACGCCCTCTTGCAGGGTGAACAGGGTGTCCACCGTGCCCTGGACGATGAGGGTCGGGACATTGATGCGGGCCACCAGGTCACCCGGACCGCGTGCGGCGAACCAGGCTCGTTCGGACTCGGTGATCAGACCGGTCGAATCACCCGCCTGGTGGGCCAGGTCCACCTCCGGGTCCACGTGATCGGCGGTGGTCAGGTTGGTGAGGAGGTCCGACCATCCCGTCTTGACCGTGTCGGCTTTGTCCAGACTGGTCACCAGGGAGTGCCAGGCGATGGTCGGAACGATGGCGTCCACCCGGCAGTCGATGGCCGCGGTGACGAGCTGGATGCCCCCACCGTAGGACCCGCCCACCATGCCCATACGGGGGTCGGCGGCCGCGTCGAGCTGGACCCCGGGGAGGGTGGCCACCCAGCTGATCAGGGTGCTCACGTCGCGGCCCTCGAAGGCTGGGCTGTCGACCTCGGCGTGACCGCCGGACTGCCCGAAGCCTCGCGGATCCCAGGTGAGCACGTTGTACCCGGCCGCCCGCAGCGCCTTGATCGGGAGTGCTCCGAGGATGCCAGAGCCCTGTACGTCGGTGTCGCCGGCCAGGCTCCACCCGGGGCCCATCAGAACGGTGGGCGCCGTCGTCCCGGCGGGCAGGCCCACCGGGAACCAGTGCGCCCGGATCACCGTGCCGTCGAACGAAGTGACATTCCAGTCGCTGGGCGTCCCGGGAACGGGCGTGGCCTCCACCGGCTGTGTGGCGTTCGGCGGACGGCAGCCGGACCGGGCAGTGACCGACGCTGCTCCCTGCTGGCCGGAGGCCGGCGCTGAGCCGGAAGCCGAGCAGGCGGCGAGGACTGTGCCCAGCACCGCCATCAGCACCCCGAGGCACATTCGAGGCACTCGGCCCTGTCCGAGATTCCCAAGGTGCGTCTTGTTCACTGGTTCCCCCCGGATGCTCTGTTCACTGTTGGAGTGTCCCAGCCCGGCCCGGGCAAAGCAACCATCACCTATGACAACCCGATGACGTCGCCGTTGTGGTCGATGTCGATGTTCTCGGCGGCTGGATGCGAGCTCAGACCAGGCATGGTCCGCATGTCTCCACAGATGGCGTAGACGAAGCCCGCCCCCGCCGAGAGTCGGACCTCACGGACCGGAAGGCGCCATCCGGTCGGCGCACCCTTCAGCGCCGGGTCGGAGGACAAGGAGAGATGCGTCTTGGCGATGCAGACCGGAAGGTTCCCGAACCCGCTCGCCTCGAAGAGCTCGAGCCGCTGGGCGGCGAGGGGCGCATAGTCAGCGCCGTCGGCCCCGTAGATACCGGTGGCGACGGTCTCGATCTTTTGACGGAGGGGCGCCTCGGCTGGATAGAGGAACCGGAACTGGTTCGGCTCCTCGACGGCCGCCACCACCTTCTCTGCCAGCTCGACAGCTCCCGCTCCCCCGTCCCGGAAGTTGGTGGTCACCGCGCAGCGGACGCCCATTGATCTGGCGATTTCGTGAATGGCGTCGTACTCGGAGGCGAAGTCCTCGGGAAAGGCGTTGATGGCAACCACCGGCGTGACCCCGTGGAGGCGCACGTTGTCGATCTGCTTGCGGAGGTTGGACCCCCCGGTGACCACCTCGGCCGGGCTCTCCTCCAACAGGCCCGGGGGCAAGGGCCTTCCGGCGATGATCCGGTGAGCCCCGGAATGGGCCTTCATGGCCCGGACGGTGGTGACGATCACCGCGGCATCGGGCACCAGGCCCGATACCCGGCACTTGATGTTGAAGAACCGCTCGGCTCCCATGTCGGCGCCGAATCCTGCCTCGGTGATGAGGAAGTCCCCCGAATGGATGCCGATGAGGTCGGCGATGACCGAGGAATTTCCGTGCGCGATGTTGCCGAACGGCCCGGCATGGACAAGGACCGGGGTGTTCTCGATGGTCTGCAGGAGATTCGGCTTGACGGCGTCGCGCATGATCACCGCCATGGCGCCGGCGGCGCGGAGCTGCTCTGCGGTCACCGGCTTCTTGTCCGTGGTGAATCCGACGACGATTCGCCCGAGCCGCTGGCGCATGTCCGGGAGCGATGTCGACAGGGCGAGGACGGCCATCACCTCCGAGGCGGCGGTGATGTCGAATCCGGACTGGCGCGGTACCCCGTCCTCACCCGTGCCCAGGCCGGCCACGATGTTCCGTAGCGCACGGTCATTGACGTCGAGGGCTCGCCGCCAGGTGATCGAATGCGGATCGATGTCGAGGGAATTCCCCTGATAGAGGTGGTTGTCCACCATGGCCGACAGCGTGTTGTGGGCGGCGGTCACCGCGTGCAGGTCTCCGGTCAGGTGAAGGTTGAGTGCTTCGAACGGCGCGGCCTGGCTGTATCCGCCGCCCGCGGCCCCGCCCTTGATCCCGAAGGTGGGCCCCATGGAGGCCTGCCGGATGGCCGCGGTCGCCCGCTTGCCGATGTGCGCCATCCCCTGGGCCAGTCCCAAAGTCGTGGTCGTCTTGCCCTCTCCCAGCGGGGTCGGGGTTACGGCTGTCACCACCACGTACCGGGCGGCCGGCCGCGGGGCCAGCGCCGCGATCGCATCGAGCTTGACCTTGGCGACATACTGGCCGTAGAGCTCGAGGTGGTCCACGGCGATGCCGATCTCCCCGGCGATGTCGGTGATCGGCTTGAGCGAGGCCCTCCTGGCGATCTCGAGGGCGGTCTGAGGACGAGCCTCGGCGACACTCATCAGGCGTCAGTCCCCGGGTACCGCGCTCTGGTGTGCATGCCGCTCCTCGCTCTTCGAGCGCTCGACTGGTCCTTGCATCCGGGGTTTCCCGCGCCGGCGGCATCGTAGTGGCACGGTTCGATCGGCGCTCACCGGCAGCGGCCCATGGCATCGCCGTCGGAAGGCAGCCACGCCGCGTCAGGCCGCCGGTGGCGGCGTGACGCTTGACGCTCCTCGTGGCCCATAGTATGACATCCACGTCAGGCTCATTGGGGGGACTGGTGCGATGGTGAGATCGAGGGTGAGTCGCGGCGGAGCGAAGCGCCGGTGGACCGTGCCGATGCTCATGCTCGTGATCGTCATCCTGGCGGCCGGGTGTTCGTCGACCGGTGCTTCGGCGCCCACCCGGCAAGCCGGCGGCATCACCGGCAAGCCCGGCTACCTCGTGTACTGGGACCAGAACGAAGAGGTCGACTTCGCGTCGATGCCCTCGGGACACCAGGGCCAACTGATGCCGGCGTGGGACCTGAACGGCCAGGTGTGCGTGCTCCCCGATGGGAGCGGCCGCTTCGTCGGAGGGCTCGACCCCTCGCTGCCCAGTCAGCGGAACCCGGGCGACCTCAAGCCGTACAAGGAGCCCGCCATCGGCGAGGAGCTCAATCAGCCCGACGGCTCGTACAGCGGTCGGGTGCTCTACGTCCCCGGTCCTTACAAGCTGCCGGGCCAGAGCATCGGCGACGACTCGCCACCAGACGCCAAAGGGGTCTTCAACGGCAACAGCACGTACACCGGGTGCGTCTTCACCCACGGTGGCAACCTGCTGGCGACTGACATCGGAACCGCGCAAGGCGCATTTCCCGTCCCTGACAACGGCCGCCTGGTGGAGTGGTTCGCACCTTCGTACACGAACTACTGCATCGTCGCCGGCCCCACCGCCGGCGGCGTAGGACCGCATCACGTCGACGGCACCGGAGGGCTGAGTCAACCGGGCATGCTGGCGCTCACCGACAGCGGCGACGCGCTGCTCCCCGAAGCCGGGATCGACGAGGTCCTGCGCATCGACCACTCCTCCCTCCCCACCACTGCGGCCGACTGTCCCGGCGGCCTGTACCCGCCCGGGAGGCTGCGAACTTCGGTGTTCTTCCACGGATCGGCGACCATGTTGCCCTTCCCCGGCGGTGTCGCCCTGGACAAGACCTGTGACTGCTTTGCCGTCAGCAGCTTCTTCGGCAACCCCTCGATCGCCTGGTTCACCCAGGACGGGCAGCCCGAGCCCGGGCGTCCGCCCGTCCCGGGCGAGACCCTCGCCCGGCTCGGCCAGGACCCCAACGGGTACAACCCCTTCGGGCTGGCGTTCGCCCCCGACGGGACCCTGTACTTCGTGGACATCCACATCACCTGCAAGAACAACAACCTGGGCGACGGCTGCGGGCCGGCCGACTACGGGGGACGGGTCATGCGGGTGACCTTCACCCATCATCAGCCCAGCGCGCCATCGGTTCTCAACGGCGGCTTCGACTTCGCCACCAGCGTCACGGTGTGCGTGCCGTCCATCCAGAGGTGTCCCTACCCTCCGGGGAAGATCGTGCCCCCGGCCTCGGGGCCGTCAGAGAACAACGCACCCGCCGTCGGTCCCTCGACCGATGAGCCGGCCGGGCCGGGCTTCGGCTAGGGATACGGCGGTCACCATGCCACTGTCTCCGGGGCCAGGGAGGTCGGACCGCCACCACCTTGCCGGCGGACGGATCGTGATCGTGGTCTCGGCCCTGCTGCTGGCCGGGTGCGGGGCAAGCGTCGCCTCCTCGCCACCGTTGCCGTCACACCCACCCGGCCCCCATGACTGGCCGACCTACGGACACGACGCCCAGCACACCTTCCACGGGGGCACCTCGCTGACCCCGGCCACGGCCGGCGAATTGCGACAGGCGTGGTTCTTCCCGACCGGTGACGCGGTGACGGCCACGCCCACGGTGGTCAACGGAACCGTCTACGCCGGATCGTGGGACGGCTACTTCTACGCGGTGGACCTGGCCACCGGTACCCTCCGATGGAGGTACCGCCTCCAATCGCAGCACGCTGTCACGCCGTACCCGGGCGAGAACCCACGTGACTCCACTTCCGACGGCGGACTGGTCACCTCGTCGGCCTGGTATGAGACCGGCGACGGCAGCCGTCCCGACCTGGTGATCTTCGGTGGGGGGTACACGCTGTACGCCCTCGATGCCGAGACGGGCACTCTCTACTGGGCCCACGCTTACACCGGTCGCCCCGAAGCACCGCCCGATCCGAACCGGGACGGGGCCCGCATCTTCTCCTCGCCCGTGGTGGTCGCAGGCTTGGTGCTCTTCGGGGTCGATGTCGACGGGAACCACGGGTATCGGGGCTACGTTGCCGCCGCCGACCTGGCCACCGGCCGACCGGTGTGGGAGCACCAGACGGATGTCGATACGGCCGGCCGGATCCAGGATGACGGCTGCGGGAACATCTGGTCTTCGGGGACCGTGCTGCCGGGATCGGGCCTGGTGGTGTTCGACGTGGCCGACTGCAACTTTGCCAACCCACCCCCGCTCAGCGAATCGGTGGTGGCACTGCATGTCGCTGATGGCCGGGTGGCGTGGGTCTTCCGTCCGGTGCGGACCGACACCTCGTGCGATCTCGACTTCGGCGCAACGCCGAACGCCGGCGTCGATGCGGGCGGCGGCACCTCCTTCCTCGGCGTGGGGGGCAAGGACGGCACCTACTACTCCCTCGATCCGAGCACGGGCCGGGAGAGGTGGGCGACCAATGTGGTCTTCGGAGGGTTCTCCGGCGGTTTCATCGGCACCACGGCGTTCGACGGTCAACGGGTCTATGGCTCCACCGCCATCGGCGACTTCGGAAGGTTCGAACACGGTACCAAGGTGTTCTGCGACCCCGGGAACCCACGCGACCTCGCCACCCAGGAGCCCTCCGCGCACGCCTTCGACGCCACGACGGGTGCCATCGCGTGGCAGGGGGCGGATGGGGCGTCGTTCGCACCGACCACGGTCGCCGGCGGGTTGACGTTCAACGGTCCAGCGCTCGGCACCCCGGTGCTCGAGGTCCGCTCCGCCTCCACCGGGCAGTTGATCGACGAGGCGGCGCTTCCCCAAGCCAACTGGTCGGGGGTTGCCACCGTCGGGAACGCGGTGATCCTCGGTGTGGGGTCGACCTACAACGCCGCGCACGCCGGGATCGTGGTCCTCACCCCCGGTGGGACCCGGCCGGCGGTTCCGGGCTGAGGCCGGGCGACGGACGAGGCCGGGGGCCCGCATCCAGGCCGCGCCACGCTTCGGGCCAGCCGCACCGGCCTGGCACGATGAAGGTCCTCAATGGGCCCGATGGCGCATCGCCCTCTGGTAGGAGACGGGGGCGATACTGCGCCCGATGGGCGCCAGCAGGGGGAGCGCGGCCGCATTGATCTCCATGCGGGGACCACCCATCCGCCTCAGCACTAACGACGACACCTCGGAATCAGTCCGCCTGACCATCTTCGGGGGAAGGGATCCACCATCGTCGGTGCCGGACAGTCCCATGGCGGTCGGCACCCAGGCCGGATAGAGCACATGGACATGGACACCCCGCCCCGCCACCTCGTGGGCCACGGCTTCGGTAAAGGCGGCCACGGCAGCCTTGGAGGCGGCGTAAGCGCCGTGACCCGGCTCGGGGGCCCGTGCCGAATCGGACGACACGTTCACGACGATTCCCGATCCTCGGGCGGCCATCCCCGGGACGACCGCCAGGGTGCCGGTGACCACGCCGAACACGTTGACGTCGAAGATCTGACGATAGGCCGGCGTCAGTCCCGCCTCGACCGGGGTGAGCTGCTCGATCCCGGCATTGTTGATCAGCACGTCGATGCGTCCGTGCCGGTCTTCGATCTCAGCCAGGGCATGCTGATACGACCCGGTGTCGCCCACATCGCACACGATCGTCGAGCTTTCCCCGGTGGACGCCTGGAGCAGCTGCTCGACCTCGGCCAGCAACTCCTGGCGCCGAGCCAGACCGACGACGGTGGCTCCTCGCTCGGCGAGGTCCAGAGCCAGTCGGCGGCCGATCCCCGATGACGCTCCGGTGACGACGGCGATCTTGTCGTCGTAGCGCTTGGTTGCCGATCGGCTCTCTCGTCCCACGGGGAGAGGATAGGCCTGGCCGGGGGACGGGTGTTCCTCGGACGCCGCCGTCACGACGGTGCTGTCGGTCGGGCGGTGATCGCCCTCCTACCTGGTGGTGACGCTGGCCCCGCCCGACGGGGCGGTGGGAGGCTCTGTCCGTGGCCGTCCTCAACGCAAGGGCGCTGGCGATGCTGGTCCTGCTCGGGACCGGACTGACCGCGTGCGCCACACCGGGTGCACCGGCCGCTCAGGACACGGTCCGCTGCCCGTCCCATGACCCCCTCAGTTGCTACGACATCTCCTCGAACCGGCCGGTTCACGGTGTGCAGTCGGTCTCCTACCAGGGCCAGACGGTGCCGGTCGTGGGACAGCTCCCATTCCAGTGCGGCATCACCTATCAGCAGTGCGCCCTGCTGGCCACCATTCCGATCGGCGACGGGAACACCTACCGGGTATGGAACACCGCAACCAACGGAGGTGGCTACTACTTGCAGGCCACCTACCAACCCGGCACGTCGCCGACTTCGGGCGGCTCCGGCCGGGCGACGACCAACCCGGCGGACCTGAGCGTGCAGGTGACCTCGGTCACCGCCACCCTGTTGCCCTACAACCCTCAGGTCTCCAACCGGGGGATACCGGCCGAGCACATCGACTTTACCGTGAGCGGCATTCCCGCATCGTCGGCTCCCTCGTCATTCCGCTGCAATATCGAGGTCTTCCATTCGGGCCGGCAGGTAGCAAGGACTTCGCTCGGCACCGGAGCACCTCCCGAATACACCAACTCGAACCAATCAGTGGGGGTTGCGGTCACTGGGGGTGGTTTCGCCGGCAGGCCATCGGACGCCCACATCTCGTGTCGCGTGCTCTGAGGCGATCGGCGCCGAACGTCACCGGACCTTCGGATCAGGCGGCGAGGAGCTGTCCGAAGGCGTCGATGACCGCCAGGGCGCCTTCATCCCCCCGAACGCGCCCTGACCGGCGGCCGCTGGTGCGGTCGACGACGTCTTGGACCCGGCCCTCGAGCACAGAAGCGCCCTTCGGGGCCTGACCGCTGGTGACCTCCACCGTGCCCTCGACGATGGCGATCCCGATCCGAAGATCGGGATGGGTCAGCTGCAGGTCGAGCGGCGTATCGGAGCTCGTGGCGACGACGGCGAGCCCGACGAGATAGCGCGCCACCACCTCCGCCTCGAGCGGATCGACCACCGGATGCTCGCCTCGCGGCACCATCAGATCATACTCGTGGACCCAGGAGTCGAACAGGAAGTGGCTCACAACCAGGTGGGCGGGGAGCTGTCCCGGAGGTGCCTCAGCGAATGCCCCCCAGTCGGTGCCGCGCATCTTGGCCAGCTCTGCGGCCACCGCCGCGTCGGTCGAAGCCAGGGTCTCCTGAGCCGCCACCGGTGTCATGTCTCCCAGCCCCGAGGCCGCGGCCTCGACCGTCGTGCGGGTGTCCATGCCCTGAAGGAGCCGCGTCAGCTGACCGGCAGCCGCCTGATGGAGCGTGTAGCCCAGGAATTGGGATGCGGAAGCCAGATGACG
>Ga0075021_10000851_pt1 | contig 15722 bp, 15 predicted proteins | sample ColStrG_CSR_2012_FD_72749 | JGI IMG/M metagenome (GOLD analysis project Ga0075021, IMG submission 72749) | Freshwater sediment microbial communities in response to fracking from Pennsylvania, USA - Cold Stream Run_MetaG_CSR_2012 | ecosystem: Environmental > Aquatic > Freshwater > Creek >...
CCCTTCGACTTCGCTCACGGCAGGCTCTTCGAGGCCTGAAGGCCCCTCAGGATGACGCAGTGCATGGGAATTCAAGGCTGACCCTTCTGTGGGATTTTGCTGACGCCTGACGCCTGACGCCTGAAGACTGACGACTGGTTTACTGTCTCAGCCCCATCCATCGCTCCGAAACCACAATGGAATTCCCCGGATTCTGCGGATCGAAGCGTACCGAGGTGGGAAGTCCGAGGCGGCAGGAATGGAGATTGATGAATTGACGGAGATAAGTCACGTCCTGTGAAGCCTCGTAAGAAACCCCCGCGACGTCGTACTGGTAGATCAGAAAGGTAGAAGGCCGGTCGCTGCTGCCGGGCATTTCCTGAACGTCGATGACGGTGCCGTCGGTGATGCGCCCGACGCGATCGAGCCACTCCCGCCGCTCCTTCTCCAGTTCCTCGGCGGTCTTCGGCTTGCGGCGCAGCAGGAAGTAGGCAACGATCAGGACAAGAGCACCAGCCAGAATCAAGGCATAAAGACGAAGTGGATTCATGATTTACGCGATCGGAAACAACCGGGCGTACGGCGTCCCAGAAACAGAATAAGGCCAGATAGGGAATCGGGGAAGAGGCTGGGGAGGTTACAGAGCATTCAGCACTTGGCAATTAGCACTTGGCCTAAAACCAAGAGCGTCCCGACAGTGGGTGGAGCTGTCATCTGTTTGAGCTGTCATCCCGAGCAATCTTTCTTTGCGCGGAGCGCGAAAGAAAGATTGTCGAGGGACTGGGTTTCCTTTGCCGCCGCCAGCGCACAAACCCAGATCCCTCTCTTGCCCTCACCGCGCAAGCGCGGCTCGGTCGGCACTCGGGATGACAGTGAATAGGATGACGTTGCCAGGCGCTGCCTTCCCCTACCCGTCCACTACAACATTCCTCAGCGTTCCCACTCCTTCGACGGTCACTTCCATTGCATCTCCGGCAACGACCGGGGCCACGCCCTTGGGTGTCCCTGTAGGAATCAGGTCTCTCGGCATGAGCGTCATGACCTGTGAGATATAACGGATGACGACGTCGAGCGGGAAAATGAAATTCCGCGTGCTGTCCTGCTGGCGCACGGTTCCGTTGACCCTGGTTTCCACCCCGATCCCCGCCCAGGGATCGATTTCGTTGGTAACCAGCGGGCCTACCGGGCAGAATGTGTCGAAACCCTTGGCGCGAGTAAATTGGACATCCTTGTTCTGCAGATCGCGCGCGGTCACATCGTTGACGCAGGTGTAGCCGAGAATATAGGGACGAACATCTTCGTCCGCGCCCAGTTGGTAGCATTTTTTTGCGATCACCACTCCGAGCTCGCCTTCGTAGTCCACCCGCTGGGAGATTTTGGGCCGGCGGACTTGTCCGCCCGGCGCCAGCAGCGACGACGGCGGCTTGAAAAAGATCAATGGTTCGGTGGGCACCTCGTTACCGAGTTCGGTGGCGTGCTCCCGGTAATTGCGGCCGACGCACACGATCTTCGAAGGCCGCACTGGAGCAAGCAGCGTCGCCTCCGAGAACGGAACATGGTCCATTCGCTTCGTAGGCGCGTCTTCGAGATCGCCGCCCCCGTCTTCGGGTGAGTTAAGATCGGGCGAGTTTATAAAGAGGCGCGTGATGTGTTCCACGCCAGCGACGGATTCAACCAGACCGTAGTGGGCCTGGTCATGCAGTTGAAATCGGCAATATTTCATGAGACCTCAGAATAAGCTGTCAGCTATCAGCTATCAGCTTTCAGCCAAAGCTCTGCGCCCAAGACCGAGGGCTGCAGCTGAGAGCTGACGGCTGAGAGCTGACGGCTTCTATGGTATCTGTTCACCGGCCTCCTCCGACCGGGCGCTTTCGTTGCCGTGCTCATCGACAGCCGACACCGCGTAAAAGTATTTCTTCCCCGACTGCACGTTGGCGTCGCGGTAGGCCGGTGTTTTCACCGGGTCGGTGTTGAGCTTCACGGGGGGCGCGCCTTCTTCGTGGCGATAAACGTCATATCCGGCGAGGTCGACTTCGCTGTCCGGAGACCAGACCAGATCCACGAAGGGTGCCTGGCCTACCCCCGAGAAAACCGCCTGCAAGCCGGTGGGAGCCGTGGGCGGAAAAATATCGTGGACGAAGACCTGGATTGACGGAGTGTCATCGCCTTCGACCTGAGCCTCAGGTGCGCCGGCCTGGGAAACTACCGTCACCACGGTGGCGTGGTAGTCGTAGCGTTTCTCCCACTCGAAACTCTGGTCGAGAAACTGGGACGGCTGATTTTGCGCACAGCTGGCAAAGTTTACCTCACCGACTCTGGTGTCGTTTTGCTTGCCTTGTTTAGTGGGATAAAGCTCCGTGGGAGAAATCTCACGCCGATAGACTCGCAACCGGTGGTCTATCGCCGGGTTTGCCTCCAAATCTGCGGCTTGCGGACAATCCCACGAGAGCAGCACTCCATCGCTTTCGACCCGCGCGGTGAAGTGCTCCGGCGGTGGCAGGGTGGGAGCGGAGGGAACCTTCACCAGGTTGGAGAGCCCGGCGCTGCGTCCACTATCGTTCAGCATTGAGACCGCATAGGTTAAATCCGCGGTGGGATTTTCTCTCTGTAATTCACGGGGAAGAATATCGGTGTAGTCGGCCTGAACCTTTGGCGCCGTTGTGCCCTTTCCTGTCTCGATCCGGGGCGAGGGAAACCGGGAAGTCGGGATTTCCGCAACCGGCTTTTCACAATCGCGGAGCTCGATCTTAAAACTGCGGCAGATCCGGGTCGGGCCAGGATGACGCACCGTCTGGCGGTCCGTGGTCCTGGCCGGCACGGTCCAAACCAGATAGACGTTGTCACCCTTTCGCGCGGCGTGCAGATCGCCGACCGGTCTGGCCAACTCCAGCGTCGGAGGGATGGGCACGCCCGGAGCACCGCAGGCGACAAGCACAGCACAACCCAGCCCGCATATCAGGACATTCCAATCGGCTCGCTTCATCGCGGAAGCAAACAGGTTAACAGAAGGACGTAGTGCAGCTGTCCTGACGTGTGGAGGCGGCCTCTCCCGCCACCACCAGCGGAGGGCAAGATGCCCTCCGGACAGCCGGCGGGACGCCGGAGCTACGAAAACCGGAACTTATCCCACTAACTCCTTCACCGCCTCGCGGAAGACGCGGGTGTGCTGGTCCACATCGTCGGTATCGGTCTGCGGCGACATCAGCGCCATGTTGTGGAACGGAGTGAGCAGGATGCCGCGGTTCATGGCATACAAGTGCATGAAGCGCTCGAGTTCGAAATCCATGGCGTCGTGGGCCTGGGTCCCGTTCTTGGGGCGGTTGGGCGAGAACTGATATTCGGCGCGGCAACCGAGGCGGGTAACGTGCCAGGGCAAACCGAATTCCGTGATGGCCTTCTCGACTCCGGCAGTCCAGCGCTCGGCGGCGGGAATCATTCGCGCGAAAGCCTCTTTGGTCAGCACCTTGGTCAAGGTTGCCCGCATGGCGGCGAGGGAGAGCGCGTTGCCCGCCAGCGTTCCGCCGATGCCACCGGTGTCGCAGTCCTCCAGGTTCTCGCGATCCGAGATGCACTTCGCGACTTCCTGCGTAAATCCGTAAGCCGCACCGGGAAATCCGCCGGCGATGGCTTTACCGAAAATGAAAAAGTCAGGCTCCAGATTCTCCGCCCGGGTGTAGCCGCCCGGCCCGGCGCAGATGGTGTGGGTTTCGTCGATGATCAACAAAGTGCCCCATTTGCGCGTGAGGTCGCGCAGCGCTTTGTGATAGATAGGCTCGGGATGCACGATACCGACATTGGTCATAACCGGCTCGGCCAGCACGCAGGCCACATCGCCGGGAGCCAGCGCCTTATCGAGCGCCGCGGGATCGTTGAACTCAACCACCTTGGTCGTAACCGCGGGATCGACCGGCGGACCGATGTTGCCGCGGCGGGCCTGAGCGACGCCGTCTTTGAGCGTGATGAAACTTTCGTCCACCGTGCCGTGATAGCACCAGTTGAAAACCAGAATCTTGGGGCGCTGCGTGATCTGGCGCGCCAGGCGAATGGCAAACCGGTTGGCGTCTGTAGCGGTCAGAGCGAATTGCCAGTAAGGCAACCCGAAGCGTTGCTGCAGTTCTTCCGCTACGAAAATCGCGTCTTCGGTGGGCAGCATCAATGTGATTCCACGCTTGGCTTGTTCCTCGATGGCCTTGACCGTGGCGAACGGAGAATGCCCGGTCATGGCGCCGGTATCGCCCAGGCAGAGATCGATGTAACGATGCCCATCGACATCATAGAAATGCGCGCCCTGCGCCTCGCGCACGAATGGCGGGAAAGCGCCGGCCCACTTGACCATCCAGTTCATGGGCACGCCGCCCAGCAACGACTTCCCGGCCCGTTCAAACAAAGCTTTGGACTTGGGCCGCTCGTTGACAAAGCGCTGCTGCTCGCGCTGCATCAGAGACTTGAGGCGAGGGCGATCGATGGCTTTCATGGTTGGATGCGTGGAGGACGGGCGTCCTCGCCCGTCAGGAATGAACTTGAGTCTAAGCACCCCCGCAGTGTTATGCAAGCCAGAGCCTTTGCACCGAACCTCATACCGGAGAAATCCCGCGAAGCACCTACGAAAGTACACTGGCCCACTCTAGTTCGCCATGCTATTGATCCAGCATGCAACGCAAGTATGATTACCGACGCAAACTGCCTCACTTTCAGCCAGAATACCAAGCCTTCTTCATAACCTTCTCTACTCACCGCCGGTGGATTCTTCCGGAACCGGTTCGCCAAATCGTGATTGATACATGCCTTGCGGGAAACGGTGCCAAATTTCGCTTGTACGCGGTGGTGGTAATGCCCGATCACGTGCACTTGGTGCTCGCGCCCAAATGTGATGCCGACGGGCCGATCAGCCTCGCTGAGATCATGCAAGCGATAAAGGGTGCTTCGGCGCATCGGATTAATGCTGCGCTTGGTCGGAAAGGAAAGGTCTGGGAGCAAGAATCATTTGACCGGGCTCTTCGTCGGGAAGAGAGCATCGGCGATAAGGTTGACTACATATTAGGTAATCCGGTTGGAGACGGTCTCGTGAAAAACCCACTGGAATATCGTTGACTTTGGAGGGATACGGGAGAACACGCGTCGCAGGATGGTCTCCAGAAAAGCGACGGGCGGGACGCCCGTCCTCCATCGTTCTGAGAATCCGCTACAGAATATAGCGCGACAGATCCTGATCTTTCACGATGTCAGCCAGCATCTTGCGCACGTAGTCTGCGTCGACTTTTACGTGTTCGCCCTTCTTGTCGGGCGCGTCGAAGCTGATTTCATCGAGCACACGTTCCATGATGGTGTGCAGGCGGCGCGCGCCGATATTCTCCGTGCCTTCGTTGACGCGAAAGGCGTAGCGCGCGATTTCTTCCTGAGCCTCGCGGCTGAATTCCAGCTTCACGCCTTCGGTTTCCATCAGCGCCACGTACTGCTTCACTAGCGAGGACTTGGGTTCGGTCAAAATGCGGATGAAGTCTTCCATGGTAAGCGACTGCAATTCCACCCGGATGGGAAAGCGGCCTTGCAGCTCGGGAATCAGATCGCTCGGCTTCGAAACGTGGAACGCGCCCGCGGCGATGAACAGGATGTGGTCGGTGCGCACCATGCCGTAGCGCGTGTTCACCGTGGTGCCTTCGACGATGGGCAGAATGTCACGCTGCACGCCTTCGCGTGAAACGTCAGGCCCGTGCCCGCTTTCGCGTCCGGCGATCTTGTCGATTTCGTCGAGGAAGATGATGCCTGAGTCTTCCACGCGATCGATGGCCATGCGGGTGACCTGGTCCATGTCGATCAGGCGCTGCTCTTCTTCCTGGATCAGGTACTCGAAGGCTTCGTTGACCTTCATCTTCCGCTTCTTGGTGCGCTGGCCGAAGATGTTGGGCAGCATGTCCTTGATGTTGACATCCATCTCCTCAACGCCCTGATTGGAGATGATTTCGAAGGACGGAAAATTACGTTCGCGGACATCGATTTCTACGGTGCGCTCGTCGAGCTTGCCCTCGCGCAACTGCTGGCGCAGCTTCTCCCGAGTGCGGCTTTGCGATTCCCCGCCTGACGAGGTCGTTCCCTCCAGAACCAGGCCGCCAGTAGAACTTTCAGCCGGTCGTGACGTGGCGGGTGGAAGAAGAATATCCAGAAGTCGCTCTTCCGCGTTGAGTTCGGCCTTGTCGGAAACGTCTTCAAGCTTCTCTTCGCGCACCATCTCGATGGCGATCTCCACCAGGTCGCGGATCATGGACTCGACATCGCGTCCCACGTAGCCGACTTCGGTGAACTTCGAAGCTTCCACCTTCAGGAACGGTGAATTGGCAAGCTTGGCCAGACGGCGGGCGATCTCGGTTTTGCCCACGCCGGTGGGCCCGATCATGATGATGTTCTTGGGAATCACTTCTTCGGCCAGGTCGGGCGCGAGCTTCTGGCGGCGCATGCGATTGCGTAGGGCGATGGCTACGGCACGCTTTGCAGCTTTCTGGCCGATTACGTGCTTGTCCAGCTCCGCAACAATTTCACGCGGAGTGAGTTCGTCGAGTGCGATCTGTTCTTCTTCAGCGGCAGCGGGTAAGTAAATAGCCATAAGTGTGTGACGTCGATGCCTTAGGTGTTAATACCGTTGTACTCCTGTATCCCGAATCGATTCGAGGTATAGTCTGCCCAATTCGGCCCGGGAGTGGTGGACTCTCGTAAACAGGAGTTACCAAAGATGTTTTTTCTATTTGGCATGAGGACCAAAGCAAAATCTATCGGGCAGGTAGAACGTGCGTGTTCCAAATGCGCGCGGCCAACCATGCATAACGCCATCGAGTCACGGAGATGGTTCACGCTGTTCTTTATCCCTGTAATTCCACTGGGCGGCAACTTCGTGGTGCGCTGCGGCGTCTGCGGCCTGACCTCAAAAGGCTCGCCTGAACTGAAGGACCAGATCGCGACCAAGGCCTTGGCTGCCCACGCCTGAGCCCTGGCGGACTCGCCTCCCAACTCCATGTCCCTCCCCTACAATTCTTCAATCGTTACCTTGTCGTTGGTATAGATGCACATCTTGCCGGCAATCTTCATAGCTTCTTCGGCGATCTGGTGGCCGGTAAGGTCGGTGTGCTCGGCCAGCGCCAGCGCCGCGGCCTGGGCGTAGGGCCCGCCACTGCCGATGGCGGCAATGCCGCCGTCCGGCTCGATCACGTCGCCCTGGCCGCTAAGCAGGAAAGTCTGTTCCTTGTCGGAAACCAGCAACAACGCTTCGAGATGGCGCAAGAATTTGTCCGTGCGCCAGTCTTTGGCCAACTCTACCGCGCCCCGGCCCAGGTTGCCGTGGTACTGCTCGAGCTTCGATTCAAAACGGCTGAACAGGGTAAAGGCATCGGCAGTCGAGCCGGCAAATCCGGCGAGAATTTTGTCCTGATACAGGCGGCGAATCTTTTTGGCGGTGTGCTTGATGATACCTTCGCCAAGCGTGACCTGTCCGTCGCCCGCCATGACGACGGAGCCCTTGCGGCGGACGCAAAGAACTGTAGTGGATCGAATCAGACGCTTCGTAGGCATGAGCGCAATTCTTGATTATAACAGCCGTAGCCCTCAGCAACCGGGAACCGGGAACTGGAGAACTGAAAACTGCAGTCCGGACTCTTACTGCGCCGCAATCAGAGGCACTGCCAGCAGCGCGGCAAAGATGCCGACCGTCTTCCAACGAGTGAAATGTTCGTGCAGTATCGCCCGCGCCAGCAGAACCGTGATTACGGGATAGAGCGAGCTCAGCACCACCGCAGTATCCAGCCGACCGGTCTGCTCTGCGCGGATGAAGACTGCGGTACCGGTGACGTCGAGGCATCCAGCGAAAAGCGCGAGCGCCGCATCGCCCGGCTGCAACCGCCCGCGACCGCGCCTGAACAGAACGATGAGTGCCACCACCACCAGGGATGCAAAACGGGAGTGTACCGCCGACCACAACGCGGAGCTGGTACCGGCGCGATCGATGCAGATAAAAAATCCGGCGAACCCAATCCCGGCCAGCGCGGCCATGAAAATCCCGGAATAATTGCTGGCCCCGCCTTCGGGACGGGAAATCAGCCAGATGCCAATCCCGGCAAGCAGGAAACCGGCGATCGACAGCGTCCCCGGCAGTCCCTGCGTCAGCATGGCGAACGCAGCCGGGATCGCCGCTCCGAGAACCGCCGCCACGGGCGCAGTGATTCCCATATTTCCGGTGGCCAGCACACGATAAAAAATGGCCAGCGCACTTCCGCCCAGCGCCCCCGCAAGCAATGCCCACATCCGGCTCTCGGACGAAGGATAGGCAGCGTGTGTCGAAAGCGCCAGCGTGAGCATGAGCGTGAAGCCGCCGGCGTGCGACAGCAGGGTCACCAGGAAAGAGTCTGAGCGCTTCGACGCGTAACCCCCGCTGAAGTCGCTGGTCCCCCAGCACAGCACTGCGGCCAGGCTGAAGCCGACAGGCACGAGTTGTTGGACTGGCGCCAATCAGTTTTTTCTCCGATTTCTAACGAAGGACGAGAGTAGCACGCGATAACATGTTCCGAGTTACTCGACCGGCTTGCGTTCCCAACAGACAATTCAATAAAGTCAGCGTGCCTCGTAACCGTCTCTCGTAACCGTGTCACGTAATAAGGCGAAGCAAAAATGTCTCCCGCACTGATTCTAGGGTTAGTCGGCGGTCTGCTGGTGGTGGCCTTCCTGGCCAACCGCGTCTTCGGGCTGACTCGCGTCCCCGACGTTCTGGTGCTGATGATGCTGGGGGTCTTGCTGGGACCGGTGCTGGGCCTGGTGCAACCGGGCGCGCTGCAACCGGGCACGCTGGCCAGGACAACCAATCTGCTGGGAACGCTGGCCATTGTTCTGGTGCTGTTTGAAGGCGGGCTGGAACTCAACCTTCGCGACACCTTGCGGCATTTTCCCGGAAGCCTGCTGCTGGCAACGCTGGCTTACATCTTCAGCACCGCGCTGGTAGCCCTGATCGTAGCGAAAGGTTTGGGCTTGTCCTGGACCGACGGGCTGCTGGTGGGCGCGGTGCTCGGTTGCACCAGCAGTACGGTGGTGCTGCCGGTGCTGCAACAGCTCCAGGCGGAAGAGCCGGTCCGCGTGACTCTGATGCTGGAGGCGTCCTGGGGAGACGTGCTGGCCGTGCTCACCGTAGGCCTTCTTCTGGGAATGCGCAGCCAGGGTGGCGCAGTCGTGCAAGGCCTGGCGCATGGTGTGTTGAATCAGGTCGGAGTCGCTCTGCTGTTCGCAGTCCCGGCGGGCGTCCTGTGGTCGCGGCTGCTGCACGTGCTCTCGGAACAGCGCTTCTGGCAGGTGCTCACATTTTCCATCGTGCTGGTTCTCTATGCCGGAATGGAAGCGCTCGGCGCCAACGGCTTGATCGCGGTGCTGGGCTTTGGTTTGACGTTGTCGAATTTTCCCGGCGTCGATCCCGGCCTGGGATTGTCGCTGCCCGTCACCCAGATGGCTGAGTCGCAACAGGCGCTGCTTACCTTTCATTCCGAACTCGCGTTCCTGGTGCGCACTTTCTTTTTCGTGATGATCGGCGCCGTCGCCCAGTTGGGAATTTTCCGCGAGCATCCTCTTCTTATGGCGGGGACCCTGGGATCTTTATTTCTGGCGCGCTGGCTGGCTATCCAGTCCAGTTATTGGGCGTGGCGAGGAATTGGAGAACACAACCGCGAACTGATTTTCTGGGTCCTGCCCCGAGGATTGATCACAGTCGTCCTGGCCATCCGAGTGGCGGAGGAGCGCGGCGCCAACCTCGCGTTCGTTCCCGGCCTGGCATTTGCCGTCATCCTGATCACCAATGCCTTGCTGGTGTTAGCCAGCTTCCGCGCCCGGCGAGCGGCGGCGGTCCCAGCGGAAGGCTCCGGCACAGAGATAGACGCTGCAGTTTCGTCTCCGAAATCACCCCGCACCGCGGGCAATTTGCCGCATCGCAGACGCTGGATCCTGAACGCCGCGCTGCTCGCGTTGCTGGCCGTGGGCGGCGTCGTAATCTGGTATGGGAATCAACCGGGGCATGTGCGTGCGCAAGCCATCAGACAGTGGATCCAGACGCACTTGCATCGCGGGCGGTAGAGCGCGCCGGCCGCACAAAAAATTCTAGCGCCGGAAACGGCCAATCAGGTACAGCACCACCGAGAGCACGACGCTCAACAGAATTGACGTGGCCAGCGGAAAATAAAACGTCGTGTTCTTGCCGCGATAGACAATGTCCCCGGGCAGGCGGCCAAGCGGGATATTCGCTCGTCCCAGCAGCACGAGCGCGATTCCCGCGACGATGGCGACTACCCCAGCCACCACCAAAAATTTTCCCAGGTCGTTCATGCTGACAAGTTTAACCCGCCTTTCGTGGGTGGCCTGCGTCTCGCGTAAGAGTGGAAGGTTGAAACGATAGCCTTTCTCTGCGTCCTTTGTTCTTTGCGGTTGCCTCAGCGACCTTTGCGGTTAAAAGCTTTCACGAATGCAACTGAGAACCTCAAGAATGCTAAAATCTCGCCCCATGCGGAGTCGGCTGTTTTCCCTCTGTGTCTTGCTGTTGGCTTTGCCCCTCTCCGCCCAAACCGCTTCCGAAGTCGAGATCACCGCTGAGCCCGGCCATCACCTCGTCCTCGAAAACCAGTACGTCCGCGTATTCAAAGTAGTAGTCGCGCCCCACGCCGCCACGCTCATGCACCGCCACCGCCACGACTACGTTTTCGTCACTCTGGGCCCGTCCTACGTAGAAAACGACGTCGCCGGAAAGCCGCCCGTCACGCTCAAGCTGCAGGACGGCGAAACCTGGTTCCTCCCCGGCGGCTTCGCCCACATCGCCAAGAATCTTTCCGACCAGCCGTTCCGCAACATCACCATCGAACTTATGCAAGATGAAGCTGAAAAATCGCGCCAGTCGCCTCCGCCAAAGTGGGGAGTGAATGGAGACGAAGACCGGGGACTGCGCATCCTGAACGGCGGCACCCTGGACATTCTGTTCGCGAAAGACGGCGCCCGCGGCTCGGAGTTACAACTGCAGCCGGGCGGCCTCCTGCCCAAACACCATCACGCCGGCCCGCATCTGGTGGTCGCAGTCACCGACCTGAACCTGCGCAGCGACATCGAAGGCAAAGCCCCGTCCAGCGTGCAACTCAAAGCCGGAGACGTGGCCTGGGTGCAAGGCGGCTTCACCCACACCCTGACCAATGTGGGTCAGCAAAATGCAAAGCTGATCACGCTGGAATTTCAGTAAGGATCGCGAACCCGGCAGATCGATGGAGGGACGGGCGTCCCGCGCGTCCAAGCCGAGCAAAGCTCAGGCAGGTTTTAGTTTTGTGTGGTCGCGGGCGACTCGCCCGCGAAGACCCTTCCAAACGCCCAGCAAGATACAATTGGCCGCTGTATGACCGCATGGGAAACCCGCCTGGGGCTCAACCGGGAAGCTCTCCTGCATTCGGCTCGGACCGCCGTCGCTGCGGTTCTGTCCCTCATGCTGGCGCGCGCCCTGAAGCTTGCGGAATTTTATTGGGCGCCGATTTCGACCATCGTAATTCTGCTTTCAGTCACCGATCCGCTGACGCTCGCCTGGCAGCGCTTTGTCGGGACAGCCGTGGGCGCCGCCCTGGGCGCCCTGATCGCCACTTACGTCAGTGTCAATTGGATGGTGTACGGAGCCGGCATCCTGGTTTGCGGAATCCTCTCCGCACTGTTGCGCCTGGGCACCGCCTATCGTTTTGCAGCGATCACGCTGACCATCGTCGTGCTGGTCGCGCACACGCGTCCCCCGTGGGTGGTCGCCTATCACCGCTTCGCGGAAGTGTCGCTCGGAATAGCGGTAGCGCTGCTAGTGACAAAGGTGTGGCGCTTGCCGGCGCCGAAGTAGGGATCTTACTTTCGTGATGTGGGCGCCACTCTTACAAAGGCACGAGTGAACCAGCATCCGAAGTTATAGGAAAAACTGGGTGTTAGGACAATACACAGAATCCCGCTTCCCGTTCCGGCCATTGGGCATCTTATCCATTACCTTTGGTAATTCGTTTTTCGGTGCGAGCCAGCGGAAAATGTGTAATGACAACAGTACCGGGGTGTTCTATGCTTCACCGTCCAACTATGCGGAAAGGAAAATACAACGTTTTGGAGATGCCGAACTATTCTCCAATGGAGGCTGTTCGCTATTTCCACATTCCATACTCAACTCTTGCATACTGGACGGAGGAACCGAATCAGCTAGTTGTCTTGGCATCGGAGACGCCACCGTTGTTGTCTTTCAAGAATCTTGTCGAGCTTTACGTTCTTGAGGGTCTACGTAAGATTCACGGCCTGCACACCTCTCGTATTCGCAGTGCCGTCAATTTCCTTTTGGCGACTGAAAGATCGCGCCACCCCTTGGCCGACTATGACATCAGGACCGAAGGCAAGAACGTTGTCTTTTACAAGAGAGGGAAACCATTGAATGCGTCGCTCTGGGGCCAGTATGAAATGGAAGAAATCATCGCTGGCTATCTCCACCGGGTCGAGCGAGACCCTCATGGAATGGCGCTGCGCATCTTCCCCTACACAAAACGTGAACAGCTTGCCAATAGAGAGCAGCCACCTAGAACCATTGAGATCAACCCCGCTGTGTGCTTCGGGCTGCCAGTTCTACGAGATTCCAGGTTGACCACCGGATTCCTAGCAAGCCGTTTCCGTGGCGGCGATTCGGTTCCTTCAATCGCAAGAAGCTATGGTAGACCCGTGGCAGAAATCAAAGAAGCGATTGAGTGGGAGCTCGGGCGCTCCGTCAAGCAAAAGGCTGCCTAATCTCACCTTCTACCTTGATGAAAACTGGGACTGCCCAGAAGTCGTGGCAGAACTCCGCAGAGCTGGCATTCGATATCGCATCTACAAGCAGGATGTGTCGCCGAATGTAGGAACTGCTGACGAAGCTTTCCTCCCCAAGGTGGGCGAGCGCGGCTGGGTTTTAATTACTGCAGACTGGCATCAGCGGTATAGACCAAGAGAAATTGCTGATCTGCGGCGTTACAAAGTCCGGCATTTTGTGATGCCCGGAAATCTCGGAGCTCATGCCATGGCAAAGCTTCTAGTCTCCGCAAAGAATGACATCCGCGCGTGTTGCCGGGACAATGAGCCACCAATCAGTGCAACCGTCCTTCGAACCGGAGGTGTAACGCTACTGATGGATGGGAGAGGGAGTCTGCACGAGAGAGGCGAAGAAAAGATTTACAAAAAAGGGAGAATGACAATTCGAATTCCCTATCGATCCTAGTCGCCTAGCCCCGTTTCGTGCAAAGAACGAGTATTTCCTTGGCGACGTCACTTTCACCCGGCAGAGGCTCTTCCCACTTACCAGACCGGACAAATCGAGCCCACCGCACTGTCAATCCCGCCTGATCGCATAAATGTTCGATTTCCGCTTTGGTGTACCGTCTGTCTCTGACCAGCAATTCTTCCGGCAGATGTGTGCCTTCTGAAAACTGTTCCTTTCGGTACACAAGATTTGTGTCTCTATCGATCAAATAATATTTCGGATCAAACACATTGCCAGTTTTTTCCATAGTATCGCTGGCTTCCAGTTCAAGAAGCTCTTGCGGCTCCGAGTTGATCGAAAACCACCGTTGCGCTCGACGTGCGGTGAGCTCAAAGTTCATCACAGACAGAAGCAGCGCACCGCCTGGCTTCAAATGTCGGGCCAGATTAAGGAGAACATTGAAATTGTCAGCGTCGTCAGCGTAAGTCCCAATCACATCGTAGAGACAAATAGCGGCGTCGAACTGCTGATTAAGGTTCGTAACTCGACAATCCGCCACTTGGAAAACGGCGTCATTCAGATGTTGAGCCGATGCTTCGCTTCGAGCGGCATGGATGAAATCCTCGACGTAGTCAACGCCTACAGCGGCCAAGCCTCGGCGTGCAAGCGCCAGGGTGTGTCTTCCACAACCGCAGCCAAAATCTAAGATTGAGGTTGCGCCCGTCGAGAGACAAGTACGAGCTATAAACTCAACCTCCGCGTCGGTGTGTTTCGCCCAGTGTTGATCTGCTCTTCTCATCAACATGCGCGAGTAGGCACGCTTCGTTACATCGTCAGATGCCAACAACATTTGCCTCAACTCCTCCCCGCTAAGGGCGATCGGCGGCTGGTCTTGAAAAGTAAAAGCGAACCACTCCCAGCCTTCTTGGAGCGGGCCCAGCAACCAAGGCTTATCTGGTCCCGTAACATCGAGCAGCATGCGATCCAAGCTTGAGTGGTCCAGAAGGAAATCACTGTTTATTCGCGATTGATCCGCGTCCACTATAAGTTCAGAGCTGGTGTGGATGTAAGGCGCAATGCTGGTTCCTAATTTCAAGATCGCCGCCTGATGTCTCTGGATCCGGCGAGGAACGCATCTTCTGCGGGTCGCCTTTTCCAACGCGCGCACTGCATAAGGATTTGCGCTTACCAAGCCCCATGCGAAGTGGTTGCTAAAGTGCCATATCGTGAACAGAAGAGTCTTGCCTACGCCTTGCCGACGATAGTCTTTGTGTACCACGAACTGCGTGACCCATGAGACGACTCCGCGTCGTGGAAGCTTCGTCCACACGGCTATAGCGTAGCCAACAATTTTTCCACGATCCCTGGCTATGGCAATACGCGAATCGGCTGTTAGCCACGCCAGAAGCCTCGGGACTGAGAGGCGTATCGGCTGGCCCTCACGACCACTGCCGTGTCCCCAGACCCCGTAATGCTCTGAATATAGCGCTGCCATCTCCTCAACCACGCTGGTTGGAGCTAGGGCGCCGGGAATCCATTCGTATTCGTACATAAAGCGATGCTGAGACATGCTATCAAGCGCGGATGATCCTTTACCGAAGAGATTCCCCCTTGCGTTCCGGCGCATTCATCTGATATAAACAATTCACCGAGAGCAGTGTGTGGCTAGCCGGGCGTATTTTGTGAAACTCTCGTCGCTCGTCCGGCATCTAACTAAAGACAGGTTAATTCCTGCAAATCAGTCCCGGCCACGGGGCTTCATTCGGGGACAAGGTTCCTCGAAGGGTTCGGTAGGTCAGGCTTTCAAGCCTGACATGAGCAAGAACCTCCAAGTGATCTTTTATCAAACTAAGGGTCTTCCGCCTCGGCTTGTGCCGAAATGGCACGGGTGCGGTGCGGGAGATGCGTTTTGTCGCGTGTGCGATTGAGAGCCCAAAAGCAGGTTCCTCGACACGCCCGCGTCGCGCAAGCGCGACTGACGGGCGGCCCGGAATGACAATGCTTGAAAAGTTAGGTGCTTCCCGGTTGTGGAAAACAGGTGGAAATCCTGTGATCGCAACGGGTTGACAGTGGCCGCACAAGACGCGTAGTTTGTACAAGTTTCGAGGACAGGCAGGGACGCACTTGTGTGTCTCTGGACTGGACTGAAAGCGCCCGCTCAGGCGGTAGCGGATCGGTTCTTTGACAACTAGGTTGAACGTGCCAGTCGTGAGAGGAAGGCTCGGGTTCGAATCCGAGCGATCTCACAAGATAGAGCCATTCTCGCCTTTCGAGCGCGAGGGTGGTCGGCTTGGCTTTGGGTTCAAGGTTTTTGCTTTTGGTGCAAGCCAAGAGCTAGAAGCTAAGAGCTAGAAGCTGAGTCAGTCTGCCAACTACCCGTCGGCAGACGACAGGTTTCAAATGAGAGTTTGATCCTGGCTCAGAATCAACGCTGGCGGCGTGCCTAACACATGCAAGTCGAACGAGAAAGTGGAGCAATCCATGAGTAAAGTGGCGACCGGGTGAGTAA
>Ga0075021_10000853_pt1 | contig 15698 bp, 17 predicted proteins | sample ColStrG_CSR_2012_FD_72749 | JGI IMG/M metagenome (GOLD analysis project Ga0075021, IMG submission 72749) | Freshwater sediment microbial communities in response to fracking from Pennsylvania, USA - Cold Stream Run_MetaG_CSR_2012 | ecosystem: Environmental > Aquatic > Freshwater > Creek >...
CACCAGGGTCATGGCATCGGTCCCGACATGCGCCGCGTCGTCAAGCAGATGGCCACCGATGGTTGGCTGGGTATCGGTTGGCCCAAGGAGTGGGGCGGGCAGGGCAAGGGCCCAATCGAGCAGTTCATCTTCTTCGACGAGTCGATGCGGGCCGGTGCGCCGGTGCCGATGCTCACCATCAACACGGTGGGACCGACCCTGATGGACTACGGCACCCAAGAGCAGAAGGAGTTCTTCCTCCCGAAGATCCTGGCCGGTGACATCCACTTCTGCATCGGCTACACCGAACCGGAATCCGGCACCGACCTCGCCTCGCTTCAGACCCGGGCCGTCCGAGACGGCGACGAGTACGTCATCAACGGTCAGAAGATCTATACGTCGCTGGCCGGTGACGCCGACTACATCTGGCTGGCCACCCGCACCGACCCCGACGCCTCGAAGCACAAGGGCATCTCGATGTTCGTGGTCCCGATGGATACCCCCGGCATCAAGGTGGTGCCCATGCACCTGCTGGGTGATCACAACATCAACTACACGTTCTACGAGGATGTCCGTGTGCCGGCGGCGAACCTGGTCGGAGGCGAGAATCAGGGGTGGTCACTGATCACCAACCAGCTCAACCACGAACGGGTCACCCTGTGCTCGTCAGGAATCATCGAGCGGGCCATGACCGACGTCCGGGCCTGGGCCCAGGCGACAAAGTTGGCCGATGGCCGCCGGGTAATCGACCAGGAGTGGGTCCAGGTACACCTGGCCCGCATCTATGCGCGGCTCGAGTTCCTCAAACTGATCAACTGGAAAGTGGCGTGGACCGCCACACAGGGACACCTCGATGTGGCTGATGCCTCCACCATCAAAGTGTTCGGCACCGAGTTCTACCTCGAGGCGTTCAAGCTGATGATGGAGATCGTCGGCCAGGCCGGTTATCTGGCCAAGGGAACTCCGGAGGCCGTGTTGGCCGGGCGCCTCGAGATGTACGCCCGCAGCCTGGTCATCCTCACCTTCGGCGGCGGCACCAATGAGATCCAGCGGGACCTGATCGCCATCTTCGGCCTGGGCATGCCCCGGTCGTTGCGCTAGCCCGAGCCGCACGACACCCCGTCACGCATCGACGCAGAGAGAGAGCACACCATGGACTTCTCATTCAGCGAGGAGCAGGAAGCCGTGCGCGAGCTGGCCGACCGCATCTTCACCGACTTGTCGAACCAGGATCGCCTCCGGGAGATTGAGGCCGAAGGCGGTGGTGACCGCTTCGACCGCAAGCTCTGGTCGGAGTTGGCCTCAGCCGAGCTGTTGGGTATCTCCCTACCCGAATCCGTCGGTGGCGCAGGTCTCGGCTTCTTGGAGACTGGCCTGTTGGCCGAGGTAGCCGGGCGAACCGCCGCCTATGTGCCGGTGGTCGAGACCCTGGCCGCCGCGGCGCCGGCGATCGCCGAGTTCGGATCCGATGCCCAGTGCCAGAGATGGCTGCCTGGCGTCGTGGCCGGCGATACCGTCCTGACCACCGCGCTGGTCGAGTTGGGCGGCTCCCCGGGCTCGCCGGCCACGGTGGCCGAGCCGTCGGGCGACGGCTGGATCCTTACCGGGGTCAAAGCCTGCGTGCCTTCGGGCACCTTCGCCGATGCGGTGTTGGTGTCCGCCCGGATCGAGCCCGATGGTGTGGCCGTCTTCCTGGTCGAATTCTCGGCTGACGGTCTGACCGTCGAGCGACAGATGGCCAACAACGGCCAACCTGAGGGTTTGATCACCTTGGCCGGAGTGTCCGTAGGTCCCGACGCGCTGCTCGGGACCGTGACCGATGGTCCGGCGATCATCGAGTGGATGGTTCAGCGCAGTACAACTGCTCTCGCCTTGACCCAGGCCGGCGCAGCCGCGGCATCCATCGCGTTGGTGGCCGAGTACACCAAGAACAGGGAGCAGTTCGGCAAGCCCATCGCCACGTTCCAGGCCGTTGGTCAGCGGGCCGCCGATGCCTACGTCGACACTGAGGCCATCCGATTGACAGCCTGGCAGGCTGCCTGGCGCCTGGCGGAGGGCCTTCCGGCCGAGAAGGAGATCGCCGTGGCCAAGTTCTGGGCTGCTGACGGGGGACAACGTGTGGTCCATGCCGCTGTCCACCTCCATGGAGGTGTCGGGGTCGACCGCGAGTATCCGCTCCATCGGTTCTTCCTCAACACGAAACACATCGAGCTGACCCTGGGTGGCGCAACGGATCAACTGCTGCGCCTCGGTGCCACACTGGCTGCGGAGCCGGCCTGAGCCAGGTGGACCGAAACCGAGATGGATCGGGCCTTACCGTCTCGCACATCGGGATCTGTGTCTCCGACCTCGAATCGTCGCTGCACTTCTACGTCGACGGACTCGGCTTCGAAGTAGTGGGCAGCCACGACGTGGGCGAGGAGTTCGCCGATCTGATGGAGCTCGACGGGGTCCGGTTGCGGTCCCGCATGATCCGACGCGATGGGGTGACCCTCGAGCTGCTCGATTACGTCACGCCAGGAACCACGGGAGCGGCCGAACGTCGGCCCATGAACCAACTCGGCCTCACCCATCTCTCGCTTCGAGTCGACGATGTCGAGTCGGTGGCTGCCACGATCGAGTCCCTCGGGGGGAAGGTGGTCCGAGCTACCCGCACCACGTTCACGTTCGGCGAGGCGTCACTCGACTTCCTCTACTGCACCGACCCGGACGGAGTGCGAATCGAACTGATGGACCTCGGGGACTGACCGTTGGGCGCACGCTGGACTTCCACCTGCATCGCTCCCACCACAAGCTCCACTACCGTGATGACGTGACCTCGCAACCTGTAGACGTGATCGACATCGACCCCGTGGAAGCCGACCGACTGGTGGCAGACGGCGCACTGATGGTCGACGTGCGCGAGGACGACGAGTGGGCGGCCGGGCACGCTCCGGAAGCCGTCCATCTGCCGATGGGGCAGGTCGTCGATCGCATCGACGAGCTGCCCGTCGAGAGGACGATCGTCTGCATGTGTCGGGTAGGGGGCCGCTCGGGTTCGGTCGCGCTGCACCTGGCCGGTTCCGGATACGACGTACGCAACATCGCCGGCGGAATGCAGGCCTGGGCCGCACAGGGTCTCCCGGTGGTGGATGCCTCCGGCCATCCCGGACGGGTCATCTGAACCCGGTCACGGGCCACAGCCCGCGGTGACCGTCTACCTGGACAACTGGCGCCAGCGCGCCCGACTCGGCCCTGTCGACGACCGGTGGTCCCACCTGATTGCCGACACCGACGACGAGCTCCACAGATTCGCCGACGCCATGGGCATGCGGCGCCAGTGGTTCCAAGCCAAGCCGGGTCGCCCTCACCACGCCCATTACGATCTGCCCGAACGAGCCAGGGCCGAGGCCGTGGCCAACGGTGCCGTCGAGGTGACCTGGCGTCAGGTGGGACAGATGCTGCGGAACCGACGATTGTCCGACGAGGCGTCCGAACCGCCATCGACCGGTAGTGAGGGTACCGGGTGAGCGGTCCGGCCTCCGGCGCTCTCGACCCCCGTACGCCGGTGCTCGTCGGCGTCGGGACGGCATCTGGCGATGCCGAGGCCGTCGAGTTGATGGTCTTGGCCACCGAGGCCGCACTGAGCGATGGCGCCAGCCGCGGTCTGGCGTCGGCGGTCGACCGGATTGCCGTTCCCCAAGGAAGCTGGGCCTACTCCGACCCTGCTCGCCTTGTGGCACGCCGAATCGGGGCTCCCGGGGCAGTCACCCATCTGGTGGAATTGGGCATCCCACAGCAGAGCCTGATCAACGAGGCGTTGGCGGCCATCCTGTCGGGCGGGTCCGATGTGGCCGTCGTGGTAGGGGGTGAGGCCAAGCGGTGGGTCCGGGATCGCGAGCGGTCCGGCCTTCCGGCGACCGAGACCGTCCAGGCCGGCGCGGCACCCGATGTCCTGCGCCAGCGGTCGGGACCGCTCCTCGAACCCGTTGAGGTGGCCCACCGCCTGTGGGACCCCGTTCAGCAGTACGCCATGATCGAAAATGCACTCCGAGCGGCCGAGGGGCGGACGATCGTCGAGCACCGTGCCGAAGTCGCCGGGCTGTGGGCGCGGATGAACGCTGTGGCCACGGCCAACCCGGAGGCCGCGTTTCCCGAACGAATGGATGCCGACCAGATCGCCACCGCCACAACGGCAAACCGGGCACTGGCCTTTCCCTATAACAAATGGCACTCCACCCAGTGGACGGTCAACCAGGCCGCTGCCGTAGTTGTGTGCTCGGTGGCCGCGGCCCGTCGGCTCGGCGTTCCGACGGACCGGTGGGTATTCCCCTTGGTGGGACTGGAGTCGAGCCATGCCGTGTCGCTGTTGTGCCGCCAGCAGATCCACGCGTGGCCGGCCATGGAGGTTCTGGCCGGAACGGCCTCGGCCCGACTGGGACGAACGGTGGCCGAAGTGGACGTCGTGGAGCTCTACAGCTGCTTCCCCTCGGCGGTCCGGGTTCAACAGCGATCCCTCGGCTTGCCGGTAGACGGGACCCCGACGGTCACCGGGGGCATGGCCTTCGCCGGCGGACCGTTCAACAATGCTGTCCTGCAGTCGATGGCCGCCGTGGTCCCACGACTGCGAGCCAACCCGGATCAGTTGGGAGCGGTCACCACCGTCAGCGGACTGCTGACCAAGCCCGGACTCGGTGTGTGGTCGGTCCGACCGGACGGGAGACCACCACTTCTGGCCGATCTGGCATTCGAGGTGGCCGCCGTCACCGGCGTGGTGGAGGCGGTCGAGACCCTCGAGGGCTACGAAGGTCTTGCCACCGTCGCCACCTATACGGTGACCTACTACGGAGGGGTACCGCTTCGGGTCGTGGCGGTGTGTGACACCGCGGACGGGAGACGGTGCGTTTCGATCAGCGAAGACGCCGTACTGGCGGCCCGGGCCTGCGAAGAAGAACTGGTGGGCACATCGGTCCACCTCGGGTCAGGCACGTTTTCGGTGGTCTGACCCACGAACGGCGGCGCTGCCCGGGATCCCGTCCCGGTCAGGAAGCTCGGCTGCTCCACGATTGCTCGTCGGACCATTCGTACCCACACCTGCGGCACTGCAGGCTGGTGCCGTGGCTGCCCTTGCCGGTCCCCCGGACGATGAGTGTCGGAGTGTCGGTCGATTGGCATGCCGGACAAGCCTGTTCGAGATCAACTTGCTTCATGGGACCACCTCCACGTGAACGACTATCGACCTGCTCGTCCGAACGGCTATACGGCTGAACGGCTGATCGACTGAACTCGTCCGAACCCTAGAACGAGGCCCGCCGCCGCGCCAGCGGCCGTGCGGCCTGCGCGCCAGCGGTCGTGCGGCCTGCGCGCCAGCGGTCGTGCGGCCTCTGACGGTCCCGGTCATGTGAGTTGGGGGAAGACCGTACAGTGGGGCGATGACCGCCGCCGACGCCCTCCGTTCGAACCGCACCGGCCTGTGGACGCCCGCACTCGAGGCCCAGCCGGGGGCCAAGGCCCAGGAGGTGGCGGCGGAACTCGACGAGTTGGGATTCGGATCGTTGTGGCTACCCGAGGCCTATGGACGGGAAGCCTTCACCGGAGCCCAGGCAATGCTCGCCGCCACCCGCCGGATGGTGGTGGGCACCGGGATCGCCTCCATCTACGCCCGAGGGGCCATGGCCGCCAACGGTGCCGCACGGCTGGTCGAGGCACTGACCCCGGGCCGATTCGTCCTGGGTCTGGGAGTCAGCCACAAACCGTCCGTCGAACGGGACCGCAAGGAGAGCTACCTGCCTCCGATCCGGGCCATGGGCGACTATCTCGACAATCTGGCCACGGCCCCCTACTTCGGCGCCGATGCCGTCATGCCGCCTGTCGTACTGGCCGCCCTCGGACCGAAGATGCTCGGTCTGGCCGGCGAGCGGACGGCCGGCGCTCACTCCTATCTGGTCACGCCGGACCACACGGCGTCGGCCCGTGGAACGCTCGGGCCCGAACCGCTGTTGCTCGTCGAACAGGCGGTCGTGCTCGACCAGAGTCGCGATGAGTCGTTGCGTCGGGCCCATGATCACCTGAACATCTATACCGGACTGCCCAATTACCGGAACAGCTGGCTCCGACAGGGTTTCACGGACGACGACTTCGTCCGGGGCGGGAGTGAGCGCCTGGCCCACGCCCTGGTGGTCCAAGGCGACGAGGCAGCCGTCGTGGCCGCCGTCCGTGCGCACCTCGATGCCGGGGCTGACCATGTGATGCTCCAGGTACTCGGAAGCGACCTCGCCCAACTGCCTGTGCACGAGTGGCGGCAGCTGGCATCGGCCTGCGCCTCGCTGTAGGTCCTGGTCGGCCTGGCCCGCCCTTGGTCCTTGGGCTCCGGGACAGCGGTTCAGACTGCCTCGACCGGCTCGGAACTGACCATACGTGAATCCCACTTGGCTTCCACATTGCCGAAATGCCAATAGAGGATGGCGATCGCCCAGGTGGCGATGAACACCCCGACGATCGCGAAACCTGCGGTGTTGATGTTGAAATTCCCGAAGAAGTCGAAGAACGGGTTGTGGAGATCGAGTTCTTTTCCAATGAGGCCGAGGATCTCGATGGTGCCGATGAAGAATGCTACGAAGACGGACAGCCCGGTGATGGTCAAGTTGTAGAAGACTTTCCGGACCGGCTTGGCGAAGGCCCAGTCGTAGGCAAAGTTCATGAAGCAACCATCGATGGTGTCGAACAGGCTCATGCCTGCCGCGAACAGCACCGGAAGCGACAGGATCGCCCAGAACGGGAGCCCGCCCGCAACCGCCGTGCCGGCCAGGACGAGGAGTGCGACCTCGGTGGCGGTGTCGAATCCGAGTCCGAAGAGGACGCCGACCGGGTACATCTTCCACGGGCTGTCGATCTTGTTGCCCCAGCCACGGAATACCCGGTTCATCAGCCCCCGGTTGTCCAACTGGCGCTCGAGCTCGGCGTCGTCGTAGCTTCCGGCCCGCATGGCCCGGTAGACCTTCACGATTCCGACCAGGACAAAAAGGTTGAGCAGGGCGATCAGGTAGAGGAACGTGCCGGACACCGTGGTGCCAACGAGGTTGGTGGCCCGGTGGAGACCTGAGCCACTGGTGGCCACTTGGGAGTCGAGAGCCCGGATCCCGAAGTTGAGCACCACGGCCAGGGCGAAGACCACCGATGAGTGCCCGAGCGAGAAGAAGAAGCCGACGCTGAGCGGGCGCTTCCCATCGTTGACCAATTTTCGGGTGGTGTTGTCGATGGCCGCAATGTGGTCTGCGTCGAATGCGTGGCGCATGCCGAGGGTATAGGCGAGGATTCCCGTGCCGAAACCGAACAGTCCAGTCTTGGACACGTGGTAGTGGCGTCCGGCGGCGACCCACAGCAGGCCCCAGCCGACGACGTGGAGAGCAAGTATGACTGCAGCCATGCCGGCGATCCGCCACCACTCGCCCCTGGTGAGCCCGTTTCGTAGCCGGCTGAGTCGGGAGGGGCTGAACGTTCTGGCGGGATCGGCGGTTGCGTCGATCGCACCGTTCCTCTGCACCAGGGTCATCGGGGTAAGGGTACGGCAACTGCGAAACGTGTGCAATAAGGAGTGACTTTCCACAAACACTGGTGGAACGCCTGTCAGAGCGAAGTCGCGCCTGAATCCGCCGAGGTATCCCAGGCCCGGTTGAGGAGTCGGAGTAGTACGTCGGGGGGCTGGGCTCCAGGTACTCCAAGTCGTTCGTCGAAGACGAAATACGGGACGCCGGTCGATCCGAGTTCTCGAGCTCGGGCCTCGTCGGCCCGAACCTCGGCGGCGAACTCGTCCCCGTCCAACACGTGCGCTACGCGAGCGGGATCGAGCCCGACCTCGCTGGACAGCTCGGCCAGTGTCGTAGGGTCGGAAATTGCACGACCTTCGGTGAAGTAGGCCCGCAGGAGGCGTTCTTTCATCTCCCCGCCCTTGCCTCCGTGGGCGGCCAGGTGGATCAGGCGATGGGCATCGAAGGTATTGCCGATCTGAACCTGGTCGAGGTGGTAGTCCAACCCCACCTTGGCCGCCAGTTCGGTCATCTGACGGTTGGCCGCCGACGCCTGCTCGGGAGTCATCCCATACTTCCGTTCCAGGACCTCGTCCATGGACAGCTCGACCCGGGACGGAGTCGTCGGGTCGAGCTCATAGCTCCGCCACTCGACCGTCACGCGATCGGCATGGTCGAACCCGGCCAGGGCGACCTCGAAGTTCCGCTTGCCCACGTAACACCACGGACAGATCACATCCGACCAGATCTCGACCAACATCGCGGTTCCTCCATTCGTGCTGCGGCGTCGTGCACCTCGACGCTACCGGTGAGTTGCCGATGAAGCATCGGAGGTCATGTCGGAACGCAGGTCCCGGCCACCGGTAGCGTCGTAGCCATGATCCTCGAACATGCCCTCATCACGATCCGTCCCGATTCCCATCGGGAGTTCGAAACTGCGCTGGCCAAGGCCCGAGCCGTGATATCCGCCGCTGACGGATTCGGGTCCCTCCGGCTCCTGCGTGGCATCGAGTCGCCGGACCGCTATCTCCTCCTGGTGGAGTGGGCGACGCTCGAGGCTCACACGGTGGGATTCCGTGAATCTGAGGCATTCGCCGAATGGCGTTCCCACATCGGTCCTTACTTCGAGTCGCAACCGGTCGTCGACCACTTCGACCCCGTCGCCGGCCTGGACTGACCCGACGCTCAGATGCGGGGCTCGACCGGCGGCGTTCCCATCAGTCGGAATCGAGGGACAGCACCGAGGCGGCCGACAGGTGGTCGGCCAGGGTCGATGGTGTCGATCGGGCGTTCAACCCGCTGGTGGACGGCATCAGGTAGACCGGCCGACCGGCGATGCCATCGGGCTGCACTCCGGCAATCGCGTTCCGGTCGACGACGGTGCGCCAACCTGACAGTCCCACAAAACACACGGCTCGTGGGGCGAACCATTCGACCAGTCGGGTCACCCGGGCGAATCCGTCGGCATACTCATCCGGAGTCACTTCGGCCGCAGTTCGGGTGGGTCGTTTGACGAAGTCGGTCATACCCGTTCCTGCCGACAGTGCGGCTATCGGGTCTCGGTCGACGGGCACGATCCCGGCGGCCAGGGCGGCTGGCCAGAACCGGTTGCCAGGTCGTCCGAATCCGATGCCGACGTCGGCGGAGTAGGGCGACGGATTGACCCCGCAGACCAGTAGGCGCATTCCGGTTCCCACGGTGTCGGCCAACGTGTGCCTACGTTCGACCTGGAATTCGAGGCGGCATCGGGGGGCCGACACCGGGTCGTCGAGCAGTCTCCAACCTGCCCCTTCGACCAGGTCGACCAACCGTTCCTGTCCGATCCGGTCGGACACAGCTACGTCGATCCGATGGCCGACCACCAAATTTCGATGAGCCCGATGGAACAGCAAGGGCAGGGTTTCAGGCGCCACCGAGGAAACGTCCAATGTCCACGGCCCCCCGGCAACCGACGGGGTGGTGAGCGCGTCGGGGGGTGGTGGGTGCTCGGACACGCCCGGAGCGTACCGGTGACGGGACGATGTCCTAACTCTTCCTTCAGTCCCGACGTCTTCGGACCGATCCGACTTCTCCGGACGGACCCGGCGTCGTTTGGCGCCTGAGCCGGTCGGATTGGGAGGTAGTAACTAGCGAAGGTTGAGCCCGCCGTCGATGACGACGACCTCTCCGGTCACGAAGGTGGAGCGGGCCAGGGCCAGGATGATCTCGGCCACGTCCTCAGGATTCGCTGACCGCTTCATGGGGGATTGGGCCCGGACGAACTCGCGCACTGCGGTCCAATCCTCGGTCCACGGGGTGTCGACCAGTCCGGGGGCCACTGCGTTGACTCGGATGTCGGGGCCGAGTGTGTTGGCCAGCAGGTGGGTCATGTGGTCGATGGCCGCCTTCGAGCAGGCATAGGGGATCGAACTGCCGACCGGCCGGGAGCCGGCCAACGACGACACGTTGACGACCTGGCCCCGACCGGATGCCCGGAGGTGGGGGACGGCGGCCACCGTCAACTGCCACGTACCGATCACGTTGACATCGAAGATACGGCGCCAGATCGCGGGGGTGGCCGCCTCGAGGTCGCCGTGGGGGATGACCGCGGTGATACCGGCGTTGTTGACCAGAACGTCGAGTCGGCCGTGGGTGGCGATGACCTCGTCAATCAGGCCGACACATGCCTCCTCGACAGCTACGTCAGCCTGGAAGTACGTGGCGTCGGGCAACTCGGCTGCCAGCGCCCGTCCAGCGACGACCGAGGTGGCGGAGTTGATGACCACGGTGGCGCCTTCGGCCGAGAACTGCCGGGCCGTGGCCGCGCCGATACCGGAGGACGAGCCGGTGACGAGCACTACGTGGCCGCCGAATCGGCCTTGGCGGTGAAGGGTTCCGGAGTCGAGGGTCATGGACGGAGTGTACGACCGCGAGCGCTCCGCGCCGGTAGGTTCGGGTCGTGCATCCGTACACCGATCGTCCCGACGGGCGCCTGACGACATCCGACGGCCAGGCCGGCCGAGGGCCGACGTGAGCCCCGCGGTCGATGATCGAGGAACCGGAGACGGGCCCGGCCCCGAAGTCGTGCGGGTGTCCTCGTCACTTCGGATCCCGGTGTCCGAGCTCCACTACCGGTTCACCGCCAGCGGCGGTCCGGGAGGTCAGAATGCCAACAAGGTCGCTACCCGGGTGGAGCTTCGATTCGACGTGGCCGGGTCACCATCCCTCGGCCCCTACCAGCGGATCCGTCTGCTCGAGAAACTGGGGCCCGAGGTACGTGTGGTGGCTGACGACGAGCGCTCGCAGTTTCGGAACCGCCAGCTCGCCACCGACCGCTTCTGCCAGCGCCTGGCTGCCGCGCTACGGGTGGAGAAATCCCGACGGCCGACCCGGCCGACCAAAGGGGCCAAGGAGCGGCGCCTGGCCGACAAACGCAAGCTGTCCCAGCGGAAGCAGGCCCGACGGCCGGACATCGACGACTGAGGATCAGCCGGCCTTCTTCGCCCGGCGAGCCGGCTCCGCCCACGCGGTGTCGAGGAGACCGTTGATCTCTTCGGTCAGACGCTCGGGGTGGACCCGGAGTTCGAGGACGGAACTGGCCTGGATGAGCTGACCCTGAGGCAAGCGGCGGGCCAGTTGCTCGGCATCGTGGAAGGGGTGGACGTGATCTACCTTGTGGCCGATCACCAAGGCCGGGATGTCCATTGCCGCCCGTTGGTCGACAGTCGGGGCGATCGGCCCGGCCAGGATCCCGTGCAGGACGGCGGCAGTCTCACGGGGTTCGGCGGAGAACATGTTCATGACACTGTCGAGCGGCCCGTTGCCGGTGCGGGGAAGCGCTCGGAATATCTTGGAAACCCGACCCACGATGGGCCGGGCGAAGTGGGCGGCGAGCAGCATCGGCACGAACGTGATTGCCGCCGCCGGGAGTGCCCACTCGAGTACCGGCATCTCGACCACCAGTCCGCGGACGCGGTCCGGAGCTTGGGCTGCGACCAGCAGGCTGACGTTGCCACCGAGTGAGACCCCGCCGACCACGGCTTGGTCAATGTTGAGGTGGTCGAGCAGAGCGACGACATGTTCGGCGTAGGTGTCCATCCGATGGAATGACGCTCGCTGGGGACGGGCCGATAGACCGTGCCCGGGCAGATCGAGCAGGATGACCCGGTTGCCCTTGGTGGCCAGGTCGGAGGCCAGTCGGCGGTTCATGTTGGCATCCATCAGGATGCCGTGCAGGAAGACGAGCACCCGTGGTCCGCTGCCGTGGACCTCGTAGTAGAGCTCCAAGTCGTCGTGGACGAATTGGCCGATCTCGTAGGGGGCGACCGAACCCGGGTTGTCATCCGGCAGGTCATCGGGTGCCCGGAGGATCCGTCGTCCGGCAGGTCCGGAGCCGTTAGTTCGTGTTGCCCCTGTCGTGGTCATGCAGTCCAACGTAGGCCCCGGGCTGGCGGTTCGCCAGCACCGGTAGGCGTGCCCGCACGTCGTCCATGTCGGTGGGGTCGAGGTCGGCGAGCACCACGCCCGGGCTCGGCTCGAACCGTTCGGCCAGAACGGTGCCCCATGGATCGACAATCATCGAGTGCCCGTGGCATCGAGGCATCCCGATGGGGAGGTCACCGACTTGCCCGGCACCGATGACGAAGACCTGTTCCTCGACGGCCCGGGCCCGGAGCAGGAGCTCCCAGTGGGCGGGTCCGGTCATTGCGGTAAATGCAGCCGGGACGGTGATGATCGCCGCCCCGCCCAGGGCCAGCATCCGGTAGAGCTCGGGGAAGCGGACGTCATAGCAGAGGCTCAGGCCGACCAGCGCCTGCGCTCCGTCGACGCCCCACGGCCCGACGGGTGCGACCACGGCGGTATCCCCCGGGGCCATGGTGTCCGACTCCCGGAATTCCACGCCCCTGAGGGCTACGTCGAACAAGTGGATCTTGCGGTAGACGGCCAGCGTGTCACCGTTGGGGCCTACCAGGCAGCTGGTATTGAACAGCCGCCCATCCAACCGCCCGCTACGTTCCGGAACGCTGCCGACCACCAGGTGGATCCCATGACGGGATGCGACGGCCGCTGCCCATGTCAGGGTCGGACCATCCAGCAGCTCGGCCTGCTCCCGCAGCACCTCGGGAGTCCCGGCCACCGAGAAGTACTCGGGCAGGACGACGAGTTCCGCGCCGGAGTCGGCCGCTTCTTCGACCAGGGCTCCTGCGGCGGCCAAGTTGGAGTCCCGATCACTTCCGACAGTCGTCTGCAGGGCGGCAACGCGCATGTCCCAGGGTAGGCCGGGTATCGGGCACAATGACCATCGGCGGTGATTGCCGAACTGATCCGGCCGCCGTCCCGAGGAAGAGAGAGCCATGTCCTTCGAAGACTCTGATGTCGTCCGCAGTGCCGTCCGGGTCGAGGGCTTCCGGGACGACGAGTTCAACTATCAACTCATCCGGGCCATCGGCCTGGCCGACTATGGCGGCTCGACGGTGGGGGAGTGTCTGGCCGTGGTGGCCGGAATCACCGACGGGAGTCCCACGAGCTGGACTCGGGCATTTGAGCAGCTGGCCCAGCGGGTCGAGGAGGACGGCCGGGCCTGCCTGGCCGCCGGAATGGAGGTCAGTGGTCGTGATCATCTGTTGCGGGCGTCTACCTACTACCGGACCGCCGAGTACTACGCGGGTGGCGCTTCGGGTGGAGCCGATGCGGCCGGCGCCCGTAGTCAGGCCTGTTTTTCCGACGCCGCAGCCGTGCTTGATCCGCCGGTGGAGCGCCTCGACGTTCCCTTCGACGGCGGTTCCCTACCCGGATACCTCGTCCGTCCCACGGACACGGTGCGCGTCGGGGGCCCGCATCCCACGGTGATCGCCGTGGGCGGGTTCGATTCCAGCGCCGAAGAGCTCTACTTCCGGCTGGGTGCCCCAGGTGCACAGCGCGGATGGAACGTCGTCGTATTCGACGGACCAGGACAGCTCGGCTGCATGCGTACCAATCCGGGAATGACCTTCCGGCCCGACTATGAGGTTCCACTGGCTGCAGTCCTTGACACCGTGCTCGCCCTGCCCGGCGTGGATGGCGACCGTGTAGCACTGGTCGGGCAGAGCTTCGGTTCGTACTTCGCCGCCCGTTCGGCCGCCGTCGATCTACGCGTCGGCGCGTTGGTTGCGAACCCGCCGGTCGTGGACATGGGTCGGTATATGGAGGCCTGGGTGGGCAGTGACATCTACCGGATGGTCCGGGACATCCGGCCCGATGACGTGAACGGTGTGCCGGAAGACTTGATGCCCCGTCAGATGCAGTGGGGGATCGAGGCGATCTGCACCCGGTTCGGAGTGCCCTCGTTCCACGCCTGGCGCGACGCCATGTCGTCCTACCGGCTGGGCGACATGGCGAATTCCATCTCGTGTCCGGTGCTGGCGCTGGTAGGCGAGCGCGAGGGTGCCGAGCCACGGGCCCAGTTCGACGCACTGGTTACCAGCGTGACCGGTCCGGTGACGTCAAGGGTGTTCCGTCCTGCGGACGGCACCTCGACACACTGCCAATCGGACAATTTGCGGCTTTCGGCCCAGGTCACATTCGATTGGCTCGATGCGGAGTTGGGTGGAGGTCCCACCGTCTGAGTGCGAAGTCCGACAGGTCCGGCAAGTCCGACAGGTCCGGCCAGTCCGACAGGTCCGGCCGGTGTCAGTCGGTGCGGTTGGCGAGAGCGGCGGCCAGAGCCGCTGTTCCACCTTCGGATACGTCTTCTCGCACCCCGACCAATGCGGTCACCGACGCCCACCCGGATTCGACAAGTGCGGCATCGGAGTCCGGTTCTAGTTCGGCCCGCTCCTTCAACCGGTCGGCGTCTTCATCGCCTGCACCTCGGAGGGCCAGTACGATCGCACCGCCGACCCGTTCACCCGTCGGACCCTTGAGCATCAGTGGCGTGTGCTCGGGACGGACAGCACGGATGAGTCCGACCTTGCCGAGGGTGCCGTGGCGGAGGCCCTTCAGATCGACGGTGGCGACGGCGGGCACGTTCAGGTTGAGCACCGTGGCCGGCTCGGTCTCCGCCAATCCAGGGATGATGCCGCAGGCCAGGTCGACGGCGGTAGTCCAGAAGTTCGGTTCGGTGGCCCAGGCGATCGAGACAGCCAGACCACGTATTCCGAATTGGGCGCCCGTGAGTGCGGCGCCGACCGTTCCTGAATGGAGTGCCGATCGTCCGGCGTTGATGCCATGGTTGATGCCCGACACGATCAGGTCGGGCCGCGGCCCGAATCCCTCGATGCAGGCCAGGATGACCGACAGCGCCGGCGACCCGTCGATTCCGTAGGTGGGGACGTCGGCCAGGCCGGGGATATCAACTCGCTCGTAAGGAATCGACTCGCGTTCGTACACCGGGCCCACTGCGGCGCCGGCACCGCTGTGGTCGGTGAGTGGTGCCACCACCACGAGCTCGTGCTCGCCACCGAACGCAAGCTTCAATCCCCTTGCCAAGGCGGCGATTCCTGGTGCGAACACGCCGTCGTCATTGGTGATCAGGATGCGCATGGGAGAGAACGGTCCGTTCGTCAGGGGCAGCGCCACGCCTCCGCCCCAAGTGGCGTCGGCTCGTCGCCACGAGGTTTCGGCGGGCCGGTGCGGCCACTTCGCCTACCATACCGGGCGGCATCGGCTGTCGGACGATCGGAAACCACCCGTTCCAGCGTGAACCGCCGACCCACCCGGCCGCCGGAGCACTGCGGGTGGTCGTGCCGTACCCGGGACAGCCCCGTGGAATATCCGGAGGACCCTATGCACGCACCTACCCCACCACCTGACATGCGACCAGCGGAGACCACCTCGGCCACCGGAGATCAATGGGTGATCGGTCATGGCCATCAGCGGGCCATCGTCACCGAGGTCGGGGCGACGCTCCGTGCGTTCACCGTCGGCGACCGGCCGGTGGTTGACGGTTTCGGCCCAGACCAGTGGAGCCATGGCGGCCGAGGCCAGGTTCTCGCCCCATGGCCCAATCGATTGGGCGACGGGGCCTATGCGTTCGGGGACGTGACGGCTCAGGCCCCCATCAACGAAATCGCCCGGAACAACGCCATTCACGGTCTCGTCCGGTGGTTGCCCTGGCGGATGACCGGGAGGGCCCAGAACCGGGTCGGTTTACAGTGCGAGCTACGTCCATCCCCCTCCTATCCATTTGCGCTCCGGCTGGAAATTGAGTACCGGCTGGGCCGCGGCGGACTCTCGGTGACCACGGATGCGCAGAAC
>Ga0075021_10000854_pt1 | contig 15679 bp, 12 predicted proteins | sample ColStrG_CSR_2012_FD_72749 | JGI IMG/M metagenome (GOLD analysis project Ga0075021, IMG submission 72749) | Freshwater sediment microbial communities in response to fracking from Pennsylvania, USA - Cold Stream Run_MetaG_CSR_2012 | ecosystem: Environmental > Aquatic > Freshwater > Creek >...
CCACTACGCGTCGGTGGCGGTTCCGGTGACATTCGACGAAAACGGGCGCCCGCGATTCGGTGAACCGCTCAACGGGCCCGCGGGAGGCCCCAACCCCCTATTCATTCCGCCGCCGCGGGCGCGAGGGACGAACACGCTGCCGGCGGGCAGTGTGCTGGTCGGCGGCAAGACCTACATGATGGCGGTGGGCACCAGCAACCTCCGCCCCGACGGAGGTTCGTGGCTGGTCCAGGCCACGAGTGACCCGTCAAAGGGTTGGCAGCCCATCGACGGATCCTGGCGCCCCTGGAGACGGGGAGCACAAACGCAGATCAGCGGCTACCTGGCCAAGGACCAGAAGGTGTACATCGCGGCAACCTCTTTTGACCGCAGTCAGGGAATCAGTCTTTACCGGGCCGAGCCCGACACCTTTACCGACCGCTCGACATGGCGGGCCTACGTTCGGCACCGCTGGGGCCGGCCCGGCCGCCCGGCGGCGCCCATCAGCCAAGGACAGAACTTTGGCGAGATCAGCATGCGGGAAGTCGATGGCCAAGTGGTGCTCGTGGGTTTCAACGCAACGACCGGAAACGTCGAGGTCCGGGTGGTCGACGACCCGACCAAGATTTTCCTCGAGGGAGCCGTGACGACAATCGTCGACCACAAAATCACGCCGCAACCTTACGGCGGGTACATCATCCCTGGCTCGACGCTTGAGCACATGAATATCTTTGTCAGCCAGTGGAATACGCGCAGCGATGCGCACGGGATCCCCCTCGGGGCGCCGTATAACATCCAGCACGTCATCGCCAACGTCCAACCCCTCCCGCTCAACGTCGACTTGTTGCGCTGAAAGCGACGTTTTGGGCCCAATAAGCCGACGTTCGCCGGACGCCGTACCACCCCCGGGAACAAGATGTCGACGTGCTCCGTTAGCATTGTCATCAAGTTGAGTGAACCAGACTCAATCCCGGGTTGACAGCCCACTGCCCAGCGAGGCAGACTTGAGCGAGGTTCACTCAGCATAGTGCGGGGAACAAACTCTACTACTCAGGAGGAAATCACTATGGCTCGTGCGGTCGGTATCGACCTCGGGACTACCAACTCCGTCGTCGCGATTCTCGAGGGTGGCGAACCTGTTGTCGTCGCCAACTCGGAAGGCTCACGGACCACGCCGTCGGTCGTCGCGTTCGCGCGCAATGGCGAAGTGCTGGTCGGTCAGCCCGCCAAGAACCAGGCGGTGACCAACGTCGACCGCACCATTCGTTCGGTCAAGCGACACATGGGCACCGACTGGTCCGTTGAGATCGACGGCAAGAACTACACCGCGCAGGAAATCAGCGCCCGCGTTCTGATGAAGCTGAAGCGCGACGCCGAGGCCTACCTCGGTGAGGACATCACCGACGCGGTGATCACCACGCCCGCCTACTTCAACGACGCTCAGCGTCAGGCCACCAAGGAGGCCGGCCAGATCGCCGGTCTGAACGTGCTGCGGATCGTCAACGAACCCACCGCTGCGGCACTGGCCTACGGCCTGGACAAGGGCGAGAAAGAACAGACCATCCTGGTCTTCGACCTGGGCGGCGGCACCTTCGACGTTTCGCTGCTCGAGATCGGCGAGGGCGTGGTCGAGGTCCGCGCCACCTCAGGTGACAACCACCTCGGCGGCGACGACTGGGACGACCGGATCGTCACCTGGCTGGTCGACAAGTTCAAGGGCACCAGCGGCATCGACCTGACCAAGGACAAGATGGCCATGCAGCGGCTGCGTGAGGCCGCCGAGAAGGCCAAGATCGAACTCAGCTCGAGCCAGAGCACCTCGATCAACCTGCCCTACATCACCGTCGACGCGGACAAGAACCCGCTGTTCCTCGACGAGCAGCTCACTCGTGCGGAGTTCCAGAAGATCACCTTGGATCTGCTGGACCGCACCCGCAACCCGTTCCAGTCGGTGATCAAGGACGCCGGTATCCCGGTCTCCGATATCGACCACGTGGTTCTGGTGGGTGGTTCCACCCGCATGCCGGCGGTCTCGGATCTGGTCAAGGAAATGACCGGCGGCCAGGAGCCCAACAAGGGTGTCAACCCCGATGAAGTTGTAGCGGTCGGAGCGGCTCTCCAAGCTGGCGTGTTGAAGGGCGAGGTGAAAGACGTTCTGCTGCTTGATGTCACTCCGTTGAGTCTTGGCATTGAGACCAAGGGTGGCGTGATGACCAAGCTCATCGAACGCAACACCACCATCCCGACCAAGCGGTCGGAGACCTTCACCACGGCCGATGACAATCAGCCGTCGGTGCAGATCCAGGTCTACCAGGGCGAGCGTGAAATCGCTTCGCACAACAAGCTGCTCGGCTCCTTCGAGCTGACCGGCTTGCCGCCGGCTCCGCGCGGCGTGCCCCAGGTCGAGGTCACCTTCGACATCGACGCCAACGGCATCGTGCACGTCACGGCCAAGGACAAGGGCACCGGCAAGGAGAACACGATCAAAATCCAGGAGGGCTCAGGCCTTTCCAAGGAAGAGATCGACCGGATGATCAAGGACGCCGAAGCGCACGCCGACGAAGACCGCACGCGGCGCGAAGAAGCCGACGTTCGCAACCAGGCCGAGACGCTCGTCTACCAGACGGAGAAGTTCGTCGCAGAACAGAGGAGCACAACGTCCGAGTCCGGTGGTTCGCAGGTTCCCGAGGACACCTTGAACAAGGTTGACGCCGCTGTGGCCGAGGCCAAGACGGCGCTCGGTGGCACCGATATCTCCGCGATCAAGACAGCGATGGAGAAGCTGGGCCAGGAGTCCCAGGCGCTGGGGCAGGCGATCTACGAAGCCACCCAGGCTGAGGGGGCTGCCGACGGCTCCCAGCCCGGCAGCTCGGGCTCAGCGGACGACGTCGTGGACGCGGAGGTGGTCGAAGATGACCGGGAGTCCAAGTGACTCAAGGAAATCAACATCCTGAAGGCAACCCGGAACAGGTGACTATCACCGACAAACGTCGGATTGATCCCGAGACCGGCGAAGTACGGCAGAGTGCCACTGGCCCGGCCCCTAGCGGGTCGGTGCCTGGGGCATTCGCCGGCGAAACTCCGGAGGAGGCCGACAAGGCAGCCGAACTGCTCGGCGATCTGCAACGGGTTCAGGCCGACTTTGCCAACTACCGCAAGCGGGCGCTGCGCGACCAGCAGGCCGCCACCGATCGGGCCAAGGCCAGTGTTGTCAGCCAATTGCTCGGCGTGCTCGACGATCTTGAACGGGCACGCGCGCACGGTGACCTGGAGTCCGGCCCGCTGAGGTTGGTTGCCGACAAGCTGGACGGCGCGCTGACCGGGCTCGGGCTGGAGGCGTTTGGTGCCGAAGGCGAAGATTTCGACCCGGTGTTGCACGAAGCGGTGCAACACGAAGGTGACGGCGGCCCGGGCGCTAAGTCGGTGATCGGCACGGTCATGCGGCGGGGCTACAAACTGGGCGAGCACGTACTGCGCAGTGCCCTGGTGGGCGTCGTCGACACCGTCAGCGGCGACACCGGGGCCGAAACCGGACAGGCCGACACAGCCGATAACGCCGACGCTTCGGGTGAATAGAGCACAGAATCAAGACAACAAAAGAGAATGGTGAAAGGAGGTGACGCGATATGGCCCAGCGCGAATGGGTCGAAAAAGACTTCTACAAGGAGCTGGGCGTCTCCTCTGATGCCACGCCGAATGAGGTAAAGCGGGCGGCCCGCAAGCTTCTCGCCGAGAACCACCCGGACCGCAACCCGGGCAACAAGGCGGCCGAAGACCGGTACAAGGCCGTGTCAGAGGCCAAGGAAGTGCTCACGGATCAGGCCAAGCGCAAGGAGTACGACGAAACCCGGCGGCTGTTCGCCGGCGGCGGCTTGGGCGGACGCCGGTTCGACACCGGTGGCTTCAACGTCGGTGGTGACGGCGCCGAGTTCAACCTCAACGATTTGTTCGACGCGGCCGGGCGAAGCGGTGGCAACAATATCGGCGACCTGTTCGGCGGCTTGTTCGGACGCGGCGGCGGCGCCGGCGCCCGGCCCAGCCGGCCGCGACGCGGCAACGACCTGGAGACAGAGACCGAGCTGGACTTCGTCGAGGCTGCCCAAGGCGTGGCGATGCCGCTGCGGTTGACAAGTCCGGCACCGTGCACCAACTGCCATGGCAGCGGAGCCCGGCCGGGCACCAGCCCGAAAGTGTGTCCCACCTGCAACGGCTCCGGCGTCATCAACCGCAATCAGGGTGCCTTTGGTTTCTCCGAACCCTGCACCGACTGCCGGGGCAGCGGTTCGATCATCGAGCACCCCTGCGACGAGTGCCAAGGCACCGGCGTGACGACCCGCAGTCGCACCATCAATGTGCGCATCCCGCCCGGCGTCGAGGACGGTCAGCGGATCAGGCTGCCCGGGCAGGGCGAGGCCGGATTGCGCGGTGCGCCATCGGGTGACCTGTATGTGACCGTGCATGTGCGGGCGGACAAGGTCTTTGGCCGCGACGGCGACGACCTGACCGTCACCATTCCGGTCAGCTTTAGCGAATTGGCTTTGGGTTCAACGCTTTCAGTTCCGACGCTGGACGGCAAGGTCGGAGTCAGGGTGCCCAAGGGTACCGCCGACGGTCGCATCCTGCGGGTGCGCGGTCGCGGTGTGCCCAAGCGCAGTGGCGGTAACGGGGACCTGCTCGTCACCGTCAAGGTCGCCGTGCCTTCCGATTTGGAGGGCACCGCGCAGGAGGCGCTGGAGGCCTACGCGGAGGCCGAGCGTGCCAGCGGTTTCAACCCACGGGCCGGATGGGCAGGTAACCGCTAAATGGCAAAGAACTCCAGGAGGGAAGAAGCCCGCACCTTCTTGATCTCGGTGGCCGCCGAACTGGCCGGCATGCACGCGCAGACTCTGCGTACCTACGACCGGCTCGGACTGGTCAGCCCGCAGCGCACTTCCGGTGGTGGGCGCCGCTATTCGCAGCATGATGTCGAATTGCTACGCCAGGTGCAGCGGCTCTCTCAGGACGAGGGGGTCAACCTCGCCGGAATCAAGCGCATCATCGAGCTGACCAATCAGGTCGAGGCGTTGCGGTCGCGGCTCCAGGAGATGGTGCTCGAGATCGAGGCGTTGCGTGCCAACCAGCGCCGCGACATCGCGGTGGTGCCCAAGAGCACCGCGTTGGTTGTCTGGCAACCCCGTAGGTCCCGCTGAGGGCCGTTCGCTCAGAAGTGGATTGAAAACTGCGCGACGGCCGGTTGGCCAGGACGTGCGGATTCGTAGCCACCGCGGCGTAGTGCGTCGGTCGGTGCGGTCATCGGCTCGAAACACACCAGGTCCTCGGCGGCTGGCGCGAAAATCTGCGCCGCCGGATACCCCTGTTCGAAGTGCACCTCGATGCGGCGGTCGCCGCCGGACACCGCGAACACCGCTCCGACGTCGACCCGGTCGTAGGCATCGTCAAATGCCTTGTCACCTAACGGTTCCACGTTCTCCGGCTGCGGTGTCGTTTGGCCGGTAGGCAGCCCCTGCCCGTCCAGGCTCAGGTGCCGCAGACTCGGTGTCTCGATGATCCACTCGCTGCGGGCCGTGTCCGGTATCCGGAGGTATGGGTGGAAGCCGAAGCAGAGCGGGACCGGGGTGTCGCTGGTAGCCGTGATCGTGGTGCGCAACGTCAGCGTCCGTTCGGCGAGCCGGACGGTGACTGCGAGCACGTGCGGATACGGGAAGCTAGCCAGCAAGCTAGGTTTGGCGCCGAAGTCAACCTCGGCGGTCAGCTCATTCGCTGACTCGGCCGTCACCCGCCAGTCCGGATATGCCGCCAGCGTGCCGTGGATCGGTAAACCGTTGGCGTCGGGGCGGACACCGTTCTCGCCCGGCGTCAGGGAAACTGTTTTGTTCTCTGCGGTATAAGTGTTGCCGCCCAGGCGGTTTGCCCAGGGATACAAAATCGGTATCCCCATTGTCTTGCCGGCTTCGAGGTAGGCATCGAGCCCGCGCCGCTGGCCTAGCAGCTCCACTCCCGAGTCGGTCAGCGAAATGCCGATCATGCCTGCGTCGGGCACGAATTGCGCAGTTGCCGGCGAAGACGGGTCGCGCAGTGTGATGACATGCACGCTGTAGACCCTAGCGCGACAACGGGTCGTGCTGAATACGCTCCGGCGGGGCACCTTTAGCGATCAGAGCGGCCTTTGTGGCACGGACCATGGCCGGGCCGCCGCAGATCAGGATCTGCCGATCGCCCCAGCCGCCGTACTTTGTCACCACGTCGGGCAGTTGGCCGGTTTGGCGCACATGCAGCCCACGCGGCGGGGCGACGTCGGGATAATCGGCGGCCCACGAGGGATCACGGCTGTACTCCGAGACCGGTGTCACCGACAGCCACGGATTGTGGGTCGCAACCTGCCACAGGGTAGGCAGGTCGTAGAGCTCGCACGAGTAGCGACCACCGAAGAACAGATGCACCCGTGGGTTCACGGCGTAGCGGGTGAGGTCCATGATCACTGCCCGTAGCGGCGCCAGACCGGTGCTACCGGCCACCATCAGCACGTCACCGCCCTCCCGATCCACGTGAAGTCCGCCGTGCGGACTGGACAGTCGCCACCGGTCGCCGGGTCGCGTTTCGTTGACAATGGCGGTGCTGGCCAAGCCGCCGGGGACGACCCGGACGTGGAACTCGATTCCGCCGTCCGGGTCAGCCGGGATGGCGGGGCTGAGATAACGCCAACGGCGCGGGCATTGCGGAATGTGCACGTTGACGTACTGGCCAGGGTGGTAGTGCATCGGGCGATCGAGGCGCAGCCGAACCACCGCGAGGTCGCGCGACACCCGGCTGTGCTCGATGACGGTGCCGTCCCACCAGGCGGGTCCCACGTCGGCGTCGGCGGCTCCGCTCATCACTCCGGTGATCAGGTTCAGCGAATCATCGGCCGCACTGTCGACGGCATCCGTCCAGGCGTCAGTCAGCTGAGTGCGCAGCGCAGCGTGCAGTGCGCGACGCAGGGTGTCGTAGTGGGACGGCAGCACCCCGAACTTGCGGTGATCCTGGCCGAGCTGGGCAAGAAAGGCCACCGGCTCCCGCGCGCGTTGTGCCACCAATTCGCCGTATACCCAGTGCATTGCCTGCGCGAAGGCGGCTCGTTGGCCGTGCATTTCAGGCGGGAACAGGTCGCGTACCGAGGGGTCGAGGGCAAACCAGTGGGCGTAGAACCGGCCGACGAGTTCGTTGCCGGCGCTCGGCTCCTCGCATGTGAAGGCGTCGTGCAACACCCGCAGCGCGTCGCGGTCCTCTAAGCCCACGGAGCCCGATTCTAGGCTCGGCGCCGACCGGCGGGCTACTACGCGTGAACGCCCTCGTACAGCACCGCCAGTCCGATCGGCCCTGGGGAAGGGAATTTTTCAGGCCGCCTCAACCCGTCTTCCGGTACACGAGCCAGCGCATCTCGATCGGGCATTCGTCGCGCTCCACGTCGAACACGTCGAGGCCGCTGATCCAACCGGCATACCAGCTCGTGGGCGGCCAAGCACCTTCGGGCAGGTGAGCCTTCTCGTACTCGTACACTGAGTCGTCGGCGGCTAGCTCGAGGGGTAGTCCGGCTGCCGCAGTCGACATTTCGGGCCGCGTGAAGATGCTCGTATACATCTGCTCCGCGAGTTCGCGCGCGGCCTTGTCTGGCGTGTAGCCCGGGCACGCCAAGAAGGTGTTGAACACCAAGCGTCCGCCGGGAACCAGACAATGTGCGGCGAGCTCAAACAAACTGCGCAGCTCCTGCGTCCTCCGGAATTCGGGCACCACCTCGGAGAGCACTATCAGTTGATAGTCGCGCCGTAGATCATCCGTAGTCGAGAAGATGTCGCGCTGGTGGACTCGCACTTCGAGTGATTCCCGGTCGGCGTCTGATCGAATCATGTCTGCGAACTTCGGCGTCAACTCGACCACGTCGACCGGGTGCCCACGTCGCGCCAAGGCCAGGGCGTTGCGCCCAGTTCCTGCGCCAATATCGAGGACCCGATGCGTTCTGGGATCGGCTGCCTCGTTCGCCAGCGCCCACACGCGAGCATCCGGCTGGGTACCAAACAGTGGCGGCTCGCGGGTGGCAATCCAATCGTGGTAGGTCTCGCCGATCGTCTTCCATTGGGCGCTTACGTGGTAGTTCAGGGTCGTGCCGACCGGGACGTCGTGCGAGATGCTGACGGTCGAGCGCGGCGAGGCGGCGTAGGCCTCCGCCAACTGGCCCTCTAGCACCGTCCTGAGATAAGCAAGTTCTTCGGCGGTAAACCTGCTGCCCATGGCCGCGAACAGGTTGTCACACATTGTCACGTACTCGTCGACCATGCTCGGAACGGCGGGCAGCGTGATTTGTCCGGTGGCCACCGATCGGCGGAACAACCGACGGGTCATGGATTCGCGCACCAGCTTCGGATCGATCAATCGAGGCTTGTTCGGCTCCGACGGCGCCTGTTCCGGAAGGCGGTTGTTACTTGGCGGGTGTGGCCGGTGTTCTGGTTCGATGCCCGGCGAGCCTGGCAAGGCCGCACTCGCGACGCGCGGCATGAAGCGGTCGCGGAGCTCGATCGCGAGGCGCTCGACTTCGGGGGCCAGGGGATACATGTGCTGGTACTGCAGCGCCTGCTTGCCGATCAGGCCGAGACGCTCAGCGAACGGCGGGACGCGCTGCGGGTCCAGCAGCGGCTCGTTGAAGGGTGGCTTGTCGCCGCGCTGGAACTCGAACGCCGCGCTCGTTCGCGGCCCCTCCGCGCGGCGGCTCGCGCGGCCGCCCCAATGCAGGATCGCCTGATTCCACGCGAGAAAGCTGCCGGCTTGGGCGGGCACGGCGCGGATATTCTGCAAATCCTCGACCTTGTTGTTGCCAGGTCCGTCCCAGACGCGGCGGCTGAACCGCTCGTCGTGCTGGGCGGGCAGCACGTAAATGCAGCCGCTGAGCGGTGTCGCGTCGGAAAGCGGCAGCCAAACCGTGAGCGAATGCGGCGAGTTGTCGGGGTCGAGCGTCGGCTGCACGCGGTCGCGGTGCGGCGCGAAGCCGGTTGCCTGCTCCGAGGCGGTCAAGTGCCACACCCAGAAGTCGGGGAGCGCGAAATAGTCCTTTCCGAGCGCGGCCTCGATGAAGCGCGAGATACCTTGGAACGCGAGCCAGAATTCGTCGTAGACGAAGGCGAATGCAAGCGGAATGCCCGCCCCGTGCAACGTCTCAACGCAGGCCCGGAGCGGCTCGTACACCGGCTGCCCCAGAACGCCCGGCACGTTCACGTAGCCTTCGAGGCGGAGGCGTCCGACGAGTTCGTTCGCATCACCGATCTCGAACATCGGCCGGCCCAGCCCGGCTTCCACGTGCAGTTTGGGGCAGAGCGCCCGCCAGTAATCAAGGCTCTCGACGTCGAGCGCTGTGGGGGGAGGGGTGGACACGCGCAAAGCGTGCCGCCTCCGTGTTGGTTTGGCAAGGGGCCCCCTTTGCCCGATCAACGGCTCCGCCGGTCCCGGGATCCGGCGTCACAAACCCATTGCGAACACGACGCGAAGCGCCGCCGCCGCCGGCATTTCCGGCGTCGCGATGACAAACGACGCCCCCTCGCACTTTCCGCAATTCGCGGCCCATGGAACTGAGCGGGGTGATCCGCTAAAGTTGAGCGAAATAGACTCAACCTTGACGGCGTTGAACAACACGACAAGCATTTTCCCAAATACCCGAACGGAGGTGTCGTGGACTCTTTCAACCCGACAACCAAGACGCAGGCCGCCCTGACATCGGCCCTACAGGCGGCGACAGCTGCCGGTAATCCCGAGATCAGGCCTACCCATCTCCTGTTGGCATTGCTGACGCAGAACGACGGGATCGCCGCGCCGCTATTGGAGGCCGTCGGCGTCGAGCCCGCCACCATCCGCGCTGAAGCGCAGCGCATCCTGGACCGGCTGCCGCAGGCCAGCGGTGCCAACTCGACACCGCAGCTGTCCCGCGAATCGCTGGCTGCGGTCACCGCCGCTCAGCAGCTGGCCACCGAGATGGACGACGAATACGTCTCGACCGAGCATCTGCTGGTCGGGCTGGCTACCGGCGACTCCGACGTAGCCAAGCTCCTCACCGGACACGGCGCCTCCCCGGAGGCATTGCGCGACGCCTTCGTCAAGGTTCGCGGGAGCGCCCGGGTCACCAGCGCCGATCCCGAGGCTACTTACCAGGCGCTGGAGAAATACTCCACCGACCTGACCGAACAGGCCCGCGAGGGCAAACTCGACCCAGTCATCGGGCGGGACAACGAGATTCGCCGCGTCGTACAGGTGCTATCCCGTCGTACCAAGAACAATCCGGTGCTCATCGGCGAGCCCGGTGTCGGCAAGACGGCGATCGTGGAGGGCCTGGCCCAACGCATCATCGCCGGCGACGTGCCGGAGAGCCTGCGCGACAAGACCGTGGTCTCCCTGGACCTGGGCTCGATGGTGGCCGGCGCCAAGTACCGCGGCGAGTTCGAGGAACGGCTCAAGGCCGTCCTCGACGACATCAAAAACTCCGCGGGGCAGATCATCACGTTCATCGACGAGTTGCACACCATCGTGGGGGCCGGTGCGACCGGTGAGTCGGCGATGGACGCCGGCAACATGATCAAGCCGATGCTGGCCCGTGGCGAACTGCGACTGGTCGGCGCCACCACGCTTGACGAGTACCGCAAGTACATCGAAAAGGACGCCGCGCTGGAGCGGCGCTTCCAGCAGGTGTTCGTCGGCGAGCCATCGGTGGAAGATACGGTCGGCATCCTGCGCGGGCTCAAGGACCGCTACGAGGTGCACCACGGCGTGCGCATCACCGACTCCGCGCTGGTGGCCGCGGCCACGTTGTCCGACCGCTACATCACCGCCCGATTCCTGCCGGACAAGGCGATCGACCTGGTCGACGAGTCCGCCAGCCGGCTACGGATGGAGATCGACTCGCGGCCCGTCGAGGTCGACGAAGTCGAACGGCTGGTGCGCCGACTCGAGATCGAAGAGATGGCGCTGGCCAAAGAAGAAGACGCGGCATCCAAGGAGCGCTTGGAGAAGTTGCGCGCAGAGCTGGCGGACTACAAAGAGCAACTCGCGGAGCTGACCACGCGCTGGCACAACGAGAAAAACGCCATCGACGTTGTCCGCGAACTCAAGGAACAGCTCGATACGTTGCGCGGGGAATCCGACCGCGCCGAGCGCGACGGCGACCTGGCCAAGGCCGCCGAGCTGCGCTACGGCCGCATCCCCGAGGTGGAAAAGAAACTCGACGCCGCGCTGCCGACCGCTGAGGCGCGGACCGATGTGATGCTCAAGGAAGAGGTCGGTCCCGACGACATCGCCGATGTGGTCTCGGCATGGACCGGTATCCCGGCCGGCCGGCTCCTGGAGGGCGAGACCGCCAAGCTGCTGCGAATGGAAGACGAGTTGGGCCGGCGCGTCGTCGGGCAGAAGAAGGCCGTGCAGGCCGTCTCCGACGCGGTGCGCCGGACTCGGGCTGGAGTCGCCGACCCCAACCGGCCGACCGGATCGTTTCTCTTCCTCGGCCCAACCGGTGTTGGCAAGACCGAGCTGGCTAAGGCACTGGCGGACTTCTTGTTCGACGACGAGCGGGCGATGGTCCGCATCGACATGAGCGAGTACGGCGAGAAGCACTCGGTGGCCCGCCTGGTGGGTGCGCCTCCCGGCTACATCGGTTACGACCAGGGTGGTCAGCTGACCGAGGCGGTGCGTCGCCGTCCGTACACGGTGGTGCTCTTCGATGAGGTGGAAAAGGCCCACCCCGACGTGTTCGACGTCTTGCTGCAGGTGCTCGACGAGGGCCGGCTCACCGATGGGCAGGGCCGCACGGTGGACTTCCGCAACACGATCCTCATCCTGACGTCCAATCTCGGGTCGGGTGGCAGCGAGGAGCAGGTGATGGCGGCGGTACGCGCGGCGTTCAAGCCGGAGTTCATCAACCGCCTCGACGATGTGCTGATTTTCGACGGGCTCAATCCCGACGAGCTGGTGCGCATCGTCGACATCCAGCTCGATCAGCTGGACAGGCGGCTCGCACAGCGACGGCTGCAGCTGGAGGTCTCGCTGCCGGCCAAGAGTTGGCTGGCACAGCGGGGATTCGACCCCGTCTACGGCGCCCGGCCGCTACGCCGGCTGGTGCAACATGCCATCGGCGATCAGTTGGCCAAGATGCTGCTTGCCGGCGACGTGCACGACGGCGACACCGTTCCCGTCAACGTCAGCCCCGATGGCGACGCGCTGATACTCGGCTAAACCCGGGTGTTGCATCCCGTAACGGGGTTGTGACCCGGCGGGAATCTGTGTTCCGGGCGAACAGCAGATACGCTACTTGGGATGGTCCCGCTATGGTTCACGCTTTCCGCGCTGTGCTTCGTCGGCGCGGTGGTGCTGCTGTATGTCGATATCGACCGGCGCCGCGGGCGCAGCAGGCGCCGTAAGTCGTGGGCGCGGTCGCATGGATTCGACTTCGAACGCGAATCAACCGACATCCTCAAGCGCTGGAAGCGCGGCGTGATGTCGACTGTGGGCGACGTCCCAGCGCACAACGTCGTGCTGGGCCAGATCCGCGGCGAGGCTGTGTACATCTTCGACCTCGACGAGGTCGCCACGGTGATCGCGCTGCACCGCAAGGTGGGCACCAACGTCGTCGTCGACCTGCGGCTCAAAGGGCTGAAAGAACCCAGGGAGAGTGACATCTGGCTGCTCGGCGCGATCGGGCCACGGATGGTGTACTCCACCAATCTGGACGCAGCCCGGCGGGCCTGCGACCGGCGGATGGTCACCTTCGCGCACACCGCACCCGACTGCGCCGAGATCATGTGGAACGAGCAGAACTGGACGTTGGTCTCTTTGCCGGTCACCAGCACTCGCACCCAGTGGGACGAGGGCCTGCGCACTGTGCGCCAATTCAACGACTTACTGCGGGTTCTGCCGCCCCTACCTCAAGAGACCACTCACGAGGCAGGCGAGCCGGCCGCACTCCGCAACGCGGCACCGAGCCGTCCCCTGGCGCCGGCCGGACGCGCGGAGTTGCCGACCAGGCGCGCCGAGCACGACGTGGCCGGGCTGCTGGGCTCGGATGTTCAGGCGGCTCGTCGCGCGCCTGAGCCTGTCCGCCGGGACGAGGGTCGTTCCGACGCTGCCCGGCGTCCGCCACCGGCGGGGCGTAATGGCAGTCAGGCCAGTAACTACCAGCACTGATAGCAAGCCGGGTGACTCCAGGGACGGCACGCCCCTGGTCAGTACACTGACGCCCATGGCTGCACCTGACCACGCGGAGCTGGCTGACCTGGTGCGCCGGCTAGCGGTTGTGCACGGTCGAGTCACGCTGTCGTCCGGCAAGGAGGCCGACTATTACGTCGACCTGCGCCGCGCCACCCTGCACCACCGGGCCTCGGCACTGATCGGCCGGCTGATGCGCCAACTCACCCAGGATTGGGATTACGCGGTGGTCGGCGGCCTGACTTTGGGAGCCGATCCCGTCGCGACCGCCATCATGCACGCGCCCGGGCGGCCGATCGACGCGTTCGTGGTGCGCAAGTCCACGAAAACCCATGGCCTGCAACGCCTTATCGAAGGATCCGAGGTCGCCGGTCAGCGGGTGTTGGTGGTCGAGGACACCAGCACTACCGGCGGTTCTGCGCTGACAGCGGTACGGGCCGTCCAAGAGGCGGGCGGCACCGTGGTGGGCGTGGCCACCGTGGTGGACCGCGCAACCGGTGCCGCAGAGGCCATCCAGGCCGAGGGGCTCTCCTACCGGAGCGTGCTGGGCCTCGCCGATCTGGGGCTGGGCTAGCCCGCCAGCGAAATCACAGTGCGCACCTTTCTCGCCGTAGCTGCCTGCTTGGCCGCCTGTCTGGTGGCCTGTTCGAGTTCGATCCATCCCGTTCGTCCCTTCGGAGCCCAGGTTGCGCGCCTCGGCGAATCGCTGGCGTTGCTCGGCTGGAATATGGGGGTGTCGAACCTGCGCTGGGATGGCGACTATGTGCTGATCGATGTGGACGCTTCCCCGACGGATCCGCATGCGCCGCATGCCAAACCCGAGGACATTCGCTTCGGGCTCTACGGTGCGCTGGCGCATCCGTTGGAGTCCACCGGGCTGGGCAGCTGCGACACGGCGATGGCTAGTGTGCACGACATCAGATCGCCGCTGTCGGCACCGCCCGACAAGCTCACCGGCACGGTCTGCCTGGGCCCGCTGAAGGATCGAAGTCAGGTTCGCGGGGTGTACAGTTACTCGCCGCGTGACCGGATTCCGAATTCCTCGGCGGCGTATCCGGTGGCATTTCCGGTGGGCTTGCTGCCGACGAACGCAAACGACACCGGCCTGGTCGTCAAGACCATCAGCCTGTCGGCCTGGCGTACCGACGGAAGCCCAGTGACCAAGGCGCAGCTCGGTGACCCCGGGGCGTTCGTCGGCAACGGCTACATGTTGTTGGGGCTGGAAGCCAACACGATCTCCGCCCGCTACCGCGATGATTCCGCCAGCCGGGGCGGCCCGATGATGCTGCTCGCCGCGCCCACGCTTCCCGGCCGGGGACTGAACCCGGCCTGCGCGGTGTACGGGTCGTCGGTGCTGATCCTGCCCGACGCGTCGTTGGACGCGGTGCACGTCGACGCCTCGTTGTGCACCCAGGGCGAAATCAACGAGGCTCTGCTCTACGCGACGGTGGCGATCGTGGGTACCCACGCCGGCGTCTGGACTGCCAAGTGACTCAGCCTGGACCCACCGAGTGGGCAGCACCGGCAGCCGGCGTCGGGCCCTGGCCGGGAGATGCCCCCGATGACGAGCGCTATGACCCAGTCCTGCTGCGCGACGGCGATGCGCGCAATGTCGTCGACGCCTACCGCTATTGGACGCGGGAGGCGATCATCGCCGATATCGACACCCGAAGGCACCCGCTGCACATCGCGATCGAGAATTTCGGCCACGATGCCAACATCGGCTCGGTGGTGCGCACCGCCAACGCGTTCGCGGTGGACACCGTGCACATCGTCGGGCGCCGGCGCTGGAATCGCCGCGGCGCCATGGTGACCGACCGCTATCAGCGGTTGTGTCATCACGACAGCACCACCGAATTGCTGGATTTTGCGGCGGCCACCGGTCTGAGCGTGGTCGCGGTGGACAACGTGCCGGGGGCCGCACGGCTTGAAGAGACCGCGTTGCCACACGAATGTCTGTTGGTGTTCGGTCAGGAAGGTCCCGGCATCACTGACGACACCCGGGTGGGTGCGGCCATCACGGTGTCGATCGCCCAGTTCGGCTCGACGCGCAGCATCAACGCCGGCGTCGCCGCCGGGATCGCGATGCACGCCTGGATCAGACAGCATGGGGACCTGAACCGCGCCTGGTGACCGCTCCAGCGGCCTAAGGCCCGACGGTGGCAGGATCTGCAGGCATGGATCAGCTATGGGTCAACCGTGCCGCCAGCGCCGAAGCCGCTGTTGAGCAACGACACCTGAAACGGCTCTGGGCACTGCCCGGAACGCAGCTGGGAGTTGTGGCCTGGCCGTCGGTGCGGCGGGATCGGTTGTTCGGCACCTGGCACTACTGGTGGCAGGCGCACTTGCTGGATTGCCTGGTTGATGCCGAGGTCCGCGACCCGCAGCCGGAACGCCGCATGAAGATCAACCGGCAAGTCCGTTCACATCGGCTGCGCAACAACGGGTCGTGGATCAACAGCTACTACGACGACATGGCGTGGCTGGCGCT
>Ga0075021_10000855_pt1 | contig 15678 bp, 9 predicted proteins | sample ColStrG_CSR_2012_FD_72749 | JGI IMG/M metagenome (GOLD analysis project Ga0075021, IMG submission 72749) | Freshwater sediment microbial communities in response to fracking from Pennsylvania, USA - Cold Stream Run_MetaG_CSR_2012 | ecosystem: Environmental > Aquatic > Freshwater > Creek >...
GCTTCGGTCAGCTCCCCGACGATCTTGCTGCCTAGCGGCAGTGGCCGGCTGTCGGGGTCTGGCTTCCAACAGGCGGGTGCTACCGAGCAAGATGTGTCGGTGATTGTCCGCAATGTCGTGCTCGATACGGCCAAACCCGTGGTCGCCCGCATCGGTGTCATCTCCTATACGGTCCGACCGGGGGATAATGTCGAAACCATCGCCCAGCGCTTTGGCCTGTTGCCGACGACCATCACTTGGTCGAATAGAGATGTTGAAGACAACCCTGATATCTTGCGCATCGGTCAAGTGCTGGATATTTTGCCCATCGATGGCGTCTGGTATACGGTGCAGAGCGATGACACCCTTTCGGGTATCGCGGACAAGTTCAAGGCCAAGATCGATGACATCATCAAGTCACCGCTCAACAATTTGACAGCCGGTTCAAACCTATTACCCGGCGTCAAGATCCTGATCCCCGGCGGCGTGAAGCCGTTTGTGCCAAAAGTGGTCGAAGTTCAGTCCAGCCGCGCCCCTGCGCCAGCCGCTGGCACGCGCTACAACGGCCCCGCTCCCAACTTTACCGCCGGTGGAAATTTCCTCTGGCCGACACAGGGCGTGATCACCCAGGGATTCTGGTATGGGCATCGCGGCATCGACATTGCCAATGCCATCGGCATTCCCGTGCGCGCCGCTGACGGGGGATATGTCACCTATGCCGGTTGGAGCAATGTGGGCTATGGCTATATGGTGATGATCGACCACGGCAACGGCTTTGTGACCCTGTATGCCCACCTCAGCCAGTGGTATGTCGATGGCGGACAGGCTGTCGCACGCGGTCAAATCATCGGCGCCATGGGAAGCACTGGCAACAGCACCGGACCGCACACCCACTTCGAAGTCCGCTACGGCGGGGTGCCACAAAATCCGCTGATCTATTTGCCCTAGTTGCCCGCCGGAAAGCTGACGCTAATCCCGCGCTCGCTCAACAGGTCTCTCACTTGCTCGGTATATGCGCTGTCAACGACGGCCAGCGGCGATGAGGCACCTTCGATGGGTAGCAAAAACTTGCCCACCTGTGGGTCGCTCGCTAGATTCGCCAGCACATCGAAGTGACTGAGTTCGACCAGCGTCACCGTTCGCACGCTGGCGGTGCCAAAGAAGTTGGCCCAGGTCCGGATCTTCGATTCCAAAACCGGTGATATGGGCCCGTGATGTAATTCGGCAAGCACTGCCAGGAGTTGATCGACGCGTATGCCGCGTGACATGGCCGCGCGCACGCTGGCGGAGGTGATACGCCCATTGCGCCCAGTGCGTCCGCTGTGTTCGCTCGCTTCTCCCGCCCGGCCCCCAACCGATGCGGCTGGCGGGGACTCGGTGAACTGGGCCAGCATGCCCAGGGCATGCACGTTGGGTGCGGCCTGGGTGAAGACCACATCCCCGTCATCATTGACCCGGATCAAAGCCTCACCGCCCGTATCAGTCGTCGCTTGCACGACCGGGACCCAGCCCACATCCACGAGCGCCGTCACGACTTGGGCCGCTGGCTGGGCTAGGCTGGCCTGACCGGCTTGGTTCGTGTCAGGCCGGTCGATCAACACAAAATGGGGGCCAAGCGTATGCGGATTCAGGGCCGCCAGCGCGGCACCCGCTTCTGTCTGGGCATCATCGTCGGCAAACTGCACCACGCATTTGTTGCGTTGAAAGGTGATGCGCCGGTGCGTGGCCTCCCATTCTTCGAGTGTCCGGTGCATATTGGCTGGGACGGCCATGCCGCTGTGCGTTTCTAAGAACCGGATGGCGCGGGCCGTGTCCCACCCCAAGCGCTGGCCCCGGTATAGTGTCTCCTTGGTCAGTTCGTAGGTGATCGCACGTTCGCCGCCTTTGCTCTCGGCAAATTGATCCAGTTCAGCCAGCACCACATCGCTGATCGGCTCGAGGGCCAGTATGGTGAAATTGGGTTGCACAATCAGCCGTCCGCCACTCTCGACAAAATCTGGCTGCTCACTCTTGCCCAGCAGCCACCCGCCAGCGTCAGTGAGGCGGTAAGCCGCGGGCGGCTGGTTCTCACCACGCTCGGGCTGGGCCGCGTCGTACCCCAGTTCGACCAGACCCAGCCAGTGGAGCGGGCCGGTGAGCACGTTGATGATAAAGCTATGCTCGACCACGTCCCAGCCTTGCGTCTCGTCCTTGACCGCGTTAAAGGTCAGGTCGTATGGGTTGTTTGGGCTATAGTAAGGCGAGGTATATAGGCCGCCATTCGTGCTGCGGTGCCGCCGCTCGAAGAGGAACGGGTAGTCATTCTTCTTCAGATGGGCGATCAAGCTGGGCACGCTCACCCAGGCCTTGGGATCGGTCGGCAGGCGGCCGACGGTACGCAGGAGCGTCATCCGCGCCTTGCCCAGCGCACTCGGCGCGTCACGGCGCATGTCGGCCCCCGACCATTGGATGGGTAAGCGCATCAGTTCATTCCAAGCGCCGCTGTCACGCCACACCTCAAATGTCCACCGCACCCGGTGCGCCATCGGCAGGTTGAACAGCTTGCTGGTTGCACTTGTCACGACGGTGTGGTCAGCCGTGCTCACGTTCAGCTCGTGCATGGCCGTCAAGAGGCGGCGGATAAACCACAGTTTGCCGTTGTGGATTTCCTCGGCCGGTGAATCGGCGACATTCAGCGCCCCAAGCAGGGACTTGAAACCACTCTTATACGCCCAGCCCTGTTGGGTAAGCGCTAGGCCGTCGGTTTTGCGCACATGCCGCCAATACCGGCTAAGATCGCGCTGAAAGTCGAAAGCCGAAGCGCTCACGATTTGGTCGGGGGTGCCTTTGATTGACATGTTAGAGAAATAATACGCGTGGGCGCTGGGACAGCGGGGCTGCTCTCACCCGTGGGCACGCCCGTCTGGCCCGTGTGGATACCCCAGCCAGGGTAATCCGTAGGCTGGCGGGCGATACTGGCTTCTCTGGGCGTCCAGTTTTCATATCACTCTGGGGGTGTAGCCCTTGGCTTTCAATTCTTCGATCAGGCGATCAACCGCCTCTTCACGCATGACAAACGCGCGGGGCGAGATTTGATAGATCGCATGTTCGTTAAAACTGGTGCTGGCCGCCAGCTCTTTGGCTGCAAAGTCGTCCGATAGCTCCAGCACCGTGAGCGACGGATAGACCCGCACCCGCCCATGCCGGCGTGCGAGCGTTTTGAACAGCTCTGTGACGGGCTTTGGCAGGTTGACCTTGGCGCTCTTAAACTGCGCGGCCACATCATCGGCCGTCAGCCCCGCCCCAAGTGCCCGCTCAATACTGGCCGTCGTGAAGATGTAACAAAAGGGAGCGCTGCCCCGGTCGGCCACCTGACGCACGAGGCTGATGAATTCGGCCCGGTTTGGCGCGGGCGGCACGCGCAAGGTGCGTTGGTCAACCCAGTCGATTGGCTCAGCCTTGCGCTCGTGCTCGGCTGGCGTCGCTTGGACGAGAAGCGCACCGTCACGCAGCCCCAGGAGCGATTCGCCCAGGGGCGTGATGCGAAATGCATCCAGCACACCATCGGTTATGCGGACATCAAGCGCGCCAAACCACATCAGCGCCTCGCTCAGTATGTGCTCGATGATTCTGCCGGCGCTGTGGCGCCATTCATCGTTGCGGGTGGTGCTCATGCGGCTTCCGCTCGCGGCCAGGGCAAACCACCAGTCGGCCTTCGTCGCAAATGTCCAGGGCGCGTCTGGATAAAACTCAAACAACTTGCGCTCGAACTCATCCCACGCCACCCAGCCACCGGCGCTGATGCCACGCAAGGTTCGCGCGACATAGCGGCGCAAGGCACACCATTCGGCTGCGAAGATGGCCGGGGTCAAGTCGCGGGCCCCGATGGCACGCATGATCTGGAACTCATTGCCCTTACTTGCTCCACACAGCGCTGATTGTGCGCTCCGCACCTCAAGGGGTGAGGCTACTTCCTCACTCCAGGCACGCCATGCCCGGCGCAATTTGCCTTCCCCCGTCATCACCAGCCATTCTTCGACAGTGCTGCTACGCGCCTGCAGGTGGGTTGGAATCGGCGCGAGCGGGGGCGGCGCCTCGATCAGTTGCAGGGCACAAGCGATGGCAAACAGAAACTCGATATGCCCCGTGCTTAGGCCGGTTTGGTTTTCGAGCGCTGACAGGCTGTCGGGCATGAGCAGCCCTGTCAGCGGCACGCTGATGCCGCTGGTGGGCTCGGGCACCCAGTTGGGTCGCGAGCGCAACACCCGTTCAGCCTCATCGGCGACATATTCCCAGTCGCGCAGCCACGTGATGCGCGCCGCGTTTTTATGTTGCGGCAGGGCCGCTCGGACGGTTACACCACCTTGCAAGACGGCACTGAGAAAAGCGTCAAAATCTTCCAGAAAATTGACGACAGACGCGGACGTTGGCTGGGATCCTGGGCTGCGCTCGGCACCGCCAGACGGGGTGCTGGGATCACGCACGCCACTAAGGGTCTCTAGTTCCCAGGTGACCACCGGGGCGTTGGGCGTGTTTAGCGGCAGCCACTGGTAATACACGTCACGGTAGCTGGAGGGATAAAACGCTTGGGTTGGAAACAGGAGCGCGCAGCGCCGCAGTGTCTCGATCTGTTCAGTCAGCCGGCGCTCTTCGATCACCTTGGCCCACACCTGCATAATGGTGGCACGCGGGACGGGGAGTTCGTGATCGCGCGCGGTCAACAGCCGGCGGGCGAGATTTTGCTGCTCAGCCGTCAAGCCTTCAAACAGCGCGTTTGGATCGCTCGAAATCTTTGCCACGCGCGTCTCAAGAACGGCGATGACCTGCTCGATCATGCCGACGCGCGAGTTGCCCTTGGGCGTAATGCCAAGCCAGCGGGCCAGTTCACGCATCTGAGCCGTCGTGAACTCGGCTTCGATCACAGCCGGTAAATTAATCGGGCTGCCACGGAACGGTGCGGCGATTGGCCATTTTTGGTCTGCCATACAGGATGTTGTCACCCAGGCTGCGCAGATGTCTCAGCCGCTTCGCGCTTCGAGGCGTGGGATGGTTCTTCGATCAGCCCGGCTGGCACCGACGGTGCCGTATGGCGTCGCACCGGCACTGCTTCGGTCGCGATGACGGCCGGCGTGAAGGCTGGCACCTCCTCTTCGTATAGGATGTCGTAGTGATACCCTTGCTCGGTCAGGAATAATTGCCGCTTGGCAGCATATTCCTGGTCAAGGGTATCGCGGGTCACGATGGTATAGAAGTGGGCCAGCAGCCCGTTTTGCTTGGGACGCAACACCCGGCCCAGACGCTGGGCTTCCTCCTGGCGGCTGCCAAACATGCCGCTGACTTGAATCAGCACGTTCGCGTCGGGCAGGTCGATGCTGAAGTTGCCGACCTTGGACAGCACCAGCTTGCGGATCTCGCCCATGCGGAACTGGTTGTAGAGCAATTCGCGCTGTTTGACCGGCGTGTCGCCGGTGATGAGCGGCGCATCGATGCGCTTGGCAATCGACTCAAGCTGCGGGATGAACTGGCCGATGATGAGCACATCGTCCTCACGGTGTTTTACGAGCAGCATGCTGATGATCTGTTCTTTGCGCTTGTTGGCGGCGGCATAGTGATATTTCCGGTCCTGCCCGGTGACGGCATATTCCATACGGTCTTCGTTGGCCAGCGTGACCCGGATTTCGTGACATTCCGCGGTGGCGATCCAGCCCTGCTTCTCCAAATCCTTCCAGGGCACGTCATACTTCTTCGGGCCGACGAGCGAGAACACATCGCTCTCCAACCCATCCTCACGCACCAAGGTCGCGGTCAGGCCGAGGCGGCGGCGGGCTTGGATATCGGCCGTGACGCGAAACACGGGCGCGGGCAGCAGGTGGACTTCATCGTAGATGATCAGACCCCAGTCCATCAGGTTGAACAGAGCCATGTGTGGATATTCGGAGATTTGGGGTAGCTTTTTGGCCGATGGGCGCCGCTTCTCGGCCGCCGTTTGCGGGCTGGCTTCGTCAAGCGACTCTGGGACCTGTGGCACGCTTGATCCATCTTCGGGAGCCGACAGCAGCTTTCGATTCTTCTTGGGGTGATACGTCAGCACCTGGTAGGTGCACACCGTGACCGGTTTGATGTCCTTCTTCAAACCACTGTATTCACCGACTTGATCCTCGGTCAGGGTCGTCTTGTCGAGAATTTCCCGGATCCACTGGCGCACCGCGACGGTGTTGGGGGCCAGGATAAGCGTGGCGGTTTGCGCCTTCAGCATCGCTGCCAAGCCCACAATGGTCTTGCCCGCGCCGCAGGGCAACACGATCACGCCGCTGCCGCCGGCGTTTGAGCCTTGGGCCCAATACACCTCGGCCGAGTCGGACTGGTAGGTGCGCAACGAAAACGGTTGGCCGCCGCTCGTGGTCTCACGCAAGTCAAAGTGCAGCTCGACCCCGTCGACGTAACCCGCCAAGTCCTCGGCTGGATAGCCGATATGGAGCAATACACGCTTGACATGGCCGCGTTGGGCCGGATCGATCTCGAACGTGGTTGGGCCAAGCCGGCGCAAAATCAGGGGTGCAAAGCTCTTGTGGCGGGCCAGCTCCTCGCACAGCGCCACGTCGTCGCCATACACCAATAAGTGGCCGTTCTCGATCGTGAGCTTGACGCGGCCATAGCGGCTGACGCTGTCGCGAATCTCGAAGCGCACGTTGTCAGGCAACGGATATTTCGAGAAGCGTTCGAGGTCGGCCAGGATGATATCGGCGCCCAGGCCGGCCGCGGCCGCATTCCACAACGACAGCGGTGAGATGCGATAGGTGTGGACGTATTCCGGGCTCTTTTCAAGTTCGGCGAAGCGGGCCAGCGCGTCGCGGGCGTCGGTATAGAGGGGATTGTCCACTTCCAAGAGCACTGAGCGGTCGCTTTGGACGATGACTGGGTTGTCAGGTTTATACCCTTGCATTCAAATCGCGCATTAGAACACACCCGCGTTTGAAAATCCATAGAATTTTCATGAAACGCCAACGTTGGGGCTTGGCTGGGCGCCGAAAGGGCCAACCGGACGCCAGATAGGCAAACCAGTCCCTCGGGAGGGAGTTCCCTAGCAAATTGCCCAGATTTGTCTCATTTCGGCTCGAGGACGGTCAGACGCGGCTCATACCCCAGCCTGTGGAGTGAAGGGTCAGGTGTCTAAAAGCGCACGCGTGAGACAGGAATCATCACCGGTGTCCTTGCTGGTCGTTCTAGCCCTGTGCCACATTTGTGCCAAAATCGATGATCGATAGCTGGCAGATAACCGCTTTCCCGCTTTACCATGAACACTTCACTGACGTGGCGCGTCGGCCACACATCAAACCCCGATATCGCACCCGAAGAATTCGTGCCCGCGACCGTCCCTGGTGCGGTCCAACTCGATTGGGCCCGCGCTCACGGTTGGCCGCAACCCGAGTATGACCCAGACCTGAGCAAGTATGACTGGATGGAGGATGCTTACTGGCTGTATCGAACCCAGTTGGCCTTCGAGTCAAACCCGCACGAGCGGCTGTTCTTTATATGCAAGGGTATCGATTACCAGTTTGAGGTGCGCCTGAACGGCCGTGTGCTCTATCAGCATGAAGGCATGTTCACCCCGGTCAAGATTGACCTCACCAGCGAAAATGCCAAACCCGCTGACACACTTGAGGTGTTGGTGTTTCCTGTCCCGAAAAGCTGCGCCACACCGGTCGATCGCAACCAAGCCAATCAAAGTTGCAAGCCGGCGGTGGCCTATGGCTGGGATTTTCACCCACGCCTGATCCCGCTGGGCATTTGGGACGAAGCGTGGCTAGAGGCGCGGCCAACTCAGGTGGTATGCATCCAAGACATGTCTTGTGAGGTTGTGCTCGCGACTGATTTGGCATCCGTGGCCGTCTCGGTCCGGGTTTGCCCGAGCACGGTCGGAACATTCCGGGTGGTGGCCAAGCTGATCGACGCCCAAGGCACACTCGTGGCCCAGTCGAGTGCGCAACAAGACGTCGAGTTGATGGATAACCAGATTTGCCTCGATTTGACACTGAATAACCCAGCCTTGTGGTGGCCGAATGGTCAGGGGCCGCAGACGTTCTATACGCTTGAGGCTGAATTGTTCAATCCTCACGGGCAATGGCTCGACAAGCGGACGCAGCGCGTTGCCTTTCGCCGCGTCCGGCTCGTCATGCACCCAACGCAGTGGCAGGAGCCGGAGGTGCAGGTGTTCCCGAAAGGCCGGCATACCTCGCCCATCACGCTCGAAGTCAACGGGCGGCCGGTTTTTGCCAAGGGTGCGAATTGGGTGACACCGAGCCTGTTCCCCGGCACCGTTTCAACCGAGCAATACCGGGCCCAGTTGACCTTGATGCACGACGCAAACATGAACATCGTCCGCTGTTGGGGTGGGGCGAATGTGCAGAAGGATGTATTTTTCGATGTGTGTGACGAACTTGGGATCCTGGTCTGGCAAGAGTTTCCGCTGGCCTGCAACCGCTATGAGGGCACCTCGCACTATCTGAGCGTGCTTACACGCGAGGCACGCGCGATCATCGCTCGTCTGCGCACACACCCGTCACTCGCGATCTGGTGCGGCGGAAACGAACTGTTCAACAACTGGTCGCTGATGACCGATCAGGATTTGGCTTTGCGGATGCTTAACGCTCTTTGCTACGAGCAAGATCGAACTACGCCCTTCCTTATGACCTCACCCAGCATGGGCATGGCCCATGGTGGCTACTTCTTCCGCAGAGATGATGGCCAGGACGTGTTCCAGTATTTTGCCGAGTCGCATGCGACGGCCTATACCGAGTTTGGTGTGCCAGCGACGGCCAGCGCTGAGACGCTGCGTAAGATCATCCCTGCCAGCGAGTTATGGCCGCCCAAAGCTGGAACGCAGTGGGAGACGCGGCATGCGCTGGGGGCATGGCAGGCGGACTCGTGGCTCGACCTGCCCACGATCGCGGACTACTTCGGCCAGCAGACTGACCTCGATACCCTGGTCGCTTGCTCCCACTGGCTGCAGGCCGAGGGTTACAAGGCGATCTATGAAGAGGCGCGGCGCCAGAAGCCAATGTGCGCGATGGCGCTGTGTTGGGTGCTCAACGAGCCATGGCCAACGGCTGCGAACAACAGCCTGATCTCGTGGCCGTGCGAGCCAAAGCCGGCACTGGCCGCTGTCGCCCAGGCCTGCCGGCCCGTTCTGGCTAGCGCGCGCATCCCCAAGTTCAATTGGCAAGCGGGTGAGACGTTTTGCATCCAACTGTTTATGTTGAACGATGGGCCGGATGCGCTTGGTAGCGGGCGGGTGAAGGCGGCATTGGAAATAGGGCAGTCACGCTTGGACCTCGGTGAGTGGCGCTTCGAGGGCGGGCGGGCCAATACGAATCTGGCGGGACCGGCACGATCAGCCGTGCTACCTGGGATTGATGCCGATCGGATGACGCTCGTGCTCACGGTGGATGGCAAGTCGGCGTGGGACTCACGTTACACCCTACTCTATCGCTTCAAGTCATAGCCTGCCAGGCTATCCTTCAGGATGAAAGTGGACATGACAGACGATCGTGACAAGACCCGGTTCTTCGACGTGGATGGTGCTCACGACCCACAGGGGTATGTCAATTGTCTTACAGCCCAGGACAAGGTCGCCGACATCGAACATTACAAACGCCGCGTCGTCGAGCGGCTCAAGCTTCAAGGGGGTCAGTCGATCCTCGACGCGGGGTGTGGCACCGGCACCTATACCCTGCAGGCCCGAGCGCGCCTGGACGCCAATGCGACGATGATCGGGACCGCCCAGCAACGGAATAGGCCCCCCTCCATCATCGAATTTGTACAGGGTGATGTGCACTTACTTCCGTTTGGCGCCGGCGCGTTCGACAGTTGTTTCTCGATCAATACCTTTCAACACTTGCCTGACCCAGTGCGTGCGCTGAGCGAGCTAGCGCGCGTGACGAGGCCTGGCGGGCAGATCGTGGTCGCGGACCATGAATTGGTTGCCATTGATACCCCATATCCGTCCATCGACCGCAAGTTTGTGCAGTTTCGCAGTGCCTCACTCAAGCAGGGCGGCGGCGCCCACCGGCTGTATGGGCACTTCAAGCGCGTTGGGCTGGTCAATGTCTCGGTCGAAGCGTGGACATCGGTCTATACCGACTACCAAGAGCGCCGGGTCGTCGCGCCGTATATCGACGAGATTTGGACGGCCGAGCGCGCCGGTGCCGTCAGCGCAGACGAGGCGCGACAATGGTCAGACTGGTTAAAAGCCGCGGTTGCCTCTGACACCTTCCTGAGCATCATGGTCAACATCATCACGGCCGGGGAGAAGCCACGCTGAATCGTGCCCGAGGGCCCGACGACAGGAAATGACGATGATCATCACCCAAATCCGCGCTATCCCCCTGGGCGGCCAGACACCCGACGGCGGCTGGACGCATAACTTTGATCCCGATAACAACCTGCACACGCTGATCGAAGTCGTGACCGACGAGCGCCTGGGCGGCCAACCGCTCACCGGCATTGGCAGCGTCTACACCAGCGGCGCACTCGTCGAGGGTGCCCTCAAACTGCTCAGGCCATGGTGCACTGGCATGAGTGCCATCGAACCGGAGCGGGTAAGCGAGACGCTGCGCCAGATGGCGTTTTGGCAGGGGCGTGGCGGCAGCGTCGAGCATGCCATTAGTGGCATCGACATCGCGCTATGGGATATCCTGGGCAAGGTGAGTGGTCAGCCCGTCGCGCGCTTGCTCGGTGGCTACTATCGCCAAAAGATCAAACCCTATGGCTCGCTCTTGTTCGATGACCCGCCCAAGCTGCGTGAGACCTTGCAACGCACGGTCTCGCGCGGCTTCCGGGCGATCAAGATGGGCTGGCGGCCATTTGGCCGGGTTAGCCGGCAACTCGATGAGGAACTGGTCAAGACGGCGCGCGAGACGGTCGGCCCAGACGTCGAACTCATGGTCGACGCGGGCGGCAGCGAACAATTCTGGCCGCACAACTACAAATGGGCTATCGAGACTGCGCGGATGCTGGCGAATTACGACGTGACCTGGTTTGAGGAAGCGCTGCCGCCCGATGATATCGACGGCTTTATCAAACTGCGCGAACACGCGCCGCTCCCGATTGCGAGCGGGGAAGTGTTGACACGGCGCCAGTCCTTTATGCCCTGGATCGAGCGTAACGCCGTCGATATCCTGCAACCCGACGCGACCAAATGTGGGGGTTTGAGCGAGGCGCGGCGCATCGCCTGGTTGTGCAATGACCGGAATGTGTTATGGGTCCCGCACGGCTGGAACACGGCCATTGGCCTGGCCGCCGATTTGGCGCTAGCCGCAGCGGTGCCGGTTGCGCGTTGGGTGGAATACCTGACGCCCTCACCCTACATAGAGGAGATTATCACCACGCCGTTCAAGCTCGATGGCGATGGCCTGCTGACGATTCCGCTCGCGCCAGGCCTGGGCATCGAGATCAACCCAGATGGTTTGGCAAAATATTCAGATGTGCGCTTGAGCCGTTGATGGATATAAGCGCATGCGGGGGGCACCCTGTATCCGTCTATGAGCAATATCTGCGAAGAAGGAGTGCCTATGCAAACGATGGGCGACGCGCGACAACAGGTGCTTGATGTCCAACATGCGCTTTGGGACGGGCTCAAGGCCAAGGACGCGGCCGCGTGGGAGCGTATCTTGGCGGATGACTTTGTCTATCGCAGCCCGGGCGAGGAGGATAAAAGCAAGGCGGAATTCATCGCGCACATCACCTCGTTTCAAGCGACGATCACGTCGATCACGTCGCACGACTTGCGGGTCGATATCTTTGACAAGGTCGCGGTCGTCACCGGCGTGCAGTGTGCACGTGTCGGTCTTGCGAGCGGGTTTCAGCTCGAGGACTTCATGATGCTCAACAACATATTCGTGCAGCGCGCCGGGCAGTGGCAACTGGTGCTGTCGCATACGATGAATCTGCCGACGTGATCTGGCGGCGTGATCTGGCGGCGTGACCTGGCGGCGTGACCTGGCGGCGTGACAGGAACCTGAAAGACGATTTTCAGACCATTGCGCACTTGGACAGGTGACTAAGCGACTGCGATCACACCGCATCTGGCACAATGGTGCCGTGCAGTATCGGATTCAGAGGTTCGAGAGCGTCACATCGACGATGGATGTCTGCCGGGCCATGGCCCAGCGCGGTGAGCCCGAAGACATCGTCGTCGTCGCCGACGCACAGACGGCTGGACGTGGGCGCGCCGGGCGTGTCTGGTTTTCGCCGCCAGGACAAGCGCTTTACCTCTCGATCTTGCTTCGCCCCAAACTCGCACCCCGTCACATGACTTGGCTGATGATGATGGGCGCATTGGCGGTGATTGATGCTTTGCAAAATAGTGCGTCACGAATGGAGTCACCAGTGACGTGGCATCACGCGGCTTTGGCTATCAAGTGGCCCAATGATGTGCTGCTGGGTGGCAAGAAGCTAGCCGGCGTGCTGGTCGAAACATCGCTCACCGGTGAGACGCTCGACTATGCCATCCTCGGCATTGGCCTAAACATAAACACACGCTTCGACGATGCGCCGCCAGAGGTGCGGGAGCGCGCAACGAGCTTACGAACAGTGACTGGCTCGGATAGCGCAGATCTAGATCGCGACGTGATGATGGGTGCCCTGCTTGTCGCGTTTGAGACGCGCTATGCCCAGTTACCGTCGTCGCCGGTTGCTGATTACGTCCGTCACCTCGACACTCTTGGTAAGCGCGTGCGACTTAGCGCGGGTGACGATGTCATCGAGGGCGTTGCGACACGGGTGGACGAGGACGGCGCGCTGGTCGTCCTCACTATCACGGGCGAGCGGGTCGTGCGATTTGGTGATGTCGTGGACTCGCAGCGTGCATCATGATGCTGAGCGAGGGCAGGCGTGTATCGCGCAGCGCGACCCTTGACCCAGATCACACCGGTCTATGGCTATCGCACTCGCTTCTGGGGAAAGCGATCCTCTGTGCGCCAGCCGCGCTGCAGCCTTGACTGCGGTGGTCGCACTGCACCACACACAAACGGCTAGGTGACGCTTCCATGGTTGCTTTGGGTGTGCGACAGACTTGGCGTCGTCCTAGGTGTCTGTGGCCTGCAGACGATTCATCACGCTGCTGATGTATCCTCAAAATCGCGCCACCTGGCCGAGTCCATGGCATCTGCGGCCCACTTTGCTTGGCTGGTGGCGGCGGGTGATGTTGTATGTCGTCAAACTGGGCATATCAGCTGGACAAAGTCAATGAGACTACCCACAACCAGAGAATTGATGCTCCATCGTCGACCTTCACTGGCGGCTGGTCTCAGCGACTTAAATGGGCGGGCGAGTTGGCAGGCGATGTGATCACCCCCTGGTGAAACGGTATCAATGACACTGCCTGAGCACCTTCGCGCTGTGGGGTTGATGAAACGGTGTCTCAGCCTGCGTGTGCACGCCTCGAACGGGTTGTGATTACAATCGAGTTTACATGCCGTTTGATCAACCCGGAAAGCTCTACCTGGGGCGCGAATACGATCTCGGCGCGCAGCAACCCACGGATACCCCTGTGACCCTCAATGCGCGCAACCTGACGACGCACGCGGTGTGTCTGGGCATGACCGGCACTGGTAAGACTGGCCTGGGCATCGTCACGCTCGAAGAGGCGCTTGTGCAAGGCGTGCCCTGCATCATCGTCGATCCAAAGGGCGACATCGTTAACCTTGCCCTCACCTTTCCAAACCTCGGGCCAAACGACTTCAAACGCTGGCTGGACGAGGATGAGGCGCACCAACAGGGTATGACGCTCGATCAGTGGGCCCAAATCACTGCTCAAAAATGGCGTGAGGGTTTGGCGCACTGGAGCATCGGGCCTGAGCGCATGGCCGCTCTGCATGACCGGGTCCAATTTGACATCTATACACCCGGGAGCGACGCCGGCATACAGGTCAATGTGCTCCAAAGCCTGTCACCACCGACCGAAAGTAATCTGACTTGGGTACGCAGTAGTGAGACGTTGCGCGAGCGAATTGCGCAGATCGTGCAAGCGATCCTCGGCCTGGCGGGTATCGAAGCCGACCCGATGCAGAGCCGTGAGCACATCTTGCTGGCGACGATCTTTGAAGCATCCTGGCGAGCAGGCCAAACACTCGACATCAATGCGCTGATCCAGCAAATCCAATCCCCGCCGGTGTTGCGCGTCGGCGCGTTCGACATGGATGTGTTTTACCCGCGTGACGATCGCTTCAAGTTGGCGATGGCGCTCAATAATTTGATTGCCTCGCCGTCTTTTGCAGCGTGGACGAACGGTGTCTCGCTCGACATCGCCACCCTGCTCAAACCCGACCGCTCGGCTGGTGGCCCGAATCCACTCGGTAAAACGCGCGCGTCCATCTTCTATCTGGCCCATCTGGGAGAAGCCGAACGCCAATTTTTTGTCACGCTGCTATTGTCGCAACTGGTGCTGTGGATGCGTGGCCAAACAGGCACATCCTCGCTGCGGGCGTTGGTCTATTTTGACGAGGTGTTTGGCTATGCTCCGCCGTTTCCCCGTAACCCACCCACCAAGACGCCCCTCCTAACGCTTATCAAGCAGGGCAGGGCGGCTGGTCTTGGGATGTTCCTGGCCACTCAAAACCCGGCAGATCTCGATTACAAAGGCTTGGCGAACATCGGCACCTGGTTTATTGGCCGTTTGCGCACCGGCCGTGATCGTGATCGGGCGCTCGAAGGTCTGGAGGGCGCTGGCGGTGGCTTCGACCGGGCCCACTTTGAAGCGCCGCTGGGCAACTTGCCACCCCGGGTGTTCCTGTTGCAGGGTGCGACAGGCGATCCGCATTTCTTCGAAACGCGCTGGGCGATGAGCTTCTTGTGCGGCCCGTTGTCCCGGGATCAAGTGAGCACCCTCATGCCAAAAGACGACCGCACGTCACCGGTGCCGGCGCTTGAAGCGACAGGTTTGTCCCATGGGCCAGCCAGCACTGCCACGGATGCGACTCCAGCACACCCGGCGACGGCGACGTCAGCCACTGCTACGACCAAGACCTCAACTGGGGGCCGGTCACCTAGCCTCAGTGTCCAATCCCCTACGGTAACGCTCCCTACGGCCCTTCGCCCGCAACTTCCACCCGATGTGCGCGAGGTCTATATACCAATCCCTCCAGGCGGCTCCGCAGCCCACACCTCGCCTGGCACGCCACACGCACCGGTCACATATCGCCCCTTTCTCCTGGCCAGCGCCACCGTCCGCATTACCGATCGAACCAGTGGCGTCAATCAAGACGAGCGTTATACCTATCTTGTGCCGTTCAACCATGTTTCAACCTTGCCCGATTTCGCGCAGGTGCAACCGGTCAAACACATTGACCCAGCGGCTTTGACCGATACGCCAGCCGCTGACGCGATGTTCGCGCCATTGCCTGCTGGCATCAACGCCCGCTGGATGCGGCAGGTTGAGCGGCTTTTAGTCGAACACGTATACCGGCATGGCGTCACCAAGCTCCCGTTTAACAAGACACTCAAGGTCTATGGCCAACCGGATGAGTCGCCGTCCGAGTTCCGTGAGCGCTGTGAGGGGGTTGCCAGGGATAAGCGCAACGCTGAGGCGGCCAAGATGCGGGTGCAATTTGAACGGCGGATGCAGGCCTTGCAAGACCACATCGCCCGTGAGCATCGTGAGTTGGTGCAAGACCGCACCGAACTCAGTGGCCGCAAACGTGAAGAACTGCTTGGCGGCGTTGA
>Ga0075021_10000857_pt1 | contig 15657 bp, 14 predicted proteins | sample ColStrG_CSR_2012_FD_72749 | JGI IMG/M metagenome (GOLD analysis project Ga0075021, IMG submission 72749) | Freshwater sediment microbial communities in response to fracking from Pennsylvania, USA - Cold Stream Run_MetaG_CSR_2012 | ecosystem: Environmental > Aquatic > Freshwater > Creek >...
TCCGTACACACTAGAACATTGTCTTCCCGTGTTGTCTTTCGCGGCATCGGATCACCACCGGCCATGAAGCCAGCTTTTCAGGAAAACGATATGCACAGACCCTGGGCATCCCTTGCCGCCGGGGAAATCTCTTGAGCGCGGAACTCCCCGGAGCGCATGCGTCCACCCAGAAGCGGGCGTGGTTGGCATACGCCCTCGCGCTGGTGCTGTGCGCGGCCACCCTTCTCTTGCGCTACGGCCTGGGCTTCATCGTGGGTGACCTGCCCATGCTGGTTCTGTACATGATCCCCATCATCATCTCGGCCTACGCCGGGGGGCTCGGAGCGGGACTCTTCTGTACCGCCCTGGCGGCCCTTATCACCAACTATTTCCTCATTCCCCCGTTGTACACGTTCTACATCGACAACCCGAAAAACCTGATCCAATGGTCCGCCCTGATCGCGGCGGGCGTGCTGGTGAGCGTGCTGACCGAAGGGCTGCACCGCGTCCGCAGGCGCGCCCAGGAAGGCGAGACAGCGTTGCGCAAGACACGCAACGTGCTGAGCAACATCCTGGAATCCATGCCCTCGGCCATCGTCGGAATCGACAACGACGGGCTGGTCACCCATTGGAACCGGGGCGCCGAACACTTGAGCGGCCACTCGGCGCAGGAAAGCCTGGGCAGAAATCTTTCCCAGATTTTCCCCTGGCTTGCGCCCAAGCTGGAAGGCATCGGAAGGTCGCTTGGCAACCGCGAGGCGGTGTTCCTGGAAAAACAGCCCCTCACCCAGGACGGCGAATCCCATTTCGTGGACGTGCTGGCCTATCCCCTGGTGTGCAACGGATGCGACGGCGTGGTCCTGCGCATGGACGACGTGACCCGCCGGGTCCACATGGAAGAGATCATGATGCAGACCGAGAAGATGATGTCCATCGGGAGCCTGGCCGGCGGCATGGCCCATGAGCTCAACAACCCCCTGTCCGGCATACTCCAGTCCGCCCAGACCATCCGCATGCGTTTCGGCCCCGAACTGGAACCCAACCTGAGCGCGGCCCGGACGGCGGGATGTTCCATGGAGGCCATCCAACGCTACCTCGTCCTGCGCCAGATTCCCGAATTCCTGGACGCCATCAAGGATTCCGGGGAACGGGCCGCCAGGATCGTCAAGAACATGCTGGGCTTCATCAGGAAAAGCACCTCCCAGCACATTCCGGCGTCGCTGCCGGACATCATGGACAGGGCCGTGGAAATCGCCTCCACCGACTACGACCTGAAGAAAAAATACGATTTCAAACACATCGAGATCATCCGGGAATACCAGCCGGACATGCCCGATGTCCCTTGCTCCGCCTCGGAAATAGAACAGACGGTCTACAACCTGCTGCAAAACGCCGCCCAGGCCTTCAAGCAGGGCACGGCCGCCGTCAGGCCGAGCATCACCCTGCGCATCCGCCGGGAAGGGGACTCGGCGGTGATGGAAGTGGAGGACAACGGGCCCGGCATGGATGAAGAGGTGCGCCGCAAGGCCTTCGAACCGCTGTTCACCACCAAGGAGACGGGACAGGGCACCGGGCTGGGCCTGGCCATCGCCTATTTCATCGTGACCAAGAACCACAGGGGCAATATCAGCGTCGCCTCTTTCCCCGGCAAGGGCGCCCTCTTCGCCGTCACCCTGCCTCTGGGCCTGGAATGACATTTTTGTGCAGGATGCATTCTTGAGTTGACCCGGTCCCGGGGATGGACTATGTGCCTGCCCGACGGATTTCCGACCGCTTTCGTTCCCTTGACTGCTCCGCCAGATTGGCTATCCCTCATGTGAAGGAAGCCACGGCGCGACGCCCCTCGGTCCCTGCCTAAGGTTCCCTCCCGAGTGAAAGGTGCGATACTCTTGCCGGCGTCTTGCGGGCTTTGCGTGCGGATGGAGAAACGTCCAGGCACGCTCTAGCCTGCATTAAGGTTGTTATGCATCCGCCACACCACGCCACCCCACCGTATCGCCCCAATGACAGGAGACGTCCATGTCGGGCAGACATCAGAAAGCAAAGTCAAATTTGCTCGATATATTGTCCAGGGAAGAGAATAAAAATACGCTTTCGCAGCTCAACGAGCGAAGCTTTCGCAAACGGCATCTGCTTTTCATGCCCTACCACAAGGAAGACCTCGTCTTCATCGTGAAGGAGGGCAAGCTCCGGGTCTACCTGGGCCTGGACGGCCGCGAGCTGTCGGTTGCCATCCTGGGCCCCGGCGACGTCTACAGCACCCATACCAGGGCCTATGTGGAAGCCCTGGAAGACACCACCATCCTCACCTGCCCCGCTTTCAAGTTCTTCAAGCTGGCGGGGGAGCAGCAGTCGCTCAACCTGGCCCTCATCATGTCCATGGGGGCCATGATGTCCGGCACCATCGCCACCATCGAGAATCTCTACTTCAACTGCACCGACAAGCGCGTGGCGGCCTTCTTCTACGAACAGGCCCTGCGCACGGGCGAGACCACGGCGGCCGGAACCTACCTGGACATCGGCCTCACCGTGGACAACATCGCCAAGATCGTGGGCTCGTCGCGCCAGACCGTGTCCACCCTCATCTCCAACCTCGAAAAAGACGGCATCCTGAAAAAAATAGCTCGTGGAGAGTATTTAATAAAGGATATGGCCGAGTTACAGGTGATCGCCAACTCCTGCCCAGATTAAGACCTTCGCGCTCGTTTCTCCAATAAATTCCTAAACCGTCGCCCACCGGACAGAAACCTGTCCTGGTGTGCCCTAGTTGTTTGTCGAAAGGAGGCATGCATGGAACTTTCCACCCAACTCGGACTACTTGCCGGAACCGCCCTGGTCATCCTGGGCGAACTCCGCGCATTGCGCTCCCTGGGCCAGCTGAAGCGCCTCATGGCGTATTCGGCGCTGGCACAGGCGGGCTATATTCTCGTGGGCGTAAGTCTCGGAGCAGGAGGCGGCGGCGCTGGCGCCATGCTGCACCTGCTCTACCAGGCGGCGGCCCGAGCCCTGTGGTACGTCACCCTGAACTCCTTCGCCAGCCGCAAGGACGATTGGAGCATGGAAGGCCTCCGGGGCATGGGCTCCGCCAGCCCGGCCAGCGCGGCCCTGCTCGGGTTCTCCCTGTTCGCCGCCATCGGCGTCACCCCCTTCAAGGCCCTGCCGGGCAAGTCCCTCATCCTGTACGCGGCCGTGGCCCAAGGCCACTACCTGGTGGCCATCGCCCTGGCCGCCGCCAGCATCGTCGCCGCGGTGTATACCATCCGCCTGGTCCACGCCGTGTGCATGGAGAAGCCAAAGGGCATTGAAAAGGCTCCGGGCGAGACCGCTTTCGTCCCCGTCGGCACCCTGTCCATGGCCCTGGCCGGCGTCCTGGCCCTGGCCTGCCTGTTCCCCGAACCGCTGCTTACTCTCTTCGGCGGCCATTCCCTGCCGGAGCTTGAAGGCACCTGGCCCATGGCGGCGCTGATCCCCTACATGGGCGCGTTCGCCGTCTTCGCCGTTAGCCGCTACGCCCCGGCCTTCCGGGACATCCTGGTGGGCCTCGTGGCCGCAGCCACCGTGGCAGCCGCCTGGACCCAGACCGGGCTCACGCCCATCCAGGACATCTTCACCATGCTCTACGCCCTGATCGGCGGCGTGGTGGCGATGTACTCCATCGGCTACATGGGAACGAAAACCGGCACCAGCCGGTATTTCTTCTTCCTGTTCATCATGATCGCCACCCTGATCGGCCTGGCCTCGGCGGACGGGTTCGGCGGTTTCTACGGCTTCTGGGAGCTCATGACCCTGTCCTCCTACATGCTGGTGGTGCACAAGCCCACCCAGGAGGCCCTCAAGGCGGGCGGGAAATACTTCGTCATGTGCGCGGGCGGCGCCTACTTCATGCAGATCGGCCTCATGGCCCTGCAGGCCGCCGCCCCACACAGCGGCATCGGCCAGATGGGCGCGGCCCTGCAGGCCTTCGGGCCGGTCTCCGGGCTGGCGCTCCTGCTGCTGGCCGGTTTCGCGGTCAAGGCGGGCTTCTTCCCCCTGCACGCCTGGCTGCCCGCCGCCCACCCGGTGGCTCCGTCCTCCATCTCCGCCCCGCTGTCCGGCCTTCTGACCAAGGCAGGCATCCTGGGCGTGGCCCTTCTGGTGCCCGTGCTGGCCGGACAGGGTGCGAACGGCGGCTCCGGACAGTGGATCCTCACCCTGGTCACCCTCATGGCCGCCGCGACCTTCATCCTGGGCGAGGTCATGGCCCTGACCCAGTCCGACGTGAAGCGCATGCTGGCCTACTCCACCCTGGCCCAGATCGGCGAGATCGGGCTGGTGCTGTGCCTGGGCACCTGGGCCGCCACCGTGGGCGCGCTCTCCCACGTGGTGAACCACGCCGTCATGAAGGACCTTCTCTTCCTGGCGGCGGGCGGCATGATCCTGCGCGCCGGGACCCAGCGCATCGACGGACTCAAGGGACTGGGCAAGGCCATGCCCTTCACCGGCGCGTGCATGGCCATCGGACTGGTCTCCATCATGGGCCTGCCCCCCATGGGCGGCTTCTTCAGCAAGTTCCTGATGCTCTCCGCCGCCATCGAGGCCGGGCAGACCTGGATCGCCGCCCTGGTGCTCATCGGCAGCCTCATCGGCTGCATGTATTACGGACGCCTGATCAAGGTGCTCTTCTTCTCTCCCTACACGGGCGAGCCCGTAAACGAGCTCCCCCTGACCATGCGCGTGGCCATCGGCGCGCTGGCCGCCGTGGCCCTGGCCAGCGGCCTTGTCCCCACTCAGTGGACGGCCCTGGTCATCCCGGCCGCCACGGCCCTGTTCCCGGCAACCGTCGGCGCCCTGCCGGACATCTCCATCGGCTGGCCGCTGCCGGTGGTGCTGCCGCTTCTTGGCGCCGCCTGCGCCATCGTGCTGCGCAAGAATATGAAGCTCTCCGGCCAGGCCGCCACCGTGGGCTTGGCCCTGGGCCTCATCGCCCTCATGGCCCACCTGGGCGACTGGGGCAGCCTGCAGTGGACCTTCGCCCTGCTGGTGCTGGGCCTTGGCGTGTGCAACATGGCCTACTCCTCGGGCTACATGACCCACAGCCACACCGGCTGGCGCTTCTTCGCCGTGTTCTCGGTGATGATATCGGGTCTGGTGGGCCTGTGTTCCGTGAACTCGCTCATCGCCTTCTTTTGCTTCTGGGAAATCATGAGCAGCTGGCCGCTCTTCTTCGCCATCATCCACGAAGAGAGCCCCTCGGCCCTCAAGGAAGGCACCAAGTACTTCCTGTTCAACATCGCCGGAGCGTCGTTTCTGTTCCTGGGCATCCTGTGCCTGGGCCACGCAGCTGGCGGCTACGGCTTCGAGGCCGTGAACCGCGCCGTCACCACGCTGCCTGCTGGCGCTTGGCTGCCCGGCATGTGTCTGGCGGGCATCGGCATGCTCATGAAGGCGGCCATGCTGCCCATCCGCATCGACTACCAGATGCACCCGGCCACGGCCCCCACCCCGGTGAGCGGCTACATCTCGGCCATGCTCCTGAAAAGCGCCCCCTTTGGCATCATGCTGGCCCGGTTCGTGTGGGCGGGCGGCGTTTCCGGCGACTCAGCCGCGGCCCTGGACACCGCCATGCACGTGGGTGTCTGGATCGGCGGCATCACCATCCTGTACGCGGCCATCCAGGCCCTGGTGCAGACCGGCATCAAGGAGATGCTCATCTACTCGACGGTGAGCCAGCTGGGCTACATCGTGGTGGGCGTGTGCCTGGGCACCACCCTTGGCGTCACCGGGGGCCTCTTGCACCTGTTCAACCACATGCTCTTCAAGGACCTGGCGTTTTTGTGCGCGGGCGCGCTCATGTTCGCCACCCACGCCCACAACCTGGAGGAACTGGGCGGCATCGGACGCAAGATGCCGGTGACGCTCCTGTGCTTCGCCACGGCCCTCTTCTCCATCGCGGGCATGCCTCCCTTCAACGGCTTCAACTCCAAGCTGGTCATCTACTACGCGCTCATCGAGCGCGGCGAGCTGGTGCTGGCCATCATCGCCATCCTGTCCAGCGTCATCACCCTGGCCTACTTCCTGAAGTTCATCCACGGCGCGTTCTTCGGACAGCTCTCCGCTGCCGCTGAAAAGGCCCATGAAGTCGGTCCGGCCATGCGCATCCCCATCGTGGCGCTGTCGGTACTGTGCCTGCTGACCGGCGTGTTCCCGGGCCTGGCGCTGATCCCCATCGCGGGCATCGAGCAGTCGCTGAACATCGCGCCACCCCAGGTGGCCCTGTCCGGCATCACCGCGGGATACGGCGCCTTCGACATGACGCTGCTCTCCTTCATGATCATCGTTGTGGGCGGTGGCGTGTGGATGGGTGTTTCCCGCCTCACCCGCCGGGTGCGCCGCACGGCCATCCACACCTGCGGCGAGACCAGCGTGGACCAGCGTTTCACCCACGTGGGCGCGGGCGACCTGTACGCAGCCCCCTTGCAGCTGCTGGCCCGCATGAGCAAGGGCCACTTCTCCCTCAAGCGTTTCGGAGGCCATCATGACTAATATCCTGGAGGCGGCTTTCGCCATCCTGATCTTCCCGGGCGGGGTGTTCGCCCTGGCCCTGGGGCTCTTCCTCAAGGGAATGGACCGCAAGGTGCTGGCCCGCCTGCAGCGCCGCGTCGGCCCCCCGCTCATCCAGCCCCTGCTGGACGTGCTGAAGCTCACCACCAAGGAAACCCTCATCCCAACCACCGCCCATGAAATGGCCTTCCGCCTGGCCCCGGTGCTGGGCCTGACCGGCGTCCTGGTGACGGCGGCGGTCATGCCGGTGGGCGGCGTGTGGTCCGGCGTGACGGGCCTTGGCGACATCCTGGTGCTTCTGTACCTGCTGCCCATCCCGGCCATGGCCCTCATGCTGGCCGGTTCCGCTTCCAGCTCGCCCTACGGCGCGCTCGGGTTCTCGCGCGAGATGGCCCTCATGTTCGCCTACGAGATGCCGCTCATCGCCTCCTTCCTGGCGGTGGCCGTGCGCGTGGGCGGAGCGGGCGGCTCGCTCTTCTCCCTGGACGCCATCATGGCCTATCAGTACGCAAACGGCCCCCTGCTCCTGGACCCGGTCATGATCCCGGCGGCCCTGGCGCTCCTGGTGTTCATCCCCGGCACCATGGCCAGCGGCCTCTTCGACATCCCCGAGGCCGAGCCCGAGGTGATCGAAGGCCCCCTGCTGGAATACTCCGGGCCGCTTCTGGCCACGTTCAACCTCATGAGCGCGGTGAAGCTGGTGGTGGTGCTGGAGCTGGCCGTGGCCCTCTTGTGGCCCAACGGGCTCAACGGCAACATTCTGGTGAACCTGGCCTGGCACGTGTTCAAGTGCCTGGCGCTGCTCATGGTCTCCGTGACCTGCTTCCGGGCCGCCACGGGCCGCCTGCGCCTGGACCAGGGTTTCTCCTTCTTCGTCAAGTACACTTCGCCCCTGGCCCTGGTGAGCCTCGGGCTGGCCTGCATCCTGCGTTAACGAGGACATCATGCGTAAATTGATCAGCAAGCTCGCCCCGCGCTCGCCCTGGATCTACCGGCTCAACGCCGGCTCCTGCAACGGCTGCGACGTGGAGATGGCCACCGCCGCGCTCATCCCGCGCTACGACGTGGAGCGCCTCGGTTGCAAATACTGCGGCAGCCCCCGGCATGCCGACATCGTGCTCATCTCGGGCCCCCTCACCGTGCGCGTGCGCGACAAGGTGCTGCGGGTGTTCGACGAGATACCCCATCCCAAGGTGACCGTGGGCGTGGGCGCCTGCCCGGTGTCCGGCGGCTGCTTCCGCGAAGGATACTCCACCGGGATGCCCACCGACCACTACCTGCCCCTGGACGTCATCGTGCCGGGATGCCCGCCCAGGCCCCAGGCCATCATCGAGGGCATCATCAAGGCCCTGGACGTCTGGCGCGTGAGACTCGAGGAGGATTTATGCTGCCATTTCTAAAGATCATGGCCCGCAACCTGCTGCTCGGGCCTTCCACCGATCCGTTCCCTTTCGCCCCGGCCAAGACCCCGGAGAAGTTCAGGGGCTGCGCCGCCCACGACCAGACCAAGTGCATCCTGTGCGGCATCTGCAAGCACGTGTGCGCGGCCGGAGCCATCCAGCTGCGCGCCGCCGAGGACGGCTCCGGAGTTGAGTACGTGCTCTGGCACAACTCCTGCGTTTTCTGCGGCATGTGCGCCCACTACTGCCCCACCGGGGCCATCACCATGACCGACAACTGGCACCTCTCCCACCTGGCCGAGGAGAAGTACACCTTCTGCGAAACGAGCTTCGTGGCCTTCGGCGAGTGCGTCCAGTGCGGCGCGCGCATCCAGCCCAGGCCCCAGGTCATCATCGATCAACTGGGCGCGCGGTCTCCCGACCGGTTCCTGCTTTGCCCCAAGTGCAAGCGCGAAAGCCAGGTCAAGCATTCCGCCGAGATAAGCCCCATCCAACCGCTGGAGCAGCAATGAACGAGATAGCCAAGCAGGCGCTGGAAAACGCGGTAGGCAAGATCCTGGGTCCAGGGTCCGTCTACTGGTCCACCGACGCCCACAACAACAGCTACGGCTGGGTCAAGCTGTGCGACCCCGAAAGCCTGACCCGGGTGGCCCTGCCCCTGGCCCAGGCCGGAGCGCGGCTCATGACCATAACCGCCTACCGCAACGACAAGTTCTCGCGCATCGAAGGCCGCGAGATCGCCTACCACTTCGACCTGGACGGCGTGGTCATCACCGTGACCGCCTGCGTGGACTCAGATCCCCCGAAGGTGCCCTCCATCACCCCGTGGTTCAAGAACGCCGACTGGAACGAGCGCGAATTCACCGAGCTCTACGGCATCGAAGTGGTTGGGCATCCCAACCCGCGCCGCCTCTTCCTGGACAAGGAACTCGACGGAGACATCCTGGACCGGCTGGTGCCGCTTTCCACCATGATGAACGGCGCCTCCACCACCACCCTCTGGGAAAAGGTCTTCGCGGGCAGGCAGATGCCCGATTGGGCCAAGGGAGTGAAAAACTGATGGCCGAGACCTATACCCTCCCGGTCGGCCCGCTGCACGTGGCTCTGGAAGAGCCCATGTACTTCGACATCAAGGTCGAAGGCGAAACCGTGCGCGGCCTGGACCTCACCGCCGGACACGTCCACCGGGGCATGGAAGCCCTGGCCATGCACCGCAACTACTTCCAGAACGTCACCCTGACCGAGCGGGTCTGCTCGCTGTGCTCCAACAGCCACCCTGCCACCTACTGCATGGCCGTGGAGACCCTGGCCGGCATCCAGGTGCCCGAGCGCGGCCTGTACCTGCGCGTCATCGCCGACGAGATCAAGCGCATCGCCTCCCACCTGTTCAACGTGGGCATCATGGCCCACCTGGTGGGCTTCGACTCGCTGTTCATGCACGCCATGGAGGTCCGCGAACTCATGCAGGACGCCAAGGAAGGCGTGTACGGCAACCGCATGAACCTGGGCCAGTGCACCATCGGCGGCACCCGCACCGACATCGACAAGGACGCGGCCAGGTTCCTGCGCGGACAGCTCGAAGCCTTGAAGCCCCAGCTGTTTGAGCTCTACGGCGTGTTCGAAAAGGACCCGCTCATCCGCACCCGCACCCAGGGCATCGGCCTGCTCTCCGAAGAGGAAGCCCGCCGCCACGCCGTGGTGGGCCCGGTGGCCAGAGCCTCGGGCGTGGTCTATGACGTGCGCCGCAAGGCCCCCTACGCCACCTACGCGGACCTCAAGTTCGAGGTGCAGTCCGACACGGCGGGCGACGTGCACTCCCGGGCCATGCTGCGGCTTCGCGAGACGGTGGAGTCCATCTCCATCATCGAGCAGTGCCTGGACCAGATGCCCGAAGGCCCGGTCAAGATCGAGGGCATGGTGGCCATCCCGGCGGGCGAATCCGTGGCCCGCAACGAAGCGCCGCGCGGCGAGCTGATCTACTTCCTGCGCGCGGACGGCTCCGACACCCCCCAGCGGGTGAAGTGGCGCGTGCCCACCTACATGAACTGGGAGGCCCTCCAGGTGATGATGGCCGGCTGCCAGGTGGCCGACATCCCGCTCATCGTCAACAGCATCGACCCCTGCATCTCCTGCACGGAGCGCTGAGAAGGCGCCGGAGCACCCGTCACGACTCATGAGGCCGCGCCTCGCGCGGCCTCATTTTTTTTCCATTTTTTTCAATTTGTCGCATGGCTGACAGTCAAGAACTCTCACGAGTGATTGAGTGGGCTCGCGCGGTGACTCGCGCGAACGCGACCAACTGGTGGTACGCCATGCATGAATCCTCCCTGGCCATGAGCATACTCGGCATCGTGCGGGACAAAGCCCGCGAGGCCCACACCGGCGCGGTGCGCCGCGTGGACCTGTGCATCGGCGAGTACGCGGGCGTGGAAGATTCAACCTTGGCGGCCTGCTTCGAGATGATGGCCCTGGGCACGGTGGCGGACGGAGCCGAACTGGTGATCGAGAAGATCGCCGCCACGGGCGTGTGCAACGCCTGCGGCGCTCCCGCCCGAAAGATCGGACGGCTCCTTAGATGCCCACATTGTGAACGCTCGACGGTCACGCTCGCCACCGGGCGTGAGCTCTACGTCAAAAGCTTGGAAATCGAACAACCTACCCGGAGGCATGATCATGCCCAATGCATGTGAAAATTCCATTGTTTTCGCCAATCCCGACAAGTGCATCGGCTGCAAGAAGTGTGAGATGGCCTGTGCGGGCGCGCATATCGGTCTGTCCTTCAAGGAAGCCAAGAAGCGCGGTCTGCCGGTCATCTCCCGCATCAAGGTGGTCAAGGTGGACAACGTGAAGTTCCCCATCCAGTGCCGCCACTGCGAGGACGCACCCTGCGCCCATGCCTGCCCCTTCGGCGCCATCCAGCAGCTCGACGGGCTTGTCAGCGTCAATGAAAACCTTTGCGTCGGTTGCAAGATGTGCGTGATGGCTTGCCCCTTCGGCGCCATCGAGGTGGGCGTGGAAGGCGAAACCGCCTTCAGCGGCCGCACCAACAGCGGCTCCGCCAAGAAATGCGACCTTTGCCAGGCCTGGCGCGCCAGCAACGGCAAGGAAGTTTGCGCTTGCGTGGAAGCTTGCCCCAAGCACGCCCTGCAGTTCGTCGAAATGGGCTCCTACCGCCAGGCCCAGGCCAAGGCGCGCGTAGCCGAACTTGTTCAGGCCAGCCAGCAGATACTGCAGGCTCAAGAAGACAACTATTGCGGCGAGCACAAAAGCTAGTCCGCGCAAGCTTCCTCCTGCGGCCGGACCGGCCCGCGACCGGTCCGCCAACTGGCGTCCTCCTCCAGCTTCCGGAGGGGGACGCCACGCCGCAAGAAGGCTCCGATACCTGAAGGGGATATCCCATGGACCTCACACTGAAAATTTCCGGCCAACGGTGCGACCTCTCCCTCCACCCGGTCTCACCCAAAACCGTGGAGCGCATCAACACGCTCGGGCGCAAGTTCTACACCAAGAAATACATCCACTGGTGGCGCAACGGAAATACCAGCACCTGCGGCATGCGTTTCGGCGACGACTGCGCCGTTCATGTGAGCCTTGACGGCACCCCCATCGATTTCAACACGTCCGTCATCGCGGACTCCGCCGTGCTCCTGCGGCGCAGGCACTACCTGGAAAGCAAGGCCCGCTACCTGGCGCTGCTGGGCTACGACGACGAATTCTGCACCATGTTCTGGACCTGGAAGAACGTGCAGAACTTCGATCCCGCCCGGTTCGACTTCTTCGTCCACCGCTGGGACCGGGTCCTTAACGAAGAGGACTACCTGATCATCGACGACGTCCGCTACGACGGCTCCTTCGCCGACGAGCAGGACTGGGGCGGCAGCTGCGGTTTCTCCCTGGTGGACCCCAGGATCATCGACCTGGACGACGTGCGCCGCGAAATGGGCATCGAAATCGCCGCCAGCCACGCAGGCGACGACGCCACGGCATTTCCCGATGAATTTCCCCAGCCCGCAGCCGCCAAATCCGTCCCCTTCCTGACGGGCAAAGGCCCCTACAATCGCCCCGTGCGCGGAGCCAACGCAGTGGGCACCCGCAGCTGCACGGTCTGCAAGAACTCCATCCGCGTGGAGCTGCGCATAAAGGACGACGTGATCCAGGAAGCAGGCGGCCTGGCCGAAGGCTGCGACTACAGCAAGGAATGCCTGGACGCGCTTTCGCGCATGGTCACCGGCATGTCCGTCTACGACTGCTACCCCATCACCAACGAAGACCTGCACCCGCGCCTCTCGCGGGTGATGCCCAAGCTCGATTGCGACTATTTCACGGTCGGAGCGCTGAAACTGGCGCTGCGCAACTGGGAAAAAGCGGCGGCCTGACCGCCGCCTCACGAGGAAACCAAGACGGCCGGGACAAGAGCTTACCCCCGACTGCTGTCCATCCCTCCGGCGGGTCACCCCCCCATCCACCCTCACCGGAGGATCCTCACGTTGACCCCGGGCGGCCCATCCGCCCGGGGTCTCTCTTTTGCCAAACCCGGCATGGCGCGGAAGGTGGCGGACGAGAGGGGGAACGAAACGGCAAGTAATCCAAAATCCAGCACGCCCGACGTCCATGCCTTCTGGCGCTTCCGCCTGGCGAAAGCCTGTTTCCGGCATGGCGTCCGGGCCGGGCTACGGTTTTGGGGGCGAACCCTGGAGGAGCATTTCCAGCTCGGCTTGGGTGACCCCCTGGGAACGGACTTTCAAAGTGCCCGCAGGAGGACGGCTCTGTTCCCGGAGCCAGGCCGGATCTGTCGTCACGTATGGGGCGATGGCCTGGCAGGCGGCTTGCAATAATACCGTTGAGACCTGGAAACGCAGTTCCACGGAAGAGTCAAGCAAGGGCAGAGTCATGGCGGCCTCCAATTATTCGGCACCATTGTTCCGCGCATGATCATGCGACGCAGGAAAACAGTGCCTATGGTTTTATGACGCTTCCCTGGCGCATGGAGTTTCAGTTCTTGGAATTTTAAACATTAAATGATGTTTATATTATGGGCACATTCATTTAAAGACATGAGGAAAGGACCGCGAAGTATCTGCATCATCTTCTGAATTTGCCCGCATTTACGCTCATGCTATGAGTATAGTCCGAAGAATGCGGCATTTCCGCGAGGCGTCCCTGCAACTTTTGCAGTGCGCACGGCACAGCCGCAAAAGGACGCCGTCATCCATCTTGAATGCATCAACGGACTCCGTTCTCAAGACTCTTGAGCTGCCCGTTGTTGTTCGCGCGAACACTCAGACGAAATTTCAGATCCTCGCCGGCGTTGAAATCCGTGCGCATCCGCACGCGCTCCCACACGGTCGTGGAGCCTCCAGACTTGCCCGGCAAGGGGGCATTGCCCTCGTTCGCCCAGACACGGGCGTCGCCGGTCATAGCAACCTGCGCGGCGGCTGTTTCCGCGAATGCAAGAAGAAGCATGGCGAGGAGCACTTGGGCGGCGATGCTTTTCATGTCCTTTCTCCTTGATGGGGACCGGTACTCGGGAAGAAGGCGGCGCTCTTGCAGTGTTAGACGCAAACCTCCTCTGGCGAGTTACGATGATCGCCCGGATCAGACCGGCCTTACCCGGCTCTCCATCCTGTCTCGGCGATGGCCGACGGGATGGAACCGCCTACAGGGCTTGCGCGGAGCGCCGTAAGATTTCCCGGTCCCAAGCTTCTGGTTCGCCGAATTTCCGCACGGCGGCCCTCGCCTCTTGACAAACCTCCCCATTTCGAACTTTATACCGGAAACAGCGAGTAATCAGAATGATCGACGAAATTGACAGCAAAATACTGACGATTCTTCAGCAGAACGCCCGCACATCCAACGCCGACATCGCACGCGACGTGGGCATGGCTCCGTCCGCGGTGCTTGAGCGGGTGCGCAAGCTGGAGCGGCGCGGGATCATCACCGGCTACGAGGCCCGCATCTCGCCCGAGGCCATCGGGCTTGGCCTCACGGCGTTCACCTTCGTCAAGACCGAGGAGCCGGTGGGCTCCATGGACACCGGCGAGGCCCTGTCGGCCATCCCGGGCGTCATGGAGGTGCACTACGCGGCCGGGTCGGCGGCGTATCTCATCAAGGTGCGGGTGTCCGGCCCCAAGGCCTTGGCTGATCTTTTGAAGGAGATCGGCCGCCTGCCCACGGTGCGCGACACCAACTCCACGGTGGTGCTCCAGACGGTGAAGGAAACAGGAACCATGCCCATATCCTCAAACGATTCCCAGGAGGCGTAGCATGCAGGCGCAGAACCTCGACCAGGCCATTCTCGCTCGCGGCAAGGCATTTTTCGCAAGCATTCGCGGCGAGGCCCCGTCCATCTTCAACAAGGGCTTCTGGACCGGCAAGGTCATGGACTGGGCCATGCAAAACGAGGACTTCAAGGTCCAGCTGTTCCGGTTCGTGGACGTGCTGCCCTATTTGACCTCGGCCGACACCCTGCAGCGCCACATCGAGGAATACTTCACCGGCGGCCAAGCCGGAGACATCCCCTCCGTGCTCAAGTGGGGCGCGGAGAAATCGGGCTTCCTGGGCGGCATCGCGGCCAAGGTCATGGGCAAGGCCATCCGCTCCAACATCGAGGGCATGGCCCGGCAGTTCATCGTGGGCGAGACCACCAAGGAAGCGGTGAAGAACCTGGTGAAGATCCGCAAGGACGGCTTCGCCTTCACCGTGGACCTGCTGGGCGAGGCCACCGTGTCCGAGGAGGAGGCGAGAGCCTACCGGGACGGATATCTGGAGGTGCTTACGGCCATCGCCCGGGAGCAGGGTTCCTGGAAGCCTCTGGTCGGAGGAACCAAGGACCTGGACTGGGGCTACGCGCCCAAGGTCAACGTCTCCATCAAGCCGTCGGCGCTGTATTCGCAGTCCAAGCCCGTGGATTTCGAGGGCACGGTGGAGGGGATCCTTGCGAAGATGCGCCCCATCTACCGGGCGGTCATGGCCATGGGCGGCGCGCTGTGCATCGACATGGAGCAGCTCAAGTACAAGGACGCCACCATCGAGCTGTTCAAGCGCCTGCGGCAGGACCCGGAATTTGCGGGATATCCCCATCTGTCCATCGTGTTCCAGTGCTACCTGAGAGAGACCGAACGCGACATCGAGGAGATCATCGCTTGGGCCAAGGCGCGAAACCTGCCCATGGGCATCCGTTTGGTGAAGGGCGCGTACTGGGACTACGAGACCGTGGTCTGCAAGCAGATGGGCTGGCCCATCCCGGTGTGGACCCGCAAGCCCGAGTCGGACATGGCCTTCGAGCGTTGCGCCCGGTTGATTTTGGAAAATCACGAGATGATCTATTTCCAGTGCGCCTCCCACAACATCCGCACCATCAGCTTCGTGATGGAGGCGGCCACGGCGCTGGGCGCGCCCGATACCCGCTACGAATTCCAGGCCCTGTACGGAATGGCCGAGCCGGTGCGCAAGGGGCTGCTCAAGGTGGCCGGACGGGTGCGACTGTACTGCCCCTACGGCGAGCTTCTGCCGGGCATGGCCTATCTGGTGCGCAGGCTTCTTGAGAACACGGCCAACGAATCGTTTTTGCGCTTGTCGTTCGCCGAGGGCGAGGCCGAGGATCGTCTGCTGGAAAATCCCCAGGAGACCCTGGAGCGCGAAACGGCCCTGGCCAAGAAGCCCCGGGAGCCGGAATCCGGACCGGAGGGGCTCTCGCCTTTCGCCAACTTCCCCCTGGCCGACTTCACCGAAAAAGCCC
>Ga0075021_10000858_pt1 | contig 15655 bp, 12 predicted proteins | sample ColStrG_CSR_2012_FD_72749 | JGI IMG/M metagenome (GOLD analysis project Ga0075021, IMG submission 72749) | Freshwater sediment microbial communities in response to fracking from Pennsylvania, USA - Cold Stream Run_MetaG_CSR_2012 | ecosystem: Environmental > Aquatic > Freshwater > Creek >...
CAGGCTTTGGGCAAGGACCTGGACGCCCGCACCGATCTGTTTTCCTTCGGCGCCGTTCTCTACGAGATGGCCACCGGAACGCTTCCCTTCAGGGGTGATACCTCCGCGGCCCTGTTTAATTCGATCCTGAACAAGGAGCCGGCTTCGCCGCTTCGCTCCAATCCCGAGTTACCCGCGGAAGTGGAGCGCATTATCAACAAAGCTCTCGACAAGGACCGCAACATCCGCTACCAGAGTGCCGCAGACCTGCGCGCGGACCTGACGCGGCTCAAGCGCGACACCACCTCCGGCAACGTGAGTGCGGCCAGCGTGCAGGTAGCGGAGCCCAAGACTAGGCATCGTTTGCTCGGGGCGGTGGCTGGATTGGCGGGCCTGCTCGCAATCGTTGGGCTGGCCTGGTGGCTGCGTTCACCCCTGCCCCCACCAAGACTCATAGGGGTTACCCAGATCACGAATGACAGCCTTGCCAAGAACGCAAACCTGCTGACCGATGGGGTGCGTATTTATTTCGGTGAAATTTCGGCTGAGCGCTTTGTTCTTTCTCAGGTGGCGATGACCGGCGGTGAAGTGGCAGCGGTCTCGACTCCGCTCCTGAACATCAGCCCGCTGGACATCTCCCCCGACCACTCACAGCTGCTGGTCGCGTCCTTTGTAGGTACGGAGGCGAACGCCCCGCTGTGGACGATTCCCCTGCCCGCCGGGTCCCCGCGACGTCTGGCTGACATCGTTGCCCACGATGGCGCGTACTCGCCCGACGGGCGACAATTGCTCTTCGCCCGTGACAAGTCTCTATTTCTGGCCAAGGCAGATGGCAGTGAACCTCGCAAGCTGCTGACTGCCCCTGGCTTTCTGTTTGCGGCAAGATTTTCGCCCGACGGCACACGCATCCGATTTACCCAGCTCGACCTGGAGCAGAACGCCAGCACTCTTTGGGAGGTCAAGGCCGATGGCACGGGACTTCGCGGGGTGCTTCCCGGCTGGCCTAATCAGGGCGCGGAGGCTAACGGACAGTGGACGCACGACGGCGCTTACTACCTCTTTAGCCACGCCGAGGGCACCGCCACAAATATCTGGGCCTTGCCTGAGCCGCGCGGCTTCTTCCGCAAAGCTTCGCCGTTACCAGTTCAGCTCACGACCGGCCCGCTCGCATACGATCACCCTTTACCAAGTCAGGACGGGCATAGGATATTTGTCACCGGTCTTCAGGGGCGTGGTGAATTCGTGCGTTACGACTCCCGCACTCAGCAGTTTTTGCCGTTCCTCTCCGGTATTTCCGCAGACCAGGTCGAATTCTCCCCCGACGGCCAATGGGTCACTTACGTGACCATCCCCGAGGGAACGGTCTGGCGCAGTCGGGTTGATGGCAGCGAGCGTCTTCAGCTTAGCAACGCCCCTCTGCTCGCCGTCCTTCCCCGCTGGTCTCCGGACGGAAAACAGATTCTTTTCACCGCCGGGCAATACGGAAAGCCGTGGAAGATTTTTCTGGTATCGGCACAGGGTGGAGCGGCGCAGGAATTGGTTTCGGAAAATCTGAGCGAACTGGACGCTACCTGGTCGCCCGACGGCAAGCGGGTCGCTTTTGGGCGTCTGGCTTTCGCGGACAACAAAGAGATCGATGTTGTGGATTTGCAGACTCACAAGGTTTCGGTCTTGCCCGGGTCCGGGGACGTCTTTAGTCCGCGGTGGTCGCCCGATGGCCGCTTTTTGGTGGCGGTCGCCGGCGACTCGCAAAAGCTGGCGCTTTTTGATTTCCAGACGCAAAAATGGACCGACTGGGTAACCCAGACCACGGCTCTGGGATTTCCATGCTGGTCGCGGGATGGCAAATATCTTTACTTCGACAGCACTTATTCGAATAGCCAGTCCTACAATCGGATCAAAGTGGGAGAGACCAAGTCCGAACCAGTGGTTAGCTTGAAAGGCCTGCGCCGCTACTTTGGCCCCGTGGGAGCGTGGAGCGGTCTTGCCCCGGATGGCACTCCGCTGTTCGTCCGCGACATCAGCACCCAGGAAATCTACGCCCTCGACGTACAGTTGCCGTAGCCCGTACTAAGTGCGATCAGTAAGCTTTGACGAAGAAGTACGCGGTCATTCCAGCCCCCACCAGGATTACAAAACTGCGCACCCAGGCCTGGGGTAGCTTCTGCGCATAGTGTGCTCCAAAATACCCACCCACCAGGGCGCCCGCGATCATGACTACGCCCTGCGGCCAGTAAATCGCACCCTTGGCGATGAACACCAGCACCGCAACGCCATTAATCGCCATTCCCAGAATGCTCTTCAAGGCGTTCATGGCATGAATGTCGGTCATGCCGACGGCGGCCAGCATGGCCAGGTTGACGATGCCCACGCCGCCGCCGAAATAACCGCCGTAGACAGCGACTCCGAGTTCGAAGATGGAGGCTCCTACGATAGCCACTGTGGTGGCGTCGTGCCCTACGCTTGACGCGCGGTTTCCGGCCAGCTTTTTGCCAAATATGAACAGCAGAGTCGCCCCTAGCATCAGCCAGGGCAGCACGCGCATGAAAGTGTGAGCTGGAGTTTTGAGGAGAAGAAACGCGCCCGCGATTCCGCCGACGAAGCTGGTGATCAGCAGTGGCAACATGACGCGCCGGGGAACGTCCAGCCGGTTGCGATAGGCGCCTCCGCTCGCGGTGACTCCCGTCCACAGGGCGAGCGTGTTGGTGGCGTTGGCGGGAATTGGCGGCACGCCGGTGAACAGCAGCGCGGGAAAGGCAACAAAGCTGCCACCCCCGGCGACCGCGTTCAAAGCGCCGCCCAGGATGCCGGCGACGAACAGGAAGATGGCGTGTCCGGGAATCAAGGGTAAAGGTTTATCACAGGTGTTGAAGCCGTCGCCACGAATCACGCGTGGCAACAGCCGCCCCCGGCTGTCCGGCGAAGCAAAGCTCCGCTAGGTTTCCTCCCGGCCAAAAACAGTCGAGCTTCGCTCGACCGGACAGCCGGGGGGCGGCTGTCCCCACGTGGTTAATGGTGTGATCCGGTGTTTCGTCGTGCTACCGTTTTCGGTCGGCCACCGTCTGATGGCAAGAACATTCGCGGAGGAGCACTAGATGCAGATCTTGAAAACCTGCCGGCTGGCGCTTGCCGTTCTGGCCTTGACTTGCATGAGTGGCGCCCGGCAGAACAGCACTGCGCCACAACCGAAGCCCTGTTCAGAACCTGAACAGAAGCAACTGGAATTCTGGGTGGGCGAATGGGATCTCACCTGGCCGGGCAACAACGCCGGAGAGACCGCACACGGCACCAATAGCATCCGGCGCATTCTTGACGGTTGCATCGTCGAGGAAACTTTTTCCGGCGGCGACGCCATGCACCTGCGCGGACGGAGCGTTTCCATCTTCGACACTACCGCGGGCAAATGGAAACAGACCTGGGTGGACAACGAAGGCGGCTATCTCGATTTTGTGGGCGAATTCAAAGACGGACAAATGATCCTGGGACGCGAAGCTATCCGCCCCGATGGCACCAGGCGATTGCAACGCATGGTGTTCAAGAACATTACCCTCGACGAGTTCGACTGGAGTTGGGAAGGATCAAAAGACGGCGGCAAGACCTGGGCCGTGGTCTGGCCCATTCATTACAAGAGGAAGCTGTAAAGGCGGACCTCGGGCGCCGGACATCAGACCTCGGACTTCATACTCCAACCTGGGAGCTCTACCAAGATTGACGCTGGTGGTCTCTAAGAACCGGAAATCAGACGCCTGAGGTCTGACGCCCGATGCCGTCCTTACACTCCGTACGTCCCGGTTGCGCCTTCACGCGCGGAAACCCGCTCGCGGATATTGCGAGCTTTTTCGATGATGTTGTTGCGAGTCTCTTCTCCGCTGGCGGGAGCGAGCAGCAGCCCGATGCCCACACCAATCCCCAGCCCGAGAAGTGCGATCCCCGCGGTGCCGAGAAAATTGCTGTCTTCCCCACGGATGACGTCCGTGGCGCGGCTGACGCGATCGGAAGCAGTTTCGTAGGTGTCCTGCGCCCTGGACTTAAGGTCGTCGACCGTGCCCGCCATGCGGCTGCGCATCGTATCCAGCAGATAGATTCCGGTGCCGAGCAACAGGTTATAAAGAACTTTTTCTTTGCGTGACTTCATATGTGACCTCTCCGGACGGGGTAGACCCGCCACTACCAAGATGCAAGACTCAGGCTACCAGTTGGCGCGACTTTTTCACAGGGATTATGCGCTGGAATTGTGTTGCTGAAAAAATGTGGTGGCATAGTGTAGTTGTTGAAATCGGTCCCACATCGGCACGACGTGCGTAGGCCCAGATGTCCCTTCGACTTCGCTCAGGGCAGGCTCTCATCTGGGCGGGCGAGCAAGGCTTGCCAGTAGATTTTGGGAATGACGCCGCCACGCTGCAGAGCTTCGCTCCGCCGGGCAGGTGAGGACACCCGCCCCTACGTGGTGGTGATGTTTCCTTGCCGGGCACGGGCGTTTTCTTGCGATATGGGACGACTCCTGTTATATAGTTCCGATTACTTGCTTTTACTTTCGTTTTAATAACCCGCCGGAGGTCAGCATGGGTTCGAAGGCGAAATGCGTTCTGGCGTTTCTGGCTTGCATCCTGACGGCTTGGGCCCAAACCGCGAATCCACCCGCGCCCCAGATCGGATACAAGTCGGCCGCGGACGCCGAGCAGAAAAAAACTCTGCTGCTAAGAGATTTTCATCCCGTGTCTATGCTTCACGTTCCCGGCCACGAAGTCCCCCGGGCAAAGTTCTATGTCATCGACGTGCACAACCACATCAACGACGCCGCTCGCATCGAAGAGCATATGGCTCCTGAACGGGTAGTCGAGGTCATGAACAACACCAACGTGAAAACTGTGGTCATTCTGACCGGCCTGTGGGGGGACAAGCTGCAGCACGTGATCGACGAGATGGTGAAGCCTTATCCCGGGCGGTTCATCGTGTTCACCCAAATCGACTGGAGCAAGATTGACGATCCGGATTTCAGTGAGAAGATGGTACGTCAACTGGACGACGCCGTCGCTCGGGGAGCTCGCGGGCTTAAGCTGCTTAAGGATCTAGGCCTGGGCGTACGCGATAAGACCGGCAGACTGATTGCGATTGACGATCCGCGGCTGGATCCGGTCTGGCACGAATGCGGGCGGTTGGGCATTCCGGTTTCCATTCACACTGGCGACCCGGAAGCCTTTTTCCATCCTACGGACGGCAGCAATGAGCGCTACGAGGAATTGACCGAGCATCCGGACTGGAGCTTCTACGGTCCGCAGTTTCCGAAGCTGGAAGAATTGCTGGAGGCGCGCAACCGGGTCTTTGCCCGGCATCCGGAAACGCTTTTCGTCTCGTTGCACATGGGCTGGCCGGAGAATCTTGACTGGGTGTCGCGCATGCTCGACCAGTATCCCAACGTAATGGTTGAATTCGGAGCGCGCGAAGCGGAACTGGGAAGGCAACCTCGCCGTACTCGCGAATTCTTTCTGAAATATCAGGATCGCGTCATGTTTGGAACCGATAATGGCATGGATGAAGCCATGTATCGCAATCAATTTCGCTGGCTGGAAACTGCCGATGAATCTTTCGACTACTGGGGCTATCCGGCGCAGGGACGTTGGGAAATCTACGGACTGGAGTTGCCCGATCCGGTGCTGGAAAAAATCTACCACCTGAACGCAGAGCGGATGTTTCAGCGGTTCACAGGCCTGGGCTCTAAAGGTCTGGGCTTCAAAGAGCTAGACAAGGGAGGAACGCAATGAACACGGGGCGGTTGAGACCGGTTTCCTTTTGCCCGTCTGGTACAGCGCGATCCATGCTGATCCTGGCATTGGCGTTCTGCTTCGGCATTAGCTGCACAACTCCGCCGGTGAAGACCGAATCCGCACCACCGCCGACGCAACGCTCCAGCATCAAGGTGGATGTGAAGCTTGGAGGTCCGGTGGTGGTGACCACAAGTGCCGCCGAGTTTCAGATCCTGCCTTCAGGGCACGTGCAGGCCTCCCTGCTCAAGGGCGATCAGAAACTCACGCTGGACGATTCGAGCGCTAGCAGTAGTGATTTTTTGGTGCGCGATGGCAAGGAAATTCCGTTTGCCCTGGACCTGGGCCAGGTAAGAATTCAGGACAGCGTGGGCAAACTGGGCCGGGGCAAGCGGCTGGAGATTCCCTCGCACCCGATGGACTCCTCTGTCACCAACATCCAGCGTACGGTGCTGGTCCAGGTCTACGATGATTTTCCCAACATGCTGTTATCGAGTGCCGAATACAAAAATGCCGGTAAGGAGGATTTGCATGTTGATCGCGTGGTCGAGCAGCAGCGCAGATTGAACGCCAGCGTGGCCGACCCGAAGGCCCAGCCCTATGACCTGTGGAGCTTCCACGGCTCGAGTTATGACTGGGGTAAGGATGATGTCATCAAGTTGAGCCGCACCTTCTCCCAACCGAATCTCATGGGCGCGGAGGTGAAGGGCGGCTACGGCGGCGGCATTCCGGTGGTCGCGTTCTGGACGGGTTCGGTAGGCGAGGCCATTGGCCACGTCGAAACTCTGCCCTTGACGCTGTCGCTGCCAGTCAAGGTCAACCCCGACGGCACGGTCAACACTGGAGTGGACATTGCCGCGGATGCCGTGCTCAAACCGGGAGAAACCTATTCCACTCCCCGCAGTTTTGTCGAAGTGTATGCCGGCGATTTTTACGAGCCGCTGCATGACTGGTCGAGGGTGTTGCAGAAGGAAGGCTGGGAAATCCCCAAGCCTTCCGGCGAAGCGTACAACGTGAGCTGGTGCGGCTGGGGCTACGAGTTCAACGTTACACCGGCGCAGATGCTGGGAACGGTTCCGAAGCTGAAAGAGCTCAACATTAAGTGGGCGACACTCGACGATCGCTGGTTCGACACTTACGGTGACTGGAATCCGCGCAAGGATACTTTCCCCGGAGATTCCATCAAGAAAATGGTGGACGACTTCCACAAGCAGGGAATCCTGGTGCAGCTGTGGTGGCTGCCCTTGGGCGTGGAAGACGGCCAAGGCAAATGGGAATCGCACAAGTATATTGTGTCGAAGATTGCAAAGGAGCATCCGGAGTGGCTGCTGCTCGACAAGGACGGAAAGCATGCGCGCATGACGCGCGACCTGGCGACGCTTTGTCCTGCGGTGCCTGAGGTCCAAGCGTACTACAAGAAACTCACCGAAAAGTTCATCGGTGAGTGGGGATTCGATGGCTCCAAGCTGGACAACATTTACAGCGTCCCCATGTGCTACAACCCGGCGCACCACCATAAGTCTCCGCAGGATTCGGTCAACGCAATGGCCGACGTGTACAAGACGATTTTTCAGACCAGCCGGGCCATCAAGCCGGAGAGCGTGACCCAGAGTTGTCCCTGCGGCACGCCGCCGTCGCTTGCCTGGCTGCCATTCATCGACCAGGCGGTAACGGCTGATCCGGTGGGAGCGGTTCAGGTTCGCCGCCGTATCAAGATGTACAAGGCGCTGCTGGGGCCGGAGTCGGCGGTGTATGGCGACCACGTGGAACTCTCAGCCATGGATCGTATCGGCAAAAACTGGCGAGAGCACGGAGACGATTTTGCGTCGACGATCGGGCCTGGCGGAGTGGTAGGAACAAAATTCGTCTGGCCCGATCCCGGACCGAAATTCAAATCCGTGATGCTTACCCGGAGCAAAGAAGAACGCTGGAAGAAGTGGATCGACATCTACAACCAGAAGATGCTGTCGAAGGGCACATTCAAAAACCTGTATGTATACGGCTACGATGTGCCTGAAGGTTACGCCATCGAAAAAGCTGGCAAGATGTATTACGCGTTCTTCGCCCCCTCGTCAAAACCGTGGAAAGGTGAGGTTGAGTTGCGCGGGCTGCAGCCGGGCAGCTATCACGTGCTGAATTATCCGGAAGGCAAAGACCTGGGGACAGTGGATGCCACCGCAGCCGCCCCCATGCTCAAGACAGAATTCCGGGACCATCTCTTGCTGGAAGTGAGCCGGTAGGATTTTGGTAGCGTTGGCCGGCCGTCTAATGGGCGGGCGGGACGCCCGCCGCTACATTGCGCCGTGCTCGCGCAAAAAGCGCTCGCGATATTCCTTGTCGCGGAAGGCTTCGGTCCCTCCCGGCCGCGTGACCGAGAGCGCCCCCGCGCGGTTGCCACTGGCCAGGCAGGTGGTGAGATCGGAGCCGCGCAGATACTCGTGCAGAAAGCCGGCGTCGAAGCTGTCGCCCGCGCCCACCGCATCGACGGCTGAGACCTTCAGGGAAGGGCTGGTGAATCGCTCCGTCCCTCGTTGAGCCAACGCCCCCTCGTGCCCCAGTTTCACCACCACCAGCGGAACCATCTCCGCCAGCTGTTTGATCGCAATCTCGGGGTCGTCAGTTCCGGTGATCCGGGTAGCCTCGCGCGAATTGGGGAGCAGCAAATCAACGTACTTCAGGATGTCCTTCAAACCGCCACCCCAACGGTCTTCCGGATCGTCGTTCGTATCCAGCGAAATGGTGAGGCCGGCGGACTTCAACCGGCGAAAAAGTTCGCCGAGGTCAGGTTGCAGGGCACGCTGCAAATAGAGAGAAGACAGATGAAAATGGCGCGAATCGGCCAGGTAGTCAAAGTCGAGATTTTTCAGCGAAAGTTCAGCGATAGTTCCGGCGTAGGTTAAGATATTGCGCCAGCCAGTGCGCTGCAGGATGACCGTTAGTCCAGTCTTGGTGGGGCCGTCAACCCGTCTTACCTGAGAGACGTCGACACCGCTCTGAGCCAGACGATCCAGCGCGATCTGCCCCAGCGAATCGTCGCCGACCAGCGACTGGAATCCTACCCGGCTGCCCAGCGCCGCAAGATTGTGGGCGACGATGGCGGAAGAGCTGCCCAGAGTGAGCATCATGCGGTCGGCCAGCAGTTCCCGCTCCGGTGGTAGCTCGTCGGGAAGACCGTACAGGATGAGATCGAGGTTCAGTTCTCCGGCGGAGGTAACGTCAAAACGCGGCATGTCGGGTTTGGGGTCCTTCAAAACCAGCAACTTCAGCTTGCAAGGGGTTCGCACGCGACTTGCGGCGACCGCCCGAGGGACAGTATCGCAGAGGAGGGTGAAAAGATCGCGGAAAACGATGGCGGACCCGGAGAGACTTGAACTCCCAACCCCTGCGTTCGAAGCGCAGTGCTCTATCCAGTTGAGCTACGGGTCCGATTTCTTCAGACTGGCTGAATCGTCTACATTGTAATCCCGTGGTCCTCAGTTCGCCCACTGAGCGACGGAGGTGAATAATGTCTCAGAGTGAAGCGCCTGAGCCGTGGTTGCGAGGTACCTTGACCGAGGTTCCAGCGGTACAGCGGGCCGTCCTGCATGCCCTGGAGCTGGCTCGGGAGGATTTGACGCGCTGGTGCGGCACTTTGACCGATGAGCAGCTGAACGCGCGTCCAGCCGGGCTGCCGCCTGTGGCCTTTCATCTGCGCCACATCGCGAGAAGTCTTGACCGGCTGTTGACCTATGCCGAAGGCCGCTCCCTCAGTGACGATCAGTTGGCCGCGATGAAAGCCGAGATGGATGAAGGCGCAACTCGAAGTGATTTGTTCAGCGAACTGAACTCCGGCGTGGAAAACGGCGCCCATCGGATAAAGGCTTTCGCCGTCAATACGTTCGAGCAGAGCAGGAATGTCGGCAAGAAGCATTTGCCCACGACCGTGGCCGGTTTACTGGTCCATGTCGCGGATCACACCCAGCGCCACGTGGGGCAGGCTATAACGACTGCAAAAATTCTCATGGCGTAGCGACGCCGCTGAAAACCGCAGCGCCCGGCTGCCAAGCCGTTCCTGATTCAGGCCGGGCGCATGCGTTAACAGTCCGGTACCTCCTTAGCGCAGTGATTGCAGGTTCAGTATGAGGGACAGAACGTTGCCCAGAACCCCGTACGAGCCGTTCGAATAGTACCCGTATTGATAGCGGTCGCTGTAGCCGTCTTCATATCCGCGGCGGAATCCCTCCCGAAAATAATATCTGTAATCTTCAGGGTCGACGTAGTAGCCGTTGTAGCCGTAGGTCGCGTCCTGGTATGCATAACTGTCCCGGTAGTCGGCACGCCAACGATCTTCACGGTCGGCAGCTCCGGCGCGGAAGCCTTCCTGGTAGCCCTCGTTCACCGCCTGCCGCAGCAAATCAGCGCCGTATTGATTGGTCTCATAGTAAGCGCCGCCGCGATTGTAGCGATAAATCGGAGCGGTGTAGAAATAGGGATCGTGGTCGAAATCGTGGCGCTCCTCCCGCAGTCTCCGATCCTGCTCCCGCAAACGTTCCAGATACTCCTGCTGAAAGCGGTATTGCGCCATTCGCCGTTGCTGCTGCAAGGCCGCCGTTTGCTGTTCCATGCGGCGCTGCTGCTCGTCCAGTCGTCCGCGATACTGGGCCAGGCGCTGTTGCTGCTGCTGAATGAGTTGTTGCTGGCGCTGCTGTGAGAGCCGCTCCTGTTGATCATGCTGGCGCTGCTGGGCCTGCCATTGCTGCTGCGCCTGTTCCTGCTGCTGCCGATTCAATTGTTGCTGACGGTCCTGCTGTATCCGTCCTTGTTGCTGTTGATTGAGTTGTTGCTGATTCAACTGCTGATGTTGTTGCTGCTGCAGGCGTTCCTGCTGTTGCCGGCTCAGCTGTTGTTGCTGCTGAATGTGTTCCTGCTGCTGCTGATCAAGTTGTCTCTGGCGTTCTTGCTGCAGGCGTTCCTGTTGCTGTTCTTGCACGTGCTGTTGCTGCTGATTCTGCTGCAGCCGTTGTTGCTGCGCCCGGTCTTGCGGTTGCGATTCAGGCTTGGCTTGCTTTTCCGGCTTCGTTTCTTTCGGGTCCGGCTGTCCTTGTTGTGCGGAAGCCAGAACACTGCCTGCCAGGACTAACCACAGAATAACTGAGACTACTCTGATTGGTTTCATGCACGCCTCCAGTCCCCAATAATTCCTTAGATGCGAAATTACAGTGTGGCTGTATTTGCGGCGCAAGTCGGGCAGGTCAAAAAATCACTGAGAGCGCCGTCCTCAGGGCTCGAGAAACCTTCCGAGCATACAGGATTTACTTTAGGAGCAAAAGGATGCTGGCACTCGATGCGGCGAAGTTTTACTCCGTGCCGTTCTTTCAATAGTCGCCGTTTTCCGTAAAGGTAATCGATTACGCTGCTCTTGCCCCCTGCGATGGTATGATGCTGGCGAATCCGCATGATCCTGGGCGAGAATTTTTCGCGATCAGCAAACGAGAGCTAGAAACCGATGGCAATTGTAAACATGCAAACTTCTGCCGGTGCGGTTGGCTCGCCGGCTTCCAGCAACAAAGTAGCACTCTCGGTCGTAACCACGCTGTTTTTCATGTGGGGTTTCGTCACTGTGCTGAACGATGTGCTGGTGCCACATCTGAAATCCATTTTTGACCTGAACTATGCCCGGGTGATGCTGATCCAGTTTGCTTTCTTCTCGGCCTACTTCCTGTTTTCGATCCCCTCCGCCAAGCTGATCGACTGGATCGGATACAAGAAAACCATGGTGGTGGGTCTGTTCACCATGGGTCTGGGAGCGCTGTTGTTCATCCCGGCCGCGAGCGTTCCTTCCTTTCCGCTGTTTCTCGGAGCGCTGATGGTTCTTGCCGCGGGGATCACCGCCCTGCAAGTGGCTGCCAACCCCTACGTGGCTGTCCTTGGACCGCCGGAGACCGCTTCCAGCCGCCTGAATCTTGCGCAAGCCTTCAATTCTCTGGGGACGACGATCGGACCCTACCTAGGCGGCATGCTCATTCTGGATGCGACGCGCCAGAACATGGACACGGTGCGGCAGATGTCCACCGACACGCTCCAGGCCTACCGCGTTCATGAGGCAGCGTCGGTGAAATTGCCCTATCTGATCATCGGCCTTGCGCTCATGGCCCTGGGATTGGCCATTGCGATGTTCAAGCTGCCGGCGATGCCGGAAGCGGAGCGTCACGGAGCGACCGGCGCGAAGGTGAGCATGTGGAAGTACCGTCACCTGGTGCTCGCCGTAGTTGGAATTTTTGTATACGTGGGAGCCGAAGTTTCAATCGGCAGCTTCCTGATCAACTACTTTACACAGCCCAATATCGGAAACGTTTCCGAGGTGGCTGCCGCCGGGTACGTCTCCTACTACTGGGGCGGGGCCATGATCGGCCGGTTTATCGGCTCGGCGATTTTGCAGAAAGTCAGCACCGGCAAGGTGCTGGGGGTCGCGGCCATGACTGCATGCACATTAGTCGTGATCTCGATGCTTACCTTCGGCCACATCGCCATGTGGACCATCATTCTTGTAGGCCTGTTCAACTCGGTCATGTTCCCCAGCATCTTTACCCTGGGGATAGCCAAACTCGGCCCCCTGACCGGCGACGGTTCCGGCCTGCTGGTGATGGCGATTGTTGGCGGCGCGATCATTCCCTTGCTCCAGGGTGTGCTGGCCGACAGGATCGGGATTCACCACGCCTTCATTCTTCCCGCAATCTGCTATCTCTACATCGCCTATTTCGCCTTCAAGGGATCGCGGCCGGTGGTGCCGGCATGACAGCCCGGGTGGATCGAACCGCACTTGCCGCGCCCGAAGCCGAGTTCTGGCACTAACCTTCTTAGGGCAGTCATCCTTACGGCAGTCATCGGTAAGTGATATGCTTCCCGACCATGGCAGTCACCATGCTGGACATTGCCCGGGGCCTGAACGTTTCCGTGGTGACGGTATCCAAAGTTCTCCGCAACAAGGGCAAAATCAGCCTCGCGACCCGGAACCGGGTTTTGCGGCGGGCGAAAAAACTCAACTACCAGACTAACTGGGTCGCGCGCAGCCTGGTCACCCGGCGCACTTTTACCATCGGATTGCTGCTCCCGGATTTTACCCACCCATTCTTTGCTGAGATCGCTAAAGCAATCGCGGAGACCGTCCGGCCGCACGGTTATCACGTCGTCATTTCGTACTTCGAAGAAAATCCCCAGTTGGAACGAAGTGAAGCTGAATCACTATTGGCTCGACAGGTGGACGGGTTGATCCTGGCGTCGGCGCAGTCCGGAGCCAGCGCCTTCGAACAAATTCTGAAGCGGAAGGTTCCCCTAGTATTGATTGATCGCCCTATCGCGGGCGTCCAGGCCAGTTTCGTCGGGGTCGACAACGAAGCTATCGGCCAGTTGGCCACGACTCATCTCATCGAGCGCGGGTGCGAGCGAATCGCCCACCTGCGCGGTCCTGGAATCGGCATCGCCGCCGGACGCATGGAAGGCTATCGCCGGGCGCTGGTAAAACGCGGGTTGGCGGTGCGTCCACGTCACATCCTGGAAGCTGGTTACCAGGATCAAACCGGTCATGAAGCCATGCGCAGATTGCTGCAAACCCAGCCGGTGCCGGATGGCGTTTTCTGCTACAACGATCCGGTCGCGATTGGCGCAATGCGAGCCATTGCTGAGGCGGGGCTTCGAGTCCCCGAAGATATTGCCGTGGTCGGGGCCGGCAATGTCCATTATTCCGATTGCCTGGCGGTTCCTCTCACCACTGTCGATCAGGGAACCTTCGAGATCGGCAAGCGCGCTGCCGACCTTTTGCTGGAGCGAATTGGTTCGAAGCGCGTGCTGCGACCCAAGAAAGTTCTGATCGAACCCAGGCTGGTCGCGCGGCAATCGACGGCACGTTCGAGCGCGGAACGAGTCTTAGCTTCTTCCGCGTGTAAATCCAACAACCACAATTCACGGCGAAAAAATGCAAACTCAAAACTATCCAGCCCGAACGAGCAGGCGGAGAGAGCGTAGACCCAGGTTGCGAAGAACCCGAGTCATAAGCGCAATCGTTGGGCTTTCGATGTTGGGTCTGCTGATATTGCCCTCACTGCTCGCCGCCCAGGACCAGGGATTGGCTCCCACTCCCCCGATGGGATGGAATAGCTGGAACAAGTTCGGGTGCAACGTAAGTGAAGACCTGATCCGGCAAATGGCCGACGCCATGGCCAGCTCGGGGATGAAGGATGCCGGCTATCAATACATCGTGATCGACGATTGCTGGCAGGTGGAGCACGATCAGGCCGGCAATATCGTGCCCGATCCCAAACATTTTGCTTCCGGGATCAAGGCGCTGGCCGACTACGTCCACTCCCGCGGCCTCAAATTCGGGATCTATTCCGATGCCGGCAGCATGACTTGTGCGAAACGTCCCGGCAGCCTGGGGCATGAATATCAGGACGCACTGCAGTATGCGGCGTGGGGCGTCGATTATTTGAAATATGACTGGTGCCACACCTCGACGCAGGATGCCAAGGCCGCCTACGCGCTGATTCGCAATGCGCTCAATGCCACGGGCCGGCCCATCGTACTCAGCATGTGCGAGTGGGGTACCGCCAAACCGTGGCTCTGGGGCAAGTCGGTGGGCGGAAATCTTTGGCGCACCACCGGTGACATCAGTGACATGTGGCAGAGCAAAGACAAGAATCACCTCGGCATGCTCGACATCCTTGATTCGCAGGATGGGCTGGAGAGTTACGCGGGTCCGGGCCACTGGAACGATCCCGACATGCTAGAGGTCGGCAATGGCGGCATGACCACGGATGAGTATCGCGCCCATTTCAGTCTGTGGTCGCTGCTTGCCGCTCCTTTGATCGCGGGCAATGATTTGCGTGACATGAAACCGGAAATCCACGACATTCTCACCAACAAGGAAGTGATCGCCGTGAACCAGGACCCGCTGGGAAGTGAGGGCCGCCGGGTGCGCAAGGACGGAGGTCTGGAAGTCTGGGCCAAACAAATGCAGGATGGAAGCCGGAGCGTCGTCCTCCTCAACCGCGATGCCAGCCAAAAGGAAATTACGGTCTCATGGCAGGACATCGGCTATCCCGCTCACCTCAGCGCCGGCGTTCGCGATCTCTGGCAAGGTAAGGATCTCGGTCAACACAAGGAGAAATTCTCCGCCCCAGTCGCGCCTCATTCCGTGGTGATGGTGAAGGTGGCGCCGTAAGAGTTTCTGCTTTGGACAACTAGCGCCGGCATCCTCCTCGGTGCGGCGGGCGAGACGCCCGCCGGACAGCCGCCGGGACGGCGGCGCTACAAAAACCCTACAGTTCATTCCCTACCCGACTACACGCTCTTGCCGATATGCCGTCTCCACCCCGTGAGTTAAGTTGGTAGTGGCTTTCAATCAAGCATGGCGGAGGAATCATCATGAATAAAGACACAGTGGAAGGGAAGGCAAAGGACGTCGCCGGCCGAGTGCAGCGCCAGGTTGGAGAATGGACCGGCGATACCAAAGATCAGGCTGAAGGCGCTGCCAAGCAGGTAGAAGGCAAAGTGCAGAACGCGTGGGGCAAAGCCAAAGACGCAATGAAGAAACCCAGTACCGACGAGACCGACGCGGAGCGAGATGAAGCGCGGCGAGATCGAGCGGCTAACGAGTAATTAAAATCAGGCCACGGATTTTACGGATTTTCACGGATCAAGATCTTATTGTCGGTTATCTGTGTTGATCCGGGTGCATCCGTGGCTTCGGTTTTCTTCGTGGTGCCAACGGTTTTCGCCAGCGCGGCACTCAACTCATCAGGAAGAAATCCAAACGGCCCCGGCTTGCTCTTGTAGACCACGCGGCCTTGTGCATCGATCAGGTAGATGCGGTCGGGCCAGCCGGTGTATGCCCGTTCGGTAGAGTTACCGAACTCGTCGAGCACGCTGGGAAATTTTAT
>Ga0075021_10000859_pt1 | contig 15654 bp, 14 predicted proteins | sample ColStrG_CSR_2012_FD_72749 | JGI IMG/M metagenome (GOLD analysis project Ga0075021, IMG submission 72749) | Freshwater sediment microbial communities in response to fracking from Pennsylvania, USA - Cold Stream Run_MetaG_CSR_2012 | ecosystem: Environmental > Aquatic > Freshwater > Creek >...
AATTCCAGCCGTTGATAGCTGGCCGCGCGATTGCCTCCCGCGAGCGCCGAAATGTGCGTGAGCGCGCGTTCGAGCAAGTCCTTATCGGCAAATTTGTAGCCGATCCTGCTCTCGAGCGTCGTCCTGTCCTTGGCCTTACGGCTCATCTGACGATCGTAAACAGCCTATTCCAGCGCACCGACACCGGCCAACGCCAGAATTGCCAGGCGCGCTCGCCCTCAAAGACAGAGAAGAAGATGATCTGCGCCTTGCCCACGATATTCTCGAACGGCACCATTCCAACCTGGCTGAACCTGCTGTCGGTTGAATTGTCGCGGTTGTCACCCATCATGAAATAATTGTCGGCAGGCACCGTGTAGACCTGGGTGTTGTCGGCAAAACCGTTGTCCACCAGATCGAGCGAGTAGTAGGTCACGCCATTTGGCAGTGTTTCCTTCCAGCGCTTCACCGGCGCATCGCGTGTGCCCTCTTCCGTTTCGATGTAGTCAGGCGCCCGTTCGCGCTTGACCGGCGCGCCGTTGATGTTGACCACGCCGTCGATGACCTGAATCTTGTCACCTGGCAAACCGATCACGCGCTTGATGTAGTCGGTCGAAGGATCTTTGGGCAGCCGAAATACCACCACATCGCCGCGCTCGGGCAACCAGCCGCTTGGCAAACGCCCCGAAAATATTGGCGGCGACAGCGGCAATGAGTATTTGCTGTAGCCATAGGTGTATTTCGAGACGAACAGGTAGTCACCGACGAGGAGCGTCGCCTTCATTGAGCCAGAGGGAATATTGAAGGGCTGAAACAGGAAGGTGCGGATCACCAGCGCGATGATCAGCGCATGAATGATGACGCGTACTGTTTCGGCGACGCCGCCTTCTTTTTTTCGTTTAGTTCCAGATGTCACACTCATCGGCCTTTCTTCCCGCCAATCGGCATGCGCGCCCCGGCGACCTTGTAGCGGCTGATACTTCGCCAGGCAATGAACAAGGCCGTGGACCAAACATTTGGTATCACTGATGTTCCGGCGTTCGACCCGAACCTCCCGGCGCCGATGCCGGTACAGCGGAAATAATAACGATCGCCTGAGCGGTTGGTCCTTCGTCGGTGAGCGAGACATCGATCCGGGCTTCGCACCCGGGGGGCGTCATCGCCTTGAGCCGCGTCAGTGCGCCACCAGTCAGCTTCATGGTGGGCCGTCCAGTCGCAAGATTGACCACACCCATATCCCGCCAGAAGACCCCGCTCCGTAGCCCGGTACCAAGCGCTTTGGAGCAAGCTTCTTTTGCGGCGAAACGCTTGGCATAGGTTTCCGCCGTATTTGCGCGGCCCTCGGCCTTGACGCGTTCAGTCGCCGTGAATATTCGGCCGAGGAAGCGCTCGCCGTGGCGCTCGATCACAGCGGCAATTCGCCGTACGTCCACAATGTCAGAGCCCAACCCGATGATCATGCGCGCCGCGCCTTCTTGCGGCCACGATCCATCGCCGCACGCATGAATGTCACCGTCTCAGCCAAGCCTTCGAACACCGCTTCACCGATCAGGAAATGGCCGATATTGAGTTCGACCACTTGCGGCAGCGCGGCAATCGTTTCAGCCGTGCCATAATCGAGACCGTGGCCCGCATGCACTTCCAGGCCGACGCTTGCCGCAAGCAGTGCGCCGTCGCGGATGAGCTGCCACTCCGTATTGGCTTGAGCGGTTCGGCCCTCGGTGAGCGCGTCACACCAGGAACCCGTGTGTATTTCTACCACCGGAGCGCCGAGTTCGGCGGCCATCTCGATCTGCGCCGTCGCCGCGCCAATAAACAGTGAGACCCGGATGCCCGCGTGCTTGAGCTCATGCACAACAGGCGCAAGCTGGCTGCGTTGGCGCACGGCATCGAGCCCGCCCTCGGTTGTGCGCTCCGTGCGCTTTTCGGGCACGAGACACACCGCGTGAGGCCGGGTTTTTAGCGCGATGCCGACCATTTCCTCGGTCGCCGCCATCTCGAAATTGAGCGGCTTGTCGATTTCCGCTTTGAGCCGCGCGATATCATCGTCGCGAATATGGCGTCGATCCTCACGCAGATGCGCTGTGATCCCATCGCAACCGGCCGCGATCGCAAGCTTGGCTGCGCGCACGGGGTCTGGGTGACGCCCGCCGCGCGCATTACGAATGGTCGCGACGTGGTCCACATTGACGCCCAGACGAAGACGATTCATGCGTTTTCCCTGCGCATGATCTTGTCCGAAAACCGGCGTCCACTTTTCGGGATCATGCGCTAGCCGTTCACGCGTTCCGCCTTCGCCACCACGGATTTGGCGCGCAATTGTGCGAGGATGGCGGTGAGATGCTTGAGGTCGTAGACCTCGAGGTCGATCGTGACATCGGTAAAGTCGGGCGCCCGCCTCGTCATGCGTATGTTGTCGATATTGCCGTCATGCTCGGCGATGACCTGCGCAATTTGAGCAAGCGACCCCGGTTCGTTCACGGATTGCACCTCGATGCGCGCCGGAAAACGCCGAGGGGCCTGCTCCTCCTCGTCCCAGCGTACGTCCAGCCACCGCTCGGGCTTGTCCTCGAACTCGCTGAGCGCCGGAGACTGGATCGGATAGATGGTAATGCCTTCGCCGGGGGAGAGAATGCCGACGATACGGTCGCCAGGCACCGCACCCCCGTTCGGCGCGAAACGCACCGGTAGATCGCCATTGATGCCGCGGATCGGAATTGCCGGCCCGACCACATTGTCGGGCACCTTGAACTTGACCGACGTGAGTTTCTTCAGGCCGAACCATCCGCTCTCCGATTTCGGCTTCACGGCCATCGCGGCCGCGCGCTCTTCCTTGTAGTCGGGATACATGGCGCGGGCGATGTCGGACGCTTTGAGTTCACTTCGTCCTACCGCCGCCAACGCGTCCTCGATCGATGAGCGCGCGAGGCGCGGCAAAGCGCCGATCAGTTTTTCATCCGAATAGACCATCTTGGCGCGCTGGAACAAACGCTCGACCATGCGGCGGCCGAGGCCGGTATATTGCATGCGTACCGCAGCACGTGTCGCACGCCGGATCGCCGCGCGCGCCTTGCCGGTCACCACGATCGATTCCCAGGCGGCCGGCGGCGCTGTTTGGGCTTTCGACGTCGCAATCTCGACCTCGTCGCCATTGACGAGTTCAGACGTAAGGGGCGCGATCTGCCCGTTGATCTTGCAGCCGACTGCCATGTTGCCGACATCGGTATGAACCGCATAGGCAAAATCGATCGGCGTCGCCTTGCGCGGCAACGCAATCAGCTTGCCCTTGGGCGTGAAGCAGAACACCTGGTCGTGGAACAATTCGAGCTTGGTATGCTCGAGGAATTCTTCCGGGTTCGAGCCCTCGGCCAGCAGTTCAATGGTGCGGCGGAGCCAGGCATAGGCGGTCGATTCCCGCGACAGCAGTTCGGTCGGTGAGCCAACATTGTCTTTGTAGAGGGCATGCGCGGCGATGCCGTATTCGGCGATCTCGTGCATCTCGACCGTGCGGATCTGCAATTCGACGCGCTGCTTGCTTGGTCCGATCACCGTCGTGTGGATCGAGCGATAATCGTTGCCTTTGGGTGTCGAGATGTAGTCCTTGAACCGGCCCGGCACCATCGGCCAGGTGCTGTGGACAATGCCGAGCGCCTGATAACAGTCAGCCAATGTCTTTACGACGACACGGAATCCGAAAATGTCGGACAACTGCTCGAAGCCGACCGATTTGCGTTCCATCTTGCGCCAGATCGAGTAGGCAAGCTTGCGGCGACCGACGACTTTGGCCTCGATGCCACGGTCGGCGAGCTTTTTGGTGAGCTGTTTTTCGATCTCCGCGATCAGAACTTTGCTGCGTTCGGTGAGCGCATTGAGCCGTGCAGACACCACCTCGTAGGCTTCCGGATACAGTTCACGGAATGCCAGATCGTCGAGCTCCTCGCGCATCTCATGCATGCCCATACGGCCGGCGAGCGGCGCGTAGATTTCCAGCGTCTCTTCGGCGGCGCGCCGGCGCGTTTCGGGAGGCATGTACTCAAGCGTGCGCATATTGTGCAGGCGATCGGCGAGCTTGATGAGCAGGACCCGCACATCATCGGCGATCGCCAGCAGCAGCTTGCGGAGGTTCTCCGCCTGCTTGGCCTCTTTGGTAACCAGGTCGAGCTTTTTGAGTTTGGTCAGTCCCTCCACCAACGTGCCGATGTCGTGCCCGAAGAGGCTGTCGATCTCGGCGCGGGTGGCCTCTGTGTCCTCAATGGTGTCATGCAGCAACGCGGCGGCAATGGTGGCATCGTCGAGCTTGAGGTCGGTGAGAATCGCGGCAACCTCGATCGGATGCGAGAAATAAGGATCGCCGGAAGCGCGTCGCTGCTCGCCATGCGCTTTCATGGCGTAGACGTAGGCACGATTGAGAAGTGCCTCGTTGGTGTCCGGATTGTAGCGACGCACCCGCTCGATCAGATCGTACTGCCGCATCATTGGCGGCTTCCGCGATTGGGAAGGCTTTTCAATAGTTTGCTTGATGGCGGCAACAGCCGGCGGGCGCGGGCCCCGGATCGGGGCCTGCTTTTGCATGCGCGGAAGGTCAGAGCGCGGACGCGCCATATCTGCTGCCTTTGCAGCTACTCCTGATGATACCACCTCAAGATATCACGTGGTTTCATCGCTGCCGCAAGGCTTTGTCCGACTGGTTGATAAATAGCAGACGGCCCGGCTCTGGGCCGGGCCGTTGTGTAGAATTAATGCCAAAGCGAGGGTTTATTCGGCATCCTCTTCCGGCGGCTCCTCCGGAGGAGCCAAGCCTTCAAGACCCTTGAGGAGCTCTTCCTCGGTCATCCGGTCTGCGGTTACCTCAGTGTCGTCCGAGTCCACACTGGCGCCCGCGCCGGCCCCGATCAGCGGCACTTCGGGCTCAGGCTCGTCGACCTCGACGTATTTCTGCAGGCTATGAATGAGATCTTCCTTGAGATCGCCGGGCGATACGGTGGTATCTGCGATTTCTCGCAGCGCCACGACCGGGTTCTTATCGTTGTCGCGCTCAACTGTAATCTGCGAGCCGGATGAAATCATGCGCGCTCGGTGACTCGCCAACAGGACGAGATCAAAGCGGTTCTCAACCTTATCGATACAATCTTCTACGGTGACACGGGCCATCGGCTCGTCACTCCATCTGGGGGAACTTGTCCTGAATTAACCTGCTAGGTATCCTTTGGCGCATGGAATTTCAAGCATTTTTGTCTTGGTTTAGCCGCAACCCTCTGTTACTCGACAATTGCGAGATCGCCGGCAAGCCGATGGCTCATGATTTTATCGGCACGGCGTGATTGCGCAGGCGGCAGCCCAATTGATTGGAGATGCTGCAATGCTCTGTTAACGGCGATCCGAAACCGCGCGCGCGGCGCCTTCCGCGCTGCGTGCCGGGCAGGATCTGGAAGTCACCAGTGATGAATTATGAGAGAAACCCATGACCGTACCCGGTGAAAAAATCGCTTTGTTTATTGACGGTGCCAACCTTTACGCGACTGCAAAATCTCTCGGCTTCGACATCGATTACAAACGCTTGCTTCGCGAGTTTCAGTCGCGCGGCTATCTGCTGCGCGCGTTCTACTACACAGCGGTAATCGAAGATCAGGAATATTCATCGATCCGCCCGCTGATCGACTGGCTCGACTACAACGGCTATTCGGTCGTCACCAAGGCGACCAAGGAATTCGTCGACCAGACGGGAAGACGCAAAGTCAAAGGCAACATGGACATCGAACTTGCGGTCGATGCCATGGAAATAGCAGGCACGATCGATCACATGGTGCTGTTTTCCGGAGACGGCGATTTCCGTTCGCTGGTCGAGGCCGTTCAGCGCAAAGGCGTGCGCGTGACTGTCGTCTCGACCGTCTCCACACAGCCGCCGATGGTGGCCGATGAACTACGCCGGCAGGCGGATGTGTTCGTCGACATCATCGAGTTGCAGACCAAGATTGGCCGCGATCCGTCCGAACGTCCGGCGCGAGAGGCGCGTCCCCCACGCGATGATCGTGCGGCGTCGCATACACCTCAATTTCTGCAAAGGCCGCCGACCGCGCCGCAACGCGCCAGCGCTCCTGTCGGCGCTGACGACGACGACGAGCCTTTCGAATAGTCAGCATAATGGCGGGGGCCAACGGCACGCCAGGGCGCGACTGTCCGCGCTGCCCGCGGCTTGCCGCGTTCCGCAAAACTTGGCGCGGCAAAGAACCGGGATGGTTCAATGCGCCGGTTCCGTCCTTCGGAACCAGCGATGCGCGCCTGTTGATCGTGGGTCTCGCGCCTGGCTTGCAAGGCGCCAATCGGACTGGCCGCCCATTCACCGGCGACTATGCCGGCGTGCTGCTCTACGACACGCTTGTTAAGTTTGGCTTTGCGCGCGGCGAATACGGCGCGGATCCTGACGACGGACTTGAGCTGATCGATTGCCGGATCACCAATGCGGTGCGCTGCGTTCCGCCCGAGAACAAGCCCACACCGGAGGAAATAAGAACCTGCCGCGATTTTTTGTCGCCCACGATCGCCGAGATGAAAAACCTGCGCGCCATTATTGCGCTCGGCCGTATCGCGCATGAAAGCACGGTGCGTGTGCTTGGCGGCAAACTGTCCGACGCCGCCTTCGGCCACGGCAACCAGCACCCGCTCGGCCCAATGACGCTGTTCTCCAGCTATCATTGCTCGCGCTACAACACGAATACCGGCGTGCTCACGCCGCAGATGTTTCGGAATGTTTTTGCGAGCGTTCGCCGCTATCTGGACGCCTGAAGCCAGGCGATGACGTCCGCGGCGTTCTTGTCCGGCGGAAAGACCGGATAGAACGCCGTGGTGATTTTGCCATCGTCGATCACAAGCGCCATGCGTTTGAGCAGGGTCATGCCGGCAACTGAAAATGTCGGCAGCTTGAGCGCCTTGGTCAGCGTCAGTTTTTCGTCCGACAAAACCGAAAACGGCAGGTGCAATCGCGTCGCTGCCTCGCGCTGGTAGGCGGTGTCCTGGGTGGAGATGCCATAGAGTTGCGCCACGCCCAAGCGCTTGAGTTCGCCGAAATGATCGCGAAATGAGCAGGACTGCGGCGTGCAGCCTCGCGCACCCGGGATCTGATCCCAGCCGTCGGGCGGATCGACGCCCGGCACGCCTGTCCGCGGATAGATATAAACGACTGTGCGGCCGGTCAGCTTCGACAGATTGACCGCCGCGCCCTCGGTCGCCGGCAGCGCCACATCGGGCAGCTTCATCCCCGCCAGATGGCGTGCCGCTCCGTCGTCCTGCGGCGCCGGAATATTCGGCGGAAGGAATTGCGGGTTATGCGTGCCCGGCGCTTCGGTCATTTCGTATCTCCGTAACTCATAAATTCCATGAGCGAGCCGTCAGGATCGCGAAAATAGACCGACGTACCAGCCCCCTTTGCTCCAAACCGTTGCATTGGCCCGCGTTCGACTGCAATGCCGTGCGCTTTCAGATGCGCAATCGCGCTGTCGATTGGCCCCTGCCATTCGAAACAGAGGTCACTATTTCCAGGCTGCACCGGTAGCCGCGCGACCTCCGCCGGTTTCACGCCCGGCCCATGCACATTGAGCTGTTTGTCGCCAAAACGATAAGCCCAGCCGGCCGGCCGCTGCACCAGTTCGGCACCGAGCACGTCGCTGTAGAACTTGTTCGAACGGACCCAATCGGAGACGTGAATCACGCAATGGTCGAGTTTGGTCGGAACAGCCATAGCGCTTACCTGTGTGTACGCATGATCTTGTCCGAAAACCGGTATCTCACCCTCGGATGAAGTCCGGGGGCATGCTTTTTCGGGATCATGCGCTAGCCTTTCATCCGCATCAGCCGCCCACGCTCACGCTCCCAGGAACGCTTCTTCAGCGTCTCCCGCTTGTCGTGCAGCTTCTTGCCGCGGGCGAGCGCGATCTCAACCTTGGCCCGCCCCTTCTCGTTAAAGTAAAGCTTTAACGGTACAATCGTCATGCCCTCTCGTTCGACCGCCCCGACCAGCCGGTTGATCTCCCGCTTTTGCAACAGCAGTTTGCGCGCCCGTTTCGGCGCATGGTTGAAACGGCTGGCCTGGAGGTATTCCGGGATGTTCGAGTTGATAAGCCAGAGCTCGCCGCCACGGGCGTCCGCGTAGGATTCGGCAATCGTGGCCTTTCCGGCACGTATTGATTTCACCTCGCTGCCCGTGAGGACGATCCCGGCTTCGAACGTTTCGCCGATCGCGTAGTTGAAACGCGCCTTGCGATTGTCGGCGACCACCTTGAAGCGGCGCTCGGGTTTTGCGGCCATGATACGTCAGATGGGTTCGCGATTGAGCGTTCAGCGCGATTTGAGCTGGTCGCGGATTTCGGTGAGCAGCTGTTCGGTCTTCGACAGTGGTGGAGGCGCCTTCTCCGCTTCCTTATGCGAGAAGCGATTGATGGCGCGAATCACGAGGAACAACACGAACGCGATGATGATGAAGTTAAGCGCAATCGTGAGGAAGTTTCCCCAAGCTAACACCGCACCTTCCTTTTTTGCCTCGGCCAGCGTCGAAGCCGTCACCTTGGAGGACAGCGGAATGTAATAATTCGAAAAATCGATGCCGCCAGTGATCGAGCCGATCACCGGCATAATAAGGTCACCCACAAGTGAATTCACGATGCCCGAAAAGGCCGCGCCAATGATTACGCCGATAGCGAGATCGACGACATTGCCGCGCAGTGCAAACTTTTTGAACTCCTCGAGCATAGCTATGCCATCTCCCCATCGTCATGCCCGGCCATAGCCGTCCAAAGGACGGCGTGCTTTCGCACGCCTATGCGCCGGGCATCCGCGTCCGCCAAATAAATGTAACGCCAAAGCCAGCCTAAACTAGTTGATCAGGCCGGCATGCACCATGGCTTGGCGCACCGCGGTCTGCGCCTTCTCGCTCGCCGGCACCATTGGCAGCCGCACCGTATTGGCACACTTGCCGATCAACGACATCGCATACTTGATCGGCGCCGGACTCGTTTCGACGAACAGATTGATGTGCAGGGGCGTCAACTTGTCCTGCAGCTTGAGCGCGGCGGTAAAATCTCCCTTGCGGCACGCCGCCTGGAATTCCGCGCACAGGCGCGGCGCCACATTGGAGGTCACCGAGATGCAACCATGCCCGCCATGCACCATGAAGCCGAGCGCCGTGATGTCCTCGCCCGAGAGCTGGTTGAAGTCCGGCCCCATGGCGGCGCGCTGTTGCGAAACGCGCGCCATGTTCGCGGTCGCATCCTTCACTCCGGCAATGTTCTTGAGTTCAAAAAGACGCGCCATGGTTTCGACCGACATGTCGACGATGGAGCGGCCGGGAATGTTGTAAATGATGATCGGAATGCCGATGGCGTCATTGATCGCCTTGTAGTGCTGATAGAGCCCTTCCTGGGTCGGCTTGTTGTAGTAAGGCGTGACGATCAACACCGCGTCGGCGCCGGCTTCCTCGGCATGGCGCGACAAGTCGATGGCCTCGACGGTCGAGTTTGAGCCGGAGCCGGCAATGACGGGCACGCGGCCGTCGACCTGGTCGATACACCACTCCACGACCTGCTTATGTTCGTCATGCGACAGTGTCGGGCTCTCGCCAGTGGTTCCGACCGGAACCAGGCCGTTGGTGCCCTCGGCGATCTGCCAGTCCACAATGTCGCGGAACGCCTTTTCATCGAGCGAGCCGTTTTTGAACGGCGTGACCAGCGCAGTAAAAGAGCCTCGAAAGCTCGTCTTGGCGGTCATGACACGACGTCTCCACAGGGATCCGGACTGCCCCATAGATATCGGGTCGGGAGCACCGATGAAAGCCCCGCCCATAAATGGGCCCATCAATTGAGCTTATAGTTGGCGACTTGCCCCGTTTTCGCCCCTCTCCACCCATAGGGTCCGCGCACCCTAAAATTTGGGTATCATTCATCAACGAAATTGGCCTAGGTAGCCAAACGTTTGCGGCCCTTTCCCGAATCGGGGTCGCCGGGTCCGAAAGCAACGGGGTTGAATGAAGGCGACTAGCCGCAGCCGCTTAGGCGTTTATTTGACGTTGATGGCCGCTTGCGCGCTGTCGGCCGAAGCAGGGTTGGCCGCGACCCAAAAAGTTCCGCTCCCGCGTCCGCGGCCGGCCATTCATGTCGCCAAGCAGGCGGCGGCACCGGTGACACCCGCTGCCAATACCACTCCGCTTCCGAACAAACGGCCCACGCTAAGCACCGCAAGCAAGCCCGGACTCTCGGCCTTGGCTCAGGCCAATGCGGGCCTGCGTAATGCGGTGTTCGAAAGCCACGCCTTTTTCAGGCCGCTTGTGCGGCCGGTTTCAGGCCCCTTCGCAATCGCACCGACGGCGGCCACCTCGGAGGCCGACATCGCCGCAGTGAAGCGGGTCATCGAGGCCGCCCGCAAAGGCAAGGAAGCGGACGCCAATGCCGCCGAGGCGAGCATCAGCGACCCGGTAGCGCGCAAGCTCGCCGAATGGGTGATCCTGCGCTCCGACAACACCAACCCGACCTTTCAACGTTACGCAGCCTTCATCGAAACGAGTCCGACCTGGCCGCATGTTCCCCTGTTCCGCCGTCGCGCGGAGAACGCGTTGTGGAACGATGGCGTTGACGACCGCGTCGTACGCGCGTTCTTCGCCAGGCAACAGCCGGCAACCGGCAAGGGCCGTTACATGCTGGCGCGGACTTTACTCGCACAAGGCGATCGCGACGGAGCGGCTGCCCTGGTGCGCCACGCCTGGCGCAATGACGATGCCAGCGCCGAGGTCGAAAAGCGCGTGCTGGAGATGTTCGGCGGCATGCTGAGCGCCGCAGATCACAAGGCGCGCATGGAGCAGCGTTTCTACGTTGACGATGTCGCCGCTGGCTTGCGCGCCGCCGAGCGGCTCGGTGGCGATCAACTCGCGATCGGGCGTGCACGCGCGGCCGTGCTGCGCAGGGCTGGCAACGCCAAGGCGCTCCTCGATGCGGTGCCCGCAGCGGCGCAGAACGATGCGGGATATATTTTCGCGCGCGTGCAGTGGCTCCGCCTGAACAACCAGACGGAAGAGGCCGGCAAGCTGATCCTGACCGCGCCAAAGAACCCGGAGCTCCTCTACAACCTCGATCAATGGTGGCTGGAACGCAGGCTGCTCGTGCGTAAGCTGCTCGATGACCGCGATGCGCACGCCGCCTACAGCGTGGCGCGCGAAGCTGCAATTCCGATGCGCGGCTTTTATCGGACCGATGCACACTTCACGGCCGGCTGGCTGGCACTGCGTTATCTGCACGATCCGAAGACCGCGGGCGAGCATTTCGCTCGCATTGTCGAGGGAACGGTGAGCCCGCACGCCCTCGCGCGCGGTGGCTATTGGCAAGGGCGTACAGCTGAAGCCATGGGCAAAAACGATCAGGCCAAAGCTTTCTACGAGGCAGCGGCGCAACATACCGCGACTTATTACGGCCAGCTGGCGCGCGCGCGACTAGGCCTCAAAGATCTGGGCCTGCGCGGGCCCCCGACGTTCACGCCCCAGGAGCAAGGCGTTCTCGGCAATCTCGAGGTCGTCCGCGCCGCGCAAATCCTCTACACTCTTGGCGAGCGCGATATGCTCGCCTCGATTTACGCAGAACTCGGCGAGAGCGCGACCGACATTGCCGGCATGGCCGTGCTGGGTGAACTTGCCGGCAAGAACGGCGACGGCCGCGCGATGCTGCTGCTTGGCGAGGCTGCCTACGCGCGCGGATTGCCCCTCGATTTTTACGCCTATCCGACAGTCGGCCTGCCCGACTATCAGCCGATCGCTCCGCCGATCGAAGCTGCGGTCGCCTATTCGATCGCGCGCCAGGAGAGCCACTTCAGCCAGAAGGTCGTTTCGAGCGCCAACGCCATGGGGCTGATGCAGGTGACGCCGGCAGCTGGCATCGACACCGCAGCCAAATTCAAAGTGACGTACAACCGCGACCGGCTGCTCAAGGACCCGGTCTATAATATGCAGATGGGGGCGGCCGAGCTGTCCAATCTGTTTAGCGGCTACAACGGATCCTACATTCTCACTTTCGCCGGCTACAACGCCGGACGTGGCCGCGTGAAACAGTGGATCGCAGCCTATGGCGACCCGCGTGATCCCCGCATCGATCCGGTCGACTGGGTCGAGCGCATCCCGCTCTCCGAAACGCGCAATTATGTCGCGCGGATCATGGAAAACCTGCAGGTTTACCGCGCGCGCTTCGGCGGCAGCACGAAGCTGTTGATTGAGGCCGATCTCAAGCGCGGCAGTGCGAATTGATTGTTTTTCGTCCCGCCTGCGACGCGGTTTTTCCTCTCCGTTGTCATGTGCGGGCTTGACCTCGTCGATAAGTGCTGCCCGCGGTAGGCTTGCCGTCGGTACGATGATACAAGCAGCGCCATGCAGAACGGCGCCTCCAGCACCTTCATCACCGCCCCTGATGGCCTACGACTGCACGCGCGCTCCTTTGGACCGCGCAGCGCGCTCACGACCCCGGTCGTCTGCCTGCCGGGGCTTGCTCGCACCGGGGCCGATTTTGAAGCGCTCGCATCGGCGCTCGCGTACAACGGCCCTCACCCTCGCCGCGTGATCGCCCTCGACTATCGTGGCCGTGGCCTTTCCGACTATGACCGCGACCCGGCAAATTATTCGTTCCCGATCGAACTCGCCGATGTGCTTGCAGCCGCGACCGCACTCGACGCGCTGCCGGCAATTTTCGTCGGCACGTCGCGCGGCGGCATTCTGACAATGCTGCTCGCCGCGGTGCGGCCGACTGCGATCGCCGGCGCCGTGCTCAACGATATTGGACCGGTGATCGAGCCGCAGGGTTTAATGCGCATCAAGAGCTACGTCGGCAAGCTGCCGCAGCCACGAACTTTCGAGGAAGGCGCGGAGATCTTGCGGCGCCTGTTCGGCGCGCAGTTTCCTAAACTCTCACCGGCCGACTGGCTCACCAGCGCCAGACGCACATTCAAGGAAGAAAAAGGCCGGCTGGTGACGACGTATGACCCCAAGCTTGCGACAACGATGAAGGGGGTCGATCCGGAGCGGCCGCTACCGCCGCTGTGGAAGGAATTCGATGCGCTTCGCGCCATGCCGGTGATGGTGATCCGCGGTGCCAATTCCGACATTCTGTCACCCGCCACAGTCGAGGCGATGCGCGCGCGCCACACGGCGCTCGAGACGCTGGAGGTCCCCGATCAGGGCCACGCGCCGCTGTTGGCCGATGCCGACACGATAGGGCCTGTTGTGGACTTCATAAATCGGTGCGACCGGTCCGTTCGTTAGGAGCGCAGGCCGACACCGACCGCCTCTCCGCATTGCCGGGCTTGCGTTCCGGCGTCATGGCCGGACTTGTTCCGGCCATCCACGTCTTTACGAGCAGCTTCGCCGCAAGACATGGATGCCACCGAACTCGGGCCTGCCCGAGTTCGGCAATGTTGGATCGCTGCAAGTCGGGTAAACCCGACTTGCAGGGTCAAGCCCGCGCATGACACCGAGTGTGTGGCACAGCCGTCCACCTCGCAAAAACAAAACCCCCGGCGGTTCCCGCCGGGGGTCGTTATCCCTCAAGCCACAAGTATGTCAGGGACAGAAGTTGCCTTCGCGGAGCAACGCGGCGGAGAATTAAGAATTGCGATGGTGAGTGCTTGGGCTCGGGCGGCGGCGCCTGCCCCAACAGCGGTGGCGCCGATGGTGTTCCAGCCAGAAATCTTAGACATGGCGGCGGCCCCCAAGCTTAGTTTCGGGAAATGAAACCGAAAGTTGCGAGTGATCCCGCTATTGTGTCAATGCACAGTTTCCCTTCCTCTTCGCCACCAGAAGAGCGCGCGCTCACACTACACCGCGTTGTTTTTGTGCTTTATCGACGCCGTTCAGACGCTTGCGCAATAGTCCGTCGATGGTTGCAACCGGATCCGGCCCAAGGTTGAACCTGTTTAGACGTATCATCTTGACGCCAAAGCTTTCGAGCACCTTCTCGCGCTCGAGGTCTTCAGGCGTTAGGTAAGCTTGCCACGTCGTCTCGTTGATCAATCCAGCAGGAACGTCTTTTGAAAAATGAAACTCGAACCCGTCGTATTCGAGCACTAGTTTTTGCTGCTGATCACCCCTCGACACCTTGATCAGAAAATCGACCCGGTACTCGGGGTGATGGTAGCTCGGGTCAAGCTGCTTCAGGTATTTTCCAAGTTCAAACTGAGCCTGGACTTCGCATGCACTTCCGAGTTCTCGGATGAGCGGCACTTGCGAAAGCCAGTGCACTACTTTTCGCTCCATTGGCGAGGATTGATCGACCTCATCTGGGGTCGGGAGTAGCTTGGCCCGATCGATTTCGTTCCGGTAGTGGAATAGTGCAGTCTTAAGAGCGGAAGAGTATTGGTCCAGTTCCTTCGAGTGGACGAATACTATTTTTTCCTGGCCGCGCGATAGGCCAACATTCAATCTCTGCAAACGAAGGCTGTGGTCCACTTCGTCGGTCTGGTTTCTATCAAGTACGCGCGGGAAAATGTATGCAAGTCTGTCCTTCTCCTTGGTTGCGACCAAAGAGTAAAAAATTATTTCGCGCTCTTCGCCCTGACAAGTATCGAACGTCATGATCTTCAGACGCAGCTTATTTTCCATCTCGTCGAAGCGGCTGTGATCCTGAGCTAGTTTTGCGATGAGAGCCTGTTGTTCCGTGTGGGGCGTGATTACTCCGACCGTTTGCGTTGGATTTAAGTCGAGTAACTTTTCGATCCTGTCGATAATTCTCCGTGCTTCAGGCTCATTGGCGTTTCTCTTGTCTAGATAACCGTCATGCTCGAGAGGGTCGAATTCAATCACGTCGTCGATCGACTTGCCCCTAATCTTCATCACTTGAAGACTGTCGCCGTAGTAGTACTTCGATGAGAAGCTGATCATCTCAGGGTACGAGCGGAAGTGTTTTTTCAGTTGAATACCAAAATTTGAGATTGGCTCTAGGAAGTCGAGCACGCTGCTTCGAATGTCGAACAGATCAAGCTTTATTCGTGCGGTGACGTCGGCATTTGGAAACTCCTCTGCAAAGGTCTTGCGCAAATCCTGCATGTAGGCTGCGTTGACCTCTAAGGAGGCGGTGCTGGTCTTAACGTTGCCAAACTGATTGCGGTCACCAAGAACGAGCACTTTTTTTGCCCGTATGATTGCAGGCAGCGCTTGAGCGATTGAGACCTGGGACGCCTCGTCGATGATCACAAGATCAAAGATGTCGCGTTGAAGCGGAATGAAATCAGCATAGTCGCGTAGGCTCGCGATCACGCAGGGAAATGCCTGCTTAAGGTCTGGAAATTTGTCCGCTGGGAAGCGTTGCTTCTCCCGAATTATTTTTCCAAGCGTGGTGGCAGTGTTCCTCTTCGTATCATAAAAATCTATGAGCCTGTCGTCGATTTGCTCAGCGAGCATCTCGGTATTTAGGCTCTCGATGTTGGTCTTTGCCTTTAGGTAGTCCATCTCCGGAACCTTTGCGAAGCACTCGGAGATACGTGCCTCACGAAGCCTCAGCGCTGCCATTCTGTCGACTAGCCCTAATGGGCCGGCGGAGCCTTCAAGCATTGCCGAGTAAAAATGATCACGCGCTGACACAAAAAGCGGATGCGATTTAGATACGGCATCGTCCAGGCGCCGGGCCGCCTCCAGCACGTTCACCCGCGCGAGGGGCGGTCTGT
>Ga0075021_10000861_pt1 | contig 15644 bp, 15 predicted proteins | sample ColStrG_CSR_2012_FD_72749 | JGI IMG/M metagenome (GOLD analysis project Ga0075021, IMG submission 72749) | Freshwater sediment microbial communities in response to fracking from Pennsylvania, USA - Cold Stream Run_MetaG_CSR_2012 | ecosystem: Environmental > Aquatic > Freshwater > Creek >...
TCGGCCCTGGGACCGGCGAGATGGCTGAGAAAGGCGAATCCGGCGTCGGCCGGATGGCGGAACCGGCAGAAATTCTCGCCGCCATCGAAGCTGCGTTGTCACCCGCCGGTCAGCCGCTGAAGGGGCTTCGGGTGCTCGTGACCTCGGGGCCGACGCACGAGCCCATCGACCCGTTGCGCTACATCGCCAACCGCTCGTCCGGCAGACAGGGTCACGCCATCGCGGCGGCGGCGGCGCGGGCGGGTGCGGAGGTGACTTTGGTGACCGGGCCGGTCGCGATCCCCGACCCCATGGGCGTCACGGTGCTGCGCGTTGAGACGGCGCGCCAGATGCTGGCGGCGGCGCAGGCGGCGCTGCCCGCCGACATTGCCATCTTCACCGCCGCCGTCGCCGATTGGCGCAGCGCTGGCGAGGCGGATGAGAAAATAAAGAAAGTGGAGGGCGCGGCCCCGAAGCAACTCGAACTGGTCGAAAATCCGGACATCCTGAAGACGCTGTCGCAGCCGGGCGCAAAGAGGCCAAAACTGGTCATCGGATTTGCGGCCGAGACGCAGAACCTCATGGCCAACGCCAAAGCCAAGCTGGCGGCCAAGGGCTGCGACTGGATTTTGGCCAATGACGTGTCCGCGCCATCCGGCGTCATGGGCGGAGCGGTCAACACGGTGCACCTGCTGACCGCTGACGGCATCGAGGACTGGCCGACACTGAGCAAGGACGAAGTGGCGGCGCGGCTGATGGCGCGGGTGGCGCGGCAATTTCAAACGGAAGCGTAGTGAGGAGCGATCATGGCCAAGGCATCCAAACCGGCGAGCAGTAGGAAACCGGCAGCCAAGCCGCGCGGTGACCCTTCGGACAACGCGGTTGATGCCGTCCATATCCTTAGCGGCCTAGCCGAAATAGCCGATAGGTTCGGCCTGATGGAAGATACTGAGGACGGCGAGGCGGAGCCGCTCGAGGTAACCGTTCTGCGACTTCCCCATGCCCAAGGTCTGCCGCTGCCCGCCCGCCAGAGCCAAGGCGCTTCGGGGCTCGATCTTTGCGCGGCGGTGCCTGCCGGCCAGCCGCTGACCCTGGCGCCAGGCGCGCGGGCGTTGATCCCAACCGGCTTTGCCATGGAGATTCCCCCGAGCTTCGAAGGCCAGGTGCGCCCGCGCTCCGGCCTCGCGCTGAAGCATGGTGTCACTGTGCTCAACGCCCCCGGCACCATTGATAGCGACTATCGCGGCGAGATCAGCGTCCTGCTCATAAATCACGGCACGGAACCGTTCAGCATTTCCCGCGGCGACCGCATCGCCCAGCTTGTCTTCGGCATGATCGTGCGGGCCGAGGCAGTCGAGGACGCCACGCTCGAAGAAAGCGCGCGTGGCAGCGGCGGCTTCGGCTCGACTGGAATGAAATCGCCGAAAAGGTAAACGCGCGCGCAAACCATGTGCGCGGTTGCCCAACACTGTACTGATTACATCCTCCCGGTGCCCACTGGCGCAGCGCTCGCCATTGGAGCAAGCTCGCACCGACCCATGCCCCGCACGATCCCCAGGAGTTTACCACATGACCGAGTCCATCCGCATCAAGACCATCGAGGGCACCAAGAAATGGGGCCACGACCGCATCTTCGGCGACATCACCGAGACCATCGGCAACACACCTGTTGTGCGCCTCAACCGCATCGCCTCCGAGGCCGGGGCCAAGGCCGAGGTGCTGCTGAAGCTGGAATTCTTCAATCCCCTCGCCTCGGTCAAGGACCGCATCGGCGTGGCGCTGATCGACGCGCTGGAAGCCGAGGGCAAGATCAAGCCCGGGGCCGTGCTGGTCGAGCCGACCTCGGGCAACACCGGCATCGCGCTGGCGTTCGTGGCGGCGGCGCGCGGCTACAGGCTCATCCTCACCATGCCCGAGTCGATGTCGATCGAGCGGCGTAAGCTGCTGGCCTTCCTCGGCGCCGAGCTGGTGCTGACGCCGGCCGAGAAGGGCATGAAGGGCGCCATCGCCAAGGCCGAAGAGATCGTGGCGGCAACGCCGGGTGCGCTCATTCCCGGTCAGTTCACCAACCCCGCCAACCCGGCGGTGCATGATCGCACGACGGCTGAGGAAATCTGGAGCGACACCGGCGGCAAGCTGGATGCGTTCGTGGCCGGGGTCGGCACCGGCGGCACCATCACCGGCGTCGGGCGGACTTTGAAGCCGCGCATTCCCGGCTTGAAGATCATCGCCGTTGAGCCCACCGCCAGCCCGGTGATGTCCGGCGGCGCGCCCGGCCCGCACAAGATCCAGGGCATCGGCGCCGGCTTCATCCCGGCGGTGATGGACATGAAGGTGGTGGACGAGGTGATCAAGATCGATAACGACACGGCGTTCGCGACCGCCCGCAAGCTGGCCAAACTCGACGGCATTCCCGGCGGCATCTCGACCGGCGCCAACGTCGCCGCCGCGCTGGAAGTGGCCAAGCGCCCCGGCATGGAAGGCAAACGGGTGATGACGGTGAGCCCCAGCTTCGCCGAGCGGTATCTCTCGACGATGCTGTTCGACGGAGTGTAGGCGGGTCAGACGCCCCACCCCCAGCCTCATCCGGAGGAGCCCTGCGCTTGCAGGACGTCTCGAAGGATGCGCACGGGACGTGTTGCGTAACCCAATGCATCCTTCGAGGCTCACTGCGCTCGCACCTCGGGATGAGGGTGGTAGGAATCGCCGGCGCTTGCCCGTGCCCGGCCTCACGGTTAGAAGTTGGGCGATCTCCCTCTCCCCTTTGCGTCCTTCACGCCAAGGGGAGAGGGTTGGGCTGAGGAGCGGCGGCGAATTCGAGTCTGCGGCCGCCCCTCACCCTAACCCTCTCCCCCTGAAAAAGGGGGGAGAGGGGATAGAAAGCCCCCAACCCCGAGCCCGCCATGCACGACATCAAATGGATTCGCGACAACCCGGCCGCGTTCGACGCGGGGCTGGCGCGGCGAGGGCTGCCGCCAGTGTCGGGCGAGTTGCAGAAGCTGGACGAGCAGCGCCGCGAGATCGTGACCAAGTTGCAGGAGGCCCAGAGCCGCCGCAATGCCGCCAGCAAGGACATCGGCAAGGCGAAGGCAGCCAAGGACAACGCCACGGCCGACCGGCTGATGGCCGAGGTGGCGGCGCTGAAGGACGACATCGCCAAGGGCGAGGAGGCCGAGCGCGGCGTCGATGCCAAAATCCGCGCCATTCTGGAGGTGATCCCCAACCTGCCGCTGGCCGAGGTGCCGGACGGCGCGGACGAGCACGGCAACAAGCTGGTGCGCACGGTCGGCGAGCCAACCAAGTTCGCCTGGACCAACAAGCCCAAGCAGCATTTCGAGATCGGCGAAGAGCTGGGGCTGATGGACTTCGAAACCGCGCAGAAGATTTCCGGCGCCAGGTTCGTGGTGCTGAAGGGCGCGGTGGCCCGGTTGGAGCGCGCGCTCGGGCAGTTCATGCTCGATGTGCACACCGGCGAGAAGGGGTACACGGAGAACGTGGTGCCGTTGCTGGTGCGGGATGATGCGGTGTATGGAACAGGCAGCCTGCCGAAGTTTGAACAAGACCTATTTGAAATCTATGGCGAATTTAGAAAGGAACTGACCAGCTTCGAGAAAAAGAGAGCAGTTCAAGTAGCTCAAGACGCCAGTCAAAAAGAGTTAGACAACGTCAACAAAATTCTGAGCGTGTCGTTACAAAACGCGAAGGCAAAGGGTATTGATGTATCTTGGGCGGCGGCCGGTTTCATTGACATTGCTCGGGTAAGCCGAGAGTCGGCGACTGCCTTTGGCAAGGCTGCTACGGAATTTCAGGAAATTGCCAAGCGATTTCAGAAATTTGAGCAAAGCTCAGTGGGCTCTCAATGGCTCATCCCCACCGCCGAAGTCTCCCTCACCAACTTCGTCCGTGAACAAATCCTCGACGAATCCGCGCTGCCCATGCGGCTCACCGCCCTCACGCCCTGCTTCCGCTCCGAAGCGGGCGCGGCTGGCAAAGACACGCGCGGGATGATCCGCCAGCACCAGTTCTCCAAGGTCGAGTTGGTCTCGATCACGACGCCGGAACAAAGCCTCGCCGAGCACGAGCGCATGACGGCCTGCGCCGAGGACATCCTCAAGCGCCTCGGCCTGCCCTTCCGAACCATGCTGCTGTGCACCGGCGACATGGGGTTCCAGTCACAAAAGACCTACGACATCGAGGTCTGGCTGCCGGGCCAGAACGCCTACCGCGAGATTTCGTCCTGCTCCGTGTGCGGTGATTTCCAGGCCCGGCGGATGAACGCGCGGTTCAAGGCGAAAGCTGCCAAGGAGACGCGGTTCGTCCACACGTTGAACGGTTCGGCGCTCGCCGTCGGACGCACGCTCATCGCGGTGCTGGAGAACTATCAGCAGCCCGACGGCAGCGTCGCCATCCCCGAGGAGCTGCGGCCCTATATGGGTGGAATGAAGACGATCGCCAAGCCGTAGGGTGCAATAGGCCGCTTCCGGCCGTATTGCACCGCGACGCGCGCGACCGCCAGGATGCCGGCAAGCGGCGCAATACGCCAAAGAGCTATTGCGCCCTACGGGCAGCCGGACGGCAGCGCTGCAATCCCCGAGGCGCTGTGGCCCTAGATGAGCGGGATGGAGAAGATCGTGGCGGCGTCGGCCTGACTTCTGCACCAAGCCCAATTCTCATCCTGAGGTGCGAGCCTTCGCGAGCCTCGAAGGATGCGTTGGGTTGCGCCGTCCGCTCCGCGCGCCTCCTTCGAGACGGCCCGAAGGCGGGCCTCCTCAGGATGAGGTCGGAGAGACCGGGTTCCGACCGTTCCGGGACTGTGCTATCCTTCACCCATGAACGCGCCCATCAAACCGATGACCGTCGAGGCCTATATCGAATGGGCCCTGCAGCAGCCGCGCGGCCGCTTCGAGCTGTTGCGCGGGGAGATCGTGCCGATGAATTCCGAGCAGACGGGCCATATCCGGATCAAGTATCGCATCGCCAGGGTTCTAGAGTCTGCGATTGCGGCCGCCAGCATCAATTGCCAGATGCTTACTGACGGCGCGACCGTGCGCATCGACAATCACACGGCCTTCGAGCCCGATGCGCTGGTCTATTGGGGTGACCCTCTCCCCGACGACACCATCATCATCCCCGAGCCAGTGATCGTCGTCGAGGTGCTGTCGCCGAGCACCGCCAGCATCGACGCCAGCACCAAATTCGCCGGCTACTTCAAGGTGCAAAGCATCGCGCATTATTTGATCGTCGATGGTCCCGCGCACACGGTCGTGCATCACCGCCGCGAGGCGGATGGCACCATCCGCAGCGCCGCAGTCTCCGAAGGCGCACTGACGCTCGATCCGCCGGGGCTGATCCTCCCGCTGACGGCGATCTTCGCCCCGCGCTGAAGCTACTTGCAGAAACTCGCCCGGCCCTGGCATGTCACGCTAGCGCCGTCGGTCTTGCACTTGAAGCGCTCGCCGGTCACCCGGTAGCCCTCCACCTTGCTGGTCGCGACATAGCTTGGCCAGAGGGCCCAATCGACGGCCTGCACCATCGTTTCCATAGCATACCATTTGGCCGAGGATTCGGTGCCGGAGGTCGCGACCGCGCCCTTGGTCAGGCAGGCGGCGCTGGCGCCACCCGCCGCGAGCGCCAGGGCGGTTGCCGCAAGGATGATCGGGAATGTTGCCGCGATCCGCATCTGACGTTCTCCGTGGTCTTGGCTGGTTGGACCTGTCAGATCAAAACGGCTGGAACCGGGGTTTCTTCCCGGCTGTCAGGGCTGCAGCGTCCGATTGTATCGCTCGAGCGTCGCCTGGATCGACGGGCTGATCGATCCTTCGGCGGCCGCGACGCGTATCATCATCCTCGCTACGTCACGCTTTTGCGCCAGGTCCAGCCGCTGGCCGAGCTTGAACAGGCAGCGGTCGAGATCGCGGACCTCGCCAGTGCTCCAGCGGGCATGGGCCAGCAGCTCCTGGGCTTGCGGCGAGGTCAGCGCGAGGGTTTTCTCAAATTCGGCGAGCAACACGTCCTGCTCGCGGGCGGTCAGCGCGCCGTCGGCCTGCGCCACCGCGACCATCATGCCGGCCGCCGCCTCGCGCGGGTCAGTCACCAGCTCCAGCCGGTCGCCCGCCAGCCGGCGCCGCCACATCAGCCGCCGCCAGAGACCGTGCGCATCGCCCGCCGCCTCGGTCAATCCGCGCACCGCCTGCGCCGCGGAATTGACCCGCCACAGGGCCGCGCCGACGGCCGCGATCAAGGCCGCGATGATGCCCAGGATGGTCATGGAACCCTCCCCCCTTGCGTTCGAGACGCGCGATCAGACGTAGCCGGTTGCGTTATACCGCAACTTTGCCACCAACAAGCTGGTTCAAACTTCCGCCGCGACAGGCTAGTCTCAGCCGATGCGAATTCTCCTCACCAACGATGACGGTATCAACGCGGCAGGCTTTGGCGCGTTGCAGCAGGTCGCGGCCGCGCTAAGCGACGAGGTCTGGTGCGTGGCGCCTGAAAGCGACCAATCGGGCACCGCCCACTCGCTCACCCTGCATGAACCGTTGCGCTGCCGTAAGCTCAACGAGCGGATGTACTCGGTTCGCGGCACGCCGACCGATTGCGCCATCATGGCGGTTCACAATCTGATGCCGCACAAGCCCGATCTGGTGCTTTCAGGCATCAATCACGGCGAGAACGCGGGCGGCGATGTCACCTATTCGGGCACCATCGCGGGAGCCATCGAGGGCACGCTGCTGGGCGTTCCCTCGATCGCGCTCAGCCTCTCGCTGGGCGGCCGCAAGCCCTCGACGGGCCATTGGGATACGCCCATCGCCCACGCCCCGGCGCTGATCAGGCGGCTGATCGCGGCCGGCTGGCCGGCCAATGTGCTGATCAATCTCAATTTCCCCGACCTGCCGCCCGGCGAGACGTTGGCGGCTGTTGTCACCCGCCAGAGCATCCACGAGGACACGCTCTGGAACATCCAGGATCGCACTGACGGCCGTGGCCAGCCCTATTTCTGGGTTGGCTATGAGGGCCGCGACAAGAACGCCCCCGAGGGCACCGATATCTGGGCGATCCAGCGGGGCCACATCTCGGTGACCCCGCTCCATCTCGATCTGACCCACGACGCCACGGCCGCCAAGCTCGCGCGCGACCTGGCCGCCACCTGAAAGAGGCCACCCGATGCGCAGCTCGAAATCGTGGCTGGCCGCGCTGTGGGCCATCGTGCTGCTGGCTCCTCTGCTTGGCGAAGCGATGGCGGGCGAGCACGGTTCGGATTACGTCGCGCAAGGCAAATGCGGGCCATTTCCGCGCGCCGTGGTCACGACGCCGGCCTGGGCGTGTCTGGGCATTGTCGCAGGGCCCGATGACGGTCTCCAATTCCCACGCAGCGTGATCGAGGTTGCACCCGGCCGGCTGCTGGTGATCGACATGGGCGGCTGGGCCAAGGGGTTGGGCCGGCTGGTCGAGGTCAAGATCGGGGCCGATGGCAGCCGCGGCTTCACCACGCTGCTCAGCGGTCTTGATCGCCCGCACGGCCTGGCGCTTGGCCCCGATGGCAAGGTCTATGTCGGGGAGGTGAGCGCCATCTGGCGGTTCGATCCCAAGGTGGCCAAGATCGAGCGCGAACCCATCATTGACGGCCTCCCGGATTCCGGGCGCCATCCGCTCAAGCATTTCGTTTTCGATGCCAAGGGCGATCTGATCGTCAACGAGGGCTCGGCCTCCGACCGCTGCGAGGGCGCGGACGGGAGATTGTCCAACGTGCAGTTTCCTTGCCCCGAGGTGACGGGAGACAAGCCCCGGGCCGCGCTGTGGCGGCTGCATTTCGACCACCCCGGCGGCAAGCTCGCCAGCTACACGCTGATCGCGCGCGGCTTGCGCAATTCGATGGGAATCGCGGTGGAGCCCAAGACGGGGCTGATCGTGCAGGCCAACAACAACATCGACTTTCGGCCCGAAAACAGCCCGCCCGAGGCGATCAACGTCGTCAGGCAAGGCGGCGACTACGGCTGGCCGTACTGCACCTCGGAAGGGCTGGTGCCGGAATACCGGGGGCTACAGATCAAATGCGCCAGGTTCGACGCGGCTGCTGTGCTGATGCCAGCGCATGGCGCGCCGCTCGGGATGCTCTACTACACCGGCGCCATGTTTCCCGAACTCAAGGATAAGTTGATCGTCAGCCTGCACGGCTATCGTCATAACGGCCACCGGATCCTGGCCTATGACCGGGCGGCGGACGGCCGGCCGCTGGCCCCGAGGGGGCCACAGCCTGGTTTCCCGTTGCAGATCGCCGCGGGCTGGGATGAGCGGCCAGGCATCCGGCCCTTGGGCGCGCCGGTCAACATCTCCATGGGCTCAGCCGGCCAGATCTGGTTCGCCGAGGACAAGAACCGCACGCTGATGGTGCTGATGCGCCCGGCAGCCGCGGCGGTCAAGCCGTAGTCTGAGTCCGGCGATGAAACGGCAGCCGGCCAGCGCACGCAAGTTGTCCGAACTGTAACTTGCCCGTTGGGTTGCCGCCGCGCATCGTAAGCGCTCGTTACAGTGGACTTTTGCGCCACCGGCAGGGCATCATGACGCGTCGAGATCAGGCACCAGGTCAATGCTAGGCGCCCGCCCGCTCGCCGGGCTGGCGATGCTCGGATTGGTGGCGGTGGCGGCCGGCGCCGGCGCTGGACGTGCGCTTGGCACACAGTCCGGCGGCAACCAGGTGCCCGCCGCTTTGAAAGAGTGTGGGGCTTGCCACATGGTCTATCCGCCGCAATTCATGCCTCGGCGTTCCTGGCTGGCGTTGCTGGGCAAGCTCGACGATCACTTTGGCGAGATCGCGACCTTGCCGGAAGCCAAGAGTGCCGAGATCGCCGCCTTCCTTGAGGCCAACGCGGCCGACGGCCCGGAGACCACGGGTGGACGCAGGTTCCTGCGCGGCGTGCCAGCCGACGCCACGCCCTTGCGCATTACGGAGATGCCCTGGTGGATCGGCGCGCACGAGGAGGTCAACTTGGCGGGCATCCGGTCGACCAGCGTCAAGACCGCCTCCAATTGCCAGGGATGCCACCTTGGCGGCGGCGCGAGCGAGGACTGACGGCGCAGTCGTCACACCGCGGTCTTGGCGGCCTCGCGCAGCAGGAATTTCTGCACCTTTCCTGTCGACGTTTTGGGCAGCGGCCCCAGCACCACATGCCTTGGCACTTTGAAGCGAGCCATGTTGTCGCGGGCAAAGGCGATGATTTCCTCGCAGCTGAGCTCGACACCCGGCTTCAACGTGACGAACGCGCAAGGGGTTTCGCCCCAGTGGGCATCGGGTCGCGCCACCACCGCCGCCTCGAGCACCTTGGGATGACGGAACAGGATTTCCTCGACCTCGAGCGATGAAATGTTCTCGCCGCCGGAAATGATGATGTCCTTGGAGCGGTCCTTGACCACGGCATAACCGTCGGGATCGACCACGGCGAGGTCACCGGAATGGAAGTAGCCACCCGCGAATGCCGCATCGGTCGCCGCTTCGTTCTTGAGATAGCCTTTCATCACGGCATTGCCGCGCATCATCAGCTCGCCGATCATCGTGCTATCGCGCGGGACCGGCGCACAATTCTCAGGCACGCCAACAATCATCTCGACCAGCGGGTTGCCAACGCCCTGCCTCGAAAGTAATTCGTGGCGGGCCTGGTCGGGCCGCAGCGACCACTCAGGCATCGGGTAGCAGAGGCTGGCCAGCGCATAGGTTTCCGTCAGCCCATAGCCATGGATCACCTCGAAGCCCAGCCGCTCGGCGTTGGCGATCACCGTTGATGGCGGAGGCGCGCCCCCTACCACTATGGTCACCTTGCCCGCCAATGGCCGCCGAAGCTCGGCCGGCGCATTGGTCAGCATGTTCAGCACCGTCGGCGCGCCGCAGAGCAGCGTGATTCGCTCCTTTTCGAGCAGCGAAAACACCCGCGCCGGATCAACCTTGCGCAGGCAGACATGCGTTCCGGCGGCGGCCGTCACCGCCCAGGTCAGGCACCAGCCCGAGCAGTGGAACATGGGCAGAGTCCAAAGGTGGGCCGTGCCCGCATCGAGTTTGAAGCTGAAGCACACCGAGACGGAATTAAGGGCGGCCCCGCGATGACTGTAGACGACGCCCTTGGGGTCGCCGGTCGTACCCGATGTATAAAGCAGGCAGATCGACTCCCACTCGTCCTCGATGCCTGGCGGCAGGAAGCCTTCATCGCCCTCGGCCACGACATCTTCGTATTCCAGCGCGCCGATGGCCGGGCACGCGGACGTTTCGGCGTCGGCGATGTCAATGACCAGGGGCGGATTTTTCAGCAGTGCCAGTGCCGGCTTGATGGTTGCGTGGAATTCGCGGTCGGCGAGCAACACCTTTGCCTCGCCGTGTTCGAGGCAGAAAGCGATGATCGGCGCATCGAGTCGGAAATTGATCGGGTTGAGCACCGCGCCCAGCATCGGGACCGCATAGTGGGCCTCAAGCATCGCCGGGCAGTTGGCGGCAAGAATCGCAACCATATCGCCGCGCCCGACCCCGCGCTTTTGCAGCGCGTGAGCCAGCCGGCGGCAGCGGCTGTCCATCTCCCGGTAGGTGTATCGCCGTGCGCCATGCACAATCGCCGTGCGGTCGCCAAAAAAGCTGGCGGCACGGGCCAGGAAGCTCAACGGAGTCAACGGTACGAAATTGGCCTTGCGCTGGCGCATTTCTGGCCGGTTCCAGTCCATGGCGACCTCCCTTGGCGCGGCCACACTGCTGGCGGCGGCCGTCGGGCCCAGAATGCGCCCTCGCCCGCAGCCTGACAATACGCCGCCGGACCGGGCCTTTGGGCCGCTTGCAAGTATTGTGCGGCACGCCTAAACAGATGGTCCCTTGCTTCGGCCCGTGGGGGAGGCCGGCTCCACTGGGGATTAGACACACGCATGATCGGCCTCGTCATCGTCACCCATGGCGGTCTCGCGCGGGAATTCCGCGCCGCGCTAGAGCATGTGGTTGGCCCGCAGACCCAGATCGAGACGATCTCGATCGGTCCCGAGGACGACATGGAGTTGCGGCGCGAGGAAATCCTCCAGGCAGTTGGCCGCGTGGACAAGGGCAAGGGCGTCGCCGTACTGACCGATATGTTTGGCGGCACCCCCAGCAACCTGGCCATCTCGGTCATGGAGGACGCCAAAATCGAAGTCATCTGCGGCATCAACCTGCCGATGCTGATCAAGATGGCCACCATTCGCGCGGAAACACCGCTGGCCGACGCCATCAATCAGGCCAAGGACGCCGGGCGAAAATACATCTCCGTCGCCAGCCATCTGTTGTCCGGCAATGCCTGAGTTCGAGCAAATGGATGCCGCACCTCCTGCCATCGCGGACGTGCTCATCATCAATAAAAAAGGCCTTCACGCCCGTGCCTCGGCCAAGTTCGTGCGCTGCGCGGAAGAGTTTGAGGCTGCGATCACGGTCACGCGAGACGGCCAAAGCGTTGGCGGCACCTCGATCATGGGGCTGATGATGCTCGCCGCCAGCCCCGGCACGACCATCCGCATCGAGGCGACGGGTACCCAAGCCGAGGCCGCCGTGGCGGCGCTGGTGGCGCTGGTCACCGGCAAATTTGGCGAGGATGACTAGGCGCTGGGATTGCGCGTCTGGCAATCGAGGTTACACCACAAGATTGCGTTGGTAGCCGCAGCGCAGGGCGCGGCCGGGGGGCAGCGGCCGCACGGCTTGGCACGGATATTCGGCCGGACCGGGGCAGCGGCCCAGCCGGGCGGCGATGTGCGCGACTTTCGAATCGCGGATGCCGAGTTCGGCGAGATGGGCAGCGGTGTTGAGCACATAGTCGGCGTTCGGGCCGCTTGTTCCCTTGCTGGCCCGCACCACCTGGACTTGCGTGGCCACCGGCAATCCGTGCGCATACTGCCGGTGATGCGGGTTGGCGATGAAGCAGAGCGCCCGCACCTCGCCGCCGCCATGCGTCAACTCAACCAGACGCTGTTGGGCGCGGTAGGCACCCGTCACTTGTTCGCGGTCGCGCAGATAGGTGGTGGTGGCGGCCACGTGTTCAGCCGCGACGCGAAAGGCGACCCCCTCGCAGAAGCCGCCAGCGTCCAGGCCAAACACCAGACCTGGCCGCTTCGAGCTGCCACGATAGCGCACGGAGTAAATGCACAGCGCGCGGTGGAAGCCGATAAGCGTGGCCCGGTGCTGTTCGACGAACGGGAATCCAGGCTTCCAGATCAGCGAGGCATAGCCGAAAACCCACAGATCGGTCATAACCTTAGCTCTTCGTCTGTCCACGCCCGAAATCAGGAGCCGCGGTGTCCTGGCCCGCGGTGATGATGCCGCGCCGGATCGCGCGGGTGCGGGTGAAGAATTTTTCCAGCGTCTCGCCGTCACCCCAACGCACGGCCTTCTGCAGCACGGCCAAGTCCTCGTTAAAGCGGCCCAGCATTTCCAGCACCGCATCCTTGTTGTTGAGGAACACGTCGCGCCACATGACGGGGTCGGAAGCAGCGATGCGCGTGAAGTCGCGGAAGCCGCCGGCCGAGAACTTAATGACTTCCGATTGCGTCACGGTCTGCAAATCATCCGCCGTGCCGACGATGTTGTAGGCGATGAGGTGGGGAAGATGGCTGGTGATGGCGAGCACCATGTCGTGGTGATCGGGCGTCATGATCTCGACGACTGATCCGCAAGCCTCCCAGAACGCCTTGAGCTTCGCTATAGCGGCGGCGTCAGTGCCCTCGGGCGGTGTCAGGATGCACCAGCGGCCGTCGAACAAGCTTGCAAAGCCTGATTCGGGACCTGATTTCTCCGTACCGGCGACGGGATGGCCCGGCACGAAATGCACGCCTTTGGGGATATGGGGGCCGACATCGCGCACGATGCTCCCCTTTACGCCGCCAACATCGGTGACAATTGCCCCTGGCATCAGCGCGTCCGCGAATGAAGCGGCCAGTGCCCCGCAAGCACCCACGGGCGCGCACAGAATGACCAGATCGGAGCCGGTGGCGGCCGCGGCCGGCGTATCGAAGGCTTGCGCGATCAGCCCCAGCTCCAGCGCCTTGGCGCGCGTGGCGGCCGTGCGGGCGTGACCAACGATGCGCCCGGCCAACCCCTTGCGCCGCATAGCATGGCTCAGGGACGAACCGATGAGGCCGATGCCGATCAGCGCCACTTGCTTGAACATCGGTCCGGTCATCGTCCATTGCCCTTCAAGAAGTCCGTCAGCGCGGCCACCACAGCCTTGTTCTCTGCCTCGGTGCCGATCGTCAGCCGCAGGGTGTGCCCGAGACCATAGGCGCCCATCGGTCTGAGATAAATGCTGCGCGACTTGAGATACGTTTCGGCCGCCGCTGCATTCTTCGCAGCGTCCCTTGGAAATCCGATCAGCAGAAAATTGCCGGCCGACGGAGTGACCTCAAGTCCCAGTGCTGCCAGGTTCTGAGCCATCCACTGCAACCATTTATCATTGTGCGCGATCGCCTTTTGCATATGCCCCTGATCGCCCAGCGCCGCGATGCCGGCAGCATGGGCGGCCGCAGACACGTTGAACGCGGGCCGGATGCGATTGAGCACGTCGGCGATGCTCTCGGGGCAATAGGCCCAGCCGAGCCGCAACCCGGCCAGCCCATGCACCTTGGAGAACGTGCGCGTCATGACCGTGTTTTGCGAGGTGGCGACCAGCTCGAGCCCCGCCTCATAGTCGTTGTGCCTTACATATTCGGCATAGGCTGCATCCAGCACCAGCACCACCTGCCCGGGCAATCCGCGATGCAGCCGGCGAACCTCGTCGAAGGGAATGTAGGTCCCAGTTGGGTTGTTGGGGTTAGCTAGGAACACAACGCGAGTTCGATCGGTGACGCGGGCGAGCAGGGCATCGACATCGGTGGTCAGGTTCTTTTCCGGCGCCATCACGGGCGTCGCGCCACGACCCAGTGTCGCCAGCTTGAAGATCGCAAAACTGTGCTCGGTGAACAGCGCCTCGGTGCCGGGCCCGAGATAAGCCGTCGCGATGAGGTAGAGGAGTTCGTCCGACCCCGCCCCGCAGACGATCCGCGCCGGATTGAGCCCGTGCGCCGCCGCGAGCGCGTTGCGCAAGGCAACCGAGCCGCCGTCCGGATAGCGCTCCAGGCTCGCCGACGCCGCCCGGTACGCCTCGACCGCCTTGGGGCTGGGGCCCAGCGCCGATTCGTTCGATGACAGCTTGATCGCATTGGCCTCCGAACCGCTGGCGCCAGGCACATAGGCACTGATATCCAGAATGCCAGGTTGCGGGCGTGGAACGATCATGGCGGGAGGGCCTCGTGGCAGGAGAACCGTTGTAAGCCGGGGGAGAGACGATTGTCACCCCGTGTGCGGTACATGCCCATCCACCACCCTCATCCTGAGGAGCGCCTCTCCGGGCGCGTCTCGAAGGACCGGCGTGGAACCGGCGGCGTTCCAGAACGCATCCTTCGAGGCTCGCTATGCTCGCACCTCATAATGAGGTTGGAGGGTGCGGTTGACCGGGTTCGCGGACAGAGGCTGTGAGGCGGCCAGCAAAGAATCATTGACCCCCTGCCCCCCTGCCGCCATGAAGACTCTTGGCCGCCCGCTTCGAGGAACCCACCCAACCTTGGCTCAACAGGATCATGCCGCTGATTTGCAGGCCGATGCCGACGTGGTGGCCGAGGGCGTCAAGGCGTCGCTACACGATCAGCCGCCGGGCGCCAACCTACCTGGAGCGGGCGACATCGCCACGTTCCCCGAATCCGAACCGCTTCTGCTTGATTGCGGAGTAGCGCTTGGGCCGTTCTCGATCGCCTACAAGACCTATGGTGAGCTGAACGCGGACAAATCCAACGCCATCCTGGTCTGCCATGCCCTCACCGGCGATCAGTATTGCGCCAGTCCCAACCCGGTGACCGGCCGCGAGGGCTGGTGGACCACCATGATCGGCCCCGGCAAGCCCGTGGATACCGACCGCTATTTCGTGATTTCGTCCAACATTCTCGGCGGCTGCATGGGTTCGTCAGGTCCCTCCATGCCCAATCCCAGGACCGACCGCCCCTACGGCCTCGATTTCCCGGTCATCACGATCGCCGACATGGTGCGCGCGCAGGTGCGTCTGATCGATCATCTGGGCATCGGCCAGTTGTTCTCGGTCATCGGCGGCTCGATGGGCGGGATGCAGGTGATCGACTGGGCGGCGAAATATACCTCGCGCGTTTACACCGCCATCCCCATCGCCACGGCCGCCCGCCACTCCTCGCAGAACATCGCCTTCCACGAAGTCGGACGCCAAGCCGTCATGGCCGATCCCGACTGGCGCGGCGGGCGCTATCTCGAAGAGGGCGCGGTGCCGCGCAAGGGCCTCGCGGTCGCGCGCATGGCCGCGCATATCACCTATCTCTCCGAGGAGGCCTTGCACCGCAAATTCGGTCGCAACCTCCAGGCGCGCGATGTCAAAACCTTCTCGTTCGATGCCGATTTCGAGGTCGAGAGCTATTTGCGCTACCAGGGCGCGGGCTTCGTCGAGCGGTTCGACGCCAATTCCTATCTGTATATCACCCGCGCCATGGACTATTTCGATCTCCCAGCCGAGTTTGGCGGCAAGCTCGCCAACGCCTTCAAGGGCACGCAAACCCGGTTTTGCGTAGTCTCGTTCACCAGCGATTGGCTGTATCCGACGCGCGAGAACCGGCAAATCATGCAG
>Ga0075021_10000862_pt1 | contig 15643 bp, 18 predicted proteins | sample ColStrG_CSR_2012_FD_72749 | JGI IMG/M metagenome (GOLD analysis project Ga0075021, IMG submission 72749) | Freshwater sediment microbial communities in response to fracking from Pennsylvania, USA - Cold Stream Run_MetaG_CSR_2012 | ecosystem: Environmental > Aquatic > Freshwater > Creek >...
GCGCCAGAAAACATCGCTCAGGCCCAGGCGGATCGGCCCGGCGGTGAGAACCTCCTCAGTTCTCCGCGGCTCGATATCGGTCGGAAAATACTCCCAGGCGATCTTGCGTTCGGGATCGACGACCCAGCAGTAAGGAACGCCCCACTTGTGGTACTCCTCGCACTTGCCCAAGAGCTTGCCCACCCGGTCAGGCGGCGACACAACCTCAATGCACAGGAAAACGGGATCGTTCGGTCCCGGATAGCGGTGTTTGGATAGGCTTTGCCAAGTCTTCGACTGAAATATCCGGCACAAAGAATTGAGTCTCGCGAACGTGGGTTGACAGCTCAGTCAGCGGGTTGAGCGTCTCACCATACCCAGTGCGGATTAGCACGGCGATATTTGTCCGGACCTGACTGTGGTTCTTGCTTGGCATTGCCTTTGGAATAAGCTCGCCATCCACGTACTCGCATATGGGCTTTTCGCCGCCGTCGACAAAACGAGCGATATACTCCTCGACCGATACCAGCGGCGTGCTCGGGATTGCTGCCATCTACACTCAGTTTTAACGCGTGGCCGAAACCACCGTCCAGGCGTTGGCCTCAATGTCTTCCAGCGCGCTAGCCTGCCACGCTTGTTCGGGGTGTTCCTTCATATGCTTCTTGGCATCGAAAGTAACCCCACACGGATGCCCGGCGCCCGCCACGAAAGAAAGCTTCTCCGCCATCGCGCTATCAGCCACCTTCGCCTCCGCCGCGCCAGCGGCCGCAAAGGGGCCAACCCAGCCCGGCAACCCCCGGCTCGATTTATCGACGTGCCCGCAAAGCGTCCTTTCGTTCGGGTCGAACTCCTTCGTGATCACATCGTAGTGATCCGTCTCAAAGCGCTTGCCGGCTTCCACATCGATCTTGCCCTTGTTCTCTTCCATGAGTTGATCCCAACGCCGGTGCCGTACTTGGTTCGGGGTGTTGGGATCGGCTATCGGGAAGGTAGTCTCTTCCGCAGTCAGCTTCGCGTTGATGGGGAAGTTGGACCCAACGTAGTAGCCGTCCTTGGTGCGCTCCAGGATGACGTTCTTTAGCCCTAGCTCCAGACGCCCGATTTCATTGGTCTTCCGGTCGCCCACCAGCCACGTGTTGGCGTAGCCGCCGTTGTTGCCGTCTTCCATGATGTGCGCAAAATCGTCGATGGACTCAGAATACTGCATCGCCTTGCGCGCGCGCACGAATTCGGGAATGCCGTTCTCATCGAAGCCATGGAAGTCTGAGATGGTCGTCTCGGTGATCATGATGCCCGCGTCGTTAATGCCGAAGTCGTCCCCACTGTGAATCAAGCCGGGCACGCCGTCCATGATGAAGCGATGGCCGGTGGCGGGGGCGATGTCGAAGATCACCTTCCAACGGCTGCCGGTCAAGTAGTCGGTCCAGTTGTTGTGCCCAATCACGATGTGGCCGTCTTTCGTATAGCTGCCGGTTGCCACGAACGCGCTGCAATGCTCCGCTACGCTGCTGGTGAGCGTGCTGCCTTGGCGCCTCTTCAACGCGTCATAGTAATATGGGAACTCCATCCACTCATTGAGGACCACCAGATCGATGGCGTCCAACTTCGAGCCCTTTGCTTTCAGGCCGGCGGCGATGCCTTCGATCTCCTGGCGATATTCGAGCGGAATCCTGGGCCACGATATCTTTTCCGCCACCGTCCGCAACTCAAGCCAAGTCTTGCTCACTTCATGCGTGACACTGAGTTCCACAGCCTTCTTGGCGTCTTCAATCTCGGCGCTCAGCAAGTAGCCATGCTGATAGCCCCGCGTAACCGCATCACCCCGCAGATGAACCATGATCCAGCCATTGGTCTCACCGGGCTGGCGGGATGCGCCGTTTAGCCGGTCGTCGGCTCGCAAAAAGGGAACTAGCGCCAAAGAGAAAAATAAGCCAAGCAGGCATGCTCGCATAATAGAGGTAAGTGTACACCGCTCCTGAAACGGCCGCGCGCGAGCGCGAGGTGAATTCTCTTTACGTTACCACCGCCATAGTGGTGCTGGTGATCGTCACCGTCACCTTTGGTTCGCTCATTTTCGCCTTCGTTTGGCGCTCGCAAAATACCTATCTTTGGGAGCACCTGCGAGTCCCTTCGCTGCTCTGGATCACCACGGCGATATTGCTGGCGAGCAGCGTGACGCTGGAACGCGCCCGGTACCTGCTGAAGACGGAGGATCGAACCGGCTTTAATCGCTTTTTGCAGTTGACTGCGGGACTCGGCTTACTGTTCCTGATCGGGCAGGCCGCCGCCTGGTTTCAGGTGATGCATTCCGACGTGATTCTCGAGCAGGACAAGCATTCCTGGTTCATTTTTCTGTTCAGCGGCATGCATGCCATACATATTCTGGTGGGCTTGGCCGGCCTCGGTTATCTGGTCTACCGGACTTATGAAGCGGCCAGCGGTCCGCGCTATCAAATGACCACGCGCGCTTCCACCAACGCCATGGCCATCTTCTGGCATTATCTGGGGTTTGTTTGGCTGGTGCTGTTCGTGTTGCTGCTGACGTGGCGGCGATAGATTCCCTCTAGCTGAAACCGCGCTTTCGGTCCAGCGCGCCCCCGAGATTTGTAAGCGAATCCTTGCCTTTCTTTCTAGTTGGGCCACGCGACTCACCACCGCATTCTGCCCCAATTCCCTCGCGCAGTCGAGGGTACTGTATCACGGCGGCGAGGCGCGCGTCTTCAAATCATCGAAGTCATGACCCATCGCGAAGTCGAGGTCAATCGATGCTCTGGAAGTGATCCCGTAAAAAGAAGGTCGAGTGCACTGCCTCCTTTAAGGACGAGATAGTCTGTCAGCACGTCATCGGAAAAAAGGGCTGCTATTGCCGTGCGGCAAATCTCAGCAAGATCGAGCTTTTTTCCGGCAGTTTTGACCTTCCAAAGGATAGCCCCGCTCGATTGCGAACGGCCCGATTGCCTTCCTCGTTTGATTGACGGTTGCGCTAATTTAAGAGCACCTATGAACCGCGGCCCGCGGCCCGCGCCATCAAATGACCACGCACGCGTCGACCAACGGCACGGCCATCTTCTGGCATTACCTGGGGTTCATCTGGCTATGCTTTTCGTGTTGCTGCCGACTTGGCGGCGAAATAGGTTCCTGCCTTCCGCCACCTGCAGCCGGTCTCTTTACTTAGGGAATCTTTTTTTCTTCTTCCCAACCCCAACATCCTCTTTCATCAGGACCGCGGCCAAGGTGTTGTCATCGAGCTTCGTCTTGACCAGGCGCGCGACGCGGTACGGAATTTCTTTGCCATCTTTTTCAAAGCTCGTGTCCTGCATTTGCACGACTTGCGCGCGCGCCAGTGACCCCACCAGTTCCTCAAAATCGCGGCGCGGCACATCCTGATTCAGAAAGACCTCAGTATAGAGCTTGCCCATGGCGCGCGACCCAGCGGCGCGCAGAACCTCGAGTATTCGCTGCAGATGAAGCTGCTCAACCTTCGTTGCGGCGCGAAAGCGCTGCGCTTCGCATTCGCGAGGAGCGCAGAAATCGCAGATACCGCAAGGGCTCTGCGAATCGAGTAAATCTCCAAAGTGCCGCACCAGAGTCGCCATGCGGCAGCGATGGCTCTGCGCGAATTGAATGACGGCTTCCACCTGCGCGGCTTTTTGGTCGCATTGGAAGAGATAGCTATTGCGCCAGCGCGTGGAGCCGCGGCTAATCTGGTCGTACTCGAGCAACGCGCCACCGTATGTCCACAAACGGTCCACGGCCTTTTCAAACACGTCCGGCTCAAAGCGAAGCTGCTCCAGCAGCTTTTCTTTTGAAGCGGGCTCGTCTTTCAGGCGCTTGAAGATTTCGTCGAGTATCTCAACATCGGGATAGTCCTGCTCGAAAAAGAAATCGTGCGTGCGGCGGTCTGAATACGATTGCATGAGGACCGCGCGGCTGGGGGCGCCGTCGCGGCCTGCGCGGCCAATTTCCTGGTAGTAACGCTCGATGCTACCCGGCAGAGCTACATGCACGACGGTGCGCACATCGTGCTTGTCGATGCCCATGCCGAAGGCAATGGTAGCGGTCATGACCTCAAGCTTGCCCGCTAGAAAATCCTCCTGCACCGAGGCCCGCAGAACGGAACTCAAGCCGGCGTGGTAGGCGGCGGTCTTGGCCAGATCGGAAAGGTCGACGGCGAGCGATTCGGTCTGCTTGCGGTTGGGCGCATAGACTATGGCGGGACGGCGGCGCGGATCGGCCAGCAGTTCGCGCAACAGATCGAGCCGCATGGAAGGCGCGGCCTCCACCACTTCCACGGCGATGTTCTCGCGGCGGAAGCCTTGAATGAAGCGCGCCGCTTTGCTGAGGCCGAGTTGCTTTTCGATATCGTTTTGCACGCTGGGGGTGGCGGTGGCCGTCAGCGCTATCACGGGAGCGGGACGAAGGAGCGGCAAATACTGGCCGATCATGCGGTAATCGGGGCGAAAATCGTGACCCCACTGCGAGATGCAGTGGGCTTCGTCCACGGCCACCAGCACCGGCTTGCGCTTAGCCAGCATTTCCGGAAAACCAGTGACGCTGAGCCGCTCGGGCGCGATGAACAGGAATTGCAGTTTGCCTTCGAGATAGTCGAAGCAAGCTTGGCGCGAGGCCAGCCTGTCTCGGCCTGAGTGAATGCGCGCCACCGAAAGGCCCAGCGCCGCGAGCTTGGCGACTTGGTCTTCCATTAAGGCAATCAGCGGACTGATCACCAGCGTGGCGCCTTGGCGCGCCAGCCCCGGCAGTTGGTAACACAGCGACTTACCCGAACCGGTTGGCATGACCAGCAAAACGTCACGTCCATCGGCGGCGGCTTGGCAGACGGGCTCCTGGTTCGGGCGAAATGCGCTGAAGCCAAAGGTCTTTTGCAGGATGTCTTTGAGCGGCGTGGTCAATACTTCATCTTAGAGTTACCGTGCATGACGATGAACCCGTCTTGCGCGTTATCCTTTCCCGCGCCGAGTACTAACTTTTTCTTTCATAGCAGCCTCCCTTCACGGCCAGAAGATAGGCAATATCCAGGATTTAGCCAATCTTTGCGGCTGGCCCTCAAAGCGCAAACAAACCGATGAACCGGCGCGCGGAGGCCCGCAGGAAGCGTTTCAAAGAGCGAGAACGGGTGTTTGACGGAAAGCGATTCGGCAGTAGGGGTGTAGCGGAGCTTGAGGCTGGGGCCGAGACGGAGACTTGGTGGAAAATGCCGGCCGAAACGCCGTACTTAGCGGTGAGCTGGATGAGGTGGAACGGCGCTATAGGGAATTTCGCTGGGCATTACCGGAGGCTAGTGTTTACCATGCGCTCAAGGCGAACCCGGCGCGGCCTATTGTGCGTTTGTTGGCGGAGTTGGGCTCGAATTTCGACGTTGCCAGCGCTAACGAACTCTTGCTTCCTGGAACTTGGGGCGGCCCCTGCGCGCAGCTCTTTTGGCAATACGGCCAAGCGCGCGGCAGACATCCAGCTTGCCTACAACTTGGGCGTTCGCCACTTTACGGCCGATAGCGCCGGTGAGATCGAAAAGCTAATTTAGCAACGCACGCGCCCGGGTCTAGCGTGATCATTCGGCTGCTGGTCAATTGCGACGGCGCCGATTGGCCCTTGTCGCGAAAGTTCGGCTGTGATCGAGAGATGGCGATTGAACTGCTAACGCGCGCCAAGAATCTTGGCCTGGAGCTGTTTGGGCTGTCGTTCCACATAGGTTCTCAGCAGGCCGATACGAAGGCGTGGGAAACTCCCATCCGGGAGGCCGCGGCCATTTTTCAAACGCTGGAATGCCGAGGCGGTCCGCCGGTGGTTTCCTCGGCGTGCCCACAGGCTGATGGCGGAGCCGGGCCGTGGCTTGGTGGCGGATGCTGGTGTGCTCGTCTCTGAAGTCATTCTGGTGTCGCGGAAGTCGGCAACCGATGCGCACCGTTGGGTGTATCTGGACTGCGGTCTTTTCCGAGGGTTGATTGAGACGTTTGGTGAAGCGATCCGTTATCGCATTGAAACAGACCGGGACGGCGATAGCGGGGCCCTGCAATCGTCGCCGGTCCGACCTGTGACAGTCAGGATATTCTCTATGAGCGGACGCCCTACGAACTCCCGCTCAGTTTACGCAACGACGACCGAGTGCGCTTGCTTAGCGCGGGAGCTTACACTTACACTTGCGCAGCCATTGGATTTGCGCCTTTAGAGTGTATGTGCATTTAGCGGAGGCGGAATGGCTTTGCTGTTACTGATTTTGGCGTCGGCGCTCTTTGCGAGCGGCGAGTGTCGCGGTATTTGTTTTGTTTGCCGGCGGCGCGCAAGCCAAGCGGTGGCGATGAAGCGCAGCGACATGGCCGTGGCTTACGTCTTCGCGCTCGGATCGGAGGCTGTTCTCGCGCTTGCGTTGAGCGTAGCGGTGTTGGGTGAACGGGCGAGTGCGCTGCGAATCGGTGCATTGTTGCTGATTGTGCTGGGCATCGTTCTGTTGGAGCGTTTATGACGGGCAAAGAGCCGCGTGCGAAAGCGTTGTGATATTCTTCCGGCAACCTTGCAACAGCGCCGTTTCTTTCCCGTCCTGGTGTTGTTTGCGATCAACATCCTGAACTTCTACGACCGCTTTGCGCCGGGATCTCTCACGGAGCCAATGCGCAAAGAGTTTGGCCTCTCTGACACACAGATCGGTCTCTTGGGCGGCGTTTTCATCTGGATCTATGCGTTGGCGGGCGTTCCCCTGGGGCGGGCCGCCGACACCTGGAGCCGCAAGAAACTATTGGCCATTGGTGTGATCGTTTGGACAACGCTGACCGCCAGCGCCGGGCTGGCCGTTAATTTCAACATGCTGCTGCTCTCGCGAATGGGAGTGGGCGTCGGGGAAGCGGTCTGCGCTCCCAGCGCGGCAAGTTGGCTGGGCGATCTGTTTCCGCCCGAGCGGCGTGCGCGCGCGCTGGCTCTGTTCATGCTCGGCGTGCCGGTGGGCGGCGCTTTCAGCTTCTTCTTCAGCGGATCCGTGGCGCAAGCGTTCGGCTGGCGGACGGCTATGGTTGTGGCGGCGCTGCCCGCTGTGCTGCTGCTCCCCGCCCTGCTCATGCTGCACGAACCTCAGCGCGGCGCATCCGAAGCCGGCTCGCCGGGCATAACTCCCGGCGCGGAGAAAACCTCACTGCGGCGCCTGCTATCCATTCCGACTCTCTGGTGGATTATCGCCTCAGGCGCACTGATCAACTTCATTATGTACGCCATCGGCAGCTTTTTGCCGGCGTTCTTGAGCCGCGTCCACAACCTCTCGCTCGCGTCTTCGGGTATTGCCACGGGCGCCGCCTACCTAACGGGCGGCGTGTGCGGCGGGTTGCTCGCTGGACACCTTGGCGATCGGATCGTCTCTCGCCGGACGAACGGCCGGATGCTGATGGCGGCGGGACTAGCAGCGTTTGGCGCCCCTTTCTCCTATCTGGGGATCGTGCAGCCCGTCGGTGCAATTCTGTTCGCGCTGGTGTGCTTGACAATTTCCTAAGGCGCTTTGAATACCTACTACGGCTTGGTCTATTCCTCCATTCAGGACATTGTGGCGCCCACGCAGCGCGGCTTCGCCATGGCTATCTACTTTATGGCAATGTATCTCTGCGGCGGGTCGTTCGGCCCGCTGCTAACGGGCAGCTTAAGCGACCATCTGGCGAGGCAGGCCATGGCCGCCGCCGGCGCGGCGAAAATGACAGAAGCGTTCAAAGCCGCCGGCCTTCAGCAGGCGATGCTGATCGTACCGGTGCTTTCGCTGCTGCTGGCAGCGGTGCTGTACTTTGGTTCGCGCACGATTAGCCATGATATGCGGAAACGCCGCGCTGAATTGGCCGGTGCGGCCCAAACTGGATGAGCTGCCGGGGCCACAACCCGCATTGGCTTAAGCTTCTCAGTCTGGCCGATTGACTTTTGCTGCCTAATAGCAGCATCCGCTTCCGCCAGCACCGCCGTTCCGAGCGGCGTGCGAACGGACATGACCACCTGGGCCATCTAAACTCAAACAAGGCCCTCTGTGAGCGAATCTACTTTCAACGAACCCCGCATCGCGCTTAATCGCATTTACACCCGCACCGGCGATGGGGGCGAAACGCACCTCGCCGGCGGCCAGCGAGTCCCCAAAGACAACCTGCGCATCGATTGTTACGGTACTGTCGACGAGCTCAATGCTTTCATCGGCACGGCGCGGGTCACGGCCGAATCTTTACCCGGCACTGCCGGCTTGGCGGCAATCCTTAAACGCGTGCAACACGAGCTTTTCAATTTGGGTTCTATTCTCGCGACTTTACCTGAGGATGTCCACCCCAAGCAGCCACGCGTCACCGGCGCTGAGATTGATCAACTGGAACGCGAGATCGACGAGGCCAACGATGTTTTGGCTCCCTTGCGGTCTTTCGTGCTTCCAGGCGGCAGCCGCATCGATGCCGAGATCCATATCTGCCGCACTGTCTGCCGGCGCGCGGAACGCCTGCTGGTCGGCTTGGCAAGGGAACAAAGCGTGCCCTCGGAGGCCATCCGCTACCTTAACCGTTTGAGCGATGCGTTGTTCGTGTGGAGCCGCTGGGCGAACCACATGCTAGGGACCCCTGAGACTCTTTGGGCTCCCAACGCCGCCGCCAGCGGCTCGGCCGAAAATCGTTAACCCAAGTGCCTGACAAAACAAACGCCTCAGACGGCCACTGGCCTGCTCTCACCGCCAGCTTCCTGGGTTGGGCGCTTGATGCATTCGACTTCTTTCTGGTGGTGCTTTGCCTTACAGCGATCGCCGCGGAGTTTCACAAAAGCGATAAGGAGATCGCGTTCTCCATTACCCTGACGCTGGCCTTTCGGCCCGTGGGGGCGTTCATCTTCGGCCTGATGGCCGACCGCTATGGGCGCCGGCTACCACTGATGATCGACCTGGTTTTCTACTCGATCGTGGAAGTCGCCACCGGTTTTTCGCCGAACTTCACCACGTTCCTGGTGTTGCGCGCTCTCTTCGGAATTGGCATGGGAGGCGAATGGGGGGTGGGCGCGTCACTGGCTATGGAGAAGGTGCCGGTCAAATGGCGTGGCGTCGTTTCCGGCATGCTGCAACAAGGTTACGCATTTGGCAATTTACTCGCTTCCCTTGCTTATCTTTTCTTGTTTCCACGCTGGGGCTGGCGTCCCATGTTCTTTTTGGGCGGCTTGCCTGCTTTGCTGGCGCTGTTTGTGCGCGTGCGCGTGAGGGAATCGGAGGTCTGGGAGAAATCGAGGGAGGAAAGCTGGGGCAATTTGCGCGGCACCCTCCTGCGGCATTGGAAATTGTTTTTCTATCTCGTTTTGCTGATGACCGGGATGAACCTCGCCTCGCACGGCACGCAAGATATGTATCCGACGTTCTTACAGCGCTTTTGGAAATTCGGCGTGGTCGACCGTTCGCTGATTTCCGCAGTGGGCAATGTAGGCGCGATGATTGGCGGCACGCTTATAGGTTTCATCTCCGACCGTGTCGGACGCCGCCGGGCCATCCTATCCGCTCTGCTGCTCGCCGTGTTACTCGTGCCTCTTTGGGCCTTTGCGCCGCACGTGGGTTTACTTGTGGCCAGCGCGTTCCTTTTGCAGTTCTGCGTGCAAGGCGCGTGGGGCGTGATCCCGGCGCACCTCAGCGAACTTTCGCCTAATTCCATTCGCGGTTTTCTGCCGGGCTTTGCCTATCAATGCGGCGTATTGCTGGCGGGGCCGGTGAGCTATCTGGAAGCGCTGCTCGCGGAGAAGATGAGTTACGCGACAGCCATGGCGGCAACGGCGGCAACGGTTTTTGTTTTGACCGCGGTCATTGCGGCAGTGGGGCGGGAGAGGAAAGGCACGGATTTCAATAGCGCTTGAGCTTGAGATTCGCATTTTAGGTTGGAGACTGAATCAGGTCTTTGGAACCCCCGCGAATCGCTTGCCAAGGAAGGGTTCGGTCGAAGCTCACCAGTTTTGCAGCATGTTGGCTAGCCAACCCGAGTAGGTAAGCGTCGGTGACTTGGTTCGATCCGGCGATAAGGGCGGCATCGAACACAGAAGAATCAGTCAACGAGATATCGTCGGACCAAAAATCGTGCGACTGGGCGAAGACAGCTTTGAGAGCTACTAGTATTTCGACTATTTCAGCGGGTGTTCGGCGGCCGCTGGGATAGCCCGCTTGAGAGAGTACCCGGACCATGCCGTTTTCGGTAAGAGGACAAGTGGCCCAGCCTGCGCGATGATGCCGGCGGAACCAGCGCGTAATGGCTGAATGGCCGACGTGATCCCGATCCACCAGCGCAATCAGGGCGTTAACGTCAAGAAGAGCCGCCAAGAGTTCAGACCCCGAATTCCAAGAGATCTTTAACGGCCTGCATGGTCACGGGTTGAGCGCCAGGCTTACGTTCAAGAGCCGGTATAGCGCCCGAACGGGTTTTCGATTTGGCTGGTGGTTGAAGTCCTTGACGAGCCAAGTCGGATAGTACCCGGCCCAAGCTTTGCGCCCGTTCTTGAGCCAGATGTTTGGCGACTTTGAGAATATCTTCGTCAAGATCGACGGTAGTGCGCATGGGTTCATGCTAGCATCATGATGCGGTGATGTCAAGATGCTGATGCCCGCGGATGGTTCCGGCAAATATTTGGGTCCGACAAGCAAATAGGAACGGCGTGCTTACGTATACTCATCCTGCAACTTTTCCAACGCCTCCCCGGACACAACTTTTCGTACGGCACTTCCGTCAGCGGAATCCCAGCCGTATTATTCATTTCATGCAGATCGGGCAGAGTCTCGTTCGCAGAAAGCAACCGGTCAGAACCTATAATAGTTCCGTTCGGAACGGTGAGCGTTAACACTGATCTTCGAGCCCACTCCGTTGCGGCTTCGGGACGCTCGCACGATTTGCTGCGATCGCGCTGCGAATGCTTTGGCTTCACGCTTGCGACCGGAGTTTCCGCAAGGCCACTGCGTAGTTCTCGAGAAGGGCTCCATAGGCTGGGTGATTCTCGCCTAACGTCTTGCTACAAATGGCCATGGCGCGCTGCAGGGTCAGTTCCGCGCGGGCGAGCCGCCCAAGTTCAGATAACTCAGCGCCAAATCGTTGAATGGCAGAACCAGAGACGGATGTTCATCACCTAGCGTATCCTCAAGCAGTCGAAGCGATTCCCGGTACAGATCGGCTGATCCATCGTAGTGCCCCTAATCAAGACGGAGCGCGCCGAGGCCGTTCAAGATTTCGGCCAGCAGTTCCGGGTTCGTTGTTTTCAGGCCGGCAAAATTGGCTTGCCATCCAAAAACACAGACTCCGCTTCCGCGTATTTCCTTTCATCCATCAGAATCTGAGCCGGGCAAATGCGGACAATAGTCAATTCTCTAACGGAGCCGGTTGGCCGGTTGACAACGATGGCCTCGCACAGCAGCGCGATCGCTGAGTCGCGATTTCCTATTTGCGTCGGAAGGCATCGCCATTCTGGCGACCAGCAGGGCATACTCAAGAGATTGACGACCCAGGATCTTCTCCGTAAGGTCCAGCGCACGCTGGTACTCGTGTTCAGATTCGGCGTATTGCCCCGCTTCCGCGTCGACCGAGGCGAGAGCACCATAGATTCCGATCAACCTCCGGTTGCCGAGGTCACTGTCTTCGGCAATAGCCAACGCCCGACGGAAGGCTTGGGCGGCTTCGGAATAGTTTCCGGCTCGGGTGAGCGCCTTGCCTTCCGATACCTAATTGCTCCAGCCTAAGGCAGATTCACGAGTCTCCGCAGTACAAGCGACGAATGGGACTAGGCACATTGCAAATATCAGTTTCATTTTTCTTCCTAAAGTGGCTCAGATATGGAACGTGTGTTTCCTTACCGCCGCCTTCGTAAAGCACCTTGAGTGAATGGCTGGTTAGCGCCTCCAGAACCGGAAAAGTGGGCGGTAATGCCGGATGAACGAATTGCCCATAGATTGGCATCTCGCCCGCTCTCTTTGGGTCCAGCGCGCCTAGTGATCTTTGCCTGATAACCGCGGAAACAGTATGGTGCCATGCACTGAACCAGAGGTGAAGCCCGTCGCTAAATCGACTAGCCGCTTGGTAGTGAAAGTGCCGATAGCGCCCGAGAACCGACCCGTGCCTCCAGTAACGGTATTGATTTCGACAATACTGTTGAGCGTGGGTGTGTCGGTATTGGTGGGGTCGCCCTGCCCAACAAGAGAGATGAAAAGCCGGTCTCCGTTGGCGGCGATCAATTCAGCGGACCCTGTTGCGGAGCCTTCTGGAACTTTCACATTAACCTTGTAAGTGAGCGTGAAGTGACTAAGGTGAGTTGCAATTCCAATGACGTTCCCATCGACCGCAATTGCGTTAGGAGGAGATCCCTCTAAGGTGTCGACTTCGCTGCCTTGAAAATAACCCTCGAACGATATTCGGTTCGCGGATTTACGTTCATTATCATTGGCTTCGCGTGATCCCGATTGCGCGCAGACCAATGAGGTTGTGGCCGACAGCATCAATGCGAGGATCGAGACAGTTGTTGCGATATGAAGCCCTTTGCGCTTCGTCGTCGTTAGATCGCGTGTGAATGGCATGTTTTCCCTTAGGTGTGAAATTTCCGATTGCCGCTGGGCCCTTCCTCCAAAGGAGCGTCGGGCGACGGCATAACTAATGTAGGTTGCGTGGCGACATAGCTCAATGGCGGTGAGGTGATATAAAGGTAACGAGTTAGTCGCGAGCCAAAGTGCTGAAAGTGAGGCACTTACGCATAGGCGCGTGCTTGGCTGCCACGAAGTGATATGCTCGGCGAGAGGGTTGGCGCTGAGGAGGCTGCTGGTATGGAAGAAGAACGGCGCGGAAGCGGCGGGTCTATCCCGATACCTACGAGCATTCGCTTTGGTCCGTACGAACTTGATTTACGGAGCGCCGAACTGCGCAAGAACGATCTCAGGATTCGCCTTCAGGACCAGCCTTTTCAAATACTCGTGGCACTGCTCGAACGTCCGGGCGAGGTGGTGCTGCGCGAGGAAATCCGCCACAAACTCTGGCCCGACGACACCGTAGTTGAGTTCGATCACGGCATCAACGCGGCAGTGAAACGGCTGCGCGACGCACTTTGCGAATCGGCGGAAAAACCACGCTACATTGAGACGCTGGCGCGGCGCGGGTACCGGTTTATCGGGAAAGTGGAAGCGGCGCCGAGCTTTCCGGTGGAGTCGGCGGCGAATCAGTTGGTATCCCCCAACGGGCTGCTCAAACATGCCGAAGATCTGTCCGCTCAGGCCATTCCTGAGGGGCGACTGATCACGAGCGCGCCGGAGACCGCTACCGGTTGGTTTTCCCGTCATCGCATTCTGGTCCCGTCTCTGCTGGTTGCTCTTCTGGTTGCGGCGTTGGCGGGCATCTGGTTGTATTACCGGTGGTTCGCGCCCGCCCGCTGGGCGAGAGCAGTCGCGCTACCGGAAGCCACCCGTCTGGTGAACGCCGGAGACTATGCCGCTGCATTCCCTTTTCTTTATAGGGCGCAGCAGATTCTTCCGCGTGATCCGGCTTTAAACAAAATTCGCCGGGAGATCTCATTTCCCACCACGATGCGCACCTCACCTTCGGGCGCACACGTCTATGCCAAACCCTACAGCAACCCTAACGGTGAGTGGATCTTCATCGGCGAGTCCCCGATCAAGAATTTTCTCCTGCCATCTGGATATTACCGCTGGAAAATCACGAAGGCAGGGTTTCGAACCGTGGAAGGCGGAGCCGGTTTTCAAGGCCCCACCATTGACTTTACTCTTGATCGGGAGGGCAGCGTCCCGCCAGAGATGGTCCACGTGCCGACCGCGGACTCCCCGTTGTTCGGCCTCGACCCAGTTCACCTTGACGACTATTGGATGGATAAGTACGAGGTCACCAATAGGCAATTCAAAGATTTTGTCGACAAAGCCGGGTATGACAATCGCCGGTATTGGCGCGAGGAGTTTGTCAAGGAGGGGCGCGTACTTTCCTGGGAGCGGGCCATGGCGGAGTTCCGCGATGCCACAGGCAGGCCGGGGCCCGCGAGTTGGGAGGTGGGCAATTACGCGCCGGGACACGATGACTTCCCCGTGGGCGGCGTGAGTTGGTACGAGGCCATGGCTTACGCCGAATTCGCCCATAAGCGGATCCCGACGGTTTTCCACTGGTTCCGGGCCGCCGACCAGGGAATTTGGTCCGACATCCTGCGCTTCAGCAATTTCGCCTCAGACAGTTCAGCGCGGGTAGGCAGCCATTTGGGTATCGGCCCGTTCGGGACCTACGATATGGCAGGCAATGTAAAGGAATGGTGCTTGAATGCCGCTGGGAATCGCCGGTATATCTTGGGCGGAGGCTGGACTGAGAGCAGTGTTTACTACGCCGGGGAGGACGCGCTCTCGCCATTTGATCGGTCTCCCGCAAATGGTTTCCGTTGCGTGAAGTACCCTGTGGGCGACCTTCCCGAGGCACTCACTCAGCCCGTCGCAGAAACGCGCCGCGACCATCGCACAGAAAAGCCCGTCTCCGACAGCGTGTTCCGCATCCTTCACAATTTTTATTCGTACGATCGCACGGAACTCAAAGCTGTCAAGGAATCGGTAGACGAGAGCTCACTCGACTGGAGAAGCGAGAGGATCACTTTCGATGCCGCGTATGACCGCCAACGCCTGACTGCCTGGCTCTACCTGCCCAGGAATGCCAAGCCGCCGTTTCAGACCGTCATTTACCATCCGGCCGGATCCGCTAACGTGCTGGGATCTATCGACGATGTCGAACTAAAACGGTTCGATTTCCTAATGAAGACCGGTCGAGCCGTTCTGCTGCCTATTTACGCGGGAACATATGGCCGGACGTCGAATCCGTCAGGTCCGAGCACAGAAAGGGACTTAGTCATAGAGCGCTGCAAAGAAGTGCAGCGCTCTATAGATTATCTTGAAACCCGCCCGGACATCGCGCGCGACCGGCTCGGCTATTACGGAATCAGCGGCGGAGCTCGATTGGGCTTGATCGCCCTGGCGCAAGAGACTCGCATCCGTGCCGCACTCCTTTCCGAGGGCGGACTGTCCAATGAAAGAAAGCCTCCGGAGATCGATGAAATTAATTTCGCGCCGCGCGTCCGGATTCCGGTGCTGATGCTGAACGGACGCTATGATTTTGCCCATCCTCTGGAAACAGACCAGATTCCGGCATTTCATTTATTGGGATCCGCGGAAAAAGACAAGCGCCATGTGCTGTTCGAGACCGGGCATGTTGTGCTTCAACCGCAACAGTTCATCAAAGAGGCGCTGGACTGGTTCGACAAATATTTGGGTCCGACAAGCAAGTAGGACGCCGCACGTTATCGATACTCATCCTGCAACTGATTCAACGCCTCCGCTCCCGGACATAATTTCTCATACGGCACCTCGGTCAGCGAAATCTCCGGCGTATTGTTCATTTCGTGCAGATCGGGCACAGTCTCATCGACATACAGCAGCCCGGTGACAACCTCGCCCTTGGCCTGCCGCTCCTGCAAATATGCCATCACACGCTGCCGGTCAGTCGGATCGTAACCCACCGGCACGGTGCGAAAGCGCACCACGCTGCCATCGTGCATCGTCACTGAAGTCACCCCATTGCCGTTCAACTCCGCCAGAATCTCCCCAGCTTTCGGCACATAATCGGTCTCCGTCGCCCGCGCTTCGTGCTTGCGCGTGTATTGGTAGCTCTTCGTC
>Ga0075021_10000865_pt1 | contig 15583 bp, 11 predicted proteins | sample ColStrG_CSR_2012_FD_72749 | JGI IMG/M metagenome (GOLD analysis project Ga0075021, IMG submission 72749) | Freshwater sediment microbial communities in response to fracking from Pennsylvania, USA - Cold Stream Run_MetaG_CSR_2012 | ecosystem: Environmental > Aquatic > Freshwater > Creek >...
GTGCCCTCCTGGTACAAGAGGGCGGAGTTCGCACCGATCCTGGCTGATCGCACCCGCGCTGTGCTCGCCGGTCTCGACCCTGTAGCCCGGGAGCGCACTGCGGTGTTCTTCACCGCCCACAGCCTCCCCCAGCGGGTGGTGTCCGAGGGCGACCCCTATCCCGAACAGGTTGCCGAGTCCGGGGCCGATATCGCCGCTCTGCTCGAGCTCGATGCCGACCCGACGATCCGGTGGGGCACGGCCTGGCAGAGCGCCGGCCGGACCGCCGATCCGTGGATCGGGCCCGACCTCCTGCTCGAGATGGATCGGGTGGCGGCGGAAGGGGCGACCGCCGTGGTGGTGTGCGCCGTCGGGTTCGTGTCCGATCACCTCGAGGTCCTCTACGACCTCGACATCGAGGCACAGGACAGGGCAGATGCGCTCGGGATCGCCTTCGCTCGGACGACCTCGCTCAATGACAACCCCGACTTCCTGGCCATGCTGGCCGAAGTCGTCCGCTCGGCCGCAGGTAGCCCCATCGGGCGTACGTGAGCAGCTCGCCGGACCTCACCGGGCCGACCGGGCGAGTGGTCGCCGTCATCGGCGGCGGCATGGCCGGACTGTCGGCTGGATGGGAACTGACGCAGCACCGTGGTGGCGACAACGTCCGTATCGTGGTTCTCGAGGCCGGGAGTCGCCCCGGGGGCAAGGTGCGCTCGGCGGAGTTCTGCGGACGGACGGTCGACGTGGCCGCCGACGCCTTCCTGGCCCGACGACCCGAGGCAACCGACCTGTGTGACGAGCTCGGCCTGAGCGATGCCCTGGTGGCACCCGGTACCAGCGGTGCCTCGCTCTGGATCCGTGACCGCCTACGCCTGATGCCCGATGGCGTCAACCTCGGGGTGCCGACCAAGGCGTGGCCGGTGATCCGATCGGGAATCCTCGGTCCAACCGGCCTGCTGCGGGCCGGTGTCGACCTGGTGGCCCCCCATCGGGGTGACCTGCGGCCCACCAAGGACCGGTCGGTGGGCGACATCGTGGGTGGCCGACTCGGCCGCCAGGTCGTCGACCGCCTGGTCGACCCATTGGTCGGCGGGATCCATGCCGGGAGCATCGACGACCTGAGCGCCGAGGCCACGTTCCCCCCCTTGCTGGCCGCCGAACGCCAATCGGGCAGCCTCATCCGGGCGCTCCGACGCCCTCCGTCGCCGGGGCAGATTCCCTCGTCACCACACACGGGGCCGGGTTCCGGACCGCCTCCGGTGTTCTGGTCGCTCCACGGCGGGAACGCCCGACTGCCCGCCGAATTGGCCAGCGCACTGGCCGCCCGTGGCACCACCGTCCATACCGGCGTGGCCGTCGAGTCGATGGACCGCCTGCCGAACGTCGATTCGGGCCGGACCTGGCGATTGACCCTGGCCGGCGATGCCGAATTCGTTGCCGGCGCCACCGGAAACTCGGACACCGCTCGGACCCTGGACGTGGACGCCGTGGTGCTGGCGGTGCCGGCCGGTCAGGCGGCCGGACTGTTGGAGCGTCACGCCCCTCTGGCTTCGTCCCTACTGGGTTCCGTCGAGCACGCGTCGGTGACGGTGGTGACCCTTTCACTACCCGCCGGTTCCATCCGGAGCGAGCTCAGAGGTACCGGGTTCCTCGTCCCTCGGACATCGCCCATCAATGGTCGCACCGCGCTCATCACCGGCTGCACCTATCTGACACGGAAGTGGCCGCAATTGGCCCGTCCCGACGACGAGCTCATCCGACTTTCTGTCGGAAGGTACGGCGACATCCGCCCCGACTCACTGGACGATGATGAGCTGACGGCAGCTACCTTCGCCGAGCTGTCGTCCGTGCTCGACCTCACGGCACCGCCCCGCCACTCGTTGATCACCCGATGGGACGGAGCCTTTCCGCAGTACACCGTGGGACACCTGTCCCGGGCCTCCACCATCGAATTGGCAGTGGCCGCATTGCCGGGTATCGCCGTGGCCGGCGCCACCTATCGGGGTGTGGGCATCCCCGCCGTAGTGGGCAGCGGACGGAGTGCAGCGCGCACGGTGCTGGCCTCGTTGGCCGGAACTGCGGCGACCCGTCAGGCACCATGAGCTCCGAACCGACGGAGGCGGCCGACGACACCACCGACACGGTCCGCACGGGACGGGGACGGGTGGCCCTGCCGTCCCTGGCATCGGGACTCGGCCTGGCGCTCTCCCTCCCACCGTGGGGCTTCTGGATTCTGGCCTTCCCGGCGGCCGGCCTGTTGTGGTGGCGGCTCGGCGGGCTCCGTCCCCGCACCCGGCTGTGGGCGGGTTGGCTGGCAGGGCTGGGTAGCTTCGTGCCCGGTCTGTTGTTCGCCCGATCGTTCACCCTGGTCGGTGCCGCCGCTCTCATGGCCCTACAGGCGCTCTTCATCGGCGTTGCCTGCCTGGCCGTCCCGCGGGACCCGCTGGTCGCCCGGGCACTCGCCTTCCCGGCGGCGATGACCCTGGCCGAGGCGGCCCGGCAGGGCTGGCCCTTCGGCGGGCTGCCCATCGGCGGCGTCTTCCTCGGTCAGGCCGGAGGTCCGCTGCTCGGTGTGGCCCGGATCGGTGGCCCGCTCGGGCTCACCCTCGCCGTCTACGTGGGCGGGGTGGGACTTGCCGCTCTGGCCATGATCGCCGCCCGGTCGGTCCGCCACGGGGCCCGGGACAGCGGGTTCCACGAACTCGTCGTCACCGGCACCGTCGCCTTCGTCGCCCTGTTCGGAACCGGTGTGTCGGGCGCCCACGCCCCCGACGGCGGTCCGTCGCTCGACACGGTGACCGCGGTGGCGGTGCAAGGCGGTGGCCTGCGCGGGTTCAACAAATCACAGGTCGACCCGTCGGTGGTGCTGGCCGCCGCCATATCGGCCACGGAGCCGCTCACCCGTCGGGCGCCAGGCAGCGGGCCGCAGTTGGTGCTGTGGCCAGAAGATGTCGTCTCCCTCGTCGGGCCACTCGAGGGCTCACCAGAGGAGGCCGTCCTGTCCCGGTTGGCCATGGCGCTACACGCCACGCTGGTCGTCGGCATCACCGAGACACTTTCGGGAACCGCCTTCCGCAACGAAGTGGTGGCGTTCGGCCCCGACGGAACCGTCACCGGTCGCTACGAAAAAGTCCACCGGGTTCCGTTCGGGGAGTACGTCCCCTGGCGGTCGTTCTTCGCTCATCTCGGCAACCTGTCGGCCGTTTCGCGTGACGCCGTGCCCGGCACCGGCACCGGGGTGCTCACCACCCCGGTCGGCCCGCTCGGGGCGATGATCTCCTACGAGGTCTTCTACGCCGACCGGGGGCGGGCGCCCGTGCGGGCCGGGGCCCAGCTCCTCGTCGTCCCGACGAACACCTCGTCCTACGCCTCCGCTCAGATTCCCACTCAGGAGATCGCCGCCAGCCAGGTCCAGGCCACCCAACTGGGCCGTGACCTGCTCCAGGCCGCGCCCACCGGCTACACGGCATGGATCACCCATCGGGGCGACCTGCTGACCCGCTCGGCCCTGGGCGCCCGTCAGTTGGTTCCCGCCGACCTCCATCGCCGCTCCGGCACCACGGTCTACGTGCGCTGGGGTGACGCCCCCGAACTAGTGGTCTCGCTCTTGGCTCTGGCGACCGGCTGGCACCTGTCGCTGCGGCGATTGCCACGACGGGGACGGGGGATGCGCTACTCGTAGTACCCGGAGTGGATGTACACGCAGGGGATGTCCATGGCGTGGAACATGGCGAAGTTGTTGGGATCGTCCTCGAAGGCCAGTCGCAGATCGAACCCGAAGTGGCGCAGTTCGTCCACCGAGTCCCTCTTGTACCAGGTCACCTGCGAGTAGTCCCCTCGGGCCCGCATCACCAACAGATCCCAACGCAGGTCGTAGCGCTCGAGCCAGGCCAGAGTCTGGGGCTGGACGCGCATGGGCCGACCGGTCAGCAGGATGATCTGGAGCTTCGGGTCGAGCAGTTCGAGGACCCGGGCCAGCTCGGCGATGACCGCGTCCTCGCCGCAGGCATCGAAGAACGCGTCCCAGTTCCGTCGGCCCTGCTCGATGAAGTGCTGGCGGCCGACGGCGTCCGACAGCACGCCGTCCATGTCGAAGATGACCGCCTCGCCGGGCTGTTCGATCTTGCCCGCGTGCCATTTCCAGTTGCCCGGGTCGCCCATCCGCCTACTCCTCGCCCGGCGAGGCCGCCGACAGTCGGCGGATCTCCTCGACGACGGCGGGGTCGGCCAGGGTGGTGGTGTCGCCCAGGACGCGGCCCTCCGCCACGTCGCGCAGCAGGCGCCGCATGATCTTGCCGCTGCGGGTCTTCGGCAATTCGTCCGTGAAGATCACCGTCTTGGGACGGGCGATCGGCCCGATCTTCGCCGCCACGTGGGCACGGAGTTCCTGGCCCCGCGCATCGTCGGCCGGACCAGCGTCGGCCACCAGGGTCACGAAGGCCACGATGGCCTGGCCGGTGGTGGCGTCCACAGCACCGACCACGGCTGATTCGGCAACCAGGTGGTGGTCGACCAGGGCCGACTCCACCTCGGTGGTCGAGATGCGATGACCCGACACGTTCATGACGTCGTCCACTCGGCCCAGCAACCACAGGTAGCCGTCATCGTCGATCTTGGCCCCGTCGCCGGCGAAGTACCGTCCGTCGAACCGGCTCCAGTACGTATCCGTGTACCGCTCGGGGTCGCCGTAGATGCCGCGCAGCATGGCCGGCCAGGGAGTCGTCAGGGTCAGGTAGCCGCCGCCGCGCTCGATCTTGCGGCCCTCCTCGTCGACGACCTCGGCGCCGATACCGGGAAGGGCGAAGGTGGCCGACCCCGGTTTGGTGGTCGTGATTCCCGGCAGGGGGGCGATCATGATGGCCCCCGTCTCGGTCTGCCACCAGGTATCGACCACCGGGCAGTTCCCCCCGCCGATGTGCTCGGAGTACCACATCCAGGCTTCAGGATTGATGGGCTCACCCACCGAACCCAACAGTCGCAGGCTCGTCAGGTCATGGGCCGCCGGCTCGGCGGCACCCCACTTCATGAACGTGCGGATGGCCGTGGGCGCGCAGTACAGGGTGGTCACGCCGTACCGCTCGATGATCGACCACCACCGGTCCCGGCCCGGCGTGTCCGGAGTGCCCTCGTACATCACGGAGGTGGCGCCGTTGGCCAGCGGGCCGTACACGATGTAACTGTGACCGGTCACCCAACCGATGTCGGCCGCGCACCAGTAGACGTCTGCGTCCGCACGCAGGTCGAAGACGGCCTTGTGGGTGTATGCCACCTGGGTCAGGTACCCGCCGGTGGTGTGCATGATGCCCTTGGGAGCCGCCGTCGTGCCCGAGGTGTACAGGATGAAGAGCAGATCCTCGGCCTCCATGTGTTCCGGCGCGCACGTGCCGGCAGGAACCCCACCGGCGGCCGGGTCCTGCCCGGTCATCAGTTCGTGCCACCAGTGGTCACGACCGGCGGTCATGACCGGCGGACCGCCCACCGTGTCGTCGCCCGTCCGCCGGACGACGACGACGTGGTCCACGCACGGCGACTCCGATACCGCGACATCGACATTGCCCTTCAGCCCGATCGCCTGGCCCCGACGCCAGCCGCCGTCCGCCGTCACCACCACCCGGGCCTCGGCGTCGAGAATCCGATCGCGCAGGGCTTCGGAGGAGAATCCACCGAACACCACCGAGTGGACGGCACCGATGCGGGTGCAGGCCAGCATGGCCACGGCCAGTTCGGGCACCATCGGCATGTAAATGGCCACCCGATCGCCACGGGCCACGCCCAGACCACGCAGGATGTTGGCGAAGCGGCACACGTCTCCCAGGAGTTCGGAGTAGCTGATGGTCCGGATGTCACCCGGTTCGCCCTCCCAGTGGAAGGCCACCTTGTCGCCGTTGCCGGCGGCCACATGGCGGTCGAGGCAGTTGTACGAGACGTTGAGGGTGCCGCCGTCGAACCACCGGGCGAACGGCAGGTCCCATGTGAGCACCGTGTCCCACGGGCGGAACCAGTCGAGACCCCCGGCCTGGACGGCCCAGAAGTCAGCGCCGAGGGCGGCGGCGGCCTCGTAGACACCGGGGTCGGAGACCACCGCGCCAGCGCTGAAGGCGGGCGGTGGCGGAAATTTCCGCTCCTCGGTCAGGTAATCCTCGATGGTCGCATCGTGACTCTCGTTTTCGGACACTGCTCCCTTTCCACGGCCGGATCGCCGGAACCCCTGTACGGCACCCAGGCCAGGCACCGACGACGGACAATGCCCAGGTGCCTGCCGGTACGAACGACGGCACCCGGCCGCCCCAGACTACCGCCGACAGGCCCGTAGACTGGAGTGGCTGTGACCACGACCACCCACACCGAGGACGAGGGCGCCACCGGGCGGACACCGGTTCCGGCCCCCCACGTCGTCGACGTCTCCTCCAACTCCGGCGACCCCACCGACACCGGCAACTTCGTTCCCGAGGCGGGCGGCACCCGGGTCGACGTCCCGCTCGGTCGGCGGGTCATGGTGGTGAGCGACCTCCTGCTCACCCCGGTGGCCACGCCGTCGACCCTGGCCCTCACCGCCGAACTCGCCCAGGCCCTCGAAACGTGGGACGGTCCGGGCATCCTCATCATCGCCGGCAACATGTTCGACCTGACGGGCTGCGATGACCCCCTCGGTACCGCAGGACGGGCCATCGATGCCCACCCCGCACTGGCCCGGTCGATCCTCCGCTTCCTCCAGGTGGACGAACGTCGCATCCTCCGTCAACGCGGCACACACGAACCCCCGGAGATCGTGCAGGGACTGCGCGACCACATCGACGGAGCGTCCGACGTGGTGGCCAGCCTGGCCGCCGCCGGGGTCGAGCATCTCGGCTCGGTGGATCTGTACGTGCAGACCGGTACAGGCGAAAAGGTGGTCCGGGTCGAGCCGGGCACCCACGTCTACGAGGCCGCCTACGGGGACCGCACCGGGCCGACGGCCGACGCCAAGCCGGGTATCACCACCGGCAGCGGTCGCCACTGGTTCGACTTCGCCCACGAGTCACCCGACGACGCTCCGTGGCTGGAGGGCGTGGACCACCTCGCCGACCCGTCGACCCTGTCCCGGTTCGTGGTGTCGCGCACCCTCTACCGCCGCTTCGGACGCTACGCCTGGTGGCTCCTCGTCCCCTTCGCGGTAGCCATCCTCCTCCGGGTGGCCGTCACGCCTTGGCTGCTCGGTCACGTGGGTAGAAGCCTTCCGGCTCGAGCACTGCGCAATGCCCACGCCGCCGAATTCAACGACCAGATGATCATCGCCGTGGTGGTGACCCTGATCGTATTGGCCGTACTGGCCCTGGTGCTCGGCCTACTCAGCCGACGGATGTGGTCGATCCTCGGCGGCGGGACCGTCGAGGAGGTGCAGACGCTGGCCGGTGCCAACGACACCGCCCGCGACGACGCCCGACGGTTGGTGGCGATGGGCTACGCCGGCCTCATCACCGCGGCCACCTTCCGATCGGAACTGACCAACCTCGGCACCGGTTTCTACGCCAACGTCGGGGCCACCGCCGAAGTCGTGTCGGAACATCGGGGCCGCCTCGGCCTTCCCCCCGTGTTCCTGCACAGCCAATGGGTGAGCTGGGTCGAGATCGAGTCCGGCGCCGAGCTGCACGTGCGGATGCTGCTGGCCCACAATGAGCTGCCCTCCACCAGCCGTCTCGAGCGGGCCGTCACCCCGAGGCGCGTCGGAGGCCCGCTCCACCCGTCACTGGTGGCGTCGTACCCGGTGGGCGACTCGTGGCCTCCGGCACCGGATCTCCGCCAGTCCCACCGACACACCCGTCGCGTCCGCCGTTGGGGGGCGGGCGCCATCCTCATCACCGGGGTCATCGACCTCCTCGACTCCATAACCCCGCCACTCCACGGACGACTCCACACGCTCGAACAGTTCCTGCCCGTCCGGGCCAGTGTGGCCGCCGGCGCCCTGGTGGCCCTGGCCGGGTTGGCCCTGATCGCCGTGGGGCGCGGCGTCCTACGAGGCCAACGCCGGGCCCTCCGGGTGGCCGTCACCATCCTCGGCGGCTCGATCTTCCTGCACGTCCTGGCCGGAGCAGACATCGAAGAGTCGTTGATCGCCTTGCTCGTCCTGGGTTTCCTGCTGGTCAACCGCAAGGAATTCCAGGCTGCTTCCGATGCCACCTCCATGCGGTCGGCCCTGATCGCCCTGGGTTCGGTCGCCCTCGGCATCGCCGTACTGGCCACGGTCTCCATCCAACTCTTCACCCACATCGGCCGCCACCAGACCCTGCCCTGGTGGAAGACGTTCTGGGCCGTGTCCGAGCGGTTCGCCGGCATCACCACCATCGAGCTGTCGGAGCGAGCGGACCGGTTCCTGGCACCGGCACTGTTGACCATCGGGATCTGCCTGGTGGCCGTGACCCTGTATCTGCTGACCCGACCGGTCGTGGATCGCCGGCTCGGGTCCGGACGGGCCGCCGAGTTCCGGGCCCGGGACATCGTCCGACGCCATGGCTCCTCGACACTCGACTATTTCGCATTGCGATCCGACAAGAAGTGGTTCTTCCACCGCGACAGCCTGGTGGCCTACGCCGTCTACGGCGGGGTGTGCCTGATCTCCCCCGATCCCATCGGTCCCCGCAACGAGCGCGAGCAGGTCTGGGGTGCCTTCCGCGAGTTCGCCGACACCCACGGCTGGACGACAGCGGTCATGGGGGCCGGCGACACGTGGTTGCCCACCTATCGCGACTCGGGCATGCACAACATCTATCTGGGCGATGAGGCGGTGGTGAAGCTCCAGGATTTCAGCCTGGCCGGCAAGCACATGAAGGGGCTGCGCCAGGCCCACAACCGCATCAAAAACCATGGCTACACGGTTACCTACCACGACCCGTCGAAGATCGATCGTGTGCTGATCGAGGAGCTCACCGCCCTGATGTGCCTGTCCCGCCAGGGCGAGCACGAACGGGGGTTCTCGATGATGTTGGGCCGGGTCTTCGATCCGCGCGACTCCGATCTGCTCCTGACGGTGGTCCGGGCCCCCGACGGGGCGGCGGCGGCCATGTGCCAGTTCGTACCGGCCATCGGCATCAACGGCTTCTCCCTCGACCTGATGCGGCGGGATCCGGGTGACCACCCGAACGGACTACTCGACTTCGCGTTGTGTTCCACCATCGAGCACCTGGCTGGGCGCGGGTTCGAAGGCCTGAGTCTCAACTTTGCCGCCATGCGCTCCACCCTGGCCGGCGAGAAGGGTCACGGCACGGTGCAGCGGGCCGAGCGATGGTTCCTGAAACGCCTCTCGAACTTCGCCCAGATCGAGTCACTGTGGAAGTTCAACGCCAAGTACGAGCCGGAATGGCTTCCCCGCTACGTGGTCTTCGACACCGCAGAACACCTGGTCCCCGTGGTCATGGCCATCCTCCGCGCCGAGTCGCTGTGGGAGATCCCGGTGTTCGGGCGGTTACTGGCGGCCGGGGCGGAAAAGCGGATGCTCGTCGCCCAACAGGACACCGACGCCTTTGTGGCCTCCATCGTTCCGTGGGACGAGCGCACCGATGGCGGGCTGGTGGCCGATGCCGGTCAGCCACTCGCCGGGTCGGGCAGACCCATGGGATTGGGATAGACGATCACCCCGGCGGCATGCACGGCCGCCGCCACCGCGGACAGGCCGTCGAACAGCGCATCGGCCTCCTTGCCCTCGATACGACCGGTCACCATGCCGGCCAGGTCATCGGTGGTCGCCTCGATCCAGGTGCGAAGCGCCCGGCCTTCGGGGGTGATTCCACCGGCATCGAGTAGGCCGCGCCGGACCAACCGGTCGTGGGCGTAGGCCCACTCGGTCTCCGACCAGCCCCGTGACCCCCGCAGCAACACGACGGGTAGGCCTTCGGACGCAGCGAAGAGCACCAGTGCCTCACAACCGTCGAGGCCCGCAGCGGTCAGTGCGGCCACATGCCCATCACCGCGGTGCTCGCGCAGGCACGAGCACCAGAACCAGAGGGACTCCACCGGATCGTCGGGCTCACCGACTGCCCGGGTGGCGGCGAACAGCGGTCGGCCGGCGTCCGGTACACCGTCGAAAAGGGCGCGCAACGACGGCACCAGGGCGCGTGCGGTTGCAGCCACCGTCGGGTCCACCCGACGCAACACCCGTGCCGCTGCGTGTGTCCTGGTGGACCAGATGTCCCCCGGCCGGGCCAGCGACCAGGCATCGGGAAGGGAACGCCGTGCCCGGTCCGGGTGGAAATTGAAGAATGCGGCCGTCACCGGGGCGGGTCCGACCGGGCCGAGGGGTGCCGCCCGGCCGGCGAAGTATCCCATCCAGAAGCCCCGAAGTCCGAGCCCATCCATGGCGGCCAGACATTCGGGGTCGAAGTAGACGACGGCGTGGACCGGCTCGAAGGCCAACCACCACCGGCGTGCGGCGGGCACCGTCAGATCACCACGTGTCGGACTCAGTCGGTGATGGCGCCGGCACCCAGCGCTGGGCCAGGCCCTGCACCGGTCGCATCGTCGGGCGACTCAGTACTCGTCGAGCGAGTCCCGCCGTAGATGCCCACGAGCATCACCACGAACAACGTCACGAGGACGATGATCATCGCCACCTTGACCGTCGGCTGGTTCCACAGCACCAGCACCACCAGGCCGAGCACGAGCGTTCCCCACTGGAACGCCTTGCGGTGGCCGGACACGGCATCGTAGACGGGGCCGCTCGACAACCACGAGGGCATGGTGCGTTCGCGCATCCATCGCCGTACGGGACCGAGTCCGACGAGGAACGCCACGAGCGCCACGATTCCGGCCAGGACCAGTACCGCCCGCACCGTGTCGAGCAGTGCAGCGTCCACCGTATCGATGACTGCGGCGGTGGTCGCCCTCGACTGTGTCACCTTCAACGACGACAGGTACTGGTTGCGCCCGACATTCGCCGTGATCAGGAGGAGGGCCATGGAAACGAACAGCCCGGAGGCGGCGTGTACGAGGCCCCGTCTTCGGTCGCGGGCCAGGAGGACGGCCCCGGCGAACATCAGGATCGACACGATGGGCAGGACCAGGGCCAGGTGGTTGAGGAACTTGATCCACCCCTGCAACTTGGCCAACTGGCTCGATTGGAAGAGCACGAAGGGTGCGCCGGCGTAGTTCGGGACCTTGTTGAACACCGTCAGGCCATGGGCCGACAACTTCTGTTTGGCCGCACTCTCGATCTGGGTCAGGTCGACCGTGACCTGACCCTTGGTCGATTGGAAGGCGCCGACCTTCTTGCCCAGCAACAGGTTGTCCAACTGCGCGTGCGACCGGCGAAGGGCCTGCTCCCACAGGTGCTGGAACTGCGCACTCTGCACGAGCTTCAAGGTGATCTGGTAGGTGGCCGTGTGGACCGCACCCGTGATCGGATCGACGAGGAATCCAGCCCTCGCCGGCAGCGCGTTCTTCACCTTCTTTTCGACATCGGTCCTGGCGACCAGGTTGTCGCTCACCTTGGTGGCGACCGTCTTCTGGACGTTCGGGTCCTTGGCCAACGGTGCGACCGTGGCCACGAACGTATCGGTGTTCAGTAGCTCGTTGCGGGCATAGACCACCACGACCGACAAGATCGCCAACAGGCAGGCCAGCACGATGAGCACCCAGGAGGCGATCGTCCGGCCCCGACGCCTACCCGGCCCGTCCTTCACACCGCCCGATGCCGCCAACTCCCTACGGAGGACCTCATTTTCGTGCTCGAGCTCCTCGTTGTGATGCTCGAGCGCCCCGACGTCGTGTTCCCCCGGCACACCGTCCGTTCCGCCAGTGGAAAGTTCGGGAGTCACTTCCCCACTGTAGCGGGGGTGCTGACACTTCCGGGGACTGTACGGCGACCGACCCTCGCCGAGAACTCCACCAGCGGCCCGACGAGGGGTCCGACACCGGGCCCGGACGCGCCGGTGGCCGCTGACCGCGCACTGGGCACGGAGAGCGGCCACCGGCCGTCGTTCCAGGTTCGCTGTGTCCGGCACGCGGCCGGGCACGACGCAAACAGATGAATCAGCTGAGGATCTTGGCCTTCTGGGCCTCGAACTCGGCGTCGTTCAGGACACCCTGCTGCTTCAGGTCGGCCAACTTGGCCAGGTCGTCGGCGGTGCTGCCCGAACCGGCGGCCTGCTTCACGTAGGCGTCGAAGGCCTTCTGCTGGTCAGCGGCCTGCTGCGCCTGACGTTCGTGCATCTTGCCGCCGCGGGCGATCAGGTACACGAACACGCCGAGGAAAGGCAGGATGATGATGAAGAAGGCCCACACGGCCTTCATTCCGCCGCCGAGGTCCGCGCTCCGGAAGATGTCCATGAAGACGGCGATGAGTAGCCAGATCCAGAGGACGAACACGAAGAACATGAACATCATCCAGATGAAGCTGAGGATCGGGTAGGTGTAGGCCAAGGTCATGGGGTAATGCTCCTTACGCGGTCTTCTGAGCCGCCAGGGAAGCTGACGACAGAGACCACTCTACCCTGGTCGGCAACTCGGAGTTGGGACCGGTCGGCCGATCGCCTGTCGTTCAGGCCGGAGGCTGGCTCCCGGACCGGCGCCCCGACGGGGCCGTTCCAAGCATCGGGTCCCCGAGGAGTCGGTGATCGACCATCTAGTCTCGTGGCTGTCCTGACTAGGGAGGAGCATCATGTTCTACATCCTCATCTTCGGAGGCCTGGCCGTCGTGCTCGTGGTCGCCTTCTTCATGAAGTGGAACCAGCGCAACAAGTGGCCCGACGATGAGTGACCCGGTCACGCCATCTGCGGCCAATCCTCCGACGGCTGCGCCGGACACGCCTCCGGCGGTGGCACCGGACCCGCTCGAACTGATCCGGTCGAAGAGCTACCTGCAGCTCCTCGTGCTCGCCGCCGTCATCGGCGTGCCGGTGTCGGCGGTCGCCTACTTCTTCCTGGCCCTGGTCAGCCGGCTCCAGCACTGGCTGTACGGATCGCTCCCCTCCTCGATGGGCTTCCACGGAACCCCGTCTTGGTGGGCGATCCCCCTCACGATCGTCGCCGGCGTGCTGGTCAGCCTGTGCATCATCCACCTGCCCGGGACCTCGGGCCACGAGCCGGCGGAGGGATTGAAGACCGGCGGGCCACAGCTGCCCGTCAATCTGCCCGGAGTCTTCCTGGCCGCGATCACCACGCTGTCACTCGGCATCGTCCTGGGTCCGGAGGCGCCCCTGATCGCCATCGGTGGTGGGCTCGGCGTGCTGGCCGTCCAATTGGCTGCCAAGGATGCACCGCCCACGGCGTCCACGGTCATGGCCGCGGCCGGCAGTTTCGCCGCCATCAGCACCCTGCTCGGCTCTCCACTGGTCGGGGCGTTCCTGCTGATGGAGGCGTCCGGACTCGGCGGGCCCCTGCTCGGACTCGTGCTCGTGCCGGGTCTGTTGGCCGCCGGCATCGGGACACTGATCTTCATCGGACTCGACAGCTTGACCGGTCTCGGTACCTTCACCCTCGCCATTCCCGGCCTCCCGACGTTCAGTCATCCGACGGTGGCGATGTTCGGATGGGCCCTGGTGATCGGCATCGTGGCCGCCCTGGTGGGCACGGCCATCCGCTTGTCCGGACTCGCCCTGCAGTCACTCGTCATGCCGCGCCGCCTGACGGCCACCCCCGTCGCCGGCCTGGTGGTCGGCCTGTGCGTCTTCGCATTCGTCGAGATCACGGGGAAGAGCGGGGCGAACGTCCTCTTCTCCGGCCAGTCCCAGCTGCCCGACCTGGTGCTCCATGCGTCGGCGTGGAGCATCGGTGCCCTGGTGGTACTGGTGATCGCCAAATCCATCGCCTACGCCTTCTCGCTGTCGGGATTCCGTGGCGGACCGGTGTTTCCCGCCCTGTTCATCGGTGGCGCCATCGGGGTCGCCGCCTCCCACCTGCCCGGACTCGTGCTGGTTCCCGCGGTAGCCATGGGGATCGGTGCCCTCAGCACTGTCATGCTGAAGCTGCCGCTCACCTCGACCCTTCTGGCCGTTCTGCTCTTCGCCTCCGACGGCCTCAGTGTCACCCCGTTGGTCATCGTGTCCGTGGTCGTCGCCTATGTGCTCAGCGCCCGCCTACCGCAGCTCCCGTCCGACCTCCGGCGTCAGAAGGGCGCAGCTTCGCCGGTCGCCTCGTCGGCTCCGGCGGCCTGAACGATGTCCGTCGCCGCAGTGGGACTGCTGGCTGCTTCATCAGGTGGTGCTCCAGCCTGGTTGAAGATCGTCGCCCTGGTGGTCGGTCTGGCCATCGTCGGGGCCGTGCTGGTGTCCGCCTTGGAGACGGTGGTACTCCCCCGCAGCAGTTTCACCCGCATCACCCGGGCCACGTTCGCCTTCACCAACCGCCTGCTGGTGCACCGGTGGCGGAGTCAGGAGTGGGCCGACAACCTGCGCGGACTGTATGGACCGGTGGCGCTGGTCAGCCTGCCCCTCGTGTGGATGCTGACGGTCATCGTCGGGTTCGCCCTGATCTTCTGGGGTGTCGGCGCCGGAACGCTCGAGCACTCCTTCGAGATCAGCGGCTCGTCGGTGACCACCCTGGGGTTCTCCGCACCGGCTAGTGGACCACGGACCTGGCTGGCATTCATCGAGGCCATCATCGGGCTCGGCCTGGTGGCGCTGCTGATCAGCTATCTCCCCACCATCTACGCCGCCCATCGCGACCGCGAAAAGGGGATCACCACCCTGCGCCCCTTCACCGGGATCCCGGCTTCGGGGGTCGAGATGCTGGCCACGCTGGCTGCATTCGACGCCCTCGACAATCCGGAACTCTGGCCGAGTGCGACAGCGTGGCTCCTCGAACTGGATCAGACCCACTGCTCGTTCCCTGCGCTCTGCTACTTCCCCGAGACCACCGACGGGCAGTCATGGGTGGCCTCCGTGGGCTCGCTGCTCGATGCCGGCGCCCTGCTGCTTTCCGGAGCCCCCCTCTCGCTGACCGGTGACGGGTCACGCCGCGGCCAGGGCCCCCTGCTGTTGCTGGCCCACGGCATCCCCACCATCGTCGCCATCGGCCGGGCATCCGGCCTGCCCATCGATCGGCCTCTCCGGCTGGCCGAATTGATCCCCGATGTGTCGAGCCCGCCGCCACCGATCTCCATCTCGCGCCAGGAGTTCGAGACGGCACTCGACCGCCTGTCCGAGGTGCTGCCCATGGCGCCCGATGGACGGGACGCGGCATGGCATCGCTTCGCTTGGACGCGCTCCTCCTATGACCGGGCGGTCCGGGGTCTGGCCGGGCTGACCATGGCCGCCCCCGCTCCGTGGACCACCGATCGACCTGCGGAAGTGGGGCGGCCCCGACTGGTCACCAACCAACCGATCACTGTCGACTGGAACCTGCCCGGTTCCCCCTGACGTCGACCTGCGGGACCACGGCCGGCTCTGACTACAGGTGGCTGAAGCCGCCCGACTCTCCCGGAGTCATCGCCACCGACACCGGGTGCCGGTCGAAGTGGGCGATGGCCTCCTTGATGTCGTTGATCAGCAGAAACGCCAGGTCGCGGCTCACGCCCTGGCGGACCAGAATCCGCTGAATGGAGATGTCGGCCACAGCGCCGGTCAGCGGGTAGGCGGGAACCTGCCATCCCTTCACCCGAAGGCGGTCAGCCACGTCATAGAGGGTGTAGCCG
>Ga0075021_10000866_pt1 | contig 15582 bp, 12 predicted proteins | sample ColStrG_CSR_2012_FD_72749 | JGI IMG/M metagenome (GOLD analysis project Ga0075021, IMG submission 72749) | Freshwater sediment microbial communities in response to fracking from Pennsylvania, USA - Cold Stream Run_MetaG_CSR_2012 | ecosystem: Environmental > Aquatic > Freshwater > Creek >...
TTCTTAAGCGCCAGCACCTTCGTGATGGCGGCCGTTAAGGTCGTCTTGCCGTGGTCCACGTGGCCGATGGTGCCGACGTTTACGTGGGGTTTGGTTCTCTCAAATTTTGCCTTTGCCATGCTCTCCTCCTCCTGATCGGGAAGTGAAAAAATCTTTTATTGTATGATAAACAACCTCGGGCTCATGCCCGCATTTTCTGTTTTGCGTTTAATAAACTACTTTGCCTTGACTGTTTCGCCTTTTACCTTGGCAACAATTTGCTCCGCAATATTTCTCGGCACTTCCTCATAATGCTCAAACTGCATCGTGTACGTTGCCCTGCCCTGTGTCTTAGACCGAATGTCCGTTGCATACCCGAACATTTCCGAGAGAGGCACCTGCGCAGTAATAACCCTACCGGCACCCCGCATATTCATACCCTGCACCCTGCCGCGGCGTGAGTTGAGATCGCCGATGATATCTCCCATATACTCCTCGGCGCAGACAACCTCGACGGCCATGATCGGCTCAAGCAGCACGGGATTGGCCTTGTTCGCGCCTTCTTTGAAGGCCATGGAACCGGCGATCTTAAATGCCATTTCAGATGAGTCCACGTCATGGTAGGACCCGTCAATAAGCGTAATCTTTATGTCAACCATGGGATACCCGGCAAGCACGCCGTTCTCCATGGCTTCTACGATACCTTTTTGTATCGGCGCAACGTATTCCTTGGGAACCGATCCGCCGACCGTTTTATTCACAAACTCAAATCCCTTACCCGGCTCCTGCGGCTCGAGCTCGAGCACCGCATGCCCGTACTGGCCACGGCCTCCGGTCTGACGGATATACTTGCCTTCCGCGGTGACCTTTTTCTTGACCGTTTCTCGATACGCGACCTGCGGCTTACCCACGTTCGCGTCAACCTTGAATTCACGCAAAAGCCGGTCGACGATAATCTCCAGATGAAGCTCTCCCATACCAGAAATAATTACCTGCCCCGTCTCTTGGTCAGTCATCACGCGGAACGAGGGGTCTTCCTGCATGAGCTTCTGGAGCGAGAACCCTAGCTTCTCCTGGTCTGCCTTGGTCTTGGGCTCGATTGCCACGGAGATAACCGGCTCCGGGAAGATCATGGCTTCAAGAATGATTGCTTTGTTTTCGTCACAAAGGGTATGTCCCGTGAGCGTGCTCTTGAGACCCACGACCGCGCAGATGTCACCTGAATAGATCTGCTCAATCTCCTCGCGCTTGTTCGCATGCATCTTCAGAAGCCTGCCGACGCGCTCCCTGGTCCCCTTGGTAGAGTTATACACATACGACCCGGACGTCAGCGTACCGGAATAGACCCGAACAAAGGTGAGCTGACCCACAAAGGGATCGGTCATGATCTTGAACGCAATACCTGAAAACGGCTCGCTGTCAGAGGCGCTGCGCACATCTTCTTCACCGTTTTTCGGGTTAATTCCCTTCACGGGCGGGATATCCAGCGGAGACGGCAAGTAGTCAACCACGGCGTCGAGCAGAAGCTGCACGCCTTTATTCTTAAACGCCGAACCGCAGATGACCGGAAAGATCTTCATGGCGATCGTGCCTTTGCGGATCGCAGCCATAATCTCGGCATCCGTAGGCTGTTCGCCGTTCAGGAATTTCTCCATGACCACGTCGTCCGCGTCCGCAATCTTCTCGATCATCTTCTCGCGGTATTCCTTGGCCTGAGGCAGAAGCTCGGCCGGAATATCTTCCACAACGTACTTGGCGCCCAGGGTTTCGTCATCGAACAGCACGGCCTTCATTTTTACCAGGTCGATGCAGCCGCGAAACTTGTCCTCCGCGCCTATGGGAAGCTGGATCGGCACGGGGTTCGCGCCGAGGCGGTCAATCATGCTCTGGACGCTCATATAGAAGTCCGCGCCGATGCGGTCCATCTTGTTCATGAATGCTATGCGGGGGACCTCATATTTATCGGCCTGGCGCCATACCGTTTCGGACTGCGGCTCCACGCCGCTCACCGAATCGAATGCCGCAACCGCGCCGTCGAGCACGCGAAGTGAACGCTCCACCTCGATGGTGAAATCCACGTGGCCGGGGGTGTCGATGATGTTGATGCGCTTGTCTCTCCAGAAACAGGTCGTTGCCGCGGACGTAATGGTAATACCGCGCTCCTGCTCCTGCACCATCCAGTCCATGACTGCCGTGCCGTCGTGCACTTCGCCGATCTTATAAGAAACACCGGTATAGTACAGAATGCGCTCGGTCGTCGTCGTTTTACCGGCGTCGATGTGAGCCATAATACCGATGTTCCGTGTGTTTTCGAGTGAATACTGCCTAGACAAAACTTCCTCCGGTCCTACGTGAATACCTTACCAGCGATAATGGGCGAAGGCTTTATTGGCCTCTGCCATACGGTGTACGTCTTCTCGTTTTTTTACTGCCGCCCCGGTGTTGTTCGATGCATCCAGAATTTCACCGGCGAGTTTTTCTACCATGGACTTCTCGGGCCGCTGCGACGCATAGAGCCTGAGCCAGCGATATGCCAGCGACATCCGACGAGGCTGCTTGACCTCGATCGGCACCTGATACGAGGCGCCGCCCACCCGGCGGGACTTCACCTCGAGTGTCGGCTTCAAATTCTCTATTGCCTTCTTAAAAATGACAATCGGGTCACTGTTGGTTTTCTGCTGAATCCGATCGAGTGCTTTGTAGCAAATAGCCTCGGCCGTGCTCTTCTTGCCCTTGCGCATGAGCACGTTTACGAACTTCGCCAGCATCTGGCTGTGATATTTTGGATCCGGTAATGATTCTCTTTTAACGACAACGCTTTTTCTCGGCATAGTGTTTCCTTATTCCCGTTTTACAATCGGTTTTTATTACGGATTGAGCATTTCATTCCGTAATCCGCAATCCTATTTACTTCGGCCGCTTTGCTCCATACTTGGATCTGCCCTGCTTACGATTTGCAACTCCGACCGTATCCAGCGTACCCCGTACGATATGATAGCGTACGCCGGGAAGATCCTTAACCCTACCGCCGCGGATGAGCACAATGGAGTGTTCCTGCAGATTATGCCCCACACCGGGAATATAGGTGGTTACCTCCATCCCGTTCGTAAGCCTCACCCTGGCTACTTTGCGAAGGGCCGAGTTCGGCTTCTTCGGCGTGGTGGTATAGACTCTGATGCAGACCCCTCGCTTCTGGGGGCAGCTCTTGAGCGCAGGGCTCTTGGTCTTAGTTACCGCCAATGTCCTGCCTTTTCTTACCAGTTGACTGATTGTCGGCACGGAAATTACTCCTTTAAAACACTAATATAGCAAATTTGCGCAAATGTTGAGTCAAAACCTGGTGATTATATCGATACATGAGCCAATTGTCAAGGCTTTTTTTATGCTGAAGACATCAAATGCATCCCCGGCGCTCCGGCTTCTTACTCCGCTCGCCCTACTCGGCGGTCTGCGCCGCTTCCTCTTCAACGGCAACATAGGTATTACGGTATTCGGTCATACCCGTACCAGCCGGAATCAGCCTGCCCATGATAACGTTTTCCTTCAGCCCAACGAGATCGTCCACAGCCCCCGTAATAGAGGCCTCGGTCAACACTCGGGTGGTCTCCTGGAACGATGCCGCCGAAATAAAGCTGTCCGTGGTGAGCGATGCCTTGGTAATGCCGAGGAGGATGGGCCGCGCCGTTGCGGGCTTGCCTCCCTTGGCGATCACGGCTTCGTTCTCTCTGGCAAAGGTGAAGCGGTCTACCTGCTCGCCGATCAGGAACGGAGCGTCTCCCGCCTCCTCGATCCTGACCTTGCGCAACATCTGGCGAACGATGACCTCGATGTGTTTGTCGTTGATACTCACGCCCTGGAGGCGGTAAACCTGCTGCACCTCGTCCACGAGGTATTTCTGGAGTTCTCTCGGGCCGAGGACGCTCAGGATATCATGGGGGTCTACCGGCCCGTCCATGAGCGGTTCTCCGGCGGTCACCCAGTCACCCTCGTGCACGTTTACGTGTTTGCCCTTCGGGATCAGGTATTCCTTCTCGTTCCCCATCCCATCCTTCACGAGGATACGACGCATGCCTTTTACGAACCCGCCGAATTCCACAGTTCCGTCGATTTCGCTGATAATGGCCTGTTCCTTGGGCTTTCTCGCCTCGAACAGTTCCGCCACTCTCGGGAGACCGCCGGTAATATCCTTAGTCTTCGTGGTCTCACGCGGGATCTTGACCAGAATATCGCCTGGGAAAATCTCGTCGTTTTTATCAACCAGGATATGCGCTCCTGCCGGCAGCAGGTACCGTGCTACCACGTTGCTGCCCGGCAATTTCGCCGTTTTGCCGTGCTGGTCTTTGATCGAAATTCTCGGCCGAAGATTCTGGTTCGGATAATCGATAATAACCTTCCGCGACAGGCCGGTGATCTCATCCACTTCTTCCCGCATGGTGACGCCTTCAATGATGTCGCCGAAGGCGATCTTTCCGCCTATTTCCGTCAGGATCGGGAGTGAATAGGGATCCCACTCCACGAGTTTCTGGCCCACGTCCACCTTATGCCCGTCTTGTATCTTGATCCGGGCGCCGTAGATCACAGCATACTTTTCTCTCTCGCGGCCGGTCTCATCATAGATGGCGATGCTGCCGTTTCGGGACATGGCCACGTAATCGCCTTCTTTGTTCTTCACAATATTCAGGTTGAGATACTTCATAATGCCGGCGTTCTTTGCCTCAAGCACTGTCTGTTCAACGACTTTGCTCGCGGTACCGCCGATATGGAACGTCCGCATGGTGAGCTGCGTACCGGGTTCACCGATGGACTGAGCGGCGACAATGCCGATTGCCTCGCCGATATCCACGAGTTTTCCGCGGCCCAGGTCTCTGCCGTAGCACATCTTACACACACCGCGGAGGGACTGGCAGGTAAGCACGGAGCGGATCTTGATGCGGTCGATCCCGGATTCCTCCACTTTTTTCACGAGGTCTTCGTTGATTTCCCGGTGAGTGGGAACAATGACCTCTTTGGTGATCGGGTCCTTGACATCTTCTGCGGCAACGCGGCCGAGGATACGTTCCGACAACGGCTCGATGATCTCGCCGCCCTCAACCAGGGACCCGACGAGAATACCGTCGGTTGTGCCGCAGTCGACTTGCGTGATGATCACATCTTGCGACACATCCACGAGCCTGCGCGTAAGATACCCGGAGTTCGCGGTCTTGAGCGCCGTGTCAGCAAGGCCCTTGCGCGCGCCGTGCGTGGAGATGAAGTACTGCAACACCGTCAATCCCTCGCGGAAATTTGCGGTGATCGGGGTCTCAATGATTTCGCCGGACGGCTTGGCCATGAGTCCGCGCATGCCGGCAAGCTGCCTGATCTGCTGCGTGCTGCCGCGCGCGCCCGAGTCGGCCATCATGAAAATATTGTTGAACGAGCGGGCCTCCTGGAGTTCGGATTTCTTCGCGTCTCCAAGTTCTACCGCTTCCATGCCGAGTTCGGACATCATTTCGTCGGCGATCTTCTCGGTCACGTTCGCCCAGATGTCGATTTCCTTGTTGTACCGTTCGCCGTTCGTGATGAGACCTTCGGTATACTGGTGATGGATCTCCATCACTTCTTTCTGTGCCTGGTCGATGAACTTCTGTTTCTTGCTCGGGATGTGCATATCCCATATACAGATGGAGATGCCTGCGAGCGAGGCGTACTTGAAGCCGAGCTCCTTTAAATCGTCTACCAGGAGCACGGTATGCCTGAGGCCCAGTTTTCGGTAACACTCGTCGATTAATTTCGCCAGTTCCTTCTTGGTCATCTCTTTGTTGACGGAAGAAAAGGAAATCCCTTCCGGCAGAATCTCGCTGAAGAGGACCCGGCCGATCGTGGTTTCTTCTATTTTACCGTTGATGCGGACCCTGACCCGGGCGTGAATATCCGCCGCGCGCTGGTCATACGCGATCCTCACCTCTTCCGGGTTTGAGAAAATTTTCCCTTCGCCCAGTGCGCCGGAGCGCACCTTGGTGAGATAGTAGCAGCCGAGCACGATATCCTGCGACGGGACCGTAATCGGCCTGCCGTTCGCGGGCGAAAGAATATTGTTTACCGAGAGCATGAGCACTCGCGCCTCGAGCTGCGCTTCGACCGAGAGCGGGATGTGCACCGCCATCTGGTCGCCGTCGAAGTCCGCGTTGAACGCCGCGCACACGAGCGGATGGAGCCGAATGGCTTTGCCTTCAACAAGAACAGGATCGAAGGCCTGGATGCCGAGCCGGTGGAGCGTCGGGGCGCGGTTAAGCAGCACCGGATGCTCCTGGATCACCTCTTCGAGCACGTCCCAGACCTCGGGCCGTTCACGTTCAATCATTTTCTTTGCGCTCTTGATCGTCGTTGCATAACCCTTTTCTTCGAGTTTATTGAAGATGAAGGGCTTGAACAGTTCAAGCGCCATCTTCTTGGGCAGGCCGCACTGGTGAAGCTTGAGGTCCGGACCGACCACGATAACGGAGCGGCCCGAATAGTCAACGCGCTTTCCGAGCAGGTTCTGGCGGAACCGGCCTTGTTTGCCCTTGAGCATGTCGGAGAGAGACTTGAGCGGCCGCTTGTTCGGTCCACGAAGAACCCGTCCACGCCTGCCGTTGTCAAAGAGCGCATCCACGGCCTCCTGCAGCATCCGCTTTTCGTTCCTGATAATAACGGAGGGGGCCTTAAGCTCTTCCAGGCGCTTCAAGCGGTTGTTTCTATTAATGACCCTGCGGTAGAGGTCGTTTAAGTCCGAAGTGGCGAAACGACCGCCTTCAAGAGGCACGAGCGGACGCAGCTCCGGCGGAATCACGGGGACCACGTCGAGGATCATCCACTCGGGCTTATTGCCGGACTTACGGAAGGCCTCGATAACCTTGAGGCGCTTCGTCAGTTTCTTCTTTGTGGCCATGGAGGTAGCGATCTCGATCTTGGCCCTGATGTCTTCGGATTCTGTTTCGAGCTCGATGGCCTTGAGCATTTCTCGGATCGCCTCGGCGCCCATGCCCGCCTTAAAGGCGCTGGAACCGTATTCCAGCTGCGCCTTGCGGAATTTTTCCTCCGTGAGCAGTTCCTTGACCTTGAGCGGCGTATCACCCGGGTCGACCACCACATAGCCCTCGAAATAGAGAACCTTCTCGAGCTGGCGAAGCGTCATGTCGAGCAGGGTGCCGATGCGGCTCGGGAGGCCCTTGAGAAACCAGATATGGGCGACCGGAGACGAGAGCTCGATGTGGCCCATGCGCTCGCGGCGCACCTTGGACTGGATCACCTCGACACCGCACTTGTCGCACACAATACCGCGGTGCTTCATGCGTTTATATTTTCCGCAGAGACATTCCCAGTCTTTGATGGGACCGAATATTTTTGCGCAGAAGAGACCGTCCCGTTCCGGCTTGAAGGAGCGGTAATTTATCGTTTCCGGTTTTTTTACCTCGCCAAAGGACCATTCCTTGATCCGCTCCGGTGAGGCGATTTTTATGCGCATTGCGTCAAAACTGATGTCTTTCGGCTTGTCGAACAAGTTCATGACATCCGCCCTGGCTTTATTTTCAGACAGTTGTTTCTCTTCCACGGTGAACCTCCATTTGTGAAAACACTGCATTATAGGTCCATAAAGGACTTATGGGACCTATCAATTTTGTTCCGCTACCTCGCCGATGAAATCTTTTCGAGACCGATCACCCGTTCCTTCTCGTTCTTGCGCTCGATAAGTTCCACATCCAGACACAGGCTCTGGAGTTCCTTGATGAGCACATAGAACGACTCCGGCAGACCCGGTTCGAGGGTGTTCTCGCCCTTCACAATCGCTTCGTAGATCTTCGCCCTGCCGGACACGTCGTCCGACTTGACCGTGAGGAATTCCTGGAGACAATAGGCGGCTCCATACGCCTGGAGCGCCCATACTTCCATTTCGCCGAGACGTTGTCCGCCGAACTGGGCTTTGCCGCCGAGCGGCTGCTGGGTGACGAGCGAATACGGTCCGATGGAACGGGCGTGCAGTTTATCGTCAACGAGATGGTGAAGCTTCAGCATGTACATATATCCGACCGTAACCGGCTTGTCGAATGGTTCCCCGGTGCGGCCGTCATGGAGTATGGACTGGCCCGTGACCGGGAGCTTTGCCTCCTTGAGCATTGCCCGCACCCGATCTTCCGTTGCGCCGTCAAACACCGGGGTCGCCACGTGCAGGCCAAGCGCCTTTGCCGCCCAGCCCAAGTGCGTTTCAAGGATCTGGCCCACGTTCATACGAGAAGGCACACCGAGCGGGTTCAGCACGATCTCGACAGGCGTGCCGTCCGGCAGATACGGCATGTCTTCCTCCGGCACGATCCGGGAAACCACGCCCTTGTTCCCGTGCCTGCCCGCCATTTTGTCGCCTACCGAAAGCTTGCGCTTCATGGCAACATATACTTTCACGAGCTTGACCACGCCGGGAGGCAGGTCGTCGCCGCGCTTCAGCCTTCCGATCTTTTCATCATAGATGGTCTCCAGGATGCTCAGTTGATTTTCAGAGCTGTCGAGTATCTCCTGAAGCTTGGCCGGATAGTCTTCAGACTCGACCCTGATTTTCGCATAATCCTTTTCCGGCAGCTTGTCGAGAATCTCGGCCGTGATCTTCTTTCCTTTGGCCAACTCGGTCTTGCCGGTCTTGGAATGGACGACTTTATCCGCTGCTGTCTTTCCGACGAGGAGCCTCCGGATGCGTTTGTACCGGTCCTCTTTCACCGCGCGCATTTCGTCCTGGTATTCCTTCTGAAGCCTCGCGATCTCTTCGCTCTCCTGGGTCTTCAGGCGTTCGTTCTTGTCTTCTCCCTTGCGCGAGAATACCTTGACGTCGATCACCGTCCCGTCGATGCCCGGCGGCGCATAGAGCGAGGCGTCGCGCACGTCGCCGGCCTTCTCGCCGAAAATGGCGCGGAGCAGTTTTTCCTCGGGAGTGAGTTGCGTCTCGCCCTTCGGCGTCACTTTTCCGATCAGGATATCGCCGGGCATGACCTCGGCGCCGATACGGATAATGCCGTTCTCATCGAGGTTCCTGAGCGTCTCTTCTCCGAGGTTCGGTATATCGCGCGTGATCTCTTCCTTGCCGAGCTTGGTGTCCCGTGCCTCGATCTCGAACTCTTCGATATGGATCGAGGTATAGCGGTCTTCTTTTACGAGCTTCTCGCTGATGATGATCGCGTCCTCGTAGTTGTATCCGCTCCAGGGCATAAAGGCAACGAGCACGTTCTGGCCGAGCGCGAGCTCGCCCAGGTCCGTGGCTGGCCCGTCGGCAATCACATGTCCTTTTTTAATCTTGTCACCCGCACGAACGATCGGCTTCTGGTTCATACAGGTGTTCTGATTCGAGCGATAAAACTTCGTGAGCGGATAAGTGTCGATGACCGTCCTGCCCTTGGCGTCCTCGCCCTTTACGGTAATGCGGGTGGAATCAACCGCCTCCACCACGCCGTCTCGCTTTGCCGAGACGATCGCGCCGGAGTCCCGGGCCGCGACCCGCTCCATGCCGGTGCCGACAACCGGCGCCTGCGGACGGAGCAGCGGCACTGCCTGGCGTTGCATATTCGATCCCATAAGCGCGCGGTTCGCATCGTCGTTTTCGAGGAATGGAATGAGCGCGGCAGAGACCGAAACAATCTGCTTCGGCGACACGTCCATGAACTGCACTTCTTCTGCGGAGACGAGTTTGAACTCGCCCGCCGCGCGCGCAGACACGCTGTCCACGGCGATCTTGCCCCGGCCGTCAAGCGGCGTATTGGCCTGGGCCACGACGTAATTCTCGCCGTCCACCGCCGAGAGATACTCGATCTCATCCGTCACCTTGCCGGCTTTGACTTCCCGATAGGGCGCTTCGATGAAACCGTAGTCGTTCACGCGGGCATAGGTCGCGAGCGAGACGATGAGGCCGATGTTCGGACCTTCCGGCGTCTCGATAGGGCAGATCCTGCCGTAATGGGTGGTGTGCACGTCGCGAACCTCGAACCCCGCCCGTTCGCGGGTGAGGCCGCCCGGACCCAGGGCGGAAAGTCTGCGCTTGTGCGTGATCTCCGCCAGCGGGTTGGTCTGGTCCATGAACTGCGAGAGCTGGCTTGACCCGAAGAATTCCTTGATGGTCGCGATCACGGGCTTGGGGTTGATGATGTCGTGCGGCATGAGCGCGTCGATGTCCTGAAGGCTCATGCGTTCTTTGATGGCGCGCTCCATGCGCGCAAGGCCTACGCGGATCTGGTTCTCAAGGAGTTCGCCCACGGACCTCACACGGCGGTTGCCGAGATGATCGATATCATCCACCTCGCCTTTGCCGGTCCTCAAGTTGACGAGATAGCGGATCACTTCGACCGCGTCCTGCGCCGTGAGCGTCGTCTTATCGATCGCAATATCCAACTTCAGTTTTTTGTTCAGCTTCAGTCTGCCGACATTCGAGAGGTCATAGCGCTTGGCATTGAAAAACATGCCGGCGAACAAATTCCGCGCCATATCCACCGTGGGCGGCTCGCCGGGACGCATCTTCCGGTAGATCTCCAGGAGCGCTTCGTCCGAGGTCTGCACCTTGTCGGCAAGCAGCGTGTCCCGGATGGCGCCGATCACATGGATGCCGTCCATGTAGATCACTTCTATCTTTTCCACCTTCGTGGCGGTGAGGCGGGTCAGGAACGCTTCGGTAATTTTTTCGTTCGCCGGAAGCAGCACTTCTCCGGTCTCGGGATCGATGACGTCGCGCAGGACGATACGGTCGATGAGTTCCTCGCGCGCAATGGGAATCTCGGTGATGCCCGCCGCCTCCATTTTCTTGACGGCCAAACGGGTGATCTTGGCGCCTTCCTTAACGATCTGCTCGCGGGTGTTTTTATCGGTGATCGTGATGGGCGCTTTCATCCCGGCGAGCACTTCCGCATGGATGCTGCGCGTAAAGCCGTCCTTCCTGGTCCTGATGTCCTCGATAGGATAATACATCCGGAGCAAGTCTTCGTTGGAATAACCAAAGGCCTTCAGGAGGATGGTGGCCGGAATCTTTCGCCGACGGTCGATCCGCACGTATACGATGTCCTTGACGTCGAACTCAAAATCGAGCCAGGATCCGCGGTATGGGATGATCCGGGCGGAATAAAGGATCTTGCCGCTCGCGTGGGTCCTGCCCTTGTCGTGCGTGAAGAACGCGCCGGGAGAGCGATGGAGCTGGCTCACCACCACGCGCTCGGTCCCGTTCACGATGAACGTTCCTGTTTCGGTCATAAGCGGGAGGTCGCCGACGTACACCTCCTGCTCCTTGATGTCCTTCACTCGCTTGGTGGCGGTTTGCTCGTCTTTTTCAAAAAACACCAGGCGCGTTTTTATTTTGAGCGGCGCCGCGTAGTTTGCCCCGCGCTGCAAGCACTCCCAGATGCTGTACTTCGGGTCCCCGAGCGAGTAGCCGAGATAGTCCACCATCGCCGTCTCGTTGAAATCGTAAATGGGGAATACGCTCTTGAACGCCGCCTGGAGCCCCATGTCTTTTCTCTTGTCGGATGCGATATCTTTCTGGAGAAAGAAGTCGTAAGACCGTTTTTGAATCTCGATAAGATCGGGGATCTCCAGGATCGTGGGAATTTTTGAAAAATCCTTCCGTACGCGGATCAGTTCTCTTTTTTCCTTAGACATCTTCGCACCTCGTTAGACAGCATAAAATGCAAAATGAAAAATGCAAACGGCGAAAAACACAGGGCCAGAACTCCACCCTTTCCATTTTTCACTTAGCACTTCAAAGATTGTAACGGCTTTCAGCCCTTTCCGAATGCCGTATCCATAAACGCAAAAAGTCCTCTGCCCTCCGGACCGATGCCGGAGGGCAAGGACTCGACAAATGACGCTCGCGTGTGTCTTACTTTACCTCAACAGTCGCGCCGGCTTCGGTGAGCTTCTTCTTCATGGTCTCCGCCTCTTCCTTCGCAACGCCGGTCTTCACCGGCTTGGGTGCGCCTTCCACCAGGTCTTTCGCTTCTTTGAGGCCAAGGCCGGTAAGCTCGCGCACGACCTTGATCACGTTGATCTTCTGTGCGCCGGCGCCCGCCAGGATCACATCGAATGCGGTTTTCTCTTCCACCGCCGCTGCGCCTGCTCCAGCGCCTGCTGCTGCAACAGCCACGGGAGCTGCCGCTGATACGCCCCACTTCTCTTCAAGCATCTTGCTCAACTCTGCTGCTTCAAGAACGGTCAAGCCGCTCAGTTCATCAACTATTTTTGCTAAATCCGCCATGATTCTCATCCTCCTGAAAGTGTAAAAACTTTTTGAAATACGCGCTCTAAAATGAGTGCGTTTTTATACCTTAACCCTTATCTGCCTTCGCCTGTATGACCCTGGCGATCTGACCACCCGGCGCTGCGAGCACGCCGACGATCCGCGACGCGGGCGCCTGGAGAAGCCCGACAATTTTTCCGCGGAGCGCATTGAGCGACGGCAGGGTCGCCAACGCTTTTACGTCCGCCTGCTGGAGCAATTTGCCGTCGAGCATGCCGACCTTGAGCTGAAGCTTTGGCTGCGTCTTGCTGAATTCAAAGAGCACCTTGGCAGGCGCAACCACGTCATCATACCCGAGTGCAATGCCCACGGGACCGACGAAGTGATCCTTGAGCGGCTCCAAGCTGGTACCGACTGCTGCCCGCTGGGCCAGCGTGTTCTTTACCACCCGGTACTCAACCTGCGCCTTGCGGAGCTTCGAGCGAAGTTCCGTGATCTGCTCCACATTGATCCCGCTATATCCGGTGATCACCGCAGCCTTGGCCCCGGCAAACTTCTTATGCAATTCATCAATTGCGTCTTTTTTTTCCTGCTTATTCACAGATTCCTCCTTTCTTTCAAGAATTCCCGATGAGCTGCCCGGAAATCTTAAAAGAAAGCGGCGTACGATACTTTCTTTCACCCGGGTCTCGGCAGGCCCCACATGTGGGATTAAATAGAGATTGATGCGCTGTCCTCATCCTCCATGCCCGCTGTCTCGGACCGTATCCCTGTTTTCAGGGATCGACCTTTATGAATCAGAAGTGGGGAGGTTGGGAAGTTGGGATGTTCGGCATCCGCTTCTCTCACCTTCCTATCTTCTTACCTTCCTAACTTCGTAAGTTCTCCGGAACTATCCTTCTAACTTATCGATCAGGGCCGTGTCCATCTTAATGCCCGGCCCCATGGTGGTGGAGACAGACGCGCTCTTCAGATACTTGCCCTTGCTTGTTGAAGGCTTGGCCTTCAAGACAGACTCGATCACCGACTTGGCGTTATCAACAAGCTTGCTCTCGTCAAAGGAGGCCTTCCCCACCGGAACGTGCACGATACCCGCCTTTTCCACGCGGTACTCGACCTTGCCGGCCCTGATGTCCTTAATTGCCTTCGTAATATCAAACGTAACCGTGCCGGTTTTGGGATTCGGCATCAAGCCGCGCGGACCGAGCACTTTGCCGAGTTTTCCGACAAGGCCCATGATGTCCGGCGTTGCCACAACCGTATCGAAATCCGTCCAGCCTTCCTTCTGAATCTTGTCCGCCAGGTCCTCGGCGCCCACGTGGTCTGCGCCGGCATCCCTGGCCTCTTTGTCCTTCTCGCCCTTGGCGAATACCAAGATCTTGACCTTTTTACCGGTTCCGTGCGGGAGAACCACCGTTCCCCGTACCATCTGGTCCGCCTGTTTAGGATCGACACCGAGTTTCAATGCAAGATCAACGGTTTCGTCGAACTTCGTCCTCGCGGTCTTCTTTGCAAGACCGATCGCCTCTTCGAGGCTGTAAAGCTTTGCATGGTCCACTAATGCTGCGACTGCTTTATACTTCTTTCCCGACATGGTGCCTCCTCGCGGTGTTGGCGGTCATGTTTTGAAGATGACCTCCCGCATTCAAATTCGGATTGTAGATTGCGGACTGTGGATTATAATCCGCAATCCGAAATCCGCATTCCGCAATTAATTAATCTATGACTTCCAGCCCCATGCTCTTTGCCGAACCTTCGATCATGCGCATGGCCGATTCGACGCTTGCCGCATTGAGGTCCGGAAGCTTTGTCTGCGCGATCTCTTTGATCTGCGCGCGCGTCACCTTGCCGACCTTGTCCTTATTCGGAACGCCGGAACCCTTAACGATCCCCGCAGCCTTCTTGAGCAGTTCCGCGGCCGGAGGGGTCTTGGTAATAAAGGTAAAGGACCGGTCCGAGTAGACCGAGATGATGACGGGAATGATGGTTTCTCCCATCTTCTGGGTCTTGGCGTTGAACGCCTTGCAGAACTCCATGATGTTGACGCCGTGCTGGCCGAGCGCTGGCCCGACCGGCGGGGCCGGGTTTGCCTTTCCTGCCGGAACCTGAAGCTTGATTTTTGCCGTGATTTCTTTCGCCATTGATAAACTCCTACCTTAATTTTGCAATTTGCACTTTGAATTTTGCAATTTACTTGTCTTTTTCCCGCTCAACCTGCAAAAACTCCAGTTCCACCGGCGTCGAGCGCCCGAAGATGCTCACCATCACCCGCAGCCGACCGTGCGCGGGGTTGACGTCTTCCACCGACCCGATGAAGCTGCTGAACGGCCCGTCGATCACCCTGACCCGGTCGCCCTTCTGGTAAGCGTCCTTCGGCTGCGCCTGGGCCACCGCGCCCTCTTCAGCTTGCTTGAGGATGGTCTTGACTTCCTCGTCTGAGAGCGGGGTCGGGTTCGTGCTTCCACCGACGAATCCCGTCACCTTGGGCGTTTCCTTGATGGTATGCCAGGTATTATCGTCCATCTCCATCTCAACGAGAATATAACCGGGGAAAAACTTCCGTTGTGACTTGCGTTTTTTCCCGGCCTTGATGGACATGACTTCTTCGGTCGGAACAAGGACCTGGCCTATTTTATCCTGAAGCCCGAGTTTCGAGACATTCTCCAGGATGCTGAGCTTCACCTTGTTTTCAAAACCTGCATATGTATGGACAACGTACCAGTTCATGGGCATAATTATTTATTCGTAAAGGCGCGGGCAATGACGCTTCCCAACCCCAAATCTACCAGACCCAGAAAAAGGGCGGAGATGAGCACCGTGATGATCACCACCCAGGTAGAACCGATTACCTCCTTTTTCGTCGGAAACACAACCTTCTTAAGCTCGAGCGTTACCTCTTGGTAAAATTCCGCTATTTTTTTGAACATGCGAAAGGCCTCTTTCTGCACAGGATAATATGGCAGGCCAGGAGGGACTCGAACCCCCAGCAGCCGGATTTGGAGTCCGGAGCTCTACCATTAGAGCTACTGGCCTATTCCTAACTATAGTTAAGCCTTTGTTTCCTTGTGCACGGTCTGTTTACGGCAGAATTTGCAGTACTTCTCAAGGTTCAGTTTGTCCGGCGTATTTCTCTTGTTCTTGGTCGTTGAATAGTTTTTACGCTTGCATTCGCCGCAAGCAAGCAAGATAATTTCCCGCATGTGCTATAGCCTCACTCTTCTAAAATGTTGATGGACGACTGCTCAGTCCTCGTCCTTTTCGCTGTTTTTTTACTCGATAACTTCGGTAATAACGCCTGCGCCCACGGTCCGGCCGCCTTCGCGGATGGCGAACCGAAGTTCCTTGTCCATGGCGATCGGCGTGATGAGCTCCACGCTGCAGCTCATGTT
>Ga0075021_10000867_pt1 | contig 15579 bp, 14 predicted proteins | sample ColStrG_CSR_2012_FD_72749 | JGI IMG/M metagenome (GOLD analysis project Ga0075021, IMG submission 72749) | Freshwater sediment microbial communities in response to fracking from Pennsylvania, USA - Cold Stream Run_MetaG_CSR_2012 | ecosystem: Environmental > Aquatic > Freshwater > Creek >...
TGCGCACCCGTGACCGTGAGCAGCTCGCTGCGCCCCTCGTGCAACTCGATCCGCAGCCGGAAGAACGGCTCGAGACGCCCGCCGAAGCGGCTGCGCGTGCGCCGCACGCCCTTCGCGATCGCGCTCACGCGGCCGCGCGCCGGCGTGTACAGGTGCAGGATGCGGTCGGCCTCGCCATAGCGCATCGAGCGCAGCACGACGGCCTCCGTCTTGACTGGGCCTGCCATCGCTCCAAGTCTAGGATCGCGCGCGGCGGGGCCCGCGCCGCGCACCCCACCGGAGCGCCGCTGCCCGCAGGAGACTGCCGGCGAAACGGCTAGGCGTCGGCCAGCGCCGCGCGCACCCAGTCGTGCTGGCTGCCCGGGTCAAGGCCAGCAAGGAACCGTTCCCGTGAGCCATGCCAGGAACGCCTTCCGCGCTCGGCTGCTCGTGCGGCTACGGTCTGCGTCTCCTCGCCGTGGCAGCAGATCAGCGCGATAGCGGCGTTAGGCCCAGCTTCGGCGAGGATTTCATGGCCTCGCTGCTCGTCCGCTCCAACGTGCGACTCGCGTTCGCGGACGGCGTGGACCTCGGTCTTTGCACCCCTCAGCATCGAGAGTGTCCCTACCAGCCCGGCCATCATGGCGACGGTCACGCCGAGGATCGCGGCGAGGAGGCCGCCGGCCGTGAGGACCCGAGACTGGGTGAGCTCCAGCGAACCGTCCTTGTTGCCGCTCACCACGAAGGCGGTCGCGCCGCCCTTGCGGGCCTTCTTGCGGAAGCCCCGCCCGAGTGACGCGAGCATGCGCTCCGCGGTGTAGCGGTTCTCGAAGCTGGCGAGGACTACGGAATCCTGCTCGGCACCTGCTGCCATCGCCCGATCATCCCACCTCGCAAGCGCCTACGACTCAAACTGACCCACTACCGCCGCGCAGCGCGCTATACTTTATGAAGTAATGAGCGATGTCACCATCTACACGACGGAGCCATGCTCCTTCTGCGCGCGCGTGAAGGGCATACTCGGCGCGCACGGCGTCGAGTTCTCCGAGGTCAACCTCACGAGGGACCCGGAGGGCCGCGTGGAGCTCGCGCAGCGGACCGGCATGATGACGTTTCCCCAGGTGCTCGTCGACGGGGAGCTGCTCGGCGGCTTCAGCGAGGTGCAGGCCGCGGCCGACGACGGCCGGCTGGCGGAGCTGCTCGCCGCCTGAGGAGACGCGGGCGCACCTGGCAGCGCTCGCACGCGTAGGTCCCGCGTCCGGCCACCACTAGCTTGACGATCGGCCCGCCGCAGCGCACGCACGGCTCACCCTCGCGCAGGTGCACGAGGAACCGGTCCTGGAAGGAGCCGCGCACGCCGTCGACGTGGCGGAAGTCGTCGATCGTCGCGCCGCGCGCCTCGATGCCCGCGCTGAGCGCCTCGATCACCGTCTCGCGCAGGCGCTCGATCTGAGCACGAGTCAGCCTCCCGGCAGAGCGCAGCGGGTGGATGGCGGCGCGGAACAGAGCCTCGTCGGCGTAGATGTTGCCGACGCCCGCGATCCGGCGCTGGTCGAGCAGCAGCGCCTTGATCGGCGCGGTCCTGCCGCGCGCGAGCGCGCCGAGGTGCGCCGGCGTGAAGCGAGCGTCGAACGGCTCGAGTCCGAGGCGCGCCGCGAAGAACCTCTCGACAGCGTCGCTGCCGAGCAGGAGCTCGCCCGTGCCGAAGCGCCGCGGGTCAATGATCGCAAGGCGCCTGGCGCGCGAGCGATCCGTTGGCGCGCCCGCCGCGGCGTCGCGCGGCCGGCGAGGGGACGATGCGGCGCCGAGACGCATCCGCACGCGCGTGTGCGGCGGCTCGGGGTCGGGGTCGGCCAGCACGGCGCCGGTCATGCGCAGGTGCTGGGCGAGATGCACGTCGCCGCTGAAGCTCCACAGCAGGTACTTGCCACGGCGGCTCAGCGCCTCGACGCGCCGGCCCTGCAGCGCGTCGACGAGCGCGCTCGGAGCCAGCGGCCGCGTCCAACGCGGATCGAGGATCTCGAGGCTGGTGAGCCGGCGCCCCTCGACCAGGGGCGCGAGCTGGCGTCTGATCGTCTCGACCTCGGGCAGCTCGGGCATACGCCCTCAGCTTATGAAGGACGCGCCCGGCAGAGCCGGCGCGTCCCGGCCGGCGAGCCAGTGAAGCACGCTCGCCCCCACGTCCGCGAGCGGGCCGTCGTGGCGCGCGCCGGGCACGCGGGCGCCGATCATCGCTCCCGTCACGGCGAGCAGCGGCGCGTACTCGCGCGTGTGGTCGGTGCCGGGATGGGTCAGATCGACGCCATGATCGGCCGTCACGATCAGCAGGTCCTCCTCGCCGAGCCCGGCGAGCAGGCGCGCGAGCGCCGCGTCGATCTCACGCAGCGCGCGCGCGAAGCCGGGCGCGTCCTTGCGATGCCCGTAGACCTGGTCGGTCTCGATCAGGTTCGCGAACACGAGCCCGGACGCTCCGCGCGCGAGCAGCTGCTCGACGCTGTCGAGCGCCTGTGCGTTGGTGGCGCCAGCGTGCGAATCGCTGACGCCGACGCCGGCGAACAGGTCGGTCACCTTGCCGACCGCGTGCACGGGCACGCCGGCGTCCTGCAGCTCCTGCAGATAGCTGGCGCTCGGCGGAGCCAGCGCGAAGTCGCGTCTGCCGGCCGTGCGCTCGAACGACCCCTCGGCGCCTCGGAACGGGCGCGCGATCACGCGCCCGACGGCGTGCTCGCCGCTCATGCTCGCGCGCGCCGCCTCGCACGCGGCGCGCAGCTCGCCCTCGCTGAGCCGGTCGGTGTGCGCTGCGAGCTGCAGCACGGAGTCCTGGGAGGTGTAGAGGATCAGCGCGCCGCTGCGCAGGTGCTCGGCACCGAACTCCTCGATCGCGGAGAGGCCGTTCGCCGGGCGGTTGCAGATCAGCTCGTGTCCAGTCGCCTCGCGCAGCCGCGCCAGCACGTCCGGCGGAAAGCCCTGCGGATAGGTGGGTAGGGGTGCCGAGACACTCACGCCCATCAGCTCCCAGTGGCCGCTGATCGAGTCCTTGCCGGGCCCGAGCGCGTGCAGGCGCCCGTGGATCGCCACCGCGTCCGCGGCCGGTGGCACGCCTGCCAGCGCCGTGATCGACCCCAATCCGAGCGCTTGCATCGCCGGGAGCCGCAGGCCGCCGAGCGCCTCGGCGAGATGCCCGAGCGTGTTCGTGCCCGCATCGCCGTAGGCGTCTGCGTCGGGCAGAGCGCCGACGCCGCAGGCGTCGATCACAAGCACGATCGCGCGGCGCGGCGCCTCGGCGCTCACCGGCGCCCTGCTCTCAACGCGAGGCCCGCGGATGGGCGCTGAAGTAGACGTCCTTCAGGCGCTCGGCCGACAGGTGCGTGTAGACCTGCGTCGTGGCCAGGTCGGCGTGGCCGAGCATCTCCTGCAGCGAGCGCAGGTCGCAGCCTCCCGCGAGCAGGTGCGTCGCGAACGAGTGGCGCAGCGTGTGCGGGCTCATCCGCTCCTGCAGGCCGGCGCGCCGGGCGTGGCCCTGGACGACCTTGTAGAGGCCCTGACGCGTCAGGGGCCCACCGCGGCGGTTCACGAACACGGCCTGCTCGACGCTCGAGCCGAGCAGCTGCGAGCGGCCGCCGCGAAAGTACGCCGCGAGCGCGCTGAGCGCGCGGCGGCCGATCGGCACGAGCCGCTCCTTGGAGCCCTTGCCGCGCGTGCGCAGCATCGCCTCGTCGAGGTCGAGGTCGCCGATCTGGAGCCCGACGACCTCCGACGCGCGCAGGCCGCACGCATACATCAGCTCCAGCAGCGCTCGGTCGCGCAGTGCCAGCGGGTCGTTCCCGCGGGGCGCGCTCAGCAGCCGCGCGACGTCCTCGCGCGAAAGCACCCGCGGCAGGCGTTGAGGCTTGCGCGGGCCCCGCAGCTCGGCCGTCGGGTCGTGCGTGATCTCCTCCTCGCGTCGGAGATGGCGATAGAACGAGCGCAGGCACGCGACCTTGCGTGCGAGCGTCGAGGCGGCGACCGGCGGATGATGCTCGTCGCCCTGCCCGAGCTCGCCCAGGAACGCGGAGAGGTCGCTGTGCGTGGCGGCCTGCGCGGTGAGGTTGCCGCGGCGCAGGAACTCCGCGAACTGCAGCAGGTCCGAGCGATAGGCCTCGAGCGTGTTGCGCGAGAGCCCGCGCTCGAGCTCGAGATAGGCGAGGAAGTCGAGCGTCAGTCGCTCCATCGCGTCGCTCGCGCGCGGCGCTGCGATCTCGGCCGAGCTCATCCGCAGGGCTTCGCCCCCGCGGCGCGCCCTCCTTGGGTCTGAAACGGATCATTCAGGGCCGGCGGGCGAGGCGCCGTCGGTCACGCGGCATCCCCCGCACCGTCGTGCGCCCGCTCGGCGAGCGTCGCCAGCGTCGTGCCTCCGGCGAGCGCCGCTCCGAAGAACAGCGGGTCCTCGGAGAGGCCGCGCCCCATCGTCTCGCTCGGCAGTCCGCTGTCGGCGTACGCGGGAAGCTCGACGGCGGCGCGGCGCCAGTCGTGGCGCGTGATCCGCACGGGACGCTCGACATCGAGCGCGAGCGCAGGTCGCCCGTGGCTCGCGCCGCCGAAGACGGTGTCGAGGCCGGCGCGCAGGTCCGAGCCGACGGGCGAGCGCATGCCCGCGGGCAGCGCCACCGTCACCGGCTCGAGCAGCAGGTCCAGCACGGTCAGCGTGTGGTGTGAGATGCCGCGGTGACGCTCGCGCTCGTCGCTGCTCGACATCCGCGCGACGATCAGCGTGCGGCAACCGAGCGCGAGCGCGACATGGGCGGAGTCGAGCGCCGCCATTCCTCCATGTCCGAGCGCCGAGCTCGATCCCACGATCCCGGGGCCAGGGCCGCACACGGCGGCGTCCCACCCGAGCGCGCGAAAGCCGTGGTGCAGCGCACCGGCTGTCGTGATCGCCTCGGCCTCGCCGCCGTAGGCGGCGCCGGCGCTGATGTGCCCGGCGAGCAGCCCCCGCTCGCGCAGCGCTCGCACCGTGCGCGAATGGGCGCCGGGAAGCGCGCCTCCGGTGCTCTGCACGTAGCCGAGTCGCCCGTCGGGCGCGGCGCGCGCGAACGCCCATGCGACCGCCGCGAGCTGGCCGTGGAGTGCGAGCACCGCCACGGGCCGGGCGATCGGCAGCTCCAGGCGCTCGTCGTCGATCGGCGCGACCGCGTGCTGGATGCTCGTGTAGTTGAGCTTCATCACGTCCGCGCCGTCGACGCCGGTTCCCTGCAATCCGCGCGTGAGGTTGACGTGAACGACGTCGAAGCCGCCCGAGCCGAGGCCCAGGTCGAGTGCCTCGGTGTTGACGATCACCTCGTCACCGACGAGCGCTGCGCCGACGAGCGCGATATCCGCGATCGCACGCCGGCGCTCGGCGACGGCACCGGAGAGCTCGACGACGAGGCCCTGCTCCCCACCGCCGGCGGGCGGCGTGCCGATCGGCGGGTCGATCTCGACGACTGTCGCGCGGCGGAGCTTCAGCATGCCGCTCGCAAGCTAGCGCGCCGCGTCTCGCGTCCGCGCCGCCTCGTCGAGCAGCGTGAGCGCGACGTCGAGCATCGCCTCGAGCGCGGCCTCGCTGACGCGCTCGCCGGGCTCGTGGTTGCGCTCGGTGCCGTTGGCGAGGTTGACCGTCTGAAAGCCGCCCGCGATCAGCGCGTTTGCGTCCGAACCGCCGCCGCTGGCGATCCGGCGTGGCTCGTGGCCGCGGGCGCGCAGCGCCGCCTCGGCGACCTGCAGCGCGACGCTGCCCGAGGAGATCTCATAGCCGACGAAGCTCCGCTCGACGCTGACATCGACGTCGCACTCGCACTCGGGATCGTTGGCCGCCTCGTTCAGCCTGTCCACGATCTCCGCCACGAGCACCTCGGCGCGCTCCGCGGCCAGCGCCCGCACCTCAGCGACCACCGTGCACAGTTCCGGCACGACGTTCATGGCCGTGCCGCCGTCGATGCGTCCGACGTTCACCGTTGTGCCCTCGTCCAGCCGACCGAGCCGCAGCGCGGCGACGCCGCGCGCCGCGGCGAGGATCGCGCTGCGCCCGCTCTCGGGCCGGATACCGGCGTGCGCGGCCGCGCCGCGGAAGCTCGCGCGCAGGCTGTAGTGGGTGGGCGAGGCCGTCACGACGTCGCCGACCGGCGAGGCGTGGTCGAACACGTAGCCGTAGTCGCTGCGCAGGCTCGACACCTCGAACGCGCGCGCACCGGCGAGCGCGGTCTCCTCGCCGACGGTGAACAGCAGCTCGACGTCGACCGGTGCGCCCTCGCTGCAGACGTGGCGTGCGAGTGCCAGCAGCACGACGATCGCGGCCTTGTTGTCGGCGCCGAGAATGCCGTCGTTCTCGTTCTCCCAGAAGCCCTCGTGGAGCACCGGCTCGACGGGCGCCTGCAGCGGCACCGTGTCGAGGTGCGCGCACAGCGCCACCGAGCGCCGGGGGGCGTCCGGATCGCCGTCGCGCGCGCCGCCGCCGTTCGCGGGCGTGCGCGCCGGGATGCGCGCCAGCAGATTGCCGCAGTCCGACCCCGTCAGCTCGCCGGAGGCGTCCTCGGCGACGCTCACGCCGATCGAGCGAAGCTCCGAGCTGACCCGCTCCGCGCACGCGCGCTCGCGTCCGGACGGGCTCTCGATGCGGCACAGCTCCTCGAACGTCGCGCTGAGGTAGCGCCGGTCGAGTGGACCGGCGCGTGAGACGGCCCCATCGGGAGTCACTGCCGGCTTGTGCTCGCGTCCGGCGCGCGGCCGGCGCCGGCGCGCGCGTCCTGAACGCGGACGCGCTCACGGCCGTCGCCCTCGGGCGCCGCTGTCGGCTCGTGTGTGGCGTCGGAGGCGGCGCCCGAGCGAGCGTCGGCGCGCTCCAGCGACGCGGCGATGAAATCGCGGAACAGCGGCGCCGGGCGCTCGGGACGGGACTTGAACTCAGGGTGGAACTGGGATGCGACGAAGAACGGGTGGTCCTCCAGCTCGATCACCTCGACCAGGCGCTCATCGGGCGAGGTGCCCGAGACGACGAGCCCGGACGCATTCGTGAGCCGCTTGCGCAACAGGTTGTTGACCTCGTAGCGGTGGCGGTGGCGCTCGTAGATCACCGCCTCGCCATACATCTCGCGTGCCCGCGTGTCCGCGTGCAGCTTGATCGGATCCGCGCCGAGGCGCATCGTGCCGCCGAGGTCGGCCACCTCCTTCTGCTCCGGCAGCAGGTCGATCACGGGGTACGGCGTCTCGATGTCGAACTCAGTCGAGTTCGCACCCTCCATGCCGGCGACGTTGCGCGCGAACTCGGCGACCGCCACCTGCATGCCGAGGCAGATGCCCAGATAGGGGATGCGGCGCTCGCGCGCGACGCGCGCCGCCGCGATCTTGCCCTCGATGCCGCGCCCGCCGAAGCCGCCCGGTATCAGGATGCCGTCGGCCCGCTCGAGGATCTCGAAGGGGTCCGTCTCCTGCTCGCGCGCCTCACCCGGCTCGCCCTCGCCGGCGGTGACGCTCTCGCCCCCACCCGGACGCTCGAGCCGCTCAGAGTCGATCCAGTCGATCTGGACCCGGCTGTCCTGAAGCGAGGCGGCGTGACGGAGCGCTTCGGAGACCGAGAGGTAGGCGTCCTCGAGCTGCACATACTTGCCGACGAGCGCGATCCGCACGGTGCGCGAGGCCCTCGCGGAACGCTCGATCGGCTCGGTCCAGCGTGCCAGCTCGGGCTTTGCCGCCTCGACGCCGAAGTGCTCGAGGATGAACTCGTCGACGCCCTGCTCGTGGAAGGTGAGCGGCACCCTGTAGATGTTCTCGACGTCGCACGCCGAGACGATCGCCTCGACTGGCAGGCTCGCGAACAGCGCGATCTTCTTGCGGATCTCGTGCGAGAGCGACCCCTCGGATCGGCACATCAGCATGTCGGGCGCGATGCCGATGCGGCGCAGCTCGTTGACCGAGTGCTGCGTCGGCTTGGTCTTCAGCTCGCCCGCGTGGCCTATGTAGGGGACAAGCGTGAGGTGGATGAACATGCAGCGCCGCCTGCCGACGTCGACCGGGAACTGGCGGATCGCCTCGAGGAACGGCAGCGACTCGATGTCGCCGACCGTCCCGCCGATCTCGGTGATCACGAAGTCGACGTCGCTGGACTCGGCGATCAGCGTGATCCGCTGCTTGATCTCATCGGTGATGTGGGGCACGACCTGGACGGTCCCGCCGAGGTAGTCGCCGCGGCGCTCGCGGCGGATCACGGTGTCGTAGACGCCACCGGCCGTGACGTTGGAGGCGCGGCTGGTGTTGGCGTCGGTGAAGCGCTCGTAGTGGCCGAGGTCGAGGTCCGTCTCGGCGCCGTCCTCGGTCACGAACACCTCGCCGTGCTGGTACGGCGACATCGTGCCGGGGTCGACGTTGATGTAGGGATCGAACTTCTGCAGACCGACCGTCAGCCCGCGCGAAACGAGCAGCCGCCCGATCGAGGAGGCGGCGATGCCCTTCCCAAGCGAGGACACGACGCCGCCGGTCACGAAGATGAACCGCGTCTTGCTCGGAGCCTGTGCGTGTCGGTCGGAGTGGGGCGAGGTCATGAGGGCCTGCCCCAGGAGTCTAGTTCGCGCAGCCCCGGAGTCCGTTCGACGAGCGCCGAGATCGAGCGCAACTCGCCGTAGACGGTGATCGCGGCGAGCAGCACGAGCGCTACGAGCTGGCCCGGCCCGGACAAAGTCATCACGAGCCACAGGCCGGCGAGCGCGCCGAGCAGGTTCGCGCCGGTGTCGCCGAGCATCGCGCGTTCGCGCAGGTCATACCCCCCGGCCACGAGCGCCGGCGCCGCGAACAGGCCGAGCGCCCACAGCGGGCGCAGCTCGCCGGCTCCCACCGTCAGCCCCGCTCCGAGCAGCACGAACGCCTTCGTCGAGCGCCCCGGGCGCAGGTCGAGCAGGTTGAAGACGTTCGTCGCCAGCACCAGCACCGCCACCGCGAGCAGCCAGCGCTGGTTGGAGAGGCCCATGTAGCTCATGCTCAGCAGCGCGAGGCCGAGCGATCCGACGGCCTTCAGCACGCCCGTCGACAGACGCCCGTCGAGCAGCGCCGCGCCGTGCCCGCGCCAACCGCGCTCGGCTCTCGCGCCGTCGCCGTCGGAGGGCGCGACGGGCGCGAGCGTGTCGTCGATCAGCCCGAGTGCGAGCACACCGACCGCGTAGAGCGCGACAGGCAGCGTCTGGACGTGGAAGATGTCGCCGGACCCGAGTTGCTGGCCGAGCATCAACGGAATCAGCGCGAACAGCGCGGCCGCGAGGACGAGCACGCCGAACGGGTGAGCGAGCAGCCGGTCGCGGTAGTTCGGCCGCACGTGCCCACCCTCCTCCAGCATCCGCAGCACGGCCGGCGCGAGGATCGCTGCGATCGCGAGCGCGACCACGAATGGGAGGGCGTGCATGCCGGGAAGCTATCGCCGCGGGCGGACGCGGCGTGCCTAGCCCGCGCCGGCGCCGGCGCCGACGCCGGGGAGCAGCGAGTCGGCGCTCGGCTTGACGCCGAACGCGCCGTGTGCTCCCGCGAGCGCGTACGCGAGCGCCGTCTCACCGGCGGGTGCGTCGAGGTCGTCGACGCTCGAGATCCCCCGTGCCTTGTACCAGGACACCTGCGACGTTTCGCCCTTCGTCAGCTCGACACCGACCACAGGGACTCCCGCCGCCGTCACCCCCCTGATCAGCCCGGCCTCGAAGCGCGCGACGACTTCGCTCTGCGCGGGCGTCATCCCGGCCGGCTCGGAACGAACGACGACGAGGCCTTCGAGCCGCGTCAGCTGGCCGTCGAAGGCGCTGAACAGCGTGCCGCGCACGCGGCTGAGCAGCTCGCGATTGACGAGCTGCCCGCCGCCGACGAGCTGACGCCCGGCGAGCACGCCGAAGCTTTCGACGAGTGCCGGCGATTCGGCGAGCGTCGCGTAGTGGGTGCCCGCGGCGCCGCGGTCCAGCCCGGCCAGGTCAAGCGGCTCGCGCACGGCCACAACGGTCGCGACCTGGCCGCCGGCCTGCGTCACGGCACGTCGCACGAGCGTGTTGATCTGATCGGAGGAGCCGCCGAGGAACACGAGGCCGACGTTGCGCCCACTCAGCAGTTCGTGGACCGCCAGCGGGTACAGACCGTTGGCGAACGCTTCCTCGCCATTCAGCCGTTCGCGCATCCGGTCCGCGTTCGTGCGCGCTTCGTCGACTTCCGAGCTGAGGTTGTGCACGATCCCGTTCTTCGCCGAGGACACCAGGTTGGAGTCGCCGATCGCCACGCCGATCAGCACTCCGAGCGCGAGCGCGAACAGCACCGCGGCGAGCGACAGCGCGTGGTAGCGATAATCGAACATCGGCAGCCGGCGGTGCCGCTCAGCCGCCGCTGCCGAACAGCGTCTGGAGTTTGAGCCAGAGCAGTTCGGCGACGTCGCGCAGCGCCGGCGTCAGCCACACCACGGCGATCAGCGCGATCATGCCGGCTGCGATCACGACGAGCAGCGGCGTGAGGCCGGGGCGAGGTTGGTAGAGGCGGCTGACGCCCTTGGCGTCGACGAGGATCTCGCCGATTCGCAGGCGCGTGAGGAACGTCGAGGACATTCCTTTGCGGTTGCGGTCGAGGAAATCGACGAGGTTGAACTGCGAGCCGACCGAGACGATCAGCCGCGCCCCCTTCTCCGCCGCGATCAGCATCGCGATGTCCTGGCTGGTGCCGGGCGCGGGCACGAGCTTGAACGGCAGACCCATCTCCTCGAGGCGGTGACGTCCCGGGGCGCGTCCGTCCGGATAGGAGTGCACGACGAGCTCCGCTCCACAGCGCAGCGCGGTCTCGCCCGCCGAGTCCATGTCGCCGACGATCATGTCCGGCGTCAGGCCCTCCTCGAGCAGCGCGTCGGCGCCGCCGTCGACCGCGACGATCACGGGCCGGCGGTCGCGGATGAACGGCCGCAGCGCCCGCAGGTCGTGCTGGTGGCCGACGCCGCGGACGACGACGAGCGTGGAGCTGTCGCGGAAGTCCGTCGCAAAGCGCGGCAGCTGGATGCGACCGGCGAGCAGCTCGCGCTCCTCGCGCATGTGCTCGATCGTGTTGTGCGCGAAACGCTCCAGCGCCTCCCCGATCTCGGCGCGACGGGCATCCGTCTCGGCGAGCACGCGCGCGCTGTCGAGCAGCTCGCCGCGTGCGAGCACGACGCCCTTGCGGAGCACCTCGGCGGCGGGCGCACCACCGTCGGCGCTCGGCCGGCGGATCGTCAGCGGATCACCGTCTCGGACAGCGGTGAAGAGCGTGTCATCGGGCAGGTCGACGAGCACGATCCCGGCCTCGACGAGCAGCAGCGGGCCGAGGTTGGGATATGTGCCGCTGGAGGACGCGCGGCAGTTGATGACCGCCGCCGCGCCTGCCGCGATCAGCTCCTCGGCGGACACGCGATCGATGTCGAGGTGGTCGATCAGCGCGATGTCGCCGCGAACCAGGTGCTTGACGAGCAGCTTTGTCCGCCGTCCTGGGCGTACCGGGCCGGCGACGATGCTGAGCGCGGCCGGCGGCGCCGGCGGGGCGGGTGCGCCAGGCTCTCGCCCCCGACCGGCGGGGCTCGATCGCGTTGCGGCCATTTTGCGAGAGTAACGCCCGCGGGCGAGCGACGCTGCGCCTGTGCTGCCTCAGGCCGCCCGGCGCAGCTCGCGCGCATGGCGGCGCGCGGCGCCGTCGTCCTCGTCGGCGCCCAGCATGCGCACAAGCTCGCCCAGCACGTCGCTCTCGGCGAGCTCGACGACCGTCGTCAATGTCGGCTCCGCGCTCGTGTCCTTCGCGATCGAGAAGTGCCGCTCGGCGAGCGAGGCGATCTGCGGCAGATGCGTGATGCAGATCACCTGGCGGTGATCGGCCAGCTCCCGCAGCCGCGCGCCGACGGCGCGTGCCGTCTGGCCGCCCACGCCGGCATCGACCTCGTCGAACACGAGCGTTCCGGCGGCCGCCGCCGAGGAGTTCGCGACGCTCATGATCGCCAGCATCACCCGCGAGAGCTCGCCGCCCGAGGCGATCTCACGCAGCGGCCCGGCAGGCACTCCCGGGTTGGGCGCGATCATGAACTCGACTGAGTCGCCGCCGGCGGGTCCCGGCTCGCGCTCGCCCAGCGCGACCTCGAACGTCGCGTCGGCCATCGCGAGCGCCGCGAGCTGCTCGCGCACCGCCGCCGCGAAGCCGCTCGCCGCCCGCTCGCGCGCGCGCCGCAGGACCGCGAGCTGCTCGCCGAAGTCGGCGCGTGCCTGGGCGAGCCGCGCTTCGGCGTCGGCCGTCGCCTCCTCCGCGCCGGCCAGCAGCTCGCGCCGCGCGCGCGCGTCCTCGGCAAACTCCAGCACCGCGGCGACGCTCGCGCCGTGCTTGCGCATCAGCCGCTCGAGCGCCGACATACGCTCTTCGACGGCGTCGAGCGAGACCTCGCCGCGATCCGCGAACGCCGCGAGCGCGACGTCCTGCTCGGGCGCGCCGGCGCGCTCGACGTGGCCGCGCAGCTCGCGCGCCAGATCCTCGGACTCCAGCGCGACCCCTCGCACGCGCTCGGCAAGATCGTCGAGCGCGGGATCCAGGCCGGCGACGACGTCGAGCTCCGCGACCGCCGCCGCGAGCGCCCGGACGGTGCCCGCGTCGCCGTCCGCGTCAGGCGCGAGAGCCTCCGCGGCCCGGCCCGCCGCGGCTTGAAGCGCGTCGCGGTGGCGCAGCCGCTCGCGCAGCGCCAGCAGCTGCTCGTGCTCGCCCTCGCGGGGCGCGAGCGCGTCGATCTCGCCGAGCTCGAACTCGAGCAGATCCAACTCGCGCTCGCGCTGCGCCGAGAGCTCGGCCAGCTCCGCGAGGTCCCGCTCGATCTTCCGCACGCGAGCAAACGCCTCCGCGCACGCGTGCAGGCGCTCGGCGTGCCCGGAGCCGCAGAGGCCGTCGAGGATCTCCAGCTGGGCCGTCGCGAGCGTCAGCTTGCGGTGCTCGTGCTGGCCGTAGAAGGCGAGCAGCGGCACTGCGATCTCGCGCACGTCGGCGACGGTCGCGGAGCGTCCGTTGAGGTAGGCGCGGGTGCGCCCGTCAGCGCCGACGCGCCGCGCGAGCACCAGCTCCGCGTCGTCTGCGCCGAGTCGCTCGGCCAGCGCCTCGGCGAGCGGTTCGGGCAGCGTGAAGACACCCTCGACGTACGCCTCGCTCGCGCCCGGTCGCACGATCCCGGCGCGGGCGCGGCCGCCGAGCAGCAGGTCGAGCGCGTGCGCGAGCACGGTCTTGCCGGCCCCGGTCTCGCCAGTGAGCACGTTCAGACCTGGCGCCAGGCGCAGCTGCGCACGCTCGATCAGCAGCAGGTTCTCCACGCGTAGCTCCTCGAGCACGCGAGCAGGTGTACCAGCGGCCGGGGACGGACCGGGGCGGGCGCGCGCGAGCGCCGGCCGAGCCCGCACCGGCGGCGGGCCACGGCGCCCAGCGCTGGCGCGCCGGCAGCGGAGCGGTCATAATCGGGGCAGGGTCAAGGACGGGACTCACACCCGCCGTACACTCGTCGGCTACAACGGCATGGCTGCCAGCGACTCCAACCAGCGCTCCTCAGAGCCGCCTCCCGGCGGTTCCGGTTGGCTGCACGCGGCGGCACTCGACGAGCGGCTCGTCGAGGAGATCCAGCGCGCCGAACGCCATGGCACGAACCTGAGCTGCCTGCTCGTGGTGATCGAGAACATCGACGAGATGGCGCGCGAACACGGCGCGGAGCTGCGCGAGCAGACGCTCGGCTACGTCGCGGCGGCGCTGCGCAGCGAGCTGCGGGGCTTCGATCGCGTCGGGCGCGCGAGTGAGCGGGAGCTCCTGATCGTGCTGCCCGGCGCCGACGGCGCGCGCGGCGAGATCGTCGCGCGGCGCGTGCTCGACCGGTTGCGCACGATCAAGGTCGAAGCGCAGGGAACTCGCCGCACGCTGCGCATCTCGGTCAGCCTCGCACCATGGCGCGACGGCGTCGATGCGGGCGAGCTGCTGGCGAGCGCGCGGGCGGCGTCGCGCCCAAGCAACGGCGAGGAGGCAGGCGCCGCCGCGCCACCGCCGCCCGAAGGCGGGACTCGGGCGAGCTAGGCGCCGGCGCGCGCGCTGCTCCGGCGGCGCCCACGGCCGGCCGGCACGCTGTCAGCGGGCGGGCGCTGCTCAATCGATCGCCGCACGGAGTCATAATCTCAACCGGTGCTCTCCGGATCAGAGCTGTGGCTGCTTCGCCTGATGGCCGACCGCGGTCTGGCGCTGCTCGACGCGAGCTCGCTGTTGATCGTCATCGAGGAGCGCGGCGAGCTGCGGGTGGCGGCGGCGGCAGGCGCGGCGACGCCGCGCCTGCGGATCACGCCGGTGCAGGGAAGCGCGCTCGGCGCGCTCTACCAGTCCGGCGCGCAGCTCAACCTCGAGCACCCTCGCGGTGAGGAGGCGATGTGGCTTCACGAACTGGGGCTCGAGGCGCGCGCGGCACTCGTAGAGCCGCTCAGCATGGAGGCCCAGGGCGGCGGGCTGATCGTGGCACTGCAGGCCGACGGGCGCTTCCGCGGCCCCGACCGCGACGCACTGCACGCGTTTGCGACGAGCGTCTCGCAGCGGCTCGCGGCCGAGCGCTCCGTCGAGATCGAGCGGCTGCGCTACGGCATGGAGGCCCGCGAGCGCGAGCGCACGAGATGGGCGCGCGAGATCCACGACGAAAGCATCCAGGGCATCGGCGCGCTGCGGCTGCAGCTCGCCAACGCCCGTGACCTGGACGACAAGGAGGCCCTCAAAACCGCCGTCGAGACCGTGCTCGAGGGCCTCGGCACGGAGATCGACGGCCTCCGCCACCTGATCACCGAGCTGCGGCCGGCTGCGCTCGACGATCTTGGGCTGGCGGCCGCGCTGGAGGCGCTCGCGCGCCGCGCGCAGGCGATCGACGGGCTCGACGTCAGCACGGAGCTTGAGCTGTTCGGCGACGGCGAGGAGGATGAGCGTCGCCTCGACGCCGAGCTCGAGAGCACCGTCTACCGGATCGTGCAGGAGGCGCTGACCAACGTGAGCCGCCATGCCGAGGCGACGAGCGCAGCGATTCGGGTGAGCCTGCGCGACGGCGTGCTGCGTGCCTCCGTCACCGACGACGGCAGGGGCATGCCCGACGGTGGGCGGCTCGGGCCGCGCGGCGACGGCCTGGAGGGTGGCTTTGGGATGGGCGGGATGCGCGAGCGCGCTGAGCTGATCGGCGGCGAGCTCGAGTTCGCGCCGGCCCCCGGACGCGGCACTGAGGTGCGGCTGACAGTGCCGATCGCGCACCGCCCCGGCATGGCCGTCCAGCAGTAGCTCGATGCCGCACATGTGCGGCATCGCCGACCGGCGCATGCGCCGGTCGGGACGGCGGGCCGCATGCGGCCCGCCGAGGGATCGCGCATGCGCGATCCCCTAGGGAACGGTCTAGCGGGTCGATGGCCAAGCGAGGCAAGGACGCAGGAAGCGAAGTGTGCTCCGCACACGAGCGACCGAGGACGCCGCCTCGCGCAGCGCCAGCGGCTCGCTAGTCGGCGAGTCCGACGCGGCGCACGTAGGCGGTGATCTCGGCGCGCGAGGAGAAGCCGAGCTTCTCGATCGCGCGGGCGCGGTAGGTCTTGACGG
>Ga0075021_10000868_pt1 | contig 15575 bp, 12 predicted proteins | sample ColStrG_CSR_2012_FD_72749 | JGI IMG/M metagenome (GOLD analysis project Ga0075021, IMG submission 72749) | Freshwater sediment microbial communities in response to fracking from Pennsylvania, USA - Cold Stream Run_MetaG_CSR_2012 | ecosystem: Environmental > Aquatic > Freshwater > Creek >...
ATCTACCTCTACCTGGAGCGCTTCCGGGAGCGGGCGACCCGCCGGCGCGAGGCGGTGCCCGACATGGCCCCGCGCCCCATCGCCTGATGTCGGGGGGCGACGCCTCGACCGGTCCGCTGGCACGGCTCGGCGCCGATCCCAAGGACACCGACGCGGTCCTCCAAGCGGTCCGCTTCGAGCTCTACCGAGAGAACATTTACGGCGCGCTCGAGATGGTGGAGGCCGCCCGCGCGGCGCATCCGGACCCGCGGTACTCCGAGCAGGCCGCGCGCATCCGCTCCTGGCTCGGGCACCTGGCGAGCCGCGAGGCCTACATCACGGCGCAGGACGAGCAGTACCGCCGGCTGCGCTGGCGCATGGGCCTCAAGCTGATCGAGAAGCGCATCCGCATGCTGCTCGGGCGCAAGACCCGCAAGATGATCGAGCGCCGCGGGCGGGATCCCGAATTCCAGGCGCTCGAGCGAGAGGTGGCCGAGGTGCGGCCGCGCCGCGTGCTCGACGCGGGCAGCGGGGAAGGGGGCGTCGCGATGGCCCTGGCCGCGCGGCACCCGCACATGGAGGTGGACGGCGTCGAGGTCTCGGCCACCAACGTGCGGATCGCCCGTCAGCTCAACCGCTTCGCCAACGCGCGCTTCCGCCAGGGGCTGGCCGAGGAGGTGCACGAGGCCTTCCCGAGGGAGTCCTTCGACCTGATCTACTCCTTCGCGGTCCTCGAGCACGTGCGGGACGTGGAGGAGACGATCCGGTCCATCATGGCGGTGCTGCGGCCGGGGGGCCGCTTCTGCTTCGTGGTGCCCATGCACGAGTTCCGCGCCCGCGGCCCCATCCCGGACTACGCCCCGGTCCACGGCTACGCCGACCACTGCCGGGTCTTCAGCGAGGGCGAGCTCTACCAGCGCTTCGGGCATCAGCCCAACTTCCGCCTGCAGAAGATTCCGGGCGCCTGGAAGCATGGCGAGCTGCCCGCGTGCTTCGAGCCGATCGAGTTCGGCTCGTTCTTCGTCTCCTACTCCAAGTAGCGCCGCGCCGCGGTTGGCTGCTAGAATGCCGAAGACCCAGGGACCCCGTCGTCTAGCCTGGCCAAGGACGCGACCCTTTCAAGGTCGAGATCGCGGGTTCGAATCCCGCCGGGGTCACCACCCTGATTCTTAAGGGTGTTTTGCCGTCGAGTTCTAGTCCCGCAGTGAAGGGACGAGAATCCCTCTTCTACTCCCCATTCCTGTCAAACACGCTGACGACCTTCTGAAGCTCCTCCTGCGTCAGCCGCGTGTAGAGCGTTGTAGTCTACGTCACTGAGGTCGAGCTCGGGGACCGATGTCCGCCGCCGGGTTGGCCGCGGCGGGACCACGACCGAGATCACGGTCCGTGAGGTCGGGTCCTTCAGTGCGCTCGCGGGCGGTGTCTCGGGCGAACCCAACGGCTTCCGGTGGTACAGGGACGACTTGGTGGGCGACTTCTGCCAGCGTCGGTGAGCTCGCCCACACGGGTCCTCTCCGTCGGGCGATGGCCGGGCGTCTCGGCGGCCACCCGGTGGCGGCCAATGTACCCCCGAGGTCGGGCGTGCTAGTCTCCTCGCAACGTGGACGCCAAGGACTTCGCACGCTACCACGTTGCTACCAGAACGCCCGGTATCAGGCGTACCCAGGAAGACATTCACTTATGCCGCGCTGCCTACTTCGCCTAGGCTTGGATCGTCTTGGGTTCCCTGAGTACTTGGCTCGGGACATAATCAGTAGGCCAGAGCTATCGGGGGCGCAGAACGGCGGCAGAATCCTCACGGGTCCGGCCACCTCGACGGCTGGCTCGTATGCGAGCGTGCACTACTCCGCAGGCCGGGCCTGATGCCCGGTGCCGTCCAGCCGCAGGTCCACGCGGCCTCGACGAGGTGCTCGGCCGCCACGGTGTCGGCGGTCTGGCCGAGGAGGAGCGTTCGCACCTGAACCACGCGTGGTGGCGTCTCCGGCCGTGGCCGGACGCGGTGGCCGGCCTCGCGCGCCTGCGCGCGCGCTACATCATCTCGCCCCTCTCCAACGCGAGCTTCGCCGGCATAGTGCACCTGGCGAATTTCGCCCGTCTGCCCTGGGACTGCATCATCACGGCGGAGAACGCGGGCTGCTACAAGCCGCGTCCGGAGGTTTACCAGACGGCGGTGCGCCTCCTGGGCTTGGCGCCCCGCAACGTCATGATGGTCGCCGCGCACAACTACGATCTGCGGGCGGCGCAGCAGCAAGGACTGCGAACGGCTTTTGTCCCGCGCCCTACCGAGTACGGCCCAGGCCAGACGACCGACCTCGCGCCCGAGGGCGCGTGGGACCTCGTCGTCGCCGACCTCGAAGACCTCGCGCGCGCGCTCGGCGCGTAGGTCGCCGGAGCAGACGTGGTAGGGGGCGACGGACCCACGCGGCAGCCGATCCTCGGCTCGATGGACCATCTCACCCTCAGTTATCCAAAACCCCGGTCGTTAGACGACTGCGACAGGCAGCTGCGTTTGATTGCCGCGCCAAACTGCATTATGGTGTTCGACCTGATAGACGAGACCAACCATGAGGGGGTTGACGATGCCGGAGACAGTAAAGTGGCGAGACGGTGTAAGCGTTGTGCGAACTGACTCGCTTGATAAGGCCATGGGTGGGCCCTCTGGAACAGGACGCGCAACCGCATTTGATTTTTCCGGTACCGGGGGGCGAGAAACTTGGGTCGGCAGAGTCACACTCCAACCTCTTGCGAAGACCGGAGCGCATCATCACGGTCGTCACGAGGTCGCTATCTATGTCGTGAAAGGCCGTAGCCAGATCCGTTGGGGAGAGCGGCTCGAATTTGCAGCGGAAGTTGGTCGTGGCGATTTCGTCTACTTCGCGCCTTTTGTGCCGCATCAGGAGTTCAACATTGACGAGAGTGAGACCGTTGACTTCGTGGTGATACGTAGTGACAACGAAAAGATAGTGGTCAAGCTCGACGTAGTGCCAGTCGAACAACCGGAGGCCGTATTTTGAGCTCACCGGCGCTCCGCGCCGCACACTGTTACGGACCGCTAGACTCTGTGACCACGGTGGACCGCTGGAAGTCTGGCCCCCGAAAGAGCGTCCTTCTATATCTCAGACCTTTTCGACGGGAACAGCCACATTTCGCCTATCCCGACGCTGGAGTTGACTCCACTTGGACCGAATCATATGTCTCTATCCGCCTGCGGAGAAGGCAAAGGACTTCCAATCCCGGGTGCAATTCTCGAGCAGGTTATCTCGAACATGGCGCTTCTGGGCCAGAAGCGGACATTCGCTAAGCGCCAGCGGACTTCAACGTTTGCGGCCCTGGCGTACTCTCTTTTTATCGGCCATAGAAAATGGAAGCGCAAAGCATCTCACTCCTCCCACTCGTAAAGGGGTTTACCTTTGGCGACGATATGCACGCTGAATATCTTTAGTGACTGGTCCCCGACGATCTCGAAACCCGCATGCGGGACGCCGCGCAGGTTTATGGCCGGCGTACCAGTTTCCAGCATTACCGGGGCCTCGCCGGGAACCTGGATCATGCTCCCCTGAACGACATATGCCACGTCTATCCCGTGATGACGGTGGCGGCGGAAAAACTCGCCCTTTTTCCATTCTCGTATCGAGGTAATCACTTCCATCCCAGGTGCCCCTGAGAGGTCGGCACGCTGCACGCCCTTTCCTACGTGTCCTTGCCTAGAGCTCATCAGTTTTCTCCGCTTCAGTTCGTCGCACCAGTGAATCGAGCCGCACGTCAGCTTTGGGTCGAAGCTGTGTGAAACTTCCGTTTTCGCGAGTTCGATCGAAGAATCGATCTCACAGCACGTTCTAGAATCGACGATCGGAGAATGGCCAACATCAACGCCCTTCGGCGGCGGTCACCCCGTCCGTGGGCCCGGTCCCCGTGACATAGCCTCCTAGGCTCGGACGCCGGCCACCCCAGGAGCCGATGCCACAGCAGCCTCGCGGCCTGGTCGGCCAGCATCATGTCGGGTTCAAAAGTAGCTCCTCTCTCTGCTGCGGGGCTACCGCTCCCCTGCGCGCGCGTACGTCACCGTGTGGTGGCTCAGGAGCGTGCTGTCTCGCAGCACGCAATCCGCGACGGCGTAGATCAGTTGGTGGCCGACCTTCAGGAGGCGTGCCGTACACCTGAACGGCTCACGCCGCGCCGGGCGCAGGAAGGCCGTCTTCAGGTCTACGGTCACCCACGTTTCCTCGGTGCCGCGCAGGCTTGCGATCGCGAGCCACGTAGCCGCGTCCGCAGCGGCCATGAAAACCGGCCCGCTCACGACATCGCCGGGCCGTAGGAACTCCTCGTGGAACGGTACCTCGAGCGTGCACGTTCCTTCGGCGAGGGCGCCGACGCGGAAGCGGAAGTACGCATTGAACGCCGCGGCGGCTAGCCACCGCTCGATCGCGGCGCGGTCGGTCGTAATGCGGCCCTCGTTCATGTCGAAGACGTCCTTATTAGACGATGAGGCACTCGATGAGCCCTCCACAATTCCTACTCTTCGACTGCGCCACCGATCCGGCGCAGATGTTGGCGAAGCGTCAGCCCGGGATTCAAGGAACGCCGAGCAACGAAAGCGGAGAACTCCAACTGGGCACGTAAGGACGTGCCCTGTCGCATCTTCTCTGCCTGGGTGCGCTCTGTTTCGCGAATAGACCGTGCGGCCCTTGCGATCTCCTCTGCACGAGCGACTGGCACGAAGAGCACACCGTTCTCGTCACCCATTGCCACATCGTGGGCACTGACCGGCCAGGGCCCCACGCAAGCCGAGACCAGAGCATCCGCTTCCCGTTCATCGACGCGGAGGGGGCCGGTTGGCAAGGCACCGAGGCTAAACACCGGGAAGCCGATCTCAAGGAGTTCTGGCGTATCCCGGTGCAACCCCCAGATCACGATCCCCGCGAGGCCTGCCATCTTTGTCTCCAGTGCAATCAAATCCCCGATGCAGGCTTCATCCTGACGGCCACCGTTGTCGACAATCAGCACATCACCCGGTGACGCGTGTTCCAAGGCTTCCAGGAAGATATCGACACTGCCATAATGCCGGGCCGGTTGAACTCGGCCGGCCATCCAACACCTCGATGGGCTCAGGGGTCGAAGATTCCAGGGCGCACAGCGGACTTCGACTCCCCTTCTCAGGCAGGCATCAGCGACATGGGGCGTCGTCAGATTCTGAAACCGTGCAGCGATCTCGGTATTCTCCATGGTCCTCTCCATAGCCATTCGTTCCGAAGCGAGCGCGTCGCAGAGGCCTCGCTGGAGGCGGCTAGCACGAGCGGCTTTACTGCCGCTGGAGCCGCCCGGAGTGGGCTCGCGATTCCAGGGGGGTCACAGTGCGGCCCCGGCGCCCACTGGCCGATTCTCGTACGTAGGCATTGCCAGGAACGCTAGTCCAAGGCGGCGGGGGCCGTCTTGAACGATTGTGCAACGTGAGGGGCCGTGCGCATCTCGCTCAGGTCAGGCGGCGACAGCATGGATGGCGATGGCGCAAGAGTTGGCGGACGTCCTGGTAGGTTGGGTCAGAGGATAGCCAACATCACGCCCGAGCGCCCTCCTCGCGGGTCGAGCGAGCGGGGCCGGGTCAGCGGCATGCTAGGCGAGACACACCCCGGCGTCAATCGGCCGGCGGACCGGCCGAATCGGCGGCAATGCCCCCTCGCGGCGCAGGCACGACGGCGTCCGCCGCACCCCCAAGCCGGCTGGCTCACCTGACGGCCCGCACTGGCCCTTTCGTGCCGGGCCTCGGACCCGCGTCCAGGATCGGAAGTCCTGCTCTCTCTCGCGCCGCAGGATTCGCGCAGAGGGCAGGACTTCCAATCCTTGTTTCGTGGACACGCCCTAGCCGAGACCTCCGCCACTTTGCACGGCGTGCGGTTTCGATCGCTGCACGGGCTCGCAACCATCAAGGGGCAGAAATCAAAGGGACCGAGTGTCGTCGGTTCCTTTGGTGTCTTCGCCGGCTATGAAAGATGTCGACCGTTCAGCGCCCGGCCTCGCGCGGACGCGCGTCCCGCGCCAACCTGTTCGACGAGCGCCTAGGCAAGCGAGTACTCCGAGCATCTCAAATCACCCCGTACGCGGTGAGGTGTCTGGCGCTGCTCGCGGCGAGGACCCTGGCCACCGTGATCGTGGGGATGGCCAGGAGCATCCCGGCCGGGCCGAACAGGATCGCGCCACTCACGACACCGAGGGCCACGACGATCGGATGGAGCTTCACGGCGCCACCGAGGACGATGGGCTCGTAGACCACGTTCTTGATCAGCTCGGCGAACGCCACGGCCACGACTACCCAGACAACGAACGTGTCGACGGTCACGAACGGCAGAAGTGGATGGACGTTCTCGGCCAGCAGCGCGTAGGCCAGTCCGCTGAGGAGCGCGGCGGCAAACCCCATGTACGGCACCGTGTTGCTGGCACCCGTGAAGATGCCGATGACGATCGCCCATCGCAGGGGGACACCAACGATGGCAATGAATACGATGACGGTCACGCCGAGCGAGCAACACTCGAGGAACATGCCGCGCACGTAGTTGCCCAGCGCCTCGTCGACGTCGGCGAGCACGGCGAGCGCCGGCTCGAAGAGGCGATTGGGGACGGCCCGGAGCAGGCCGCGTTTGATGGTTCCGGTATCCGCTAAGAGGAAGAGGAAGATCAGTGGGGCGATCACCCAGGTCGACGCGACAGTGTCCGGTGCACTGGTCGTCGTCCTCTCCGGCGAGGTCGTCGCGGGGCCCCCAGGCGGCGCCGCGGACGAGCGCGCGGCCGACCCGGCGCGTGCGGCCCGGCCTGCCCGGATCTCGAGTGCACGTGCGTTGGCGCGCTCGTACTCGAACAGCCGCCAGGACCCGATCGATGCCGGGTGGCTGCTTGACTGGTCTGACTCGACCAACTGAGCGCGCTCCTCGGGCGTCAGGGCCAGCAGCTCACTCACACGATCCACCAGGGGGTCGAGATCACGGTGGGTCAACCGGTAGAGGCGATTGCCCCGCGTCCAGGACGGGTCCAGTTCCATCACCGCCTGGTAGCGGTGGTGCAGCGCGTACAGCGCGCGAACGCGCAGCTCGAGTACCGCCATCTCGTTCGGCACGATGGCGCGGATGCTGTTCAGGCCGACGAGCACGACCAGCGCGAAGATGAGCAGCAGCAGCGTGACGGCCAGAGCGCGCGGGATCCGCCATCGTTCCAAGCGGGCAACGAGGGGACGACAGATGTACGCGAGAAGGCCGCCCACCGACGCCGGCACGATCAGGCTCCTCAATCCCCAGACCAGGTAGACGGTGAGGGCGAGCGCCGCCACGGCGGCGGCGGACTTCACGACGACGGCGGTCGGCCGCGCGCGGCCGACCCGGATCATGACGGGGCCTCCGAAGATGAGTCGGAGGCCCCGAGGGTGTGAGCCTCGGTCAGGATCTCGAGTCGCATGGCCATGATGCCGGCCAGCCTGATGAGGACCTTGGTCGCCAGGACCGGGGAGTTCGCGATCAAGACGTCGACGTCGGATCGGCCGAGCGCGAGCAGCGAGACCGGCCCGCGCGCCCGCACGGAGAACCAGCGGGTCACTCCCGTCCCGATGGCAGCCGACTCCTCGAACGAAGCCGGGGACTCCAGCAGGGCGATGGGCGCCTCCCGCGTGCCGGCGCCGCGCCTGACGACCTCGACCACCCCGCGCCGTACGATGAATAGCGCCACGCCGGGGCGCCCTTGTTCGCAGATGTATTCGCCATCACCGTAGTCGCGTTCGTGCACGATGCGGGCGACCTGCGCCAGGTCCCGACGGGCGAGGTCCTCGAAGAGGCTGACCTGCGCGAGGAAGTCGACCAGGCTCCGGCGTCGTTCCGTCACGGCGGCATCTGGCAGGCGGAACAGCGCCCGCGCCACACCGATGACCGCCGTGGGCGCCGCCGAGCCGGCACCGGAGCGCAGCGGGGGCATCAGCTCCTTCAGTCCCGGGAACGTGAGCTTTGTATTCATGAAGAGTCCTCCATCGAGCGGTTGCCGTCATTCGGGTCGTCGAGATGAAACCGACAGATCCGGCCGTCGAGCTCCCCCGCCAGGCTGGCCAGCCGTCGTGGGGGCAGGCGAAGCAGCGCGTCGACCTCATGCGGAGCGAGCTGCACTCCGAGCTCGAGACACGCGCGAGCGGGGTTCCGGAAGAAGTCGCGCCGGAACGAGGTGTCCGTCAGCATGCGACCGAGCGCCCGTTCCACGTCCCGTTGGCTCATGTCCTTGTCCTCGGCTCCCGAGGACTCGCAAGGATCGCACCAAGCGGTTTCGGGGCTGAATGGGCCCTCTTTGGTGCGACTTCGCACGTCGACGTGCGGATTCACACGTCGACGTGCATCCGGGAACCGTGGAGCGCACCGTTGACGCGCAACTCGCGAGAATCTCGGCGCTGCTTGCCTTGGCTCATCCCGTGCAATGGGCCCGAGGCCAGGAGGTACGCGTGATGATCGATCAGCGATTCGTGATGAGTGTGGTGCTCGGTGGATTGCTCGCCGGATGTGGCAATGCTTCGCGCGCAGACGCGCCGCCACCGCCGCCGGTGGTCCGGGCCGAAGTGGTGGTCGAGCAGGACGTCCCGGTCTCCGCCGAGTGGGTGGGTACGCTCGTCGGCTCCATCAACGCGCAGATCCGTCCTCGCGTCAGCGGCCACCTCGTGAGCCAGAACTATAAGGAGGGGACCGTGGTGAAGGCTGGCGATCTCTTGTTCCAGGTCGATCCGCGGCCGTACCAGGTGGCGTTCGACCAGGTGGGGGCCCAGCTCCTTCAGGCGCAGTCGCAGCTGAGCCAGGCCAAGGCACAGGTCAGCGCGAGTCAGGCCCAGGTCGAGCAGTCGATCGCGCAGGTCGCCCAGAACGACGCCGAGGTCACGAAGGTCGCGGCTGATCAGCGGCGGACTGAGCTCAACGTCGCCCGCTACACTCCACTGGCCCAGCGCGGATTCGTGAGCCAGCAAGAGCTCGACAACGCGGTCCAATACAACCTCGCGAACATCGCCTCTGTCGCGGCCGCTCGCGCCTCGGTACAGAACGCGCAGGCCAGCGTGGCGAATGCGCGCGCCACACTCGAAAAGGCGCAGGCTGACGTGAAGACGCAGGAGGCCAACGTCGCCGCGGCGCGGGCTGCGCTCGCCAATGCGAACCTCAACCTCGACTACACGAGGGTGCTCGCGCCGATCTCCGGCATGGCGGGTTTCCGTGTGGCCAACATCGGCGACTATGTCGGCCCGAACGATCAGAACCCGCTGACGACGGTCTCCCGGGTCGATCCGATCTACGTGGAGTTTCCGATTGGTGAGCAGCGCGCGCTCGAGATGTTCCGCCGCTGGGACTCGGACGGCACCGGCTCGCACGGCCTCGAGCTCGAGCTGATCCTCGCGGACGGCAGCGTGTATCCCACCCGCGGGCGCGCCGTCGCGCTGGATCGCCAGGTCGACGTGACGGCCGGCACGGTGCTGGCGCGGGGGGTGTTTCCGAATTCCGCCAACGTGCTCCGCCCCGGCCAGTACGCCAAGGTGCGTGCCGTCGTCGAGACGAGGAAGAATGCGCTGACCGTGCCCCAGCGCGCTGTCCAGAACGTCCAGGGCATGCAGCAGATCGCGGTCGTCCGGTCCGACGACACCGTGGACGTACGCGCGGTGAAGGTCGAGGCACGCGTCGGCACGGTGGCCGTCATCGGTGAGGGACTCAAACCCGGCGAGCGTGTGATCGTCGAAGGCGGCGATCGCGTGCGGCCGGGTCAGAAGGTTCGTGTCGCGTCAGCGGCGCCGGCCCAGGCCGGCGCGGGAAAGTAGAGGCCCGCCATGGCGAGATTCTTCATCAACCGGCCGATCGTCGCGATGGTGATTGCGGTCCTGACGGTCCTCGTCGGCCTCATCGGCCTCGTGCAGCTCCCCATCTCGTTGTATCCCGATATTGCGCCGCCCGAAATCTTGTTGACCGCGCGGTATCCGGGCGCCGACGCCGTAACGCTCGAGCAGTCGGTGGCCACGCCGATCGAGGAGCAGATGAGCGGCGTGGACAAGATGCTCTACATGTCCTCGCTCAACCAGGGAAGCGCGGGGACGACCGAGTTGCGGGTGGCGTTCGATGTCACCACCGACCCCAGCCTGGACCAGGTCCTGACGAACCTCCGCTACTCGCAGGCGGCCTCGCAGCTGCCGTCCGACGTGGTGAACCAGGGCGTCACGGTCAAGAAGTCGGTCAGCAGCCCGCTGGGCGTCTTCGTGCTGTACTCGCCCAAGGGCACGTACGATCCGCTCTTCCTCGCTAACTACGCGTACGTCAACGTCAACGATCCGATGACGCGCGTGCCCGGTGTCGGGCAGGTCATCATCTTCGGGCCGTCGAAGTACGCCGTGCGCGTGTGGGTCAATCCGGACAAGCTGGCGAAGCTCGACATCACGGTCAACGAGATCACCAGCGCGCTGCAGGCTCAGAACACCGTCAACCCGGCCGGCCAGATCGGCGGGGACCCGACCCCGTCCGCGCAGGAGTTCACGTTCACCGTGCGGGCGCAGGGCCGCTTGGCAAGCCTGACCGACTTCGAGAACGTTGTGGTCCGCGCCAAGCCGGACGGCTCCATGGTTCGGGTCAGGGACGTGGGCCGCGTGGAGCTGGGGGCACAGGACTACGTCCGGCGCGGCCGTCTGAACGGCAAGCCCGCCGTCATCGTCGCCATCTACCAGCTCCCTGGCTCCAACGCCATCGAAACAATGCGCGGGGCGACAAAGCTGATGGACGAGATGAAGGCCCGGTTCCCCGCCGATCTCGACTACGTGACGGCGCTCGACACGACTCTCGCGGTGAGCGAGGGCATGAAGGAGATCGTCAAGACCCTGGTCGAGGCGCTGATCCTCGTCGTCATCGTGGTCTTCATCTTCTTGCAGGGCTTCAGGGCCACGCTGATCCCGACGCTCGCGGTGCCGGTGGCCCTGGTGGGCACGTTCATGGTGTTCCCGCTTCTCGGCTTCTCCATCAATACCCTGTCGCTGTTTGGGCTCGTGCTCGCCATCGGCCTCGTGGTGGATGACGCCATCGTCGTCGTCGAGGCTGTCGAGCACCACATCGAGAAGGGACTCTCGCCGCGCGACGCCGCCTTCAAGGCGATGGAGCAGGTCTCGGGACCGGTAGTGGCGATCGCGCTCATCCTGGCCGCCGTCTTCGTGCCGACCGCCTTCATCCCGGGGATCACGGGCCGGATGTACCAGCAGTTCGCGGTGACGATCGCCGTGGCGGTGCTCCTCTCGGCGTTCAACGCCCTCACCCTGAGCCCGGCGCTCTGCGCGCTGCTGCTGCGGCCGCGGACGGAGATGCGCGGGCCGCTCGGCGCGTTCTTCCGCGGCTTCAACCGCTGGTTTGCGCGGGCGACCGATCGGTACGTCGGCGCCTGCGGGCACCTCATCCGCAAGTCCGCCCTCTCGATGGTCCTGCTCGCCGTCGTCGTGGGCGCCGCCGGCCTCGTGGGCAGCCGGCTGCCCGGCGGCTTCGTGCCCGAGGAGGACCAGGGCTACGTCTACGTCAACGTCCAGCTCCCCCTGGCCGCGTCGCTCGATCGCACGGCCGCGGTCAGCGACAAGCTGGACGAGATCTTCAAGACCACCCCGGGCATCAAGTATTACACCGGCATCGCCGGCTTCAGCCTGTTGAGCCAGGTGACGACCACGTACAACGGTTTCTACTTCATCACGCTCGACGGTTGGGCCGAGCGGAACAAGGAGGGGCTCACCTCCGACGTGATCATCCAGCGCCTGAACATGCGGCTGGCCGGGGTGGCCGAGGCCCAGGCGTTCGCGTTCTCGCCGCCCGCCATCCCGGGCATCGGCACCTCGGGCGGCGTGACCTTTATGCTGGAAGACCGCTCCGGTGGTGATCCCGTGCTTTTGGCCCAGAACACGGAGAAGTTCCTGGCCGCTGCGCGCCAACGTCCGGAGTTCGCGCTGCTCTTCACGACGCTCCTGCCCAGCACGCCGCAGTACTTCGCGGAGGTCGATCGAGACAAGGCGCTCAAGCAGGGGATCCCGCTGTCCTCGGTGTACCAGGCGCTACAGACGTTCCTGGGCGGCGCGTTCGTGAACTACTTCAACGAGTACGGGCGCGTCTGGCAGGTTTACGTCCAGGCCGAGGGACAGTTCCGCACGCGGCCGGAGAACGTCGGGCAATTCTACGTGCGGAATGCGGCGGGGCAGGCGGTGCCGCTGTCCACGCTGGTCACCATGCGCGAGGTGAACGGGCCCGAGTTCACCACGCGCTTCAACGGGTACCGCTCGGCGCAGATCAACGCCATCCTGGCACCCGGCTACAGCACGCGGCAGGCCATGCGCGCGCTGGAGCAAGTGTTCGGGGACACGATGCCGCGGGGCATGGGCTTCGACTACTCAGGGATGTCGTTCCAGGAGAAGGCGGCCGATGCAGGCATCCCACCCGCCGCGGTCTTCGGCTTCTCGCTGCTGGTGGTGTTCCTGCTGCTGGCCGCGCAGTACGAGAGCTGGAAGCTGCCGTTCGGCGTGCTGCTCGGCACGCCCATCGCGGTGCTCGGCGCTCTCGGCGCGCTCTGGGTGGGCCGTCTCGAGCTGAATGTCTTCTCGCAGATCGGGCTGGTCATGGTCATCGGCCTCGCGGCCAAGAACGCCATCCTGATCGTGGAGTTCGCCAAGGAGCAGTACGAACACGGCACTCCCCTCGTAGACGCCGCGCTCGCCGGCGCCCGCCTGCGGTTGCGGCCGATCCTCATGACGGCGTTCGCGTTCATTCTCGGCGTGGTGCCGCTGGTGTTGTCCACGGGCGCCGGCGCCGCCTCTCGGCGGATCCTCGGCACCACGGTGCTGGGTGGGATGCTGGCGGCGACCATGATCGCGATCTTCATCATTCCGGTTACCTTCTACGTGAGCGAGCGCTTCGGACGGCGGGGCTCCGACGCGCCGCTGCCGGCCGCGCCGGTGCCGGTGCCGATCGCCGGCGGACAGGACTAATGGCCATGACGTACACGCAGAACGTGCGGAGCATCGTTGCCGTCAGTACCGCCGCGTTGAGCCAGGCGGGGCATGGAGCAGGCGCTCGGCAAGCTCATCGAGCAATCGCCGAACGACCGATCGCAGTAGTCTGTGACCGACACGGCACACTCGACATCGCGTCGCATTGTCGGATAGAATGCCCGCCAGAGTACGCGGATGGATTCTGCCACGCCAACCGGCCGCACGCCGACGGAGCCCGGCCTCTTGGAGTGTCTGGCCGCGATCGGCAGGGCGCTCGAAGCGGACTTTCAGCCCCGCGCGTTTCTCGATGATTTGTCGACCGCGTTGCAACCGCTCGTCCCTCACGATCGGCTTCGCATCGGCTATCTCGCCGACGACCGGCGCACGTTCTCGGTGTTCGCGGAACATGGTGGAGCGAGCGTTGTGCCCACGGCCGACCGCTACACGACCGACCTCAAGCGCGTCGCGCGTTTTCCGGCCACCGACGCGCTGTTCGGTCCGCTGTTCGACGGAGGTATCGTCTGCGTGCCGGAGATGTCCGCCGATGTACGCTTCGAACCGTACCGCGACTCGTTGCGGGGACTGCGGTCGACGATCATGGTGCCGCTCGTCGCCGGCAGTCGCATCATCGGCTACGTCAGCGCGGCGAGTCGGGGGCTCGGCGCCTTCAGTGCGATCCACGTCGAGCGGATACGCAGTCTCGGGCGCCTGTTGGGCCCCCTTCGTCGAGGTCATCGCCGGCCTCGAGCGCGAGCGGCGGCGACGGCGCGGCGTCGATCTGCTGGCCGGCATCACGAAGATGCTCGGGACCACCCTCGACGTCCGCGAGATACTGACGCCCCTCGGCGAGGCGGTCCGGCCCGCGGTTGACTTCGACACTATGGGGATCGTGCTCTTCAAGCCGGGCAGCGTGGACATCGCGCTGTTCGGAACGGTGGGCGACGCTCCGGATCCCAGCGTGGGGGATCACACGACCAGTGACTACTCCGTCGCCGAGGCGGTGAGGACCGGGCATCCCGTCGTCGTGGACGACATGGGGGCGGAGCTGGACCGCCACTACGCCGGCGATCGCGCGCTGCTCGCGGTCGGTCTCCGGGCCGGCCTCTGGGTCCCGATGCATTTCGGCGACGAGGTCGGCGGGACGCTCTTCTTCGGCAAGCGCGAGCCGCACTGGTACGACAGCGTGGACGTGGAGGTCGCGACTGCGGTGGCGAGCCGGATGGTCCTCGGCATCCAGCACCAGCGGCTCGCCGAGGAGCAGCGCCGGCTGGCGTCGATGGAGCGCCGGGCGCGGTCGCTGGAGCAAAGCCTCAAGACAGCCCGCAGCGAGCTGCACCAGCGCTACGGGTTCGAGCAGATGATCGGCCGCTCGCCGGTCTTTCGCGAGGCGCTCACCCGGGCGGCGCAGGTGGCCCGGACGGAGACGACGGTGCTCATCACCGGGGAGAGCGGGACGGGGAAGGAGCTCGTCGCGCGTGCCATCCACTACGGCAGTCCCCGTGCCGACGGCCCCTTCGTGGCGGTCAACTGCGCGGCGCTGCCAGACACCCTGCTGGAATCCGAGCTCTTCGGTCACGAGCGCGGCGCCTTCACCGGGGCAGATCGTCAGAAGCCCGGCCGCTTCGAGCTCGCGGCCCATGGAACGCTCTTCCTCGACGAGATCGGCGAGCTCTCCGCCGCGGTGCAGGTCAAGCTTCTCCGGGTGCTGCAGGAGCGAGAGTTCCAACGAGTTGGAGGGACCGCGACGCTCAAGGCCGACCTCCGCCTGATCGCTGCTACCAACCGGGATCTGATGGCGGAGATGGCCGCCGGACGGTTCCGCAACGACCTCTTCTACCGGCTGGGCGTCTTTATGGTGCACCTGCCCCCGCTGCGGGAGCGCGGGGACGACGTCCTCCTGCTGGCCGACGCGTTCATCCGGACGCTGGCTGTGAAGATGGGCAAGGCGGACGTCACGCTGAGCCGGGACGCCCTCGAGCTGCTGCGGCGGCACCCGTGGCCGGGAAATATCCGCGAGCTGCAGAATGCGATCGAGCGCGGCCTCATCACCTGCGACGGAACGCTTGTCACCGCGGCCCACCTCGCCATTCCGAAGCCCAGGGAAGAGCCGACTGCACCAGGACGGCCGGAACCGGCGCGGCCAGCCGCCGAGTCCATGGCGCTGGAGGACCTGGAGCGCAAGGCGATCGTCGACGCACTCCAGCGCACGCATGGTCACAAGGCGCGCGCGGCTACGCTGCTCGGGCTCACCCGGTTTCAGCTCTACACCCGCCTGAAGCGGTATCAAATCGAGGTGTCGCCCGAGTAGGGCCCGCGTGCGTGCATCACCACACTTCGATGTGCGGTGGTGCACGGCGGTGCACGGCGACGTGCGCGGATGAATGGCGGTGGTGCCCCCCAGGGGCGCTTTTCACCGCTTCCGCCGGGGGCACGGGATCTGGCAGCGTCGATGCACCCCTCGGATGTCTGTTTCATCGGAGGACTCGGTGAGGTGAAGCGATACGAGAAGGAGGACCAGGACATGAGACAGGCACAGCGCGCATTCGTCGGGATGATTCCATGGCTGTGGCCCACTCTGGCCGCGGCGCAAGACCGTCCATACGGG
>Ga0075021_10000870_pt1 | contig 15547 bp, 15 predicted proteins | sample ColStrG_CSR_2012_FD_72749 | JGI IMG/M metagenome (GOLD analysis project Ga0075021, IMG submission 72749) | Freshwater sediment microbial communities in response to fracking from Pennsylvania, USA - Cold Stream Run_MetaG_CSR_2012 | ecosystem: Environmental > Aquatic > Freshwater > Creek >...
CCGTGTGCGAGGGCGGCGTCGCGTCCGGCCGGTGGATCAGCGGGTAGATCGTGCCGTCGCCGGCGGCCATGAACGTCCCGGTCGAGACCTCGGCCTTCACCGTCAGGCCGAGGAGCTCGTAGAACTCGACCGCGCGCTCGAGGTCGCGCACGAACACCGTCGGGTGGGCCAGCGCGGAGCCGAGCATCAGGCCCGAGCCTCGAGGACGATGTTGAACGGTGTCTCCGCGGCGCGCCGCACCCTCGAGAAGCCGCCCTCGTTCAGGATCTCGGTCAGACGCCGCTCGCCTGCCTGGGCGCCGAGCGCGAGCCCGACCTCCTGGCTGAGCGACGCCGGCGTGCACAGCATCGTCGAGCCGGCGTAGAAGATTCGCCCGACGGGGTTGAGGTTCTCCTCGACCGAGTCCCCCGCCCACGGCTCGACGACCATCCACGTGCCGCCGTCGCTGAGGCTGTCGCGGACGTGGCGCGCGGCGCCGACCGGGTCGCCCATGTCGTGCAGTGCATCGAACACGCACACGAGGTCGAACGGGCCTTGCGCGAAGTCCTTCGCGGAAGCGACCTCGAAGGTCACGCGATCGGACACGCCGCGGCGCTGCGCGGCGGCTCGCGCGGCGTCGATCGAGCCGGCGTGGTAGTCCGAGCCGACGAACTGCGAGCCCGGGAACGCTTCGGCCATCAGGATCGTCGAGGCGCCGTGCCCACAACCGATGTCTGCGACGCGGGCGCCCGCGCTGAGCTTCTCGACGACGCCGTCGAGCGAGGGCAGCCAGCTCTCGACGAGGTTCGCGAGGTAGCCGGGGCGAAAGAAGCGCTCGGTGCCCGCGAACAGGTCCTCGTGATGCTCGTGCCAGCCGAATCCGTCGCCGGAGCGGAAGCGCTCGGCGATCTGCGGCTCATCCTTGACGACCGCCGCAGCGAGCTGAAACGCGCCGGGAATGAACGCGGGGCTGTCTTCGTCAGCCAGCGCCATCGCCTGCTCCGGCGGCAGTCGGAACGTGCCGTCGGCCGCGTCGTACTCGACGTAGCCGCTGGCGGCCTGCTGGCAGAGCCACTCGCGGATGTAGCGCTCGCGGCAGTCGCTGCGCTCGGCCAGCTCCGCGGGCGTGACGGGCTCTCCGTCGGCCATCGCCTTGTACAGCCCGAGCTTGTCGCCGATCAGCACCAGCGGGGCGGTGAGGGCCGCGCCGAGGTCGCCCACGAACTGCCCCATGAACTGTTCGAGCTTCGCTTCGTCAATCGTGTTCGCGCCCATTGCCAATCATCTCCCTGGTCGTTTGCGGGGTGCTCCGGCGACCCTGACGAGGGCAGCGTGAGCGTCACGTCAATCGACCGTCAACGCCGACAGCTCGGCGAGATTCGCGAGCGACTCGCGGATCGTCTGCTGCTGGTTCTCCAGGCGCGCGGCCTCGGCCTCGGGTATCTCGACGTCGACGCTGATCCGCGTGCCCGCGCTTTGCTCGAGCGGCTCGAGCAGCCAGTCGTAGCGCAGGTCTGAGACCAGGCAGGAGACCGTGACCCGCTGCTGCTCGCGCGCGGTGTCGAGCAGCTGCGCCATCGGGAAGTCCGGGTACCCGTCCGGGTAGATCGTGTAGCTGCCGTCCTCGCCGGCGCCCATCTCCACCGTCGCGATCCCCGCCCACCATTCCGGGAAGCGCGAGGGGTCATACAGCAGCTTCCAGACCTCTTCCGGCGGTGCGCTCGTCTGCGCGCTGTCATGAAACGACGGCATGTCCCTCTCCCCTGTTGCGGGTTTGCATTGAGTGAAGCTCCTCGAGCACGCGTTCGAGCTCGAGCTCCGGGTCGATCAGCCCGACGACCGGTCTGCCGAGGTCGGCGAGCGCCACCGTCAGGCTGTCGCCGCGGCTGAGCGTGCTGAGCAGCCGGCGCCATCCGGCCGCCGCCTCGTTCATGCGGCGCTCGGCGAGCTCCGCTTCGCCGCGACGCTCGGCGATCAGCCCCTGCACACGGGCCATGCGCGCGACGAGCGTCGCGGGGAAGTCGCTCGGACGCACGGGCTCGAGCGTGGTCTCTCGCAGTTCCTGCCCGGCCTCCGCGAGCCTTCCGCTGCGCGCGAGCGCCTCCGCCCGCAGCAGACGGGCCAGCGGCCGGCTGATCGGAGCCCTGCATGCGAGCGCCTGCTCGAGCAGCTCGGCCGCGCGCTCGTTCTCGCCCTCGGCGAGAGCGACGACGGCCCGGTCGTGCGCGGCCATCGCCTCGAGCTCGGCGTCACCGAGGTGGTCCGCGAGCCTGCGCTCCTCGTCGGAGGCCTCGCGCGCCTGCTCCGTGCGCCCGATCCGCAGCAGCACGAACGAGCGCATCGCGAGCAGCTGAATCTCCAGCCCGATCATGCCGCTGCCCGCCAGCGCGGCGGCCGCGCGGTCGATGAACTCGATCGCGCGTCCGGGGTCACCGGCGGCGGCCGCCGCACCCGCCGCATTGGCCCAGCAGCCGTAGGCGAGATCGGGCCGGCCGGCCCGCGTGATCGCCTCCCCCGCCGCTATCGCCGGCGCGTATCCCTCGACGAACGAGCCGCGCCGCATGAGCGCGAGCGCCCGCGCGTGAGCCACGTCGTAGATCGACAGATCGTCCGGCTGGGTGCCCGCCGAGAGCTCGTGAACCGCCACCAGCAGACGGTCGGCCTCCTCGACGCTCCCGGCCACCGCCTCGGCCCATGCGAGTGCGGCCAGCGCCTCGCGGCGCTCCAGGCCCATGTCCTCGGTGCTCTGATCGAGCAGCTCCAGCGCGCTGCGGCAACACTCGCGAACCATCGCCGGCACGCACACCGGCCCGTGATACCAGCGCGCGGCGCGCAGCAGCGCGCGCGCCAGCGCGGCCGGGTCGCCGGCGACGAGCTGCTTTGCTCGCTCGAGTGCCTCCTCCGCCTCCGAGCGCAGGCCGCGCCAGGCCTGAACCTCCGCCAGCTCGAGCCAGATCTCCGCGCTGGCGCCGTCCATCGACGCTGCCTCCTGCAGATAGCCGGCCGACTCTGTCAGCGCGCCGAGGGCGCGCGCCTGCGCAGCCGCGAGGATCAGCTGCGCGACCGCCTCGTCGTCCCGACCGGCGAGGCGCAGATGGCGGGCGACCTCCGCGGCTCCCGTCGGAGCACCGGCCGAGGCGCGGCTGAGCAATGTGCGCGCCCAGCTCTCGTGCAGAGCCGAGCGGCGCGTGAGGGGTAGTTCGAAGTACGCCGCCTCGCGCAGCAGCGCGTGGCGGAACCCGACCCGGCGGTCGCGCTCGACGAGCATCCCGCTGTCGAGCGCGTGCGCGGCTGAGTTCCGCGGGTCGGCGATTGGCAGTGCCGAGACCTCGTCCTCCTCGAGGTCGCGAGCGGCGACGGCGGCGAACTCGACGAAGCGGCGGCCGCCGTCATCGAGCGATCCGAACGCCCCGCGCGCCGCACCGCGCACGCCCTCGGCCAGGTCTCGCTGTCCGCGCGAGATCGCACGTGCGCTCTCCACCGCGAGCAGCGCATTGCCCTCAGACGCGTCGATCACGCGGGCGAGGTCCTGCTCGTCGAGCGCGGCGACGTCGAGCGCGATCTGCGCCACCGCCTGCGCGTCGAGTGAGGACAGGGTCAGTTCCTCGCGCAGCAGGCCCCGCGAGCGAAGCGCGTGCTCGAGGCGATCCACCTCCGTGTGACGGGGTAGCTCGCGGCGAGTGATAACCAACAACACCGGCCGGTCGGCGATCCGCCGCGCCACGTACCCCGTCAGCTCGAGACTGGACGGATCCATGAGCTGGCTGTCCTCGAGCAGCAGCACCAGCGGGCGCTCGCTCGATGCCCATTCGATCGCTGCGACGGTCGCCTCGAGCAGGCGCGCGCGCTCGAGGTCCGGCGAGACGAACGGCCGCTCCGCCGGCGGGCGTCCGAGCAGGCTCAGGATCTCAGGCACCAGCCGCGCGAGGTCCTCCGGCCACGCGGCGGCCGCCGGCGGGACGCCGACGGCCGGCAGCAGCTTGCGCAGAAGTTCGGCCCACGGCCCGAATGGAGCCGCGCCGCCGAGGTCGAGCGGCGCGCATGCGGCGGTGGCCGCGCCGCTCGCCGCCGCGCGCGCCATCAGCTCGCCTGCGAGGCGGGTCTTGCCGATCCCGGCCTCCCCGCAGATGCTCACGACGGACCCCTCGCCGCCGCGCGCCGCCTCCCACACCTCCAGCAGGCGCGCGAGCTCATCGGGGCGGCCGATCAGCGGCCTCGCCGAAGCCGATTCGTAACCGCTCGCCGCGACCGCTGAGGCACGGCGGAGCACAACGCCCGGCGCAGCCTCGCCATCGCGCTCGCCCTCGGCGTCGGCCTCGGCGGCGTCGGCGTCGGCGTCGGCGGCGTCGATTCTGAGATGCTCGACGAGCTCCCTCGTTGCCGGCGATGGCGCAACGCCGAGTTCGCGCCTGAGGCGATCGACGAGCGCGCGGTAGACGACGAGCGCCCGCGCGCGGTCGCCCGCTGCCGCGAGCCTGTCGATCAGCCCGCGATGAGCCTCCTCGCTGAGTGGATCGACGGCGACGGCGCGACGGCTCCAATCGAGCGCAGCGCTCACGTCGCCGGATGCGTCGCACCGCGACGCGAGCGTCTCGAGTACCGCCAGCATCCGCTCGCGATGAGCGGCGCGCGCGGTGAGCGCCCACTCCTCCTGGAGTCCGGCGAGCAGCTCGCCGTCGCACAGTTCGACGGCCTCCCGCTCGCGGCCTTCGCCGACGAGCTCGCCGAACTCGACGGCGTCCACCCACAGCTCCGCGTTCGCCGCCAGGCCCACGTGGTTGCGATCGACGACCAGGTGCGCGTCGGCCGCGGGGCCCAGGCTGCGCCGTAGCGACCACACGGCGCTGCGAAGGCTCGCGCGCGCGCTGGAATCCAGGACGTCAGGCCAGAAGCGCGCCGCGAGATCGCCGCGCGACTGCGGGCCCGGCTCGAGCGCCAGATAGGCCAGCAGCGACCACGCGCGGCGGGCACTCGGTGCGGGCAGCGGCTCGCCGTCGCACTCCACCGTCATGCGCCCGAAGAGCTGTACGCGCAGCACATCTCAAGGCTACCCCCACCGGCACCGCCCGTGGGGATCGCGGACACCGAAAAAGGCAGCACCGGTGCGCCTTGACGATCGATTCACGCGCAGAAGACGAGCGCCTTGCACGATGGCGTGAACCCAACCGAAGGAGGCAGCATGACCACGATTCAGGGATTTGACCTCAACACCTTCAAGCAGGCGATCGAGGAGCGCGACGCCAGCACCCAGATCGCGATGTACACCGAGCACGCCGAGGTGACGCTCGTGGACCGCGTGTCGAACCCGAGCACGCCCCGTGTGCTGCGCGGCAAGGAAGAGATCCGAGGCTGGATCGAGGACGTCTGCGGCCGCGACATGACGCATCGCGTGACCAACACGGTGCAGGGCGACGACGGTGTCGCGTACACCGAGGCCTGCCGCTACCCGGACGGAACCGCGGTGCTGTGCGCCGCGCTGCTGGAGGTCAAGGACGGACTCGTGACGCGTCAGGTCGGAGTCCAGGCGTGGGACGAGTAGCACGGCTGACGCTCGCGCGCCGACGCTCGCGCGGGTTGACGCGCACGCGCTCGGATCACCCCGGCACGCGGACGATCCCAACGCCCGCGCGCGATCCCAATGTCGTCAGGGCCCCCGCGGTACGCGGGGGCCCTGACGCTTCGGTGGACCGGCCTTCGACGCTTCTAGATGGTTGATTCCACGGCCCATCTAGCCGATCGGCGCTGGCCTGAGGACTCCCTGGCGAAGGGCGCCCGCCACCGACACTTTCGAGACTTCGGACACTTCGACGGTGATGACCTGGCCAAGGGGCGGGCGCGGGGGCTTGTTCGACACTTCGAGGTTCGCCACTTCGTGCCATTTGCCGTCGCTGCCACAGATCGACTTGATCGTTTCCGTGCCGATCTTCTTGCCATTGACGACGACCGTCGTCGTCACCGACTTTTCATCACCGGGCTTGAAGCCGCCGGTGCAGGTGGCCGGCTTCGTTTTCACCGTCGCCGCCTGCGAGACGGCCGGAGCGACTGTCGCGGTCGCGAAGCTGGCGGCTGCGATGAATAGTGCGAGCGATGTGCGGGTCTTGTTGAGCATTCCTGTTGCCTCCTCGGGCGAGTTGGTTTCTGAGACCATCCTCGCCCCGGGCAGGGGTCCCGGAAAGGCACCCTAGGGATCGACACGCCTTACCCCGGAGGTTGCGGGCGGAGGGCACGCACGCGCCTGCGCTGTTATAATGCTTGCTGGCAAGCAAATAAAAGGCGGAGATGACGGTCACACACCCCGACAACGCAGCGGACGACGTGGCGAGGACGACAGAGGACGACACCGCGCGTCTGCGTGCGGTGATCGGCAGGCTCGCTCGGCGACTGCGCCCGACGGTCGCCGGCGCCGGCCTGACGCCGTCGCAGACGTCGGTCCTGTTCTCGGTCGTGCGCCGCGGGCCGCTGCGTCTGTCCGAGCTGGCGGAGCTGGAGAGCCTGAACCCGACGATGCTCTCGCGCATCACCGCTCAGCTCTGCGAGGCGGGCCTGCTGCGCCGCGAGGCCGACCCCGACGATGGCCGCGCCGCGCTCGTCAGCGCGACCGCCGCCGGGCGGCGCATCCGCGAGCGCATCCACCGCGAGCGCACGCGCGCCCTGAGCGCGCACGTCGCCGGCCTCGACGAGGCGCAGCGCGAGGCGCTGTGGAACGCGCTGCCGGTGCTCGAGGAGCTCGCCGATCGGATCCCCGGCGGTCGGCCGTGACGCGCCTGAACGCCGGCGCCCGCGTCACATTCGCAGCCCTCGCAATCCCCAACTACCGGCGTTACTTCGCCGGGCAGACCGTGTCGCTGACCGGCACCTGGATGCAGATGGCGGCGCAGTCGTGGCTGGTGCTGACGTTGAGCGGCTCGGCCACCACGCTCGGACTGATCGTCGCGTTGCAGACGTTGCCCGTGCTGCTGCTCGGCCCCTACGGCGGCGTCGTCGCCGACCGCGTCGACAAGCGCCGGCTGATGGTCGTGCTGCAGGCCGCGATGGGCCTGCAGGCGCTCGTGCTCGGCGTGCTCACGGTCACCGGCGCGGTGCGCATGTGGGAGATCGGGGCGCTGGCGGTGCTGCTGGGCGTCAACAACGCGTTCGAGAGCCCGGCGCGCCACGCGTTCATGCTCGAGATGGTCGGCGCGGAGAACCTGCGCAACGCCGTCACGCTGAACTCCGTGATCGTCAACGTCGCACGCACGGTCGGGCCGGCGGTCGCCGGCATCCTGATCGCGACGGTCGGGGAGGGGGTGTGCTTTCTCGTCAACGCCGCCAGCTTCGCCGCCGTCGTCGCATCGCTGATGACGTTCGACCGCGCCGCGCTCGCGCCGAGCCCGCCGAGCGGACGCGAGCCGGGCCAGCTGCGCGCGGGCCTGCGCTACGTGCGCGCCACGCCCGAACTGGCCATGCCGCTGCTGATGACGGCGCTCGTCGGCTGCCTCGCGTACGAGTTCCAGGTCACACTCCCCGTGATGGCGCGCCAGGGACTGCACGCCGGCGCGGCCGGCTTCGGCTTCATGATCGCCGCGATGGGCTTCGGCGCGGTCCTCGGCGGCCTGTTCGCCGCCGCCCGCGGGCGCACCGGCCTGGCGCCGCTCGTGGCCTCCGCGAGCGTCCTCGGCGTCGTCCTGCTCGCCGCTGCGGCCGCTCCCGGGCTGCCTTACGCGCTGGTGGCGCTGGCGCTCGTCGGCGGCGCGAGCATCACATTCATGACGGGCGGCAACTCCACGCTGCAGCTCGAGGCCGCGCCCGGCATGCGCGGCCGTGTGATGGCGCTGTGGTTCGTCGCGTTCCAGGGCTCTACGCCGATCGGCGGGCCGCTGATCGGCTGGGTGATGGCCGAGGCCGGCGCCCGCGCCGGGCTCGGCGTCGGCGGCATCGCCTGTCTGCTCGCCGCCGCCCTCGGCCTGCTCGTGTTGCGCCGACGCCACGCTGGGCCGCGCGTGCGTGCGGTCGCGGTGGGGTCGTCGTGAGCGCCGCCGACGGCGAGCGCGAGCCGGCGCTCGTCCGCTGGGTCGGTACGGCGCACGAGCTGGACGGGGCGCTGGCCGTGCGCGAAGAGGTCTTCTGCCGCGAGCAGGGCGTGCCGCGCGCAGAGGAGCTCGACGGGCGCGACGAGGAGGCCGAGCACATCGTCGCGCTGCGCCCGGGCGACGAGCGCGTGATCGGCACGTTGCGGCTGTTGCGCGACGGCGCACGCGCGAAAATAGGGCGCGTCGCGGTCGAACGCGACTGGCGCGGGCAGGGGATCGCTTCGCGGATGCTCGAGCTGGCCCTCGAGCGCGCGCGCGGGCACGGCTGCAGCGACGCTCGCCTGGCGGCGCAGCTGCGGGCGACCGGTGTCTATGCGCGCGCCGGGTTCGCCGTCGAATCCGAGCCGTTCGAGGAGGCGGGCATCACGCACGTGTGGATGGGCCGCCGGCTCTGAGCGGCGCCCGAGCGCCGGCTGGGGTCCGCCTTGCGACTCCGCCGTTCGGGGCAGGGTCTATGATCCGGCGCGGATCAGCCGCCGGCGCGCACCCGCTCCGGCGATCGGCCGCCAGCGGCGGCAAGGGGATCAATGAGCCAAGCAGCGCCGGCGACCCGCGCCGCCAATGCCGGGACCGAGCTCCCCGGGAGCGCCTCCTGGCAGCAGGTGCTCGCGCCGTACGCACGCCCGCGTGTCGCGCGCAGTCTGCTGGAGCTGGCGACGTCGGTCGTGCCCTATCTGGCGTTGTCAGTGCTGATGTACCGGCTGCTCGATGTGTCCTACCTGCTCGTGCTGCTGGTGGCGATTCCGGCGTCGGGCTTCCTGGTGCGCACGTTCATCCTCTTCCACGACTGCTCCCACGGCTCGCTGCTGCCGTCAAAGCGCGCGAACATCTGGCTCGGCACGGTCCTCGGGTTGTTCGTCTATTCGCCGTTCCTGCGCTGGCGCCACGAGCACGCGATCCATCACGCCACCTCGGGCGATCTGAACCGTCGCGGCGGCGGCGACGTGCGCACGCTGACGGTCACCGAGTACAACGCCCTGCCGCCGCGCTCGCGGCTGGCCTACCGGATGTTTCGTCACCCGGCGATCATGTTCACGATCGGCCCGATCGTCTCGCTCGTGGTCGGCCCGCGCATCTCCGCGCGCGACCTGCGCCCGCGCCTGCGCCGCAGCGTGATCGGCACGAACATCGCGCTCGCGGTGCTGATCGGCGGGCTGTGCTGGCTGATCGGCTGGCGCGAGTTCCTGCTCATACAGGCGCCGACGGTCCTGCTCGCGGGCTCGTCGGGCATCTGGCTGTTCTACGTCCAGCATCAGTTCGAGGATGCGTATTGGGAGAGCGGCGAAGGCTGGAGCTACGCCGACGCGGCGCTGCGCGGCAGCTCCTACCTGAAGCTGCCGAAGGTGCTGCAGTTCTTCTCCGGCAACATCGGCCTGCACCACGTCCATCACCTCAGCGCGCGGATCCCGAACTACAACCTCCAGCGCGCGCACGACGAGAACCCGATCTTCCACGACGTGCCGGTGCTGTCGATGCGCGAGGGGTTGCGCTGCACCCGTCTGAAGCTGTGGGATGAGGGCCGCGGCCGGCTGGTGACGTTTGCCGAGGCGCGCGGCGTGCCGCACGGCGCCTCTCTCTGACCGGGACGCGCCCCGGCGCGCGCTACCCTGGAGCAATGATCACGCAGGCAGATCGAGCGGCCGAGCGGCGCCGAGTCAAACTCGAGGACGTCCAGCGCCAGGTGAAGGACGGATCGCTGACGATCCGCAAGATGACGCGCGAGGAGCGCAAGCGCTACCCGCCGCTCCCCGCCGCCAAGTCGCGCCGCGACGCCCGCCGCTGAGTCGGCGGCGCTCGTAGGGACTGGCGGTCAGCACGGCTTCGCGCTGACGAGCGCGGGCGGCTCGTGCTCAGCCTGAGCGGACGCTGTCGGGCACGACGATGACGGGCACCGGCGAGCTGCTCAGGAGCTCGCTCGTCACGACGCCGACGGCGCGGTGCAGGCGCGAGTGGTGCTCGGTGCCGACGACGATCGCGGCGGCGCCATGCCGCGTCGCGGCATCCGTCAGCGCCGCCACCGGGTCGCGGTCGAGGATCTCGACGACGAGCTCGAGGTCGCGCAGCGAGGCATCGGCCTGCAGCAGGAACTCGTCGACGATCGCCCGCCCGAGCTCGGTGCGCTCGGCGGCGCTCGCGAGCGGAGACGGCGGCGCGTTCAGAGGCCGGCACGCGTGGACGAGCACGAGGCGGCCGTCGGGCTGAAGGTCGGCGGCGGCCCATTCGGCGGCGCGCCGCGAGCTGTCATTGCGGTCGAAGCCGACCGCCAGGCAGCGGGTCGCGCGTCGGTCCTCGGCGACCGCGCTCACGACGACGCGGAGTCGGCGTGGTGCGCGTCGAGGTATGGCGCGAGGTAGCGCGAGGCGATCTTGCTCGGCGGCGACCACGTCGGCTCGTCGGTGATCTCCGAGCTGAAGCCCGCGCCGCCGGTGATGCGCGCGGTCAGGTACACCGGCGCGCCGCCCGTCAGCAGCATCCCGCGGATCACCGGGTTGAAGCCCTGCGGTGTCACGTCGGCACCGGCGGCGGCAGCGATCGCCTGCGCTGCCGCGTCGGCCTCCTGCGTCGCCAGCCCGCCGTGCTTGACCGGGAAAGCGATCGCGTCGCCGGCGGCGTAGATGTGCTCGTCCTCGAGCAGGCGGCAGTCGCGGTCGACGGCGATGAAGCCGTGTTCGTCCAGCGCGATGCCACGCACCTGCGGGCCGAACAGCTCGGGCAGCGCGACGACGCGATCGGCCTTCACGCGGCGGTCGCCGGGGTTGACGACGACTTCCCCGGTGTGCGGGACCTCGGCGTAGGCGGAGCCGATCGTGCTGATGCCGGCCCGCTCCAGCAGCCCGCTGACGGCCGTGCTCGCGCTCGCTCCGAAGATCGCCAGCGGGGTGTCCTCGGGCGTGATCACCGTGACCTGCAGCTCGACGTTCATGTCGTACGCGCGCGCGGCCGTCAGCAGCGCGAGCTCGTACAGCGGCAGCTGCCACGCCATCCGCGCCGGGGCGACGAACGCGACGCTCGACACGTAGCCCTCCTCGACGTCCTGGATCAGGCCGTGCATCGTGTCGTCGAGCTGGCGGTCATCGACGGTGATCGCGTGCTTGTAGCGCGGCACCGCGCGTCCCCCGAGCGCGAGCAGGAGCGCGTCGTAGGGCAGCTCGCGGCCGTCCTGCGCATGCGCCACGCGCGCGTCGCGGTCGATCCAGGCGAGTTCGCCCGCGACGAGCTCTGCGCCCGCGCCGGCGACGATCGCCGCCAGCGGGTAGCGCTGCGCCGGCGCCAGCGCAAACGGCTCGCGCACCGTCATCGGCCGGTTGACCAGCTCGGTGTTGGGCGCGAGCACGGTCGTGGCGGTCAGTCCCGGCGCGAGCTCGTGCAGCGCGAGCGCCGCCTCGATCGCGGCGACGCCCCCGCCGGCGATCACGACGCGGTACGGATCGGATGGCTGTTCGCTGCTCATGGCTTACAGCGTGCCGCGCGGCGGTCGCGCCAGCAGCCGAGGAAAGCCGTCGATGCGTGGGTGAAAACTACGCACGCCGGCGTCGCCGGCGCGTGCGCTCAGCGCGGCAGCGCGCGCTCGCCGTGCAGCCGCTCGAAGCACTCGCGGTGGAAGCACAGGACATCGTCGGCGCCCGCCAGCGGGTCGGCCGCGCGCGAGGTCTCACGCACGTGCCCGTCGGCGAGCGCGACCAGCGGCTCGTAGACCCCGATCCGGTCCCCGCAATGCCTGCAAACGACGTCATCCATCAAACGCTCCACCGCTAGGACGGCGACCACGCCTCGTCCTTGGCGTGATCGCACACACTGGTCAGCTCCCCCGGCGAGGTTCGCGCCCAGTGCAACGGAGCGTAGGCCCGCGTGCGTGCGCGCACAGTGGCACTCCTCCGCAGCGTCGAGCGGGTAACTACGGAGTGTCTCGCCGCGCGTGGTTTTCGCCGATCTGCGCGCGCGGGGCCGCGGCGAGGGGGCTAGGCTCTGGCCGATGGCGGAAGCTACCGAGGAGCTGTGGATCCGTCGCCTGCTCGACGTGGGCCGCTCGCTCGTGACGGAGCTCGAGCTCGAGGTCGTGCTCGACCGCGTGCTCGAGACGGCGCGCGAGTTGACCGGTGCGCGCTACGCGGCGATCGGCGTGCTCAACGAGCGCCGCAGCGAGCTCGCGCGGTTCCTCACGTCGGGCGTCGACGACGAGACGAAGCGCACGATCGGCGATCTGCCCCGCGGCCGCGGTGTGCTCGGCGTGCTGATCGAGCAGCCCGCGCCGCTGCGTCTGGCGGACGTCGGCGCGCACCCGCGCAGCTACGGCTTCCCGGTGGGCCACCCCGTGATGCGTAGCTTCCTCGGTGTTCCCGTGCTCGTTCGCGGCGAGAGCTGGGGCAACCTGTACCTGGCGGAGAAGGACGGCGGCGAGTTCACCGAGCGCGACGAGCAGGCGGCCGTGATCCTCGCCGACTGGGCGTCGGTCGCGATCAACAACGCGCGCCTGTACGAGACCAGCGAGCACCGCCGCGAGGAGCTCGAGCGGGCGGTTCGCGGGCTCGAGGCCACCCGCGACGTGGCGATCGCGATCGGCGGCGAGATCGCGCTCGAGCCGGTGCTCGAGCTGATCGCCAAGCGTGGGCGCGCGCTGGTCGGCGCGCGCAGCGTCGTGATCATGCTGCGCGACGGCGAGGAGCTCGTCGTGCACACCAGCGTCGGGCACGTCGAGCAGCGTCCGGGCGTGCGCCTGCCGATCTCCGAGTCGACGTCCGGAGGAGTCCTGCGCCGCGGACTGCCGGAGCGCATCAGCGACGTCGGCACGCGGCTCGGCATCGCGCCGTTGGAGTTCGGCGTGCGCGACGCGCACTCGGCGCTGCTGGTGCCGATGCTCCACCGCGGCGAATCGCTCGGAGTGCTCGCCGCGTTCGATCGCGGCGAGGCAGGCGTCGTGTTCAGCGAGGAGGACGAGCAGACGCTGCGCACATTCGCCGCCAGCGCCGCGACCGCCGTGGCGCTCGCGCAGAGCGTGCTCGGCGACCGCCTGCGCGCTTCGCTGGCGGCCGCCGAGGAGGAGCGACGCCGGTGGGCACGCGAGCTCCACGACGAGACGCTGCAGGGCCTCGGCGGGTTGCGCGTGCTGCTGGCTTCGGCACTGCGCCGCGACGACGGCGAGTTGACGCGCGAGGCGATGCGCGAGGCCGTCGGTCGGATCGAGCAGGAGATCGAGAACCTGCGCGCGATCATCACCGAGCTGCGCCCTGCCGCGCTGGACGAACTCGGCCTGTACGCGGCGCTCGAATCGCTGCTCGACCGCCACGAGCAGCAGGGCGCGCTGCGGATCGAGCGCCAGATCGACGCGCCGGCCGGCGGCGGCCGCGGCGAAGGGCAGTTGGACAAGGACCTCGAGATGACCGTCTACCGCCTGGCGCAGGAGGCGCTGACGAACGTCGTCAAGCACGCGGCCGCGCGGCGCGTGCGGGTGCGCGTGTCCGACGCGGGCGGGGAGATCCTGGTCGAAGTGCAGGACGACGGCAGCGGCTTCGACGTCGAGCAGGTCGAACGCGGCTTCGGGCTCACCGGCATGAGCGAGCGCGTCGTTCTCGCCGGCGGGACGCTCGAGGTCAGCCCGTGCGACCCCGGCACGCTGGTCTGCGCGCGCCTGCCCGAGCGCCGTGCCGGGTCGCGCTCAGGCGCCGATCAGGCCGCGTCGTAGCGCGTAGCGGACCAGTTCCGAGCGCGTCGCGAGGCCGAGCTTCTTGTGGATATGGGCGCGGTGGGTCTCGATCGTGCGCGGCGAGAGCTGCAGCTTGCGCGCGATCTCGACGCTCGTGTGGCCGAACGCGATCAGGCGCAGCACCTCGACCTCGCGCTGAGTCAGCTTGTGGTCGGTCAGCGCGCGGTGAAGCGCGTCCAGGCGCGCGGCCACGCGCGGGCTGACGAACTCGTGATCGCCGGCCGCCGCGGCGACCGCCTGCGCCAGCTCGGTGTCGGCGAGGTCCTTGGCGACGAAGCCGATCGCGCCGGCCGTCAGCGCGCGCTGCGCGAACACCGGGTCCTCTTCCATCGAGATCACCACGATCCGCGTCTCCGGCACGTGCTCGCTGAGCGTGCGCACCGCTTCCAGGCTCGAGCGCCCGCCCATCCTCAGGTCGAGTATGAGCACCTGCGGGTGGTGCTCGTGCACCGCATGGATCGCCGACGGGTGATCGCCGGCCTCGGCGACGACTTCGATCCCCGGCGCGCCGTCGAGCAGCATGCGCAGGCTGCGGCGCATCGCGACGTGGTCGTCGGCGAGCACCACCGCGATCGTCTGCGGCACGGCCTCGACGCGGGGCTCCTTCGCCGGATCCGGCGCCAGATGCAGAGCTGTGGCCATGAGAGCAAGCTAGCCCCGCGCGAACGCTCCAGCCACCGGGTAAACACTCCGATCGCAAGCGGATAACAACGGATATCGCGGGCGCCGGCGCGGCTGCGCTGTGGGCCTTCGCACGCCGCGATCTGATCGCGGACTGAGCCTCGCCCGTCGTGCCCCGGCCGGCGTCTGCGACGATCGCGGCAGATGGGCCTGGGCTTCGGCACGCTCGTCGTGATCGTGCTCGCCGGTCTCGGCGGGCCGCTGCTGGGCGTGCTCGGCCAGCGCTTCTTCGTGCCGGTCGTCGTCGGCGAGATCCTCGCCGGCATCATCGTCGGCCCATCGGTGCTGGACGCGGTCACGCCGACCGACCCGACCGTCGCCGCGCTCGGCGAAGTCGGCTTCGCGATGCTGATGCTGACGGTCGGCATGCACCTGCCGCTGCGCGACCGCCGGCTTGCGGCGTCCGCGCGCCACGGCGCGCTGCTGGCGCTGCTCGTGTGCCTGCTGGCGATCCCTGCCGGCCTGCTGGCGGCGAGCGTCGCCGGTGGTGGGCACGCGGCGATCTACTTCGTCGTGCTCGCCTCCGGCTCGGTCGCCGTGCTCGGCCCGGCGTTCGAGGAGATGCGCCTGGAAGGCGTCGCCGCGATGACGGTGATCGCGCAGGTGACGATCGCCGACGTGCTCACGATCATGTCCGTTCCGATCGTGCTCGAGCCGAGCCGCGCCGGCCACGCGGCGCTCGGCGCGCTGCTCGTCGCCGGCGCTGCCGCGCTCGCGCTCGGCGCTGCCCACCTCGCTGCGCGCCACGAATGGGTGCACCGGGTCCGCCGGCTGTCCAAGCAGCGCCACTGGGCACTCGACCTGCGCCTGTCGCTGCTGATGCTGTTCGTGCTCGCGTGGATCGCCCAGAAGGGCGGCACGAGCACGCTCGTGGCCGGTTTCGGGGCGGGCGTCACCGTCGCCCTGCTCGGCGGCCCGAAACGGCTGTCGACACAGATGCGCGGGATCGCCGAAGGCTTCTTCATCCCGTTGTATTTCGTCGTGCTGGGCGCGCACCTCGATCTCGGCGGCCTCGCCGGCGAACCGGCGATGCTCGCGCTCACCGGCGTGCTCGTGCTGCTCAACGTCGTCATCCACGTGCTCGCCGCGGCGCTCGCGCGAACGCCCGTGGCCGGCG